>Ga0209161_10003665_pt1 | contig 12315 bp, 12 predicted proteins | sample GraSoiAngelo_155_FD_186169 | JGI IMG/M metagenome (GOLD analysis project Ga0209161, IMG submission 186169) | Grasslands soil microbial communities from the Angelo Coastal Reserve, California, USA - 14_1009_13_30cm (SPAdes) (version 2) | ecosystem: Environmental > Terrestrial > Soil > Grasslands...
CCAGCGTGGCGATCAGCATCGCCGACGACGGGCGCGGCATCGACCGCGCGCGCATTCTCGCCAAGGCCCAGGCCGAGGGACTGCTCGACGCGCACGTCGAGACGTTGAGCGACGACCAGCTGCTGCGCGTGCTGGCGCGGCCGGGGTTCTCGACGGCCGCGGCGGTGACGAGCGTGTCGGGGCGCGGCGTCGGGATCGACGTGGCGATGACGAAGATCCGCGCGCTGGGCGGAACGATCGACATCCGCACCGAGGCGGGGAAGGGGACCACGTTCGTGTTGCGGCTGCCGGTGACGCTGGCGATCGTGCGCGCGTTGATCGCGGCGGTGGGGCGCGAGCGTTACGCGTTGCCGCTGACCTACGTCGCCGAGACGGTCGAGTTCGGCGTGGTGCCGATCACGACGGTGGAAGGCCGCGAGGCGATGGTGCTGCGGGATCGGGTGGTGCCGCTCGTCCACCTGCGTCAGCTGCTCGGCGTCAACGGGGATCAGCCGCCGGCGCGGCGGCCGGTCATCGTGATCGAGATGGGGGAGCGGCGCACGGGCCTCATCGTGGACGGGATGCTGGGACAGCAGGAGATCGTGGTGAAGGCCTTCGACGCGCCGCGCGGCACGCTGCCGGTGTTCAGCGGGGCGACGATCATGGGGGACGGCGTGCCGGCGCTGATCCTCGACGCCGGCGGGCTGCTGTAGGGAGGGGGGGCATGGAAGACGTCCGCGACCTGAAAGAGCTGCAGATCGACGCCCTGCGCGAGGTGGCCAACATCGGCGCCGGCCACGCCGCCACGGCGCTCTCGCAGATGACCAACCGGCGCATCATGATCAGCGTGCCGCGCATCAACATCGCGCGCCTCGAGGAGGTGCCCGACCTCCTCGGCAACCCGCAGGACGTCGTCGCCGCGGTGCTGATGCACATGCTCGGCGATTTGACGGGCCGCACGCTGCTCCTGTTCCCCGAGCGCGTCGGCCGCCGCCTGTGCGACATGCTGCTGCGGCGCGCGCCCGGCAGCACCGGGGCGTTCGACGCCATCGAGCAGTCGGCGCTCAAGGAGGCGGGCAATATCCTCTCCGGCGCGTACATGAACGCGCTCTCCGATTTCATGGGGATGCTGCTGCTGCCGTCGGTGCCCAGTCTCGTCGTGGACCTCTCCGCGGCCGTGCTCACGACCACCTACCTCAACTTCGGCCACGACCGCGACTTCGTGTTCTGCGTGGAGACGGAGTTCCACATCGATTCCGAGGAAGGGCTGCGGGGGCATTTCCTGCTCCTGCCGGATCTGGCCTCGCTCAGGGCCATCTTTGACGCGATCCGCGTAACCTGACCCGTGACGGCGCCGGCGCTCTCCGAACGCGACCTCGCCGTCCTCCGGTCCTTCGCTCGCCGGATCGATGCTTCGGACGCCGGGGCGCACAACAACCTCGGGGTCCTCTACTACCAGAAGGGCCTCGTCCCCGAGGCCATCCAGGAATTCACGCGGGCGCTGGAGCTCGACCCGAAGATGCAGGTCGCCCAGCGCAACCTGGAGATCGCCCACCACCACACCGGTTTCTACGACCGACGTGTGGCGGAGCTCAAGGAGCGGCTGCGCGCCGCCCCCGACGAGCGCGACGCGCGCTGGGAGCTGGGCCGCGCCTATGCGATCCTCGGCCAGTACGACCAGGCCGTCGAGGAGTTCGAGGAGCTCCTCGTGCACGCGCCCAAGGACGTGGCCGCCATCATCCAGCTCGGGCTCGCCGAGAAGAACCGCGGCCGCCCCGAGGTGGCGACGGAGTGGTTCCTGCGCGCCCAGGAGCTGGAGCCGGCCTCGACCGTGGTGCAATTCTATCTGGGGGAGATCTACTACAACCGCGGGCTCAACGACGCCGCCCTCGCGGCGCTGCAGCGCGCCGTGCAGCTCAACCCCGACAACGCCAACGCCCATTACCTCATGGCGTTCGTCCTCGGCGACATGGGACGCCATCAGGATGCGCGCGCCGCCTCCAAGCGCGCCATCGCGCTGAACCCCCCGCTCGCGCGCGCCCAGACCAACCTCTCGCTCGAGCGCTACAATGCCGAGCGCCAGAGCCAGCAGCAGCGCCTGCGCGAGCAACCGGAGCCGCAGATCGCCGAAGGCAGCGCGCTCGCCCACTACAACCTCGGGCTCGCGTTTCGCCAGAAGGGCTACTACGTCGAGGCCCAGCGCGAGTACCGCCTCGCCCTGGAGCGGGGCGAGGACCGGCGGCTCGTGCTCCAGGCGATGGCCGAGGTCGACCTCCTGCGCCGCGACTTCGCCGCCGCGCTTGAGCTGTACGAGACCCTGATCCGGGAAGTCCCCGACTCCCCGAAGCTGTGGAACGAGCGGGGGGTGGTGCTGCACCAGATGGGGCGCACGGCGGACGCGCTCGTCGCCTACCGCCAGGCCGTGGAGGCGGACGCCGAGTACGGCATCGCGTGGAACAACGTGGGCGTGGTCCTCGCCCACCAGGGCGAGACCGAGAACGCCATCGAGGCGTTCCGCACGGCGCTGCGGCAGCAGTCGGCGTTCGCCGCCGCCCGGCTCAACCTCGCCCTGCTGCTCTTCCACCTGCGGCGCTTCCAGCTGTCGCTCGAGGCGTACCGCCAGGTGCTGGCCGAGAAGCCGGACTCGGCGCCCGCGTGGAACGGCGTCGGGCTGGTGCTCGTCGAGCTCAAGCGGTTCCAGGACGCGCGCAACGCCTTCGTGCGCGCGGTGGAAGCGGACCCGAATCACGCCGGCGCGCATTACAACCTCAGCTTCACGCTGTCCAACCTGGGCGACTTCGACGGCGCCCTGCGGGCCACCAAGCGGGCGCTCGAGCTGGATCCCTACTACGTCACGCAGAAGTTCGTGCTGACCATCGACCTCCAGTTCGAGGAGGGGATGATCGGCGTCGTCCCCGAGATCTCCGCCGACGTCACAACGGAGACGATCGGCACCGACTTCGCGTTCGATCAGCGGCTCCTCGACAATCTTCCAGGAGCTCGCCCCACCGCCCTCCCTGGCCGCCGGCCTCGCGGAAAAAAAACCCAAGGACGAGGCCCTCGCCCTCGCCCGCGATTACGTCAGCAAGGGCCTGCTCGACCTCGCCGTGGCCGAGGCCGCGCGCGCCACCCAGCGCGGCGCCGATCCCGCCGACGCGGCCACCCTCATCGGCGACATCTACGCGCGCCGCGGCCTGCACGGGGAAGCCCTGGACCGCTACCGCGAGGCGCGCACCCAGGACGCGGCCCGGACCGACGCGCGGCTCGGGGAAGTGAAGTCCCTGCTCGCCCTGCGGCGGCACGAAGAAGCGCGCGGCCTCACGGAAGAGTTGCTGCAGCTCGCGCCCGAGGACGTGGAAGCGCTCGTCGCCGCCGCGCGCGCCCGCGCCGCCGCGGGCGACGCCGCGGGAGCGCTCACCGCCCTCCAGGAGGCGCAGCGGCGCGCCCCTGGCCGCGCCGATCTCCACAAGCTGCAAGGCGACGTGGCGTTGAAGGTCGGCGACCGGCGCGGCGCGCTCGCCGCCTATGGCGCCGCCCTCGAGCTCGACCCGCGCTACGTGCAGGTGTGGCTCGAGCTGGGGCGCCTCCACGAGCAGAAAGAGGAATGGGAGGACGCGCAACGCGCGTACGAACAGGCCCTCGATCAGCTCCCCACCTTCCACGAAGCCGCGATGGCGCTGGCGGACCTGCTGCGCCGCACCGGGCGCGCCCGGGCCGCGATCATCCGCCTCGCGAACCTGCTCGAGCAGGACCCCTACGACCTCGACGCCCTGCTGCTGCTGGGGCGCGCCCTGCTCGATGACAAGCGCACCGATGCGGCGGTCGAGGCGTTCCGCCGCATCCTCAAGTTCGACCCCGAGCACATCGGCGCGCTGTTCCACCTCGGCGTGGCGCTGGCGCGGGTGCATCGCTACGCCGAGGCGGTGGAGGCGTGGGAGCGGGTCACGCGCATCGAGCCGGGCGGGCCGTTCGCGCAGCGCGCGCGCATGCATGCGCGCACCGCGCTCGACCTCCAGCACATCTTCGCCTCGGACGCGGCGTAGCCATGGCGATCGAAGGCCCGCTCCGCGAGCTCGGTATCCACGACGTCTTCCAGCTCCTCGACTTGAGCCGGAAGACGGGGATGCTGCGCGTCACCTCCGAGCTGCGGCACAACGCCGGGACCATCTCCTTCGAGGACGGCGCGATCATTTACGCCGAGATCCGCAGCAATCCGCACCCGCTCGGCGCGCTGCTGCTGCGCACCGGCAAGATCGCCGAAGCGGACCTGGAGCGCGCGCGCGACATGCAGCAGCGCCAGGGCGACCAGCGGCGGCTCGGCGAAATCCTCGTCGACCTGGGCGCCTTGAGCCCGCGCGAGCTGCAGCGGCAGGTCCGCTTCCAGATCGAGGAAGTCGTCTTCGAGGTGATGAGCTGGCGCGAGGGCTACTTCTCCTTCACCGAAGGCCCGAACACCGAGGTCCCCGCCGAAGCCACGGTGCGCATTCCCACGGAGGCCCTCCTCATGGAGGGGGCGCGACGCATCGACGAGTGGGCACGCATCGAGAAGCGCGTGCCGCACCTCGGGGTCGTCGCCGTGTTCGCGCCCGCCGACGAGAGCGCGGCCGGGGACTTGGACCTCCTGCCGCCCGAGTGGGAAGTGCTGGCGACCATCGACGGCGCGCGCGACATCCGGGCCATCGCCCAGGCGCTGGGGCGCTCGGACTTCGACGTCGCGAAGACGCTGTTCGGCCTGGAAAGCGCGGGGCTGATCACCCTCGTGGACCCCGGGCAGCAACCGCGGCCCCGCGGCGCTGCGGGGGACGCCGCGACGCTCGTCGCCCAGGCGGAGGACGCCCTGCGGCGTCGCGACTTCGAGCGCGCCCGCGCCGCGGCCGAGCAGGCCGCCGCCATCCAGCCCCACGATGCGGCCGTGCACCTCGTCCTGGGAAAAATCCACGCGGGCGCGGGCCGCCCCGCCGACGCCGTCGAGGAGCTGCGCCGCGCTCAGCGGCTCGACCCGTTGCTGCCCGCCGCCTATCGTCTGTGCGGCTTCGCGCTCATCGCGGTGGGCCGCTTCGCGGAGGCGATCGAGCAGTGGGAGCAGTGGGAGCGCCTCGCCCCCCGCGCGGAAGAGGAGATGGCGCAGGCCGACGTGGTTCGCCAGGCGCGGGCGGCGGCGCAGGTGCTCGGGGGGACCGGGACGACCGTGGGGGACAAGGGCCATGGTTGACGAGGTCAAGGCGCTCTCCGCGCAGCTCGCGCAGGAGCCGCAGAGCCTGGTGTTCCTGCGGCTCGGCGAGCTGCTGCGCCAGCGCCGCCAGCTCGACGCGGCCCAGCGCGTCGCGCTGCTCGGCTTGGAGCGCCACCCGCACCTCGCCGACGCCCACGACCTCTACGCGCGGATTCTCGCCGACCGCCACGACTACGAGCGCGCCTTCGATGAATGGGACATGACCCTGCGCATCGCGCCCGAGCACACCGGAGCGATGAAGGGCCTCGCCTTCCTCTATTTCAAGGTCGGCGATCTGGCCCAGGCGGAGTCGCACCTCAAGGCGGCCAAGAAGGTCACGCCGGACGATTTCACGATCGAGCAGGCGCTGGCGATGGTCCGCGGTGGCGCCGAGCCGGCGCCGCCTGTCCCCGTTGCGCCTCCGCCCGCCCCGGACGAAGCGGAAGCCAAGCCGCTCGCGGAGTCCCGGGTCTTCGCGGGCCTCGAGGGCGCCGAGGAAGGCCTCCTCCTCCTCGACGCGGCGGGCCTGGTGCTTGGTGGCGGATTGCGGAGCCCGACCGGCGACGATGTGACCGAGGCGGTGGCGGCGTACCTGGCGGGCGTCTCGCAGGAGGCCGCCCGTACCGCCAAGCTCCTGGGGCTCGGCGCCTGGCGCGGCCTGTCCGCCGAAGGCCGGCAGGGCCACGTGCACCTCGTGCCGCCGACCGGCGACTCACTGCTCCTGGTGCTGCGCGACCGGTCCGTCCCGCTGGGACGTCTCGCGATCGTGGCGCAGCGCGCGGCCCAGGCCGCGCGGCACTGGCTGGAGCGGCAGCAATGACCGCGGCGAGCTTCGCCCAGGCGCTCGACCAGATTACGCGCGTACCGGGCGTGCGCGGCGCGATGCTCGTCGCCGGGGACGACGGGCTCGTCGTCGCCGAGCACCTGATGGAAGGGATCCGCGGTCCGGCGGTGGCGGCCCTCGCGGCGAGCCTGGCGACGCGCTTGCGCCGCGCGATGCAGGCGGCGGGCACCGGCGCCGGACACTTCTGGCAGCTGCTCTGCGAGCGCGGCGGGCTGCTGGTCGTGCCGGGGGCCTCGGGGATCCTCGTCGTCGCAATCACCGCGCCGGACGTGAACGCCGGGCTCGTGCGGCTCGAGCTGCTGCGGGCGGCGGAGGCCGTCGGATGACCGTGCGCGCGGTGGAGTCCTGGACGCTACAGCCGCTCACCGACTACGTGCACGAGGCGGGGGCGCGGCTCGTGCTGTTGATGACGCCGGCGGGGCAGGTCCTCGCCCAATTCGGGTTCACTCGCGCCGTGGACGTGATGGCCGCGGCGGCCTTGGGGGCCGCGATCATGGCCACGACGACGGAGCTGGCGCGGCAGCTGGGGCAGCCGCCGTTCGCCGCGCTGAACCACCAGGGCCAGCGGCACGGCATTTTCTTGTCGGGATTGACGACGGGGCGCGGAGCGCTGGTCGTGCTCGCGGTCTACGATCTCGATGTTTCGTCGCTCGGCTTGGTGCAGTTATTCTTCGAGCAGCTCGTGACCGACCTGCGGGCGGGGAGCCCGCGGGAAGGTGTTCCCAAGCAGGTGCTGGCGGCCGACTTCGAGCGCGAGCTGAACGAAAGCCTCAGCACGCTCTTCGGGAGATAACGAGTGTCCCTGGTCAACTTCACGGCGCGCGAGATCACGTGCAAGATCGTCTACTACGGCCCGGGACGGTCCGGGAAGACGACCAACCTGCACTACGTCTACGGCCGCGTCCCCGAGAGCCGCCGGGGACGGATGGTCTCGCTCGCCACCCAGACGGACCGGACGCTGTTCTTCGACTTCCTCCCGATCGACCTCGGTCAGATCTCGGGCTTCACGACCCGCTTCCAACTGTACACGGTGCCGGGGCAGGTCTACTACAACGCCACCCGTCGCCTGGTGCTGCAGGGGGCCGACGGCGTGGTGTTCGTCGCCGACAGCCAGGCCCGCCAGCTCGACGAAAACATCGAGAGCCTGCAGAACCTGCAGGCCAACCTCCTCGACCACGGGGTGGACATCCGGGGGATGCCGCTGGTGCTGCAGTACAACAAGCAGGACTTGCCGCGCGAGCTGATCCTCACGTCGGCCGATCTCGACGACGCCTTGAACTTCCGCAGCCTCCCCAGCTTCCCGGCCGACGCGCTGCACGGCGTGGGGGTGTTCGAGACGCTGAAGAGCATCTCGGAGCAGGTGCTGAAACGCCTTTCACAGGGGACGACGGCGTGACCACGGCGCTGAACCCCAAGTTCACCTTCGACTCGTTCGTCGTGGGGGCGGCGAACCGCCTCGCGGTGACCGCGGCGCGCACCGTGGTCGAGAACCCGGGATCGGCGTACAATCCGCTCTTCATCTACAGCGGGTCCGGCCTCGGGAAGACGCACCTCCTCATGGCCATCGGTTCGCAGGCCAAGAAGGTCGCGCCCGGCTTCAACATCGAGTACTTGACCCTCGACGAGTACGTCGAGGCCTTCCACGCGGCGATCGCGGCGGGGCAGGGGGACGCGTTCCGGCGGCGCTTCCAGAACGTCGACGTGCTGCTCGTCGACGACGTGCAGTTCCTGACCGGCCGGGCCGAGATGCAGACGGAGCTGCTGCGGCTGACGGAGGTGCTCCAGGGCACCGGCCACCAGATCGTGCTCACCTGCGACCGCCCGCCCGGCGAGATCGCGGCCCTCGACGAGCGCCTGATCTCGCGCTTCTCCGGTGGGCTGGTCGTCGACATGGGCGTGCCCGACTACGAGACCCGGGTGGCGATCTTGCGCCGCAAGGCGGAGGAGCGCGGCGCCGCCTTCCAGCCGGGCGTGTTGGAGACGGTCGCGGGGGCGGACTTCGTCAACGTCCGCGAGCTCATGGGGGCCTTGAACCGGCTGATCGCCTACCAGGCGGTGAATGAAACGCCGATCAACGCCGAGGCGGCGAAACAAGTGCTGGGCCTCGCGTCGGTCGCCGCCGCGACGGGGGGGGGCTCCGCGGATGAGTTCGCCCAGTTCGTGAGCGACGTGACCGTCACGGTTGGCAAGGCGGTGGAGGCGTGGCGGTCGCGCGTCGCCGAGGCGATCCTGCGGTGGGAGGGTGAGGGCTACCGCACGCACCGGCTCGAAGCGCTGCTCGAGCGGGACGCGCCCGCGGCCGTGGACGAGGCGATCACCTCGTTCGTCAAGGACGTCGAGCGGCTCAAGGCGCTCGAGACCGAGGTGGCGGCGCTCGACCCGCAGGCCGCGGGGCAGAGCATCTTCCGCGACCCCGAGCACATGCCCGAAGCCGAGGAGGCCGCCGCCCGCGTGCGCGAAGGCGCCGGACCGCCCCCCGCCCCGTCGCCCGCGTTTCCCTTGGCGCAGTTCGCCGCCGGCGCGTCCAACCAGATGGCGATGAGCGCCGTCGCGGCCGTGCTTGCCCAGCCGGGGAAGAAGTACAACCCGCTGCTGCTCGTGGGCCGGAGCGGCCTCGGGAAGACGCACCTGCTCAACGCCGTGGGGCTCGAGCTCGCGCAGCGGCGCGGCGCGATCGTCGCCTGTCTCTCCACCCAGGACTTCGTCGACGAGCTCATCGCGGCGATCGACGGGAACCGCATGGACTGGTGGCGCGCCCGCTACCGGCGCGCTACGGCGCTGCTGCTCGACGACATTCACCTCCTGGCGGGGAAGGAGCGCACCCAGGAGGAGTTGTTCAACCTCTTCAACCTGTTCCTCGATCAGGAGCGGCAGCTCGTCTTCACGGCGCCGACGCCGCCGGGCGCGTTCCAGGGCATCGAGCCGCGGATCGCGTCCCGCCTGGGGAGCGGCCTCGTCGCCGAGCTGACCGAGCCCGATCGCGACGTGCGCCGGGGGGCGGCCGAGCGCCTGCTCGTGCAGCTGCACCAGCCGACGGAGGCGGCGCTGCTCGATTACCTGGCGGACCGCCCGGTCGATTCCGTCCGCGCGCTCACCACCCTGGTGCAGCGGGTGGTGGGCGCCGCGACGGCGAAGGAGCAGCCGCTCAGCGCGGGTCTGGCGCGCGAGGAGCTGGAGGGCCAGGCCCCGGTCGGGGAGCGCCGCCGCACCTCGGGGTTCCGCACCAGCGGCATCGTCGTCTCGAGCGCCGGCGGCGTCCGCAGCCGCGAGAAGATGGTGTGGGATTGGCCCGAGCCGTCCGACCGCGTGCTCGAGGAGTCGCGCTGATGGCCATCAAGGGCTCGCTCAAGGAGGCCTCGCTCCCCGACGTGCTCCAGCTCCTGGCCCTGGGGCAGAAGACGGGGTGTCTCTCGATCGCCGACCGCTCGAACTTCGGCTACATCTACTTCGACCGCGGCCGCATCTGCTACGCGTCGATCGTCAACCGGCGCGACCGGCTCGGCGACATCCTCGTCAAGAACACCAAGATCAGTCAAGAGCAGCTCGATGCCGCCATCGCGCGGCAGAGCAAGCAGCGCGACAAAAAGCTGGGCGAGCTGCTGGTGGCGATGGGGACCATCACGCAGCCCGAGCTCGAACGCTACATGCGCGTGCAGATCGAGGAGGCGGTGTACTACCTCTTCACGTGGACGCAGGGCACTTTCAATTTCGAAACCGATGTCCGCCCGGAGCAGCAGGACTTCCTCGTCTCGATCAACCCCGAGTCGCTGCTGCTCGAGGGCGCCCGCCGCGTGGACGAGTGGTCGCTGATCGAGAAGAAGATCCCCTCGTTCGATCTCCTCTTCATCGTGGACAAGGACCGCCTCGCGATCAGCGAGTCCACGATGACCGAGACGCAACAGCGGCTGCTCCCGCTCCTCACCGGCACGCGCGACATCCACCAGCTCATCGAGGACTCCGGGCTCGGCGAGTTCGAGGTGGGCAAGGCGCTGTATGGGCTGATCACGGCGGGGTTCCTGCACCGCGCCGGCAAGACGGCCTCTCCCGAGGACTCGCGCATGACCGACGCGCGCGTCGAAGAGCACCGCAACCTCGGCGTCGCGTTTTACAAGACGGGTATGCTCGATGAGGCGGCCCGCGAGTTCCGGCGCGTCGCCGAGCTGCGCTCCGGCGACGCCAACGCCCTGTTCTACATCGGCCTCGTGGCGCTGAAGCAGGCGCGCTGGCGCGAGGCGATGGAAGCGCTGCGGCTCGCGGCGGAGAAGGGCGGCAGCCGCCCCGCCGTGCTCCACAACCTGGGCTACGCCTACGAGCAGCTGGGGCGCCTCGACGAGGCTGAGGCTGCCTACGGCGAAGCAGCGACGCGCGCGCGCACTGATCCGCGCGTGTACCTGGGCTGGGGCGTCGCCGCGCTCAAGCGCGGGGATCTGGTGAGCGCCGGCGGCCGGCTCGACCGGGCGAAAGAGCTGTTCGGCGACAAGGTCCCCGCGGTGTGGTACTGGGCCCGCGCCCTCGCGTCGGCCGCCGCCGGGGAGTTCGAGCAGGCGGAGGAGCTGGCGCGGGGCGCGGCGGCGGCGCACCCCGCCAGCGCCGTGTTGCGCAACAACCTCGCCGTCCTGCACGAGCTCGGCGGCGACCTCGGCCAGGCGGAGGAGCTGGTGCGCGCGGCGCTCAGGGACGAGCCCTCCCAACCCCAGCTGTCCAAGAACCTCGGCGATCTCTGCTACCGCGCCTCGCGCTACGACGAGGCGTGGGAGGCCTACAGCCGGGCCGTCGAGCTCGCCCCGGACCTGGGCGACGATGTCTACTTCAAGCTCGGCAACATCGCGTACAAGCGGAACGACCGCGAGCTCGCGGCCCGGCTGTGGCGGCGGGCGCTCGAGCTCAACCCCGGCCACGAGCTCGTCAAGTCCAATCTGGAAACCCTGAGTGCCTTGTCGTGACGGCGCAGCAGGACGACCCGTCGTTCAAGGCGCTCACCCAGAAGATCTCGCGCACCCGGGGGATCGGCTGCGAGTCGTATAAGGAGAAGTGCCTGAAGCGGCGCATCGCGGTCCGCATGCGCGCGCGCGGCGTCCACAGCTACGACGACTACAGCAAGCTGCTCGACGAAGACGCCCACGAGTACGACCAGCTGCTCGACGCGCTCACCATCAACGTCACCAAGTTCTATCGCAACGCGGAAACGTGGGCCGCGCTGCTGCGCCCCTACCTCGTCGACTTGTGGCGGGCGCGCCGGGGACGCGTGCGCGCGTGGTCGGCGGGGTGCGCCTCGGGGGAGGAGCCGTACTCGATCGCCGTCGCGATCGCGGAAGCGGCGCGCGCGTGCGGGGAGACGCCGCCGTGGTCGCACGCCCGCGTGGATGCCTCCGACATCGACCGCGAGAGCCTGGAGCGCACCGCCGCCGCCGAGTACCCCGAGGTGACGTTCTCCGAGATGCCGAAGGACCTGCTGCGCCGCTACTTCACCGCGGACGCCCCGCGACGGCCGGTCCCGGAGATCCGCCGGCTCGTACGCGTGCTGCGCCACGACCTCACGCGTGAGCGCCCTCCCGATCCGCCCTACGACCTGATCGTCTGCCGCAACGTCGTCATCTACTTCGACCGGCCGATGCAGGAGCGGCTGTTCCTCACCTTCGCCGAGGCGCTGACGCCCGGCGGGCTGCTGCTGCTCGGCAAGGTCGAAACCCTGTTCGGGACGGCGCGCGAGCGGCTCGCGCTCGAAGACCCCCGCGAGCGGATCTACCGGAGGCCGGCGTGAGTCCGGCTCCCGCTCCGGCGGCGCGGGAGCGGATCGTGAAGGTCGCCGACTGGGCGGCGGATCGGGCTGACGCCGTCATCGTCACCCTGGGGCTCGGCTCGTGCGTGGCGATCATGCTCTACGATCCCGCGGCCCGGGCCGGCGCGATGGCCCACGTCCTGCTGCCGTCCAAGAGTTTGGCGCGCGACGCCCAGAACCCCGCGAAGTTTCCGGAGACCGCCGTCCCTCTGCTCATCGAGCGGCTCGGCGCCCTCGGCGCGGATCGTCGCCGGCTCGTCGCCAAGCTCGCCGGCGGCGCCTCGATGTTCGCCGCCCTGATGACGCCGGGGACGCTGCAGATGGGTGAGCGCAACATCGTCGCGGCCCGCAACGCCTTGCGCGTGGCTTCGATCCCGATCCAGCGCGAAGCGGTGGGGGGGGATCAGGGCCGCTCGGTTCGGTACCACCTCGCCGACGGCCGCGTCGAGATCCGCGCGGTGGGCCGCGATGTCGAAGTCATCTGAGGGCAAGCCCACCGTC
>Ga0209161_10003668_pt1 | contig 12310 bp, 7 predicted proteins | sample GraSoiAngelo_155_FD_186169 | JGI IMG/M metagenome (GOLD analysis project Ga0209161, IMG submission 186169) | Grasslands soil microbial communities from the Angelo Coastal Reserve, California, USA - 14_1009_13_30cm (SPAdes) (version 2) | ecosystem: Environmental > Terrestrial > Soil > Grasslands ...
CTCTTCGGGCGCGGCGGCCTGCTCGATTCGCTCGAGGGTGCTGTTGAAACGATTGTTCTCACGGAGGATCTTCGCGATCGTGCCCTCATCTCTGAGAAGCAGTGCCATTCCTGTGAAGTTCATCTGCATGGCCAACGCGTGCTGGATCTCACGCGACGAGTCGACTCGGGCGTGCGCCTGATCAAGGAGCTGGCTCTGGCGGGACAGTCTCGCGATGGTCTGCAGGCTCATTGCCGTCATGGCAATGAGCAGAAGCGCGACGAGCATGAACGCGCCCAGAAGCTTCGCGTGGACGGAAGCACGAATGCCCGCGACCCAGCGCACCAGGAGCCCCAAGGGCGAACGAGCCAGAAGGAGGCTGGCAATTTTGTCGCCCAGTCCTTGGACGGGTGGGGAGGCCGAGGCCGCATGGCCATCAGCGAGTCTGATCTCAGTAGGGCACATGAAGGGGTTTGGGAGGGAAGGTATCAGCCAGCCTGAGGCGTGGCAAGTGTCACGGGCGCTCCGGACAGGGCGCTGGTAATCCTAAGGGTATTCCGTCAGGTGGACAGCTCCCCTCCGAAGCGCCGGCTCCGGTGACCAGTCGTACCTGTGATCCCGTTCACTTCCTTCGTCCCTTTTATCGCTACGGACAATTCACGGACAGTGGGGCGCTTGATATGCGCTAACCACGTTTCACATCAGGAGCAGCCTGTTGTCGTCCCGCAGGTGATGCACTTCAGGCACGTGCCGTTACGGACCATGGTGAACTGGCCGCAGTCGCCGCAGGCATCGCCCTCGTAGCCCTTGAGCCGGGCGATCTCGGAGGCGGAGAGGAGCTTGGCTTCGGCCAGACCGCCGCTGCCCCCGCTCACCGGGCGCGCGGCCCTGGAGGAGGCGATGTCGCCGCTCGGCATGGGCTGCCGCGCGTGCACCACCGGCACCGGCACGCTGCCGATGTCAGCCGGCTGCTCGATCTTCGAGCCGACGGAGTCGCTGCGCAGGTCCTCGTCTGGCACGTGCGAGAGATCGGTCCGGCCCAGGTAGTTGATGGCCAGCTCGCGGAAGACGTAGTCGATGACCGAGGTGGACATCTTGATCCGATCGTTGCCCTGGACCATGCCGTTGGGCTCGAAGCGCGTGAAGACGAAGGCGTGCACGAACTCCTCGAGGGGGACGCCGTGCTGGAGTCCGAGGGAGATGGCGATGGCGAAGCAGGCCATGAGGGAGCGGAAGGCCGCCCCTTCCTTGTGCATGTCGATGAAGATCTCCCCGAGAGAGCCGTCCTCGTACTCCCCGGTGTGGAGATAGACCTTGTGCCCGCCCACTACCGCCTTCTGCGTATAGCCGGTGCGCCGGCCGGGCAGGCGGTGACGCTCGCGCAGGTACTTGGTGACCACGCGCTCCGTCATGCGCTCGGCCACCTTCTCGATGTCCGCCGCGGCCGCCTCCTCCTCGTCGTCGCTCACGGCATTCAGCGGCTGGGAGAGCTTCGAGCCGTCGCGATAGAGGGCCACCGCCTTGAGCATGCTCTTCCAGGAAGCGCGGTAGGCGTCCTTGACGTCGGCGATGGTGGCGTCCTGCGGCATGTTGATGGTCTTGCTGATCGCCCCCGAGAGGAAGGGCTGGGCGGCGGCCATCATCCGGATATGGGCGGCCACCGGGATGAAGCGCTGCCCCCGGCGTCCGCAGCGGTTGGCGCAGTCGAAGACGGCCAGGTGCTCGGGCCGGAGGAAGGGCGCGCCCTCCACCGTCATGGTGCCGCAGCAGTAGTCGTTGGCCGCCTCGATCTCGGCGGGGGTGAAGCCCAGGGCGCGGAGGAGGTTGCCGTTCCACTCGGCGAGCTGGGCGTCGTTGAGCCCGAGCTGCTGGGAGACATAGCCGTCGCCGAGCGTCCACGAGTTGAACACGAACTGGATCTCGAAGGCGGCCTCGAGCGCCGCCTCGATCCGGGCAAGCCCGGCCTCGTCGAAGCCCTTGGCCCGCAGCGTGTCGTGGTTGATGAAGGGCGCGCCCTGCAGCGTCTTCCGTCCCACGCAGTAGGACACGATCTCGTCGATCTGGTGCGGTGGATAGCCCAGCGTGCGCAGGGCCTCGGGAATGCTCTGGTTGATGATCTTGAAGTAGCCGCCCCCCGCCAGCTTCTTGAACTTGACGAGGGAGAAGTCGGGCTCGATGCCCGTGGTGTCGCAGTCCATGACGAGACCGATGGTGCCCGTGGGCGCCAGTACCGTCACCTGGGCGTTGCGATAGCCGTACTTCTCCCCGAGCTCGAGGGCGCGGTCCCAGGTCGCCCGCGCGGCCTCGAGAAGTGCCTGCGGGCAGTGCTCGGGGTCGATGCCGAGCGGGGTGATGGTCAACCCTTCGTAGTCGCGGGCGGGGGCATTGTAGGCCGCCCGCCGGTGGTTGCGGATGACCCGCAACATGGGCAGCCGGTTCTTCTGGAAGCCGGGGAAGGGCCCGAGGTCCTTGGCCATCCTGGCCGAGGTCGCGTAGGCCTCGCCGTGCATGATCGCCGTCAGCGCCCCGCAGATGGCCACGCCCTCGGGCGAGTCATAGGGGATGCCGCTGCGCATGAGCACGGTGCCCATGTTGGCGTAGCCGAGCCCCAGCGTCCGGAAGTCCCAGCTCTTCTGGGCGATGGTGGGGCTCGGGTAGGCGCCCATGAGCACGCTGATCTCGAGCACCATCGTCCACAGCCGGCAGGCGTGACGGAAGCCCTCGATGTCGAAGCTGCCGTCCTCGCGCAGGAACTTGATCAGGTTGATCGAGGCGAGGTTGCAGGCGGTGTCGTCGAGGAACATGTACTCCGAGCACGGATTCGAGGCATTGATCCGTCCGTCCTCGGGGCAGGTGTGCCACTCGTTGATGGTCGTGTCGTACTGGACGCCCGGATCGGCGCAGGCCCAGGCCGCGTAGGCGATCTCGTTCCACATGTCCTCGGCCGCGACCTTCTTCGAGATCTTTCCGTCTGTCCGGCGCCGGAGGTCCCAGTCACCGCCTCGGTCGAGAACCTCGAAGAAGCTGTTGGGGACGCGGACCGAGTTGTTCGAGTTCTGACCGGAGACCGTGAGATAGGCCTCGCTGTCCCAGTCGGTATCGTATTCGGGGAACACGAGCTCGGTCACACCGCCGGCGGCGAGCTGGAGCGTCTTCTGGATATAGGCCTCGGGCACGAAGGCCGCCCGCGCCTCGCGCATGGCCGCCCGCAGCCCGGGGTTCTGCTTGGGATCGGCCTCGATGCGCTCGCCGATGCGGCAGGCTTGTAGCACCGCCTGCAGCCGTCGCTTCCCGAGCCGCGAGCCGGTAACCAGCGCCGCCACCTTCTGTTCCTCGACCACCTTCCAGCGAATGAACTGCATGACATCGGGGTGGTCGAGGTCGAGGCACACCATCTTGGCCGCCCGCCGTGTGGTGCCGCCCGACTTGATCGCTCCCGCCGCGCGGTCGCCGATCTTGAGAAAGGACATGAGCCCCGAGGACTTGCCGCCGCCCGACAACGGCTCGTTCTCGCCGCGAAGCCCCGAGAAATTGGAGCCGCTACCGGAGCCGTACTTGAAGATGCGGGCCTCCCGGGTCCAGAGGTCCATGATCCCGCCGTCATTGACGAGATCGTCGGACACGGATTGGATGAAACACGCAGAAGGTTGCGGACGCTCGTAGGCGCTGCTCGCCCGCGTCAGCGCCCCCGTGTCGGGATCGACGTAGTAGTGCCCCTGGGCGGGGCCGCTGAGGTTGTAGGCGTGGTGCAAGCCCGTGTTAAACCATTGTGGCGAGTTGGGCGCCGCGACCTGGCGCGCCAGCATGTGGCAGATCTCTTCGTAGAAGGCCCGGGCATCGGCTGGTCCATCGAAGTAGCCGTACTTCTCCCCCCACTGGGTCCAGCAGCCCGCCATCCGGTGGAAGACCTGCCGGGCATCCCGCTCGCCCCCGAGCACCGGCCGGCCGTCTCCGTCCAGGAGCGGCCGGCCATCAGGGCCGAGCTGGGGTACCCCTGACTTCCGGAAGTACTTCTGGGCCAGGATGTCCACGGCCACCGATGACCACTCGGCGGGCACCGCGATACCCTCCTGGCGGAAGACCGTGGTCCCATCCGGGTTCCTGATCTCGGAATTGCGCTCGACGAACTCGATCCCGGCGTAGGGGGTCTGGTCTTCCGTGGTGAACCGGCGCGAGATTCTCATGCGTGTCTCCTCTTCTGAACCGCCGACTCTTAGCTGACGACGCCTCGCCTACCGCGAACGGCCCTCGCGCGGGGAGCGCGAAGGCCGCGAATTATCGGTGTCTACGTGGGCCCTGTCGTCGGGAGCATCAGGTAAGCTCGACAGCGCGTGAGGCACAACATATTGTGGTCGGCCGGCCAAGTCAATCTTTATTTGGTGGTTTCTCCTGCCGGCTGTTAGCGCGCCGCGTTGTGACTGGCGAACCGTACAATTAAGCCGTCATGCGATGGCTCATCGACGGCTACAACGTGATCCGACGCTCGCCAGAGCTCAGCTCGCGAGAGATGGTCAGCCTGGAAGAAGGCCGCCAGGCGCTCTGCGAGCTTCTGAGCGCGACCGCGCGCGCCTCGGGCGATGCGTTCACAGTGGTCTTCGACGGCGCGGGCGCCGGTGGCACGGGCTCCGGCAGGGTCGGAGTCACCGTGGTGTTCTCGAGCGCCCGCGAGAACGCCGATCGCGTGCTGATTCGCCTCGCCCGCCAGGGTGGCGCCGTCGTCTCCAATGACCGCGAGGTGCGCCAGAGCGTCGCGAGCGCGGGGGCCGTGGTCGTCACCACCGACGAGTTCCTGGCCCGTCTCGGCAGGCAGAGGCGCGCGCCCGAAGTTTTCGATGCGGACGCGCCCGACGCGAGCCGGCCAGACGCGAACCTGCCCGATGCGAACCTGAAAGACGAAGAGGAAACGCCACGCGGGCCCCGCAAGGGCAATCCCAGGCGGCTCGGAAAGAAGGCGCGGGCCGCCCGGCGCGCCCTGGGACGTCTGGGCCCGGGTCGCCTACCTTAGGTCGCCATCGTGAAGGAGTGTGACCGACGCTCTACGAACGGACGGGACACACGAGGGCGGGATGGACCGGGCTCCGCGACGAGCCCAGGACGTGCGACTCGGCTACTTACTCGTCTCCCTTGATCAGCCGCTCGCGACGCTGGAGGTAGCCGTTGCGGACCGAGCTGTACAGGTCGATCGTCGTGTCCTCGAATCCCTGGAAGAGGTCGAGGTTCAACGAGCGCTGGTTGAGCTGGTCGCCCGCGCCCATGGCGAATCTGTCCGGGAAGAAGGGGATGTAGTAGTTCAGCGGACTCATGGCCCCATCCACAACATAGCCGATCCCGTCCCGCACGGTCAGGGGCGGCAGGAACGGGAGCACCAGATACGGACCGGGCCCGGTACCCCACTTCCCGAGCGTCTGCCCGAAATCCGCCTTCTGGGGCTCAAGCTTGAATTCCTGCTTGGCTATGTCGAAGAGACCTCCAATGCCCAGGGTCGAGTTGATCAGGAAGCGGCCCATCTCGATGGACGCGTCCTTGAGCTTCCACTGCAAGACCTTGTTCACGAAGCGGCGGGGCATGTTCAGGTTGGTGAAGGCATTGTCGATCATCTGCTGGACGATGTCCGGCGTGATCGCGTTATAACCCTTGGCGGCCGGCTTGAAGACGTACTTGTCGAAGTTGTAGTTGAAGCTGAACATCTTCTCGTTGAACTTCTCCCACGGATCGTACTCTTCGACGTCGTAGTCGGGCGGGGTGGCCTCGGGCGTGCCGCGCAACGCCGCGTCCACGGGCCCAGCCAGGGCCACGACCCAGGAGGGGGCGTTGTCGGACGTCATCGTCTCCACCGTGATCGAGGACGGCGGTACCGATGCGAGTGCCTCCGGCGCGGAGAATTCGTCGACGATCTGCGGCTCGGGCGCGGCCGGAGAATCCACCACGGCGGTGCTCTGCGCGCGCGCGGCCAGGACGGCGGATTCAGTGCGCAGGCTCGGCGACAGCGAGCCGCAGCCCCCCAGCACCAGGGCCAGAGTGCCGAACACGAGCAGCGCCGACCAAGTCCCCGTTCTCGAGCCCACCGTGCCTCCTTGCCTCATGTCAGCGGTTCCGGCCGTGCGCGGCGCTTGCGCCCGAATGCACACGGTCGAGAGACTAGCGTGAAATTCCGCATTGCGCCAGACTTTTCTGAATTCTGCCCTCGTTCCAACGGGCGCGTGTCGAGGCGCCCGCGGCGTCCTGGAAACCTCCGCGGCGCTCCGCACCTCGAGAGCGCGCCACGCGCTAGCATGAGCAAGGCGGGTGCCATGGAGATCGTCGCGGGAGCATATCCCGGCAAATGCTTGTTCGTAAAGAAATTTCCACGAGAGCTCGCGCCGGTGCGCCCCGAAAGTAGGCGGCGAGCAAACGCAAATTGTCAAATTCTCGGAGACCAGATACCCAAAGTCGGTGGTGGATGGTCCGCAGACACGCGAACGGGGGTGGGCAGCAGTCGCCTGCTCCCCGATCCCCCGTGATGTGTGCGCAACCTCGGTTGCGCGTCCCGGCAAGAGTCGGGACCTTGATCCTGCGCGCCGGCGCCGCGCGAGCGGTGCTGCGTCCTGCCCGTCACTCGGCGCCTATGGCTGGTCCGGTGGCGTGTCCACCATGGCGCAATCTGAATCCCGATGAGGGCGGCTGTCAAGCCGCTCTGCGCCGGCGCAGTGAGCCAAGTCAGCCCACGAAGCGTAATATCTTCTGGAGCGATGAGTCGACGCGATCCGCGGGTGCTTCTCCTGGTGATCCTCCTCGGGGCAGGAGTATGACGCCCGCCGCCCTCAAGCACCTCGCGCTCAGGGATCCGATCATGCGGCGGGTCATCCGGACCATCGGACCCTGCACGCTCGAGCCACAGGCGCGCCGCTCACCCTACGAGGCTCTGGTGCGAGCCGTGGTCTACCAGCAGCTCCACGGCCGCGCCGCTGCGGCCATCCTCGGCCGCTTCATCGCGCTCTTTGGCGGCAAGACCTTCCCGCGACCGCGGGCCGTGCTCGCCATGAGCACGCGCAAGATGCGCGGGGCAGGGCTCTCGCGCGCCAAGGTGCGGGCGATCAAGGACATCGCCAAGCGAGCGGCGGCGCGCCAGATCCCCTCACGCGGGGCCGCGCTCCGCATGACCGATGAGGAGCTCGTGATCAAGCTGACGGCGGCGCGAGGGGTGGGACGGTGGACGGTCGAGATGCTGCTCATCGGCACGCTCGGCCGTGGGGATATCCTGCCCGTGGACGATTTCGGAATCCGGGAGGGGTTTCGCGTCGCCTATGGGCTGCGAAAGCACCCACGACCCAAGGCGGTCCACGCGCACGGGGAGCGGTGGCGACCGCATCGGACGACGGCCGCGTGGTATCTGTGGCGCGTGGCCGATCGCGCGAAGCGGGTGGCTGTCGCGAAGCGGTAGCGTTGATGTGCCGGCAATGCGGTGGGTGGGGCCGGGGGCATCCCCCGTAGACCACGCTGACTCGCAACCCGCTGTCACCTCTCGGAAGGAGCCACGAGATTCAGGGTTTTCGGCTTCGACAATGCGCAGAAGATACGGGTCTACGGGGGATGCCCCCGGCCCCACCCACCACCGTGATCGCGGGATTGCGACGAGGGCCCGTTCGGAAGCTGCTAGCGGGAGATGGTCAGGCGGTCGCGGCCGTAGTTGTGCTCGTCGACCCAGGGCGTGCCTTCGGCGAAGCGGGTCGAGCGGAAGCGGGAGAGATCGGCGGTCTCGGGCTTGCCCTTGACGATCCACTCGGCGAGGCAGCGCCCGATGGCCGGCGAGGTCTTGAAGGACGTGCCCGAGTCGCCGAGCATGACCCAGAGGCCGGGCACCGAGGGGATCTGGTCGATGACCGGGCGTCCGTCAGGGCTCATCATGATCATGCCCGCCCAGCCGCCTCTCATGGTCGAGTGCTGGAAGACGGGGAAGCGCGTGGCCAACTTTTCCCGGCACAGCGCCACGTAGTCCTCGTCGACACCCTCGTGGAACTTCTCCGGGTCGGTGTGCGCCGCCCCCAGCTCGAGGCCGATGAGCGTGGAGCTCGCGCCCTCGGGACGCATCCACGCCTTGTGGAAGGCGTCGATCACGACGGGATGGCCGCCCTGGAAGCCCGCCGGCCAGCGGAAGACGGAGATCTGGATGCGGTAGGGCTCGAGCCCGAAGTCGAGCCCGAGGGGACCCAGGAGCGTACCCGCCCAAGCGCCGGGGACGGCGACCACCACCGGTGCGGCGATCCTGCCGCGGCTCGTCTCGACCCCGGCCACGCGGCCGCCCTCGGTGACGATGCGAAGCACCTCGCACTCGGTCTCGATGGTGGCGCCCAGCCGGCGCGCGGCCTCGGCGAAGCCGAAGGTCGTCGCGTTCGGATCGGCAAACCCCGAGCCCGGCTCCCAGCAGGCCGCGCCGATGTCGTCCACGCGCATGGCGGGAACGAGCCGGCGGAGATCGTCCTTGGAGATCGGCTGGGTCTCGATGCCGATCCGCTGCTGCATGGCGACGTTGGCGTGCAAGGCCTTCTCGTACCCGGGGGCCACCACCTGGACGAAGCCGATCGGCTGAAAGCCGCAGTCCCCGCCCACGATCCGGGAGAAGTCACGGAAGACCTTGAGGCTCTCGAAGGCCAGCCGGGCCTCGGCATCGTTGGTGTAGTGCATGCGGACGAGCGAGCCCGACTTGCCGCTGGCCCCGGCGGCCAGGTGGCGCCGCTCGACGAGGATGATCCGCTTGACCCCGAGGCTCGCCAGGTTGAAGGCCGTGCTCGCCCCGTTGACGCCGCCTCCGATCACCACCACGTCCGCGCTTCGCATGTGGCCATTGTGACATGCTTGACAGGCCCCGTGGAAGGTCCTATAACCATCGCCACACACCGCCGTGGCAGCAGCAAGCTGTGCCCGATCCAACTCATGGAGGTGCATTCCTATGGAGGTCACTCGACGCGAGCTGCTCAAGGGCGCGGCAGCCCTTGGCGCGGCCGGCGCCCTCTCGCACGCGCTGCCGGGCTCGGCCCAGGCCCAGACCACGCAGAAGAAGGAGCTGGTCGTCGCCCAGGGTGGGGACATCGCGAGGTTCGATCCGCACTACAGCACGTCCTCGAATGACATCCGCTGGAGCTTCAACATCTTCGACAACCTGACCTCGCGCCACCCCGACGGCAAGCTCTACCCGGGACTGGCGACAGAGTGGAAGCTGCAAGGCCAGACGCAGTGGACCTTCAAGCTGCGCCCGGGGGTCAAGTTCCACAACGGAGACCCCTTCACGTCGGCCGACGCCAAGTTCAGCCTCGAGCGCACGTACGATCCCAACGCCAAGACCATGGTCGCCACCGTCTTCACGACCATCGACCGGATCGAGGCGCTGGATCCGACCACGCTCGTCATCCATACGAAAAAGCCCGACCCGCTCCTGCCCGCTCGCCTGGCCTTCTACGGGGGCCAGATGGTGCCGAAGAAGTACGTGGAAGCGTCGGGCAACGACACCTTCAATGCCAAGCCCGTTGGAACGGGCCCGGTGCGATTCGTCTCCTGGGTCAAGGACGACAAGCTCACCGTGGAGGCCAATCCCGACTATTTCGGCGGCAAGCCCGATTTCGATCGGCTCATCGTCCGCGCGATTCCCGAGACGGCCCCGCGTGTCGCCGCCCTTCTCAAGGGCGAGATCGACATCATCACCCAGCTTCCGCCGGATCAGGGCGAGCGGGTCGCGGCCAACTCGACAACGCGTGTCGCGGGCGCCCTCTACGCGGGCCTCTATGTCCTGGGCGTGAACAGCAAGCGGCCACCGCTGGACAATCCGCTCGTCAAGCAGGCCCTGTCGCTCGCCATCGATCGCGAGCTCATCGTCAAGGAGCTGTGGAAGGGGCGGGGCATCGTGCCGAGCGGCCCCATCGCCAAGGGCGACAACCATTTCGACCCGAAGCTCGCCCCGCTCGCCTACAACCCCAAGGAGGCGCGCGAGCGCCTGAAGAAGGCCGGGTACAAGGGCGAGGAGATCTTCATAGAGACCACCGTGGCGTATGTCTCCCAGGACAAGGCCATGTCCGAAGCCATCGCGGCGATGTGGAAGGACGTGGGCGTCAACGCCAAGGTCGAAGTGATCGAGTACTCGGTGCGCGCCCAGAAGAATCGTGAGAAGAGCTTCAAGGGCGCGTGGTGGGCGGATCCGACCTCCACCCTCGGCGACCCGGACGGGATGATGTGGCGACTGCTCGGCCCCGGCGGCATCATGGACTACTGGCGCGATCCCAAGTTCGACGAGCTCGGCAACGCCGCCCGCTTCTCGGTGGACGAGAAGTTCCGCGGCGAGGCCTATCGCGAGATGACCAAGGTCTTCCTCGAGAACATGCCATGGCTGATCGTGATCCAGCCCTACGAGGACTACGGGCTGCAGAAGTACCTGGAGTTCACGCCCAACCCGAATCAGCAGTTCGAGATCCGGCGCTTCAACTTCAAGTTCCGCCGAGCCTAGAGCTGTCCCGCCCTGCCACTCCCCGCCAGGGGGAGCGGCAGGAGCCGGGGGGCTTCCCCCATGCGAGGTCTCCTCCCGTTCCTCAGCCAGCGCCTCCTGAGAGCGCTCATCGCGCTCTGGCTGGTCTCCACCGTGGTCTTCGTCGTGATGCGGCTGTCGGGCGATCCGGTGCCCCTGCTCCTTCCGCCCGACGCGCCCACGAGCGAGATCATGCGCGTCCGGAAGGACCTGGGCCTCGACCGTCCGCTCCCCGTGCAGTACGCGGTCTTTCTCAAGAACATCGTCCGGGGCGATTTCGGACGCTCGCTCCACTTCCGCGAGCCGGCGTTCTCCGTCGTGCGCGGCTACCTCGGGGCGACGCTCGAGCTCGGTCTCACCGCCTTCTTCTTCGCCGCCCTCGTGGCCGTCCCCGTGGGCCTGCTGTCGGCCATGAAGCGGAACACCCTCCTCGATCAGGCGGCCATGGGGGTGGCCCTCATCGGTCAGTCGGCGCCGACGTTCTTCCTCGGCATCCTTTTCATCCTGCTCCTCTCCCTCAAGGCCGACCTCTTCCCGACCTCGGGCCGCGGAGACTGGAAGAACCTCGTCTTGCCCGCCATGACACTGGGCGCCTTTACCATGGCCTCGATCGCGCGGCTCACGCGCTCGGCCGTGCTCGAGGTGCTTCGCGCCGACTATATCCGCACCGCGCGCGCCAAAGGCCTCGGCGAGGTGATGGTGGTGGCCAAGCACACCCTGCGTAATGCCGCCATTCCCATCGTCACCATCACCGCGCTCCAGTTCGGCACCTTGCTCGGCGGCGCCGTGGTGACGGAGACGGTCTTCTCCTGGCCCGGCATCGGGCGCCTCGCCGTGCAGTCGATCTACAATCGCGACTATCCGGTCGTGCAGTGTACGGTCTTCATCGCCGCCGTCCTGTTCATCGTCATCAACTTTGCCGTGGACCTCCTCTATGGCTTCCTCGATCCCCGCGCCCGCGCCGGCTGAGCTGGTCACCGGGGTCGTCGAGGCGATGCCGCGCCCACGCGGGCGACGGGCGCCATGGCTGATCCGCCTGGGCGTGGCATTCGTCCTGCTCCTGGCCGTGGGGGCAGTGGTGGCGCCGTGGGTGCTGCCGCAGGATCCCGAGCGCCAGTCGCTCCGCGCGCGCCTCAAGCCGCCGGCCCTCGAAGGCGCCGACGGCCGCGCGCATCTCCTCGGCACCGATCATCTGGGCCGCGACGTCTTCACGCGGGTCGTCTACGGCTCGCGGGTGTCGCTCGTGATCGGGCTGGCCGCCGTGCTCGTGGGCGGCCTCATCGGCTCCACCCTCGGCTTGCTCGCGGGCTATCAGGGCGGGCGCATCGACGGGATCATCATGACGGTGGCGGATGCCCAGCTCGCCTTCCCGTTCATCTTGCTCGCCATCGGCATCATCGCGGTGCTGGGGCCGAGCTTCCCCACGCTCATCGTGGTCATCGGCCTCAGCGGCTGGGTATCCTATGCGCGCATCCTGCGGGCCCAGGTGCTGGTGCTGCGCTCCCGCGAGTTCGTGGAGGCCAGCCACGCCCTCGGCGGCTCGATGGTGCGCATCATCCTCCAGCACATCCTGCCCAACGTGCTCGCCTCGCTCGTCGTGGTCGCCACGCTCGAGCTGGCCCGCTCCATCGTGCTCGAGGCGACGCTGTCCTTCCTGGGGCTCGGCATCCAGCCGCCCACGCCATCCTGGGGCGGCATGATCCAGGAAGGGCGCGACTACCTCGACTCCGCCTGGTGGATCTCCACTGCCCCCGGCATCGTGCTCATGATCACCTCCATCGTGATCAGCCGCTCGGGAGACTGGCTCAGGGACGTGCTGGACCCGACCCTGCGAGGCGAATA
>Ga0209161_10003671_pt1 | contig 12303 bp, 10 predicted proteins | sample GraSoiAngelo_155_FD_186169 | JGI IMG/M metagenome (GOLD analysis project Ga0209161, IMG submission 186169) | Grasslands soil microbial communities from the Angelo Coastal Reserve, California, USA - 14_1009_13_30cm (SPAdes) (version 2) | ecosystem: Environmental > Terrestrial > Soil > Grasslands...
CAGATCCCGACCGGCTCGTAGGGCATCGGCAGCCCCCGGTTTGTGAACGTGAAGGCGAAGCCGTCGGGGACGCCGGCCTCTCGGAGGAGCCGGCGAGCCTCGGCCCGCGACTTCTTGATGTCGCGTCCGTACCCGGCGAGCTTCTCGAGCTCGTCCGGCGGCGTCGCATAGGGTGTGCCCGGCACCTGCACGCCGGCGACTTCCTTCACGACGGCGATTTTGGACAGGGCCCGCGACGCCTGATGGCGATCCAGGGCGAGGGTTAGGGCCCGGCGGACACGCTTGTCGTCGAAGGGCTTCTTTTCCTGGTTGATCGCCACCCAGGCCGCGCAGTCCCACGGGCTCTCCTGCACGGTGATCTTCTTGCCTAGCGCGGCGACGAGGCTGTCGCGCTCGGCGGGCGCGAAGCCCCGGAACTGGATGTGCGCGCGCTCGGCGCGGACGGCGGCGACCTGCGCCGCCGAGTCCTTCATGAAGATCGCGCGGTACCCGTCGAGGTACGGCTTGCCCTTGTCCCAGTAGTTGGGGTTCTTCTTGCCGACCCAGTGCGAGCCTTTCACGTGCTCGACGAACGTGAAGGGACCCGTGCCCATCACGTTCTTCTCGTACCACCGCACGTCCTTGGCGAGGATGTCGGCCTTGTAGATCCAGTTGTACGGCGAGGCCAGCGACGCCAGGAACGAAGCCTGGGGCCACTTGAGGCGGAACACGATCGTCGACGCATCCGGCGCCTCGATCGCCTCGATGTTGGTGTACTGGCCCTTGCGCATGGATCCCACGTTCGGCGGCGGGAAGACGATCTTGTCGTACGACGCCTTGACGTCGCGTGAGCTCAGCTCGGCGCCGTCGTGAAACTTCACGCCGCGCCGGAGCTTGAGGGTGTAAACGCGTCCGTCGGACGAGATCGTCCACGACTCGGCGAGGTCGCTGACGATCTTGGTTCCGGTCCGATCGTTGGGGTCGGTCTTCAGCAGCGTGTTGTAGTGCGGCGCCAGCGGATGGACCATCCCGAAGGTCCCCTCCCGGTGGCCGTCGTACGAGGGCATCTCCGACGGCACGGCGAGGATCAGCTCCCCGCCGTACCGCGGCTTGTCCTGAGCGGCCGCCGGCCCGCTGAACACCAGGCCGGCGAGCAGAAGCAGGATCGCCGGGATCGAACGCCATGATGCGCCGCCAATGTCGGTCATGGCGTTACTCCGTGAGCCACACCGCGTCGAGCTGCTGGTTCAGGTAGTGGCTCGGCGTGATGGTCCAGCCTTTCACCTTCGAGCTGTGCGGGATGATCCGGTGCCACTGGAGCGTGTAGAAATAGTGGACCTCGTCGTCCAGCAGCCGCTTCTCGAACTCGCGAATGTACTTCTTCCGCTCCTCGGCGTCCCCCGCCCGGCCCTGCTTGAGGAACAGTTCGTCGAGGGTCTTGTCTGTGTAGCGGCTGTAGTTCGCCGGGCTGATCTCCTTGGACTGGAACTTGTAGATGTCGAGGTCCGGCTCGACGATGTATCCGCACTGGAAGTCCATGGCGACCTCGTAGTTGCCGGGCCGCAGGACCTGCCCGTAGTACTGGGCCGCCTCGACGACCTCCTGCTTGACGTTGAGCCCGATCTGCCGCCACTGGTCGATCAGCCACACGCCGACCGGCTCGTAGGGCATGGGGACGCCGCGGTTCTTGAAGGTGAACCCGAAGCCGTCGGGAACGCCTGCCTCCTTGAGGAGCCGCTTGGCTTCGGCCCGCGACTTGGCGATGTCGCGGCCGTACCCGGCGAGCTTCTCAAGTTCCGCCGGCGGCGTAGCGTAGGGCGTTCCCGGCACCTGGACGCCCGCGACTTCCTTGACGACGGCGATCTTCGACAGCGCCTGCGAGCCCTGGTAGCGGTCGAGCGCCAGCGAGAGCGCGCGGCGGACCCGCTTGTCGTCGAAGGGCTTCTTCTCGTGGTTCATGGCGACCAGCAGGACGCAGTCCCACGGGCTGTCCTGGACCGTGATCTTGGGGCCGAGGGCCTGCACGAGGCTGTCACGCTCCGACGGCGAGAAGCCCCGGAACTGGATGTGGGCCCGCTCGCCGCGCACCGCGGCCACCTGCGCCGCCGAGTCCCTGATGAAGACCGCGCGATAGCCGTCCAGGTACGGCTTGCCCTTGTCCCAGTAGTTGGGGTTCTTCTTGCCGACCCAGTGGGAACCCTTCACGTGCTCCACGAACGTGAAGGGGCCCGTTCCCATCACGTTCTTCTCGTACCACCGCACGTCCTTGGCCAGGATGTCCGCTTTGTAGATCCAGTTCCACGGCGACCCGATCGAGGCCAGGAAGGAGGCCGCGGGCCACTTGAGCCGGAACACGACCGTGTACGGATCGGGCGCCTGCACCGCCTCGACGACGACGTACTGCCCCTGGCGGTCGGAGGCGACCCCCTGGGGCGGGAAGATGATCTTGTCGTACGAGGCCTTGACGTCGGCCGACGTCATCTCGCTGCCGTCGTGGAACTTGACGCCCCTGCGCAGCTTGAACGTATAGGTGCGGCCGTCCTTCGCCATGGTCCACGACTCGGCCAGATCACCGACGAGCTTCGTGCCGGTCCTGTCGTTGGGGTCGGGGCGCAGCAGGGTGTTGTAGTGGGGCGCCATCGGATGGATGACGCCGAAGGTCTCTTCCCGGTGGCCGTCGTAGGACGGCGGCTCCGACGGCACCGCGAAGATCAGCTCACCTCCGTATCGGGGTTTGTCCTGAGCCATGACCGGGCCGGCCAGCGCCGCGGTCAGGATAGCGATCACGACGATGTGCAGGGAGCGTCGCATCAATCGTCCCTCCAGGGATTTGCTAGAGAACTCGCGCCGACGGCGCGCGGTTTCTGCATTAAGCACGGACCCGGCGCGGCGAGTCAAGCCAGGATGCAGGCCGCGCGGTGGCCCGTCGTGATCTCGCGGAGCTCCGGCAACGCCTCGCGGCAGCGGTCGATGGCGATCGGACAGCGCGGATGGAAGGCGCAGCCGGCCGGCGGATTGAGCGGGCTCGGCACCTCGCCGCCGAGGACGACTCGCTCGCGCTGCGCCTCCAGCGCCGGATCCGGAATGGGCACCGCCGACAGGAGCGCCTTCGTGTACGGGTGGCGCGGGACGTCGTAGAGAGACTTGCGGTCGGTGATCTCGACGATCCGGCCAAGATACATGACGGCCACGCGATCGGAGATGTGGCGCACCACCGAAAGGTCGTGGGCGACGAAGAGATAGGTCAGCCCGAAGCCGGCCTGCAGGTCCTCGAGTAAATTTATGATCTGCGCCTGGATCGAGACGTCGAGGGCCGATACCGGCTCGTCGCAGATGATCAGCGCGGGCTCGACCGCCAGCGCCCGCGCGATCCCCACCCGCTGGCGCTGACCGCCGGAGAGCTGGTGCGGGTAACGGTGCGCGTGCTGTGGGAGGAGCCCCACGTGGGACAGCAGCTCGCGCACGCGCGCGGCGCGCCGCTCGCGGTCGACGACGATCCCGTGGACCATCAGGGGCTCGGCGAGGATCTGACCGACGGTCATCCGCGGATTGAGCGAGCTGTACGGATCCTGGAAGATCACCTGCACGCGCCGGCGGATCGGTCGCAGCTCCTCGTCACCGAGGGTCGTGAGCTCGCGCCCCTCGAACAGGACCTGGCCGCTCGTCGGCCGCTCGAGCTGGAGCAGGCACCGGCCGACCGTCGTCTTGCCGCAGCCCGACTCGCCGACGAGCCCGAGCGTCTCTCCCCGGCGAATCTCGAAGCTCACGCCCTCGACCGCGCGGACGATGCCGGCGCGCCCGCCGAAGAGCCCGCCACCGACGTGAAAGTGCTTCACGAGATTCCGGACCTCGAGGAGCGGGACGTCCCCCGTCATGACGCCGCGGCGCTGCGAGCGGGCGCGCGATCGAGCCTGGCCGACTCCCAGCACGCGCTGACGTGGCCGCCGTCGGCTACCGGGGCGAGCGGCGGCGGCTCGGCGCTGCAGCGGGCGACGCTGAACGCGCACCGGGGCGTGAATGCGCAGCCCTGCGGCAAGTGCGTGAGGTCGGGCGGCTGGCCCTCGATGGGGTCCAGGCGCGCCCGACGCGGCTCGTCGAGACGCGGGACCGAGCGCAGGAGGCCGAGCGTGTACGGGTGGCGCGGCCGCGCGTAGAGCTCGCGGGCGGTGGCGCGCTCGATGATGCGCCCCGCGTACATGACGTTCACCCGATCGGCGTACCGCGCGACCACGCCGAGGTTGTGGGTGATGATCAGCATGGCGACGCCGAAGCGGCGCGAGAGGTCCTTCATCAGCTCGAGGATCTGCGCCTGGATGGTCACGTCGAGCGCCGTCGTAGGCTCGTCGGCAAGGATCAGCGACGGCTTGCAGGCGAGCGCCATCGCGATCATCATCCGCTGCCGCATGCCGCCGCTGAACTGGTGCGGGTACTGGGTCAGGCGCCGCTCCGAATCGGGGATACCGACCATGCCGAGCAGCTCCACGGCGCGCCGGCGCGCGGCGCCCGGCGTCATCCCCAGGTGGATCTCGAGCCCTTCGGTGAGCTGACGCCCGATCGACAGGACGGGGTTGAGCGAGGTCATCGGCTCCTGGAACACCATGCCGATCTCGCGGCCCCGCACGCGGCGCATCTCTTCCTCGGAGAGCTGCAGGAGGTCGCGGCCCTTGAAGTGCACGCGGCCGCCCACGACCCGGCCCGCCGGGCCGGCGACCAGGCGCATGATGCTGAGCGCGCTCACGCTCTTGCCGCACCCCGACTCGCCGACGAGCGCGACGGTCTCGCCTTCCTCGACGTCCCACGACACGTCGTCGACCGCTCGCACCACGCCGCCCCGTGTCACGAAGTGCGTCTGGAGATTCTCGACGGAGAGGAGCGTGCTCACCCCGGCGGAGTGTAGCACGCGGTCGCGCGCGGCTGGGTTACTCGCGGCAGCGCGCGGCGGCCAGGTGGGCCTCGGCGCGTTCTTCCAGCGAGGCGTACTCCCGGCACACCGCCTCGGCCACGCACGGCCAGCGGTGCTGGGCCGCCCAGCGCACGCCCTCGCGCCCCACGCGCCAGCGCAGGTCCGCGTCGGCGGTGAGGCTGCCGATGCGCTCGGCCAGCGCGGCGACGTCGCCTTCGGGCACGAGAAAGCCGGTGACGCCGTCGCGAACGGTCGTGACCAGACCGCCGACGCGCGAGGCGATCACGGGACTCCCGCACGCCATCGCCTCGAGGGCGACCATGCCGAACGATTCGTAGTAGGAGGGCAGCACGGTCACGTCGGCGGCGACATAGTACGTGGGCAGCACGCTCTGGGGCTGCGGGCCGATGAAGCGCACGGACTGCTCGAGCGACAGCCGCGTGATCCGCTGGCGGAGCGACGCCTCGTGGCCGTTCGCGGGATCGTCGGCCTCGCCGCCCACGATGAGCAGCCGCGACTCTTGACCGGCCGCCCGCAGCCGCGCCACGGCGTCGAGGAGCGTGTCGAGCCCTTTGATCGGCGCGATACGGCCGACCCAGAGCAGCACCGGCCGGTTGTCGAGGTCGAGCCGTCGCCGCGCCTCGGCGCGATCGCCGGGCGTGAACAGATCCGTGTCGACGCCGCACGGGATCGTCGCGATCTGCGCCGCGCGCGCCCCGTAGTCGGCGAGGAGCTGCGCGCGCTCGACGACGTTGGCGGCCACGATCCGGTCCGCGGCGCCGACGATGCGCACTTCCGCGTCGAGCCGGACCTGCGGCTCCAGCTCCGCCGCGCTCCGGGCCGCACGGTTCTTCAGCCGGCCGAGGGTGTGGAACATCTGGAGTATTGGCACGGACCACCGCGCCTTGAGCGTGAGCGCCGCGACGCCGGACAGCCAGTAGTGGGCGTGGATCAGGTTGTAGTCGATGGATCGCGCGATGCGCCATGCCTCGACGCCGTCGACGAACTCGTCGAGGTGCTCGTGGATCCGCTCGCGCACCATCGGCGCCTCGGCGCCGGCCGGCAGGTGGATCACGCGGGCCAGCTCGCCCAGCGCCACCACGCGCGGGATCGCGGAGTTCTGCGAGCGCGTGAAGACGTCGACCGACACGCCCATGCGCCCGAGCTCACGCGACACCTCGCGCACGTAGACGTTCATCCCGCCCGTCTCCTTGCCGCCGAGCGCGGCGAGCGGACAGGTATGCACGCTGAGCATCGCGACGTGCAGGCTCATGCGATCGTCACCGCGTAGACCGGCTCGGGGACGGGACCGAACTCGAACTTGTAGCGCTCTTCGCCGCGGAGGAAATCGAACGTGCGCTTGGACCGCTCGATCGCGTCCCGCACCAGGTGCGTGAGGAGGACCACGCCCGGCGAGAGGGCTGCCCGCTGGGGATCGAATCCCGAGTTGTAGAGGCCGACCGTGCCGTCCCACTCGAGCGTGATGAACGACGCGATGGGGCCAGCCGCCGTCTCCAGCAGCCATACCCGCGCTCCGTCGCGAGCGGCCAGGGCAGCGAGGACCCGCCGGAAGAAACCTTCCATGCGTTCGTCCATGAAGCGCGCCTTGCCCACGCGCGAGCGCCGGTGGAGGACCAGGAACTGGCTCAGGCGCGCCCCGACCTCGGCCGGATCGCCGGCGGAGGACACGCGCGCCTCAGGGGCTTCGCGTTCGAGACGTCGCATCTTGCGCTGGAGCTCGTGACGGTGTTTCCCGGACAGGCTGGCGAGGTAGGTCTCCCACGACCGCGGTAGGGCGAGCACGGGACATCGCTCCTCCACCGTGGCTGACACGGCGAGACCAGATGCCTCGGCGAGCCGCGGCAGCGCGGCCACCGTGGCCGACGCCGCTGGCACCGCGTGCAGGCGCCACTCGACGCGCTCGGTCCCACGGGACTGGAGCAGGGCCGCCCACGCCTCCTCCTCCCGCCCTTCCACCGCAATCAGGTCGAGATAGTCGGAGACGTCGGCTCCGCCGATCATTCTCATGACTCCTGGCGAGTCTTCATAGAGCGGCAGGAGCGCCACCAGGTGCCCCCCGTCGTCCTGAACGACGCGGATTTCAACCCGGCGATCGGGCGCAAACGCCCGCGCCCATTCGTGCTGCCAGGTCCAGGACAGAAACGGTGCGCGCAGGCGGGTCGCCCCCACAAGTCCATCCCACGCCGACGCCCCCACCGCGTCGAAGGAGTCATGCGCCTGGACTTTCACAATTGATCGGACGCTTCCGAGGCGCCCGTGGATTCGGCGTCGGGCTCCCCGCCGCCCTCGCCCTCGGCCATCGCCTCGTCCATGGCGGACTCGAAATCGTCGCCGAGATCGTCCCCGAACTCCTGCCCCATCTTCTTCATGAACTTGGCGACGCTCGCCGGGTTGTCCTCGTCGAGGTCGCCGTAATTCGACGAGTCGGCCAGCGAATCGAGCCGGGCCTCCTCCGATTTCACGGTGGCGAAGCGGGACATCAGGCGCGAGAGCGCGGAGCCACCACAGCGCGGGCACGTCGGCGGGGGCGCCGCCGACGGCCGGAGCACGAGCAGGCTCACTCGCCGGCGGCAGTCGTGGCATTCGTACTCGTAGATCGGCATCTCGCGCCGATTCTAGCATGCGGTCAAAGGGGGTTCGGGCGTGTCAGCGTGACCGTCCGGGGGGGCACCATTGTGACAGTGTGTGCGGCCTTCCGGATTCCCGATTCCCAGAAGCTCGCGGCGGACAAGGCTTCGGCATTCGGCATCGGTCTTGCTCGTGACATCGGCCATGGACACCGTTCCGGTCGACACGAAGCGGCGAGCCGACGGGGATCGGCGCCTAGCGGAGCACATGGCGGCGGCGGCGCAGTCACTGCGCGAGGAGCGCGACCGCCTGGCGCGGCGCCTCGCCGATCTCGAGCGGGAGCTCGCCAACCTCGCGTCTCGCCTCGGGCCACCCGCGGCCTTCGCGCAGCCCAGCTCTCACGCCCTGCGTCGCGCCTGATCGTCCCCGGCGACCGCACCGGCCGCCAGGATCTCCTCCATCCGTCGCACCGCGCGGTCCCAGTCGAATGCCGTCGTCACCCACGCGGAGCCAGTCTTCGCGATGCGCGCGCGCAGCGCCGAATCGACGGCGAGACGCTCGAGCTTGATGGCGAGATCGGCCACGTCGCGCCGCGCCGCGACCAGCGCGGTCTCGCCGTCGCGAGCGTAGTCGCGGCAACCGCCGTTGTCGTAGGTGACGAGCGCGGCGCCACACGCCATCGCCTCCATCGGCGGCATGCCGAGCCCCTCGTCCCACGAGGGGCACAGGTAGATCTCGCAGCCGCTATAGATGGTCGCGAGCTTCCCCTGGGGTGGGTTCGCGTGGAACTCGTCGTACGCGGCCGGCGTTCGTGGCGGCTTCACACCGAATCCGACGAGCCGAACGCTCGGGACCCGGTCTTTCACCCGCGCGACCGCGGCGAAGCCGTCGGCGACGCCTTTCCAGGCATACTCGTGATGGAGCATCAGCACGCGCGGCCCCTGTGGGGCCGGAGGCACCGGCACCGGGTGGAACAGCGCTCGGTCGACCGGGGTCACCACGACGTCCGCGTCACTGTCGAAGCGCTCGCGCACGATGTCGCGGAGCCACGTCGATATCGCGATCTTTCTGAGCGGCAGCCGGTACGTCTCGTCCACCGCCGCCGGTGTCCCGTGGTACAGGCTCTCGTAGTGCTGGACGAGGTAGAACTTCCGGCCGCAGCGCGCGGGCGCCGCGGCGACCGCCGCGGCCGATTGCCACGCCGTCGCGACGACCGCGTCGCCCTCGGGGAGCTGGTTCGCCCGCCAGCGATTCACCCAGACGACGCGCGCCCGGAAGCCCGGCACCCACGCCGGCCCGGCGTGGGTCAGCGAGCGCCAGAGCGCCCGGCCGCGGCCCTTGGCTTCCACGACCACCGCGACGTCGTGCCCGCTCGCGGCGAGCCGGTCGGCGTAGGTCAGGATCGCGCGCACGCCTCCGGCGACGCGGAGATGCGGACACAGAAACGTGATCTTCACGCGGCCGTCAGATGGCCGTCGAGACCTGGCCGCTCTTGCGGTACGCGGCGGGGTCGAGCACGACGTTGAGGCAGGCCATCAGCGCGACCTGAAGCGGGGAATGATCTCGGCGGCGATCGTCTCGAGCTGGTCCCGCTCGTCCCGCGGGTCGCCGATCGCGCTCATCAGGAAGTAGCTGCAGCCGGCCGCGCGGAAGCGCTCGAGCTGCTCGCTGCATTGCTCGGGCGTGCCGATGACACCGTAGCGCTTCACGAGCGGCTCGAAGTCCTGGGCGTAGCGGTTGCTGAGCACGCGCACCCAGGTCCGCTTCGCGGCCTCCCAGTCGCGCCCGATCGTGATGAACGCCAGGTGCGCGGCGGTGAAGCCGGCCATCGAGCGGCCGGCGGCGGCGGCCGCGGCGCGGATCTTGTCGAGGCTCTGCGCGTAGCGATCGGGCTGGACCACATAGGAGACCCAGCCCTCGCCCTGGCGGCCGGCGCGCGCCAGCGCGGCGTCCGAGCGCCCGCCGATCCAGATCGGCGGCGGCCGCTGGATTGGCTTGGGGTCCACCGAGACCGACTCGAAGCGGGTGAACCGGCCGTGGAAGCTCGCCGGCGTATCGCGCCAGAGCGTTCGGATCACGTCGATGCCTTCGGTCACCCGCGCGCCGCGCTCCTTGTGGGGCACGCCGCAGAGCTCGAACTCCTTCGGGTTCTCGCCGCCCACACCGACACCGAAGACCAGGCGCCCGCCCGACAGCACGTCGACCGTGGCGGCCGCCTTCGCGGCGACCGCGGGGGCGCGCAGCGCCAGCAGATAGACCGCGACGCCGAGCTTGATCCGCTGGGTGATGGGCGCGTAGGACGCCAGCAGCGTGAGCGACTCGTAGAGCGGGTTGTGGAACGACACGTGATCGCCCGTCCACACCGAGTCGTACCCCACCGCCTCCAACCGCCGCACCAGCTCGAACTGCTCGGCCGGCGGATGGATCGAGAGCTGCGCGCCGAAGCCGATCGTCGGGCTCACCGCGGGAAGGCGTCCTTCACGCCGCCGTCGACGGTCAGCGTGCAACCGGTGGTCTTGGCGGAGCGGTCGGAGGCGAGGAACAGCACCGCCTCGGCGACGTCCTCGGGCAGGATGCTCACACCGAGCAGGTTGCGCTTGCGATAGAAGTCCTCGACCTGATCGACGCTGATCCCCTGGGCGGCCGCGCGCTCGCGGCGGATCTCGTCGGACCACAGCTTCGAGTCCTGGAACACGGCGTCCGGGTTCACGATGTTCGATCGGATCCCGTGCGGCGCGCCCTCGAGGGCGAGCACCTTCGCCAGCTGGGCCTCGGCCGCCTTGGCGGCGGAGTACGCCGCGAAGTCCTTGCCCGGCGACATCACATTCTTGGTCGCCACGAAGACCAGCGCGCCGCCGAGCCCCTGCGCGGTGAGCAGGCGCATCGCTTCGCGCGCCACGATGAAGTGGCCGGTCGAGTTGACCGCGAAGGATCGCTCCCAGTCACCGAGCTCGAGGCGGGCGACCGGCGACGAGTGCGCGATGCCCGCGTTCGACACGAGGATGTCGAGTCCGCCGTAGGCGAGGATCGTCGTCTCGAACGCCGCCCGCACCGACGCCTCGCGCGTCACGTCCATCTCCAGGCCGAGCGCGCGGCCGGCGCCGGCGGCCGACACGATCTCGGCGGCGGTCTTCTGGGCGGCCGCGGCGTCGATGTCACCGACGACCACGTGGGCACCCTCGACGACCAGGCGGCGCGCGACCGCCCGGCCGATGCCGGAGCCGCCACCGGTGACCAACGCGATCCTCCGCGCCAGCTCCTTCTCGGGCGGCGCCAGCGTGAGCTTGTAGAGCTCGAGCGGCCAGTACTCGACGTCGAAGGCGTCCTTCGGCGACAGCGAGACGTAGTGGCCGAACGCCTCCGCGTTCCCGAGCACGTCGATCGTGTGGCGGTAGATGTCGCCAACGATGCCGGCGGTGCGCCGGTCCTTGCCCGAGACGAACATGCCGACGCCCGGCACGAGCACGACGCGTGGCATGGGGTCGCCCAGCGAGGCGCCGGCGAAGCGGTGCTGCTCGAAGTAGCGCGTGTAGTCGGCGACGAAGCGGTCGATGGAGCGGTCGATGGCCGCGGCAAGCTGCAGGGGCGACTCCGAACCGGTCGCTTCCACGAAGCACGGCACGCGCTTGGCGTAGATCGTGTGGTCGGGCGTGGCCGGGCCGACCTGGGAGACGCGAGGCGCGTCGACCGACGAGGCGAAGTCGGCGACCTCGGGCGACTCGTCGAACGTCATCACGATCCGCCGCTCGCGCCCGAGCAGGCCGCGCAGCCTCGGCGCCACCGCCAGCGCCAGCGCGCGGCGCGCCGCCGGCTCGGAGCCGGCCACCCGCGCGCCGCCGAAGAGCCGTCGTCCCCGTTTCCGCTCGCCGATGGCCTCTTCGGCGCGCGTGATCAGCTCGATCGTCGCCTCGTAGGCCTCGCGCACGGTGGCGCCCCACGTGATCGTGCCGTGGCGCTCGAGCAGCAATGCCCGGGCGTCGGGCCGCTCGCGGATCGCGTCGGCCACGTCGCGTGAGATGCGGAACCCGGGCCGTCGGTACGCGAGTGCGATGACGTCCTTGCCGTACACGCCATCGATCACCTCGGCCGCCCGGTCGTTGTTGGTCAGCGACACGACCGCGTCGGCGTGGGTGTGGACGACCGCGGGCGCCGAGAGGAATCCGTGCAGGAGCGTCTCGATCGAGGGGCGGACACCGCCCGGCTCCTGGAGCGCGTGCCCGAGGTAGCTCACCATCTCCTCGTCGCCCATGTCGTCACGCGAGAGGAGCGCCGTGATGTCGTCCATGCGCACGCCCGGGAAATCCCTGCGCTGGATCGACTTGAGGTCGGAGCCACTGCCCTTGACCCGGAGCACGCCGATCTCACGACCGCGGTGATCCCGCTCGCGCGTCTTGATCGACGTGTTGCCGCCGCCCCAGATCACCAACGAGGATTCGGCGCCGACCAGGCGGGACGCGTAGACGAGGAGGTCGAGGCCCTGGAGCTGACTCGCCTCCGCCTCGTTCCAGCGTGAGCGCATGCGGCACCACGATACCATGATCCGCGTGAGCCGCTTCGTCGCTACCCTGCTGGCCGCGGGCCTGCTGGCCGCTCCCACCGCCGCGGCCGACGGCATCATGCTCGTCCCCGCCGGCGCGTTCTGGATGGGCCGCGACGACGGCGCGGCGGACGAGGCGCCACTGCATCGGGTGTACGTACGCGACTTCTGGATCGAGCGACACAACCCGGCGCCGAGCGGCGCTACGACGAGGACGACGCCGACGCGCGCGTGGACCTGCGGGCCGGCCGCTGGATCGCCGACGCGGGCTTCGAGCACCATCCGGCCGTCGAGG
>Ga0209161_10003676_pt1 | contig 12294 bp, 9 predicted proteins | sample GraSoiAngelo_155_FD_186169 | JGI IMG/M metagenome (GOLD analysis project Ga0209161, IMG submission 186169) | Grasslands soil microbial communities from the Angelo Coastal Reserve, California, USA - 14_1009_13_30cm (SPAdes) (version 2) | ecosystem: Environmental > Terrestrial > Soil > Grasslands ...
ACTGCGAAAGAAATAGGACTGATTTTCCCGTCATCCCGAGCGGAGTCGAGGGATCCCGCAGCGAAAGCTTTAAGGTAACGTCGTCGCGATCCCTCACCGGACTCGGGGATGACGAGCTGAGGGTTGAATCGCACGCGTTTCTTGTGGAAACTGCTCGCCCGACCATGGCGACTATTTCCTCAGTGCGTCCCCCCTGGCAGCGCGGCTCGGTCTTCAAATTTTTCGCGTCGCTCAAGCTGGCAGTCGTTCTGCTCGCGGTCCTGATCGTTGCCGCCATTGCCGGCACAATTTGGGAATCAAGCTTCGATGCCAAAGTCGCGCGCGCTTATGTTTATCGCGCGCCCTGGTTCAATCTCTGGCTCGTCTTACTCGGCGCTAATCTCACCGTCTCCGCTCTCTCGCGGTGGCCGTGGCGCAAGCATCACGTTGCCTTTCTCGTCACCCATCTCGGTATCATTACGCTGCTGACCGGCTCGCTCATCGGTCGCATTTTCGGAATCGAAGGGACGATCACTTTGTTTAAAGGCGATCCACCTACCAACCGGTTGCTCATCGATGAACATCAACTGCGCGTTCATGATTCCGATGGCGTGTTGAAGGGTTATCGCGCGGAATTCTTGCATCGTCCGCCAACGCCGAAGCATCCACGCGATTTGGGAAAGCTAGCCAGCGGTGGGCGGTTGAGCGTGATTGATTATGCAGAAGCAATTGATGCCAAACTGAATCCGCGACCGTTGGATGGGGGCGGCACGCCAGCGCTCCATTTCACGATCAAAACCGCGATGATGGGGCAACGACTGGAAAGTTGGTTGCTGGCCGATGACGCCCAAAACGGAAATTTCGCGATGGGCCTGGCCAACATCGAATTAAAACGCGGCAAATCCGAAATCCCACGGTCGGTCAACCCGAGTCCGGCAGCCACCGGATCGAGGGATCCCGAGGAAGTTACCGGAAAGGTTTCGCAACGGGATCCCTCAACTGCGTTCGGGATGACGACGAGCGAAACCGACCTCGACGAATCAATCTTCGTCTTTGCCAAAACGCCGGACCAGATTACTCATGTCGCCAAGGGTGGCAGTACCGGCGCAAAAATTTCGTTCTCACCGCCACAAGATGGCGACAAAGGTCAGCTCACCATTTCGCTCGCGGGAAAAACGCAGACGCTCGATGTCGCGCAAAATTTGGGAAAGGACGTCGCGATTGCGGGAACGCAATTGACCGTTCGCATCGAAAACTACTGGGCCGATTTCCGAATTCAGGATGGGAAACCGGTCTCGCTCAGTGATTCACCGAGCAATCCGGCGGCAGTCGTCACCATTCGCGGCCGCGGAATTCCAATTGCGACGTCGGCGCAAAATAGCCACGGAACCGAGCAGGCCGTTTCAACCAATGGCGGGCCTTCAACCATTCCGAACATTGCCCCGGCGATGAACGAAGCGAACGCTGCGGAAAATCATCTCACGCTTTTTGTCGCTGACGACGGCGCGATTTCCTACGAGTTGGATTCACGCAAACTCGGCCATTCCTCGGGCCCGCTGGAATTAAATAAACCACTCGTGACCGGCTGGGCCGATTGGCAATTGTTGGTCGATCGCAGTCTGCCGCACGCGGAGGAATGGATGGATTTCACACCCGCAAAAAATGATAGCGCAAATCAATTGCCCGACGGCATCCGCGTTCGAGTGGAACAAAATGGTGAAACTTATGAACAATGGATTTCGGCAGGTTGGCAAATCACCGTTCCGACGTTGCCAAATCCAATTGGCGTTTCCTACGGTTGGCGTTCGACGCCATTGCCAATCGCGCTCGAGCTGCTGGATTTCGAGGTCGCGCGCAATGAAGGCAGCGATGCGCCCGCTGGTTTCAAGAGCACGTTGCGGGTCTCGACCGCCGAGGGCGATAGCGCCACCGGCCAATGCTGGATGAATCATCCCTTCAGTTTTCCCGGCAGTTGGTGGCGAACCTGGAGCGGCCAGACTTTCAAGATGTCGCAGGCGTCGTGGAATCCCGAGAATCTCGGGCAAAGCACGATTCAAATTTTGCGGGACCCTGGCTGGCTCTTGAAGTGGATCGGTTCGCTCCTGATTGTGACCGGTGTGTTCCTGTTGTTCTATGTGAAAAAATTTCGCCGGCAGTACGCCACCGCGAAAACCAAACGGATCGTTGCGCCCTCTCCGGCGTCGGAAGCGCGTGAAGTTGCGGTCTCGTAGCGGCGCGTCATTTCATCGAAATTTCGGCCGCATTCTGCGAACGCTCCGATTTCCATCTGGGGAGCGCACGCACTCGCGTGCACTTTTCGGCGCCTCGCCGAAAAGACTGTGGAATAAACTTAACGAAAGAACATTGCGGCGAGGCGCCGCAATGAACACGCGAGGCGCGTATGCTCTCCGGAGTCACTCGCCACGTTCTTGAGCCATTTTCACAACAAGAAAAGTGGCTACGTTTTCGCGCCAGATGAGAAAAATTTACTTCCTTCTCGCGCTCGCTTTTACCGCGTGCGGCGGGCATCAACCGCCCGCCTGGGATGTTGCCGCGGTACGGCCGAAACATCCGTGGGGTTATTACAGCGGGCAGGTCGAAGCGCGCTGGGAAAACGATGGTCGGCACATGACGCTGCTGAGCGAACTGCATTACACCGATCCGGATGGCGTCGTCTGGACCGCGCCGGCGGGCTCGGTCGTCGATGGCGCCTCAATCCCGCGCGTGCTCTGGTCTTTCATGGGCGGACCCTTCGACGGAAAATACCGCAACGCCTCGGTCCTGCACGATGTCGCTTATGATGAAAAGACGCGGCCTTGGAGACAATGCGATCGCATGTTCTACAACGCGATGCGTTGCAGCGGAGTGAGCCCGACTGAGGCCAAGACAATGTATTACGCGTTATATCGCCACGGCAGGCACTGGAAACACCTGCGTGGTGTTGCCGGCGCGATTGCGGTCGAGGAAGAAACTGTCCCCCGTGCGCTACCTGTGAGCGAGGAGGAAATCCAGGAAACCCGAAGCTGGATCGAGAACGCGAATCCATCGCTGTCGCAAATCGAGGCCCGCGCCGACGCGCCGACGCAATAGCCTCTTTCAATCTGCGATGAAGTCGCGTCAGGCCGCCGTCATTTTCGTTTTTGTCACTGTTGTGCTCGACATGCTCGCGCTCGGTCTGATCGCGCCAGTGCTGCCGAAATTGGTGCTGAGTTTTTTGAACAACGACATGAAACGCGCCGCCGATTGGAACGGCATCTTCCTGACGGTTTTCGCGGCGATGCAGTTTTTCTTCTCGCCCGTGATCGGGGTTTTGTCCGATCGGATCGGACGGCGACCAGTGCTTCTCCTTTCAAGCCTTGGACTTGGTCTCGATTACGTGGTGATGGCGCTTGCGCCAACTATCGGCTGGCTCTTTCTCGGCCGCATCATTTCCGGAATCACCGCTTCGAGTATTCCGACCGCGATGGCCTACATCGCCGACGTCACTCCGCGAGAAAAACGCGCTGGCGCGTTCGGGATGATTGGCGCTGCTTTTGGCATCGGATTCACCCTCGGCCCAGTCGTCGGCGGTCTTGTTGGTAACAGCGATCCGCGCATGGCATTTTGGGTTGCGTCCGCTTTTAGCCTGGCGAATTGGCTCTACGGATTTTTCTTCGTCCCGGAATCGTTACCCCACGATCAACGCAAAGAATTTACCTGGCGTCGCGCCAACCCCGTCGGCTCCCTCGTTTTGCTACGCTCGCATCCGGACTTGTGGAAACTGGCGACGATTCAATTTCTTGCCTACGTCTCCCATGAAATTTTCGCAATTTGGGCGCTCTACGCCATTTATCGCTTCGCCTGGGATCCGTGGAGCATCGCCAAATCACTCTTCGTTGTCGGCGTCTGTACGGCGGTAATTTCCGGCGGTCTGACTGGTCGAATCGTCGCCTGGCTCGGCGAGCGCCGCACTCTTTACGTTGGCCAGTTTTTCGGCGCGCTCGGAATGTTGATCGCGGGGCTCGCGCGCAATGGCGCGATGTACGTGGCGTCAATTCCCGTGATTTCGATGTGGAATATTTCCTTTCCCGCCGCGCAAGGAATCATGACGCATCATGTGAGCGAACGAGAACAAGGCGAATTGCAAGGCGCGATCAGCAGCTTGCGCTCGATCGCTTTCGTGATCGGCCCATTTTTGTTTTCGTGGACCTTCGGCTGGTTCATCGACCCGAGACATTCCTTCCACGTTCCCGCCGCGGGATATTATTTGGCGGCCGCGCTTCTGTTCACCGCGATGCTGATGGCAACGGGCATTAAACAACCGGATTTTGCCGCCGCAAAATCCCCGCTTCCAGATCGCGTTCCTGATGTCGTCCCGCCCGAAGGTGTCACTTCCGGAAATGTCGCGCCGCTCCCCGATGCTTTGAGGCCCGACGACGTTTAGCGGGTATCTGTTTAGCGTCCGCTGCGGGATGATTCCGCCTCTCCCTTTCCAAAAGGCAGAGGATGAAGGTGAGGGATTTTCCCATTAACACCGGCCTTCAGGCCAGTGGTTCTCCGCGTGAAATGGAAACGAGCCGTTTTAACGGCTTAGCCTCGAAGCCGGTGTCCGTTGAACGCTGTGGTTCGCATTGTGAGGATGCGAAAGCCGTTGAAACGGCTTAAGTGCGCTGAGTGCGGGATGTACACCGGACTAAAGGCCGGTGTTAATGAGAACAGAGCTAACGCTCGATGCCAGACGCGCGCCTGCGGCGACCCACGCTAAACGCACTCTTTAGCGCGTCAATCTTTCGAAACCGAACGCGAGTAAATTCTGCAATGACCAATTGTCGTCGATTTGCACCCAACGTCCGCCGTCCCGCGGTTGCGCGGTGGCATTCAATACGGCGGTGACCTGACCGCTGCGTTTAAACAGAAAGATTTTCGCGTTCGGCTCGAGCTTGTAACCGGCGTATGGAAAATTCGGGTGTAACGCGGCGATCGGAATCGCACTTGACGACGGGTGCGGGTGACAAAGTCATTTCGTGCCGCGTCGAAATGCAGACCGGGGAAAACAAAGTCGAATGTCTCGTCGCAACGAGGCTCGGGGTCACCGGCATAGGGATAATTGCTGAAGGTTACTCGTGCGATCATCTCGTTAGTTAAATGGTCGCGTTCGATCTGATGCAAAATCGCGTCGCCGTAGGCGAAGGTGTACGCGTGATTCGGGCTAACGATTTCGACGCTTTGTCCATACGCGCCCGGAACTATTAACGCCAGTAAAGCGAGGCACAATTTCATCCACCTGATTTTCGCACGAATCTATTCTCACGAAAGCGCAACCCATTAAGCCAGCATTTTGGACTGCGCGCCGGCAAAGCGAAGCAGCGATGGCGCTTTTTTCGCGCCGATGTGATCCTCGAGCGCAGAGAGCGTCAAGTGATTCGCGATCCCCGCGAAGCTGAGCTAAGCAAAGCGGTGTGGCGCTGCGCTTCCTACCGCACTCCAAAATGTCGCCTAACATCAGGGGGCATCACACGAATCCCTGCGCCGTTGCCCGGCTAAAGTGAATATCGCGCCTTTGGCGCTAAACATGCACCCATCCGGTTCCGGCGGTTATAGACCGCCGCTACCGGAGCTTAACGCACAAACATCGTTATCGTGCCGTCGTTCGCGTTGATTCGCCTCACACGCGTGTTAGGTTCGACATCGTGATCACGGCGTTGTCGCGCTGCATTGTCTTGATCGTTGCTGCATCGATCTTTGCCGTGACCCTCCCCACTCGCGCTGAAGTAGCGCAACCAACACGGCATCGGATGAGCTGCTGCGCACACATGGCGAGCGAGCGCGGTCACTGTGGCGGCAGCGAGCCGATGAAATCGCAAGACCGCCAAGGTTGCGCGGCCTGCAACCTCTGTCTTTCCCTCATCGCAGCTTCCACTTACCCCTTTGTCTTTTCGCCCGACCGAGGCGAAAAGCTTGTCGGCGAAATCGCCGCCTCATCATCGCGGTCCGACCGTCCGCCTGTTCCACCGCCACGGCCCTGATTGTTTGTTCGCGTCGGCTCGCTCATGCGCATGAGCGAGAAGCAATTCAATTCAACAGGAGGGACTCTATGAAGTACCTTTTGATGATTATTACCACCCTGGCCATGATCGGCACAGCGACCGCGACTTCGCGGAGCGCTGATTGCTGTGGTGGCGGCAAGTGCTGCTCCGGCAGCCACTGCTGCGCTCGATAAGCGCGCGGGTTATGTAATCGGGAGCCTCCGCTGGTGAAAAACCGGCGGAGGTATTCCGCATTCTCAATAATGCTTAGATTCCTTTTAACTTTTATTTTGGTCGCGACGATCACATCAGCGCTCCTGGCGCAGGCTCCGAAACCGGAAGCCACCCAATACACCTGCGTAATGCATCCGGAAGTGATCCAGGATCACCCCGGCAGATGTCCGAAATGCGGGATGGAATTGGTGCCGATCAAGGAAGATCACAGAAAACATCGAACATCGAACGTCGAACATCGAACATCGAATGAAGAGGCGGTTCACCAAACCGCGCACCACGATCACGCGATGCATGAAATGAAAATGCAATCCTCGGTGAATTTAGCCGACCCGATGACGCGGGAAGGCTCGGGCACAAGTTGGCTGCCCGATTCCTCGCCGATGTACGAACGCATGTTCATGCTCGGCCAGGACATGCTCATGCTCCATGGTGCGGCCTTTCCGCGTTACACCAATGTTAGCACTCGGCGCGGCGACGATCGCATCGACGCGCCGAATTGGTTGATGGGAATGTTCTCGCATCCTCTCGGCGACAGCGCGCAGTTCGGCGTACGCTTGATGATGAGTCTCGATCCGCTGACCGAAGGCGGCCGTGGTTATCCGCTGCTTTTTCAATCGGGCGAATCATGGCACGATCAACCGCTGCACGACCGGCAACATCCGCACGATTTGTTCAGCGAATTATCGGTGACCTACTCGCAGAAATTCACGCCCGATCTTTCGAGCTACATTTATTTCGGCTATCCCGGCGAGCCAGCCCTGGGGCCGCCCACATTCATGCATCGCATTTCGGCAATGGACGATCCCGATGCGCCGCTTGGCCATCACTGGCAGGACTCGTCTCACGTCACATTTGGTGTTGCCACCGGCGGGCTGGTCTGGCGCACCGTGAAAATCGAGGGCAGCGTTTTCACCGGACGCGAGCCGGACGAAGACCGCTACGATTTTGATCGGCCGCGCTTCGATTCCGCCAGCGGACGCATTTCCTGGAACCCGACGCCAGATCTTGCTCTGCAATTTTCGCATGGCTACTTGAAAAGCCCGGAGGGACTCGAGCCCACGGTGAACCGCCACCGCACCACCGCTTCGATGATATATAATAAGGCGCTAGGCCACGACGCGAATTGGGCCACGACCTTTGTCTGGGGACAGAACGACGACACCCACGAAGGCAAAACGCAATCGTTCCTGCTCGAGTCTAATTTTCAGCATCAGCGCGACACTTTTTATACCCGGCTCGAGCGCGTGGAAAAATCGGGACACGAACTCGTCCTCGAGGGCGCGGACCTCGCAAAAATATTTCCGATCTACGCTGCGTCATTTGGTTACGTGCACGATTTTATGCATGGCAATGGCGTAGACGTCGGACTCGGCGCGCAATTCACGATCGATCATCGGCCGGATGAATTGGATCGCTATTACGGCGATGAGGTTGGATACGGCCTGGAAGTTTTTCTTCGAATCCGTCCGTCTCTCCACCGGCACCACGAGATGGTTGACGCGATGAAATAGATCGTGCCAGCCTAACTTAACCATCGATCTGTTCGCTCACTGCGCGGCTCGACCGAGTCTCGCCCTGCCAATGCGTCTTCGCGAAAATCTTCTCGGTAGGGCGACGCTCTGCGGAGCCGCACTCAAGCCAATGTTTCCTATCACACGGTCGAGACTCGGTTTGGTCATTAGCGCTCAAGGTTTCCCTGCGATTTGGGATTTGGATCTTGGGATTTCCGTTCCGGGCAGCGGATGCGCTGCCCGGAAAAGGTCTCCCCACTTGTCAGCCATCAAATGCGCGCGCAATATAATCGCTCCTCATGCCGCGCCTGCCGAAGCAGAATTATCACGATATCGAGCGCATCATCGAGATCGATTTCCTGCGCGCGACCGAAGCCGCCGCGCTCAACTCCTTGAAATGGCTTGGCCGGGGCGACAAGGAGGCAGCCGATGCGGCCGCCAGCGACGCCATTCGGGGCATGTTCGATCTCATGAATATATGCGGTGAGGTCGTCATCGGTGAAGGAATCAAAGATAACGCGCCAGGAATTTTCAAAGGCGAACAGCTCGGCACCTGGCTGCCGGGAACCCCACAGTTCGACATTGCGATTGATCCGATCGATGGCACCACCAACATCTCCAAAGGCGCGCCCAATTCGATCAGTTGCATCGCGGCCGCGAGCCCGGAAGAAGGCGTCAAAGTCGCGCTTCGCGATGTGCCTTCATTTTACATGACGAAACTTTCCTACGGCCCGCGCGTGATCCAATACATGCAACGCCGGGGCGATAATTTGAAACTGGAAGCGCCCATCCCCGAAACCCTGGCCATCGTAGCACGGGCCGTGGACAAACGCGTACAGGACATCGTCGTCATGATGCTCGATCGTCCGCGGCACAAGGAAATGGTGGACGAAATTCGCGGCGCCGGTGCCTCGCTCCGCATGATCGGGGACGGCGACATTGCCGCGGCCATGGCCCCGGCCATTCCTGACAGCGGCGTTGACCTTTACATGGGGATTGGTGGTTCGCCTGAAGCGGTGCTGGCGGCAGCCGGGATCAAATGTCTCGGCGGCGACATGCAATGCAAAATGTGGCCGCGCGATGAAAAGGAGCACAAAAATTTGGTCGAGGAGGGTTATGAAAAAGAACTCGACCGGACCTATTCCGCCGATGATCTGGCCAACGGAAAAAACATTATCTTTTGCGCGACCGGCATCAGCGATAGTGCGCTCCTGCGCGGCGTTCGTTCGCAGGGCGCGACCGCTGTCACCCATTCGATTTTGATGCGCGCAAAAAGCCGGACCGTCCGTTTTATTCGTGCGAGCCACGATCTTTCGCAAAAAACCATCCGCCTCCGCACCACCAACCGCGAAGCCCGCATTTAACCACTCCTGCTCATGCTCCTAATCGTGCTCGTAATCGTTCTTCCCCCAGTATCCGGGGTCGGTGACCCCGGTTTTGAGCTGCGGGTTTCAGTTTTTTGCACCACTTTCCTTGCTCGACACGCGACTTTCCCTTTGTTGAAATAGAAAAAATCCGTCGCTTATGAAACAAGTATCCAAGACTGAACTTTCACCCGACAACGGCTGCGTCATCGATACCAAGTGGAAAGTGGGGCCGTTGAGTTATCACGCCTGCGCCGCCATGCCAAAAGACGTCCACGGCAAACCGCTCGATGGAAATTTGCGGCTGCCTGAGATCATCATTTACGATCACACCGGCTTCAAAGGCGCCTACGCCCGCACCAATCTCAGCTTCCATTATCTGGGCGATTTCTGGAACGACCGCATCAGTTGCGTCATTGTCGTCAGTGGCGTCTGGCGTTTTTATCGCGACGAATACTACAAGGGCGATTACTGGGACCTGGGCCCGGGCTTTTACGAATCCTTCTTCACCGAAGCCGGCCCGGACGACGTCGTGAGCTCCTTCCAAGCCATCGCGCTGACGTAAGGCTTATCAGGTCGGGGAGCGGCGTCCCGGTGCGCCATAATTACTCGTTCCTGTAATGTTATACGAAAAAATGTTCGCCTTTAATCGCGAACTTTCGCCTATATCTCGTTAGGTGCAGAAACACACATGATTGGCCCCAACGATATCAATCTCCCCTTCTTCGCGTATGGAGTGTTCCGAAAGGGAGAACTCGGCTTTCTCAGCATCTCCGATTTGGTTAGTAGGGTTGTGGAGCCGTGTTCCGTTACGGGAAGCCTGCTGCTACGTGACGGTTTGCCGATCATCGATCCAGCAGGACGTTCAAATGTCCCGGGCAGTCTGATCTCCTTCAGAGAAGGACTCAACGGCGAGGCATATGACAGGATTGATCGGCTGGAGCCCCAACGGCAGTACCGATGGGAAGAAACGACGACTGCTAAAAGTGTGCGGTGCAACTATCTTATCGGGCGCTCCCCACATAAAGGTAGTGTGCCAGCGGATGAAGGATGGAATGGACGAAACGATCCGCTTTTCACCTCCGCTCTGGAGGTGGTCAACGAGAGTTTGGCGGCCTACTCGGATTTTGACTCGAATTTAAAGCCGATGTTCAGGCTGCAAATGGCTTATCTTCTGCTTTGGTCGTCGATGGAACGCTACGCTTCACTGCGCTTTCATCTCGGCGACCGCGCTGTCGACAAACTGATGCAGATTGCTGATGATCCCAGTTCGGCCAACTTCTGAGAAGAGTAGTCAAGCGAACGCACCGGGTGCAACGCGCCGATAGGCCGACCGATCACTACGAACTAACTCCAGATGACCCCAGGAACTCCCTGAATTACTACTACCAGATCCGCTCAAACATCACACATCGAGGCAAGGGAGTTGTCCGTGATCACGACATCGTCAGAGCTTCACTGAAAGAGTTACTCGAGATTTTCACAGAGCTTGTGAGGGCCGCTTTCGAATCCTCGTCAAAAGGAGCACCTAACCAATAGCTGGAGCCAGCCCCTGGCCGCTGTGAAGTCCACCTTTGATTTTATGAAACAGTTCCTCATATTTGCCACGCTCGCCGCCGCCAGCGGTGGCTCAGCTCTTTCTCGTTAGATGATGAAGCCCGATCGCGTTTTCCTTGATTTCGGCGCTCCTGACAGCGGTCGAATACGACTTCTGGATTCCAAGCAGCTACAGGTGCAAACGCCTTATCCAGGTTTCGCATCGTTCTATCGGTCGCGCGAAGACTCACAAACTGAAGCTCACTGAACGTCTAGCCAGGGCACCGCGGCCAACCGCTCACAGCTCGTCGGATAGCGGAGTTAGATCTTAATATTTGATATTTCTAACACTGACCGACCGTTGCTGGTCGCCGATGTACAAGAATACTAGAAATCAATCAACCAAGTTTCGTGAATTCCACGATCACGCCCGAACAATTCGAGATGCTGCTTCCGCTTGCCTGTGAGTGGGCGTCCTCGCAGGAACAGCGCATCCTCGCAACAGGCGAAGCATTATCGGACACGATGCTTGCGGATGCGCGTCTTCTCGGCGTCGCCGCCCCGGAGCGGGTCCGACTACTATACGTCTCTGAGACTCCCATCCCCGACGATCCAGCGTTACGCGCTGCTATTCTGGAAACACAATTTCTCTCGCCGCTCACCCGCGGTCTGACCCTGCGCTATGGCATTTTCATCCGTTCCGACTGCAGATTCGACCGAACGATGGTTATCCACGAACTAGGGCACACCGCGCAGTATGAACGCCTGGGCGGGTTCGAGCCTTTTCTCCGGCGGTATCTTTTTGAATGTCTTACGATCGGCTACCCTGAAGCTCCGATGGAGCAAGAGGTGATCGAACTCACAGCGCGCATTTGTGGATCGCAAACACAAACCTGACCCGCCGATCGACCCTATGTTCGTATTCATTTTCATCAACGGGCAAGATGCGCGTTGGCCCCACAGCCAAGGTGGCTGTGCTACAATGTGGTCTCGCAGGAGCTCGCCCCTCCATTTTAAAGCGCGATCAACGTTCTTGGTTTGCGCGTTAGGCAATCGCCCTCACTTCTTCGGCGCAGGCCCACGAGAGAGTGAAGCCGGCACCGCCGTGGCCGTAGTTGTGAATGACGGAGCGGCCATCGCCTAATTTTTCCAGATCGAGGCGCACTCCAGAATTTCGGAACGGGCGCAGTCCGACCTTCACGGAGATCACGGGCGGCGGGTCGATCCCGAGGACGCGGCTGCATTCGGAAACGATCGCGGCGGTGTCGCCGGATGAGGGCTCGCGATTTTCGCAGATCGAATTGGTGCCTCCGAAAACGCAGTCGTGCGCGCGCGGAACGGCGTACATCAATGGGGCATCGTTGCAGATAATTGCCTGCGCCAGATCGATCTTTGGCACAATCGCGACCTGACCGCGGTGCGCTTCCAAATCCGAATCGTGAACCAGGTCACGCGCGCCAATACCGGAGCAATTGATGATCATATCAAAATCGCGCGGAATTTCGTCCACCTTACTAATATGGGCGGATTGGATTCTGCCACCGGCGGTGCGCAACCGCTTGGCCAGGTAATCGAGGTAAATTGTGGCGTCGATGAGGGGAACAGTTAAGGCGTAGCCGCTTGTGAAGGTGGTTGGGAAAGCAGGAATAGTTAGAGATCCCT
>Ga0209161_10003677_pt1 | contig 12293 bp, 10 predicted proteins | sample GraSoiAngelo_155_FD_186169 | JGI IMG/M metagenome (GOLD analysis project Ga0209161, IMG submission 186169) | Grasslands soil microbial communities from the Angelo Coastal Reserve, California, USA - 14_1009_13_30cm (SPAdes) (version 2) | ecosystem: Environmental > Terrestrial > Soil > Grasslands...
CTCCAGCGGAAAAAGGGGACCGGTTTAATCATCTCTCTACGGTCCGCTTATGCCGCTCCATCGGCCTCATAGGCGTGCGCCAGTGACAGCACTAAATCTTCCCGCCAAGGCGGCCCCGCGATCTGCAGACCGATTGGCAATCCCGCGTGCGTAAACCCGCAGGCAACCGAAATGGTGGGCAATCCCCACACATTGAACGGTCGCGTGTTGCGCAGCAGTTTGAGTTCTGCCGGACGCAACGCATCCGGATTGGTCCTTAGTTCTTTAATGCTGGGCGCTGGCATGGGTATGGTGGGAGTGACTATCAAATCCACGGTTGCGAAGATCTCATGAATGCCCCGGCGGGCTTGTTCCAGCTCGCGGCGGCGCTGCATGTAGTCGACAGCTGAAACCTTGGCCCCGGAGAGGATGCGGTGCAGAGTTTCCGGCTGATATAGTTCCGGTGTCTTGGCGACATTTTCCGCGTGGTAGGCATAGGATTCGGCTTTTTGCAGCGTCCGGTCCTCCTCGACCGGCAGTTGTATTTCATGCACTCCTGTGACGAGCGTTTGGATTACCAGCAGTGCTTGCTCCACGGCGGCGGCGACTTTCATAGAAATGGGGGCGTGGCACGCCCACGCGGAAGCGGTTCGGGCTTTCGGCGGCCGCAGACACGTAATCGCATACCGGAACATCCGAGGTGGTAAGGTCGGCGGGATCGTATCCTGCGATGGCCTCGAGCACAGCAGCGGCATCGCCCACGGTCGCAGCCAGCGGTCCAACATGGTCCAGCGACCGCGACAGCGGAATTATTCCGCTGCTCGAAACCCGGCCATACGTGGGCTTAAAGCCAACGCAGCCGCAGAGAGCGGCAGGCTCGCGAATGGAGCCAGCCGTATCGGTCCCGATCGCCGCATAACACAGCCCGGCGGCGACGGCAGCCGCTGATCCGCCCGATGATCCTCCAGCGATGTGCCCCGTCGCCCAGGGATTGTGAACGTCGCCGAAGAAACTTATTAGCGAGCTGCCGCCGTAGGCGAACTCGTGCAGGTTGTTCTTGCCAAGAATCACCGCGCCCGCTTGTTTGAGCCGCCGCACGACTTCCGCATCTGCCACCGGTACGTGATCTTTGTACAAGGCGCTGGCGGCAGTGGTCCGAGTTCCCGCAGTATCGATCTGATCTTTGAGCGCGATGGGAATGCCGTGCAGCGGTCCTCGCCACTCACCGCGCGCGATTTCAGCTTCTGCAGCCCGCGCTTCCGCGAGGGCGGATTCCCCGGTGACGGTGATAAAGGCATTCAGTGTGGGATTGAGTTTCTCAATGCGATCTAGGCAATCCCGAGTCAGGTCGACCGGAGAAACTTGCTTGCGCCGCAGACGCGGGGCAAGCTCGGCGATCGTTTCTAAGTTCGGCATCGGCACGGCGGCATTCATTGTAGTGGACAACTGGAAGCGATCCGCTCCGCAGAAAAATGCAACCCCCAGCCAAGGCCTATAATCAAAACCGCAGTTCGCGCGAAGGAGGTCCCAACCATGGCGGAAATGACGATCGTCCCAGTCGCAACCCACGGTTTCTTTGTCGACGGCCGTTGGGTGGAAGACGGCGACATCGTCGAAGTCCGCAGTCCTTTCGATGGCAGCCTCGTAGGGCGAGTCGTCGAAGGACGTCGAGAGCATGCCGAGGCTGCCATCGCAGCTGCCGTCAAGGCCTTTGGCACCACCCGCCGCCTGCCTGCGTTCGAACGGCAGCGAGTATTGCGCCGCGTGGCTCGATCGATTGCCGAGCGCAAAGACGAATTTTCGCGCACTCTGGCGCAAGAAGCTGGCAAGCCAATCAAAGCGGCGCGCATGGAAGTGGATCGCGCGGTTTTCACTTTTAATGTCGCTGCGGAAGAGAGCACCCGGATTTACGGCGAATACATCCCGCTCGACTGGCAGGAATACACAGCCGGCCGCTGGGGCATGGTGCGGCGTTTTCCTCTGGGGCCGATTGCAGGCATCACCCCTTTTAATTTTCCTCTCAATCTGGTCGCCCACAAAGTGGCTCCCGCGATCGCCGCCGGGTGCCCCATGGTTTTAAAGCCCGCACCGCAGACCCCGCTGTGCTCGTTGCTTCTAGCCGAATGCGTGCAACATGCGGGGTGGCCGGACGGCGGTCTGAATGTTTTGCCACTCTCCAACGAAGACGCCGCTCTTCTGGTCACCGACGATCGCATCAAGCTCATCAGTTTCACGGGCAGTGTGCCGGTTGGTTGGGACATCAAGCGCCGCGCCGGAAAAAAGAAAGTGGTGCTTGAGCTGGGAGGCAACGCGGGAGTAATCGTGCACGACGACGCTGACTTGGCCTACGCGGCCGAGCGCTGCGTCGCGGGAGGCTTCGGCTACGCCGGCCAGACCTGCATTTCCGTACAGCGCATTCTGGTGGAGCACTCTGTGTACGGCAAGTTTGCCGATCTTCTCGTTGCCGGCGTCAAGAGCCTGAAGACTGGCGATCCCGTCGAGGAATCCACCGACGTCGGTCCGCTCATCCGGGAAAGCGATGCCATCCGTGCTGTCGCTTGGATCGAAGAGGCTGTCCGTGCGGGGGCCCGCCTGCTCTGCGGAGGTACCCGCAAAGGCTCGATCCTGGAGCCGACCGTGCTGACGGGCACCCGGCCTGAAATGAAAGTCAATTGTCAGGAGATTTTTGCCCCGGTGGTGACCGTCGAACCCTACAGGAATTTCGACGACGCGCTCCGCCAGATCAATAATTCTTCCTTCGGTTTGCAAGCCGGTATCTTCACCCGCGATGTGAAGCTGCTCTTTCAAGCCTACGACGAGCTGGAAGTCGGCGGCCTGATTGCCGGAGACGTTCCATCATTCCGCATTGATCACATGCCCTACGGCGGGGTCAAGGACTCCGGCCTGGGACGCGAGGGACTGCGCTACGCGATCGAGGAAATGACTGAGCCCAAACTCTTGGTGATGAACTTGCGTTGAGCGCTTTGACTGTCATGGGACCAGTCGACGCGCTTCTTCTGGTAAAACCTTCTGCCGGATGGCGAGGAACGCGAATTTGAGCGCGCAGAAACCAGTCGGTCACTTTCAAGCCCGAGAAAATGTTTCCACTTGTCGCCTGGATGCGCGACAAAACTTAACGGAGTATTTATAATCGCCTGTTTTTATATTGGCGTTCGTCGAAGCTGATGGTGATCTCGCTGTTTACCCTTCACTGAACTCGGTGAGGGAAGTAGCACTGACTCGCTGGCTCATCTGAACTTCATACGCATGTCGCAGATTTTTCATCGCAGCACCAACACCTTGTCCCGGGCCACAATTTTTGGCGCGGTATTTGTGGTTGCCGCGCTGTTGTGGGTTGCCATGGAGGTCCAGCGCTCTTCTTACGTTACTTATGCCGGCGTGCGGAAGCCTCAGCCCGTCCCCTTCAGCCATCAGCACCATGTGACTGGGCTAGGCATTGACTGCCGCTATTGCCACACTTCGGTGGAGATTTCCAGCTTCGCTGGCATTCCCCCGACCAAGACCTGCATGAATTGCCACTCGCAGATCTGGAGCAATGCGCAACTGCTCGAGCCGGTGCGGGCCAGTTATCGCAGCGGCGAGTCGCTACAGTGGACGCGGGTGAACCAGCTTCCGGACTTTGTGTATTTCAATCACAGCATCCACATCAACAAGGGTGTCGGCTGCAACACCTGTCACGGACCCGTGGATCAGATGCCGTTGATGTATCAGCAGGCTTCATTGCAGATGGAGTGGTGTCTCCAATGCCATCGCGCACCCGAAGGTAATTTGCGGCCGCGATCGCAGGTTTTCAACATGCGCTACCAGCAGCCGACCAGTGCGAACCCGGTCGTGGTAGAGGGGAAGAGTTATAGCGATCAGGCCACTCTGGGCAAGGACTTGGTCGAGAAATATAAAGTGCGCAGCGTACTGGATATCACCAGTTGCAACACGTGTCACCGATGATTATGACCAGCCGCTTTGGCAGACCGCGAGACCTATGGTCAGGTGGGCGGGGAGGAGGGCACGGTTTCAGCCGTGCCCTGCAGTGAGGTCGCAAGGGGCTTTTAGCCTCTGAGCCAAGCCCGTGACTGCTCCTTGATAGGGTTGCGACGGAATTCACACGACGACGGCAATGAAGATGGACGAGCCCAACAAAGTCGGGTTGCGGGAGAACAAGCGCGAGGACGTTTGCCCCAGCAAGAAGGGCAAGTTAGATCTGAAATCCGTCCGCGCGCAAATCGAGCAAGCCGCCGACGAAAAGACTGGCCCGGAATATTGGCGCAGCCTGGAAGAACTTGCGGGCAGCGCCGATTTCCAGGAAGCCTTGCACCGCGAATTTCCTAAAGGCGCCTCCGAGTGGGTGGATTCAGTCTCGCGCCGCGGCTTTCTCAAGGTAATGGGCGCGTCGCTGGGCCTGGCTGGCATGATCGGCTGCGTGCGCCTGCCGCTTGAGCCGATTGTTCCCTACGTACGCCAACCGGAGGAAGTGATCCCCGGCCGTCCGATGTTTTATGCCACCGCCGTAACCCTCGGCGGCTATGCTAGCCCGGTGCTGGTGGAAAGCCACCTGGGACGCCCCACGAAAATTGAAGGCAACGATCAACATCCAGCATCGCTCGGCGGCACCGACATTTTCGCGCAGGCATCGATTCTCACCATGTACGACCCGGACCGCTCGCAGAGCGTCATGTCGATGGGCGACCAGCGCTCCTGGCAGTCGTTTCTGACTGCAATGCGCGGACCTCTGAATGCGCAGAAAGCGCTGCAGGGCGTAGGCATTCGTATTCTGACGCCGTCAATTTCTTCGCCCACGCTCGCCGATCAGTTGCGCAACTTCCTGAAGGTTTATCCGCAGGCCAAGTGGCATGTCTACGAGCCGCTGAATCGTGACAACCGGCTCGAAGGAGCGAAGCTGCCCTTCGGCGAGCCGGTTGAAACGCGCTACAACCTAGAAGCCGCGGACGTGATCATCTCGCTGGACGCCGACTTTCTCTACGCCGGATTCCCCGGCAACGTCCGCTACATTCGCGATTTCGCAAAACGCCGCAATCCCGAGGACAACATGAACCGGCTGTACGTCATCGAGAGCACGCCGAGTTCGACGGGGGCGAAGGCGGATCACCGGCTGCCGCTAAGGGCGGTTGATATTGAGTGGTTCGCGCGAGCTCTTGCCGGAGCGCTTGGGCTTGACGCCGGTGTGCCCGATTTGACGGGAGAAGTGGCCAAACATGCGGATTTCCTGGCGGGTCTGGTTCGAGACCTCGAAGCGCACGGCGGAGCTAGCGTGGTGCTTGCTGGCGACCCCCAACCTCCCGTTGTGCACGCGCTGGCTCATGCGATCAATGCCAAACTAGGCAATGTCGGTAAGACGCTGTTTTACGGCGACCCCGTAGATGCCAATCCGGTCAATCAAGCTGAGTCGATGAAAGACCTGGTCGCCGACATGCGCGGCGGTAAGGTGGATTTGCTGGTGATTCTGGGCGGGAACCCAGCCTACGACGCCCCCGCCGATCTCGACTTCGCCGACCTGCTTAAGAGCAATAAGGTTTCGCTGCGCGTGCATCTAGGCCTCTACCAGAATGAAACCGCCGATTTGTCTCACTGGCACGTCAATCAGACGCATGAACTCGAAGCCTGGGGCGATGCCCGCGCATATGACGGAACGGTCAGCATCATTCAGCCGTTGATCGCTCCCCTTTACAACGGCAAAAGCGCGCATGAATTTGTCGCGCTGCTCTCCGGGCAGGCTGATGCGACGGGCTACGATTTGGTGCGCGGTTACTGGCAGAAACAACAATCTGGTGGAGACTTCGAAGCATTCTGGCGCAAGTCGCTGCACGATGGCTGGATCGAAGGCACCGCATTTACTAGCAAGCAAGTCGGCACGAAAGCAAACCATCTTCCGCTGGCGACCAAGCTCGATGAGAACGCCCTCGAGCTCAACATCCGCCGCGATCCCACCGTTTACGACGGCCAATTCTCCAACAACGGCTGGCTGCAGGAACTGCCCAAGCCGATGACTAAGCTCACCTGGGACAATGCCGCTCTCATCGGTCCCAAGATGGCGGGCCGGCTCGAGATCAAGACAGAGGACGTCGTCGAACTGGAACTGAATGGCAGGAAAGTCACCGGCCCAGTTTGGATTCAGGCCGGCCATCCCGACAACTCTGTCACCGTTTTCGTTGGCTATGGACGCCGCCGCGCTGGCCGCGTGGGAACCGCGCTGGGTTTCGACGCCTATTCGTTGCGCACAACCGCCGCGCCATGGTTCGCAACCGGTTTGCAAATACGCAAGACCGGCGAAACCTATAAGCTCGCCTCGACCCAGGGCTACCAGACGATGGACACGCCCAACGGCGACACGCGTCCTCTGGTCCGCGAAACCACCCTGGAGGAATACCGCAAAGAGCCAAGCTTCGCGAAAGAAGAAGAGCCGGCACCGGGCCTGACTCTCTACCAGCCCTATCCCTACAAAGAAGAAGATTATGCCTGGGGCATGACCATTGATCTGAACTCCTGCGTGGGCTGCAACAACTGCATGCTGGCCTGCCAGTCGGAGAACAACATCGCTGTGGTCGGTAAAGAGCAAACCGTGATCGGCCGCCACATGCACTGGCTTCGTGTCGACGCCTACTACCAGGGCGACCGCGACAATCCCAAGGCGTTCTTCCAGCCAGTGCCGTGCATGCATTGCGAAAACGCGCCCTGCGAAGTCGTGTGTCCGGTGGGCGCGACCAATCACTCCAGCGAAGGCCTGAACGATATGGTCTACAACCGCTGCGTGGGCACTCGCTACTGCTCGAATAATTGCCCGTACAAAGTGCGTCGCTTCAACTTTTTCCTCTTCCAGGATTGGGAGACGCCGCAGTACAAGATGATGCGCAATCCTGACGTCAGCGTGCGCAGCCGCGGCGTCATGGAAAAGTGCACATACTGCGTGCAGCGCATCAATGAGCGCCGCATCGATGCCGAGCGCGAAGACCGCAAGATCAACGACAGCCAGCACGCAGACGAATTGCAGACCGCCTGCCAGCAGTCATGCCCGGCGGCCGCCATTATCTTCGGCAACATCAATGATCCCAACAGTAAGGTTTCGAAATTGAAAGCCGAGGCGCGAAATTACAGTTTGCTGGGCGAACTCAATACCCGGCCGCGAACAACGTACCTCGCGGAAGTCAGTAACCCAAATCCGGAGCTGAAGTCGTAAGCCGGAGAATTTGAAGGGCACGGCTTTAGCCGTGTCGTTAGAGCCGATGGGAGAGCGGGCTTTAGCTCCCTGAGGACACTACCGACAACAGCATGGACGAGCAACACAAAGTGACGGTGGACGCGCAAAGGGCCCCGGTCATTGAGCCGGGCTACACCTTCGGCAGCGTGACGGAAAAGATCAGCGCGATCGTGCTGACCCGTCCTGCCTCGAACGGCTGGTTCCTGGGCTTCGGCGTCGCCTTCACGCTGACGATGATGATGCTCTATGCCGTTGGCTACCTGGTGCTGAAAGGCATCGGCATCTGGGGTGTGACCATTCCCATCGGCTGGGGGTTCGCCATCGTCAACTTCGTATGGTGGATCGGCATCGGCCACGCCGGCACGCTCATCTCCGCAATCCTGTTGTTACTTCGGCAATCGTGGCGCAATTCCATCAACCGCTTCGCCGAGGCCATGACGTTGTTTGCCGTGGCCTGCGCCGGAATCTTCCCCACCATCCACGTCGGACGCCCGTGGCTGGCTTACTGGCTGTTTCCTTATCCGAGCACGATGGGCGTGTGGCCGCAGTTTCGCAGCCCGCTGATGTGGGACGTGTTCGCGGTCTCAACCTACGGAACAATTTCGCTTCTCTTCTGGTTCATTGGTCTGATCCCTGACCTTGCGACCTTACGCGACCGCTCTGAAAATCGCCTAGCCAAAATCATTTACGGCATGCTCTCCATGGGTTGGCGCGGTTCGGCACGTCACTGGCATCGCTATGAAACAGCTTATTTATTGCTGGCCGGACTGGCCACGCCACTCGTACTATCCGTCCACACCGTGGTGAGTTTCGACTTCGCCGTCGGTATCGTGCCCGGCTGGCATACCACCATCTTCCCTCCCTACTTCGTGGCCGGTGCGATCTACTCTGGATTTGCCATGGTACTGATGCTGGCAAGATTTACGGCCTCGAAGATTTCATCACGGAACGCCATCTGCAGAACTCCGCGAAAGTGATGCTGGCCACCGGATTGATCGTGGCCTATGGATACGGCATCGAGGCCTTCATGGGCTGGTACAGCGGTGACCGGTATGACGCTTTCACAATGTGGAACCGTCTGCACGGACCCTACGCCCCCGCATATGGGGCCCTGCTGATCTGCAACATTTTTATCCCCCAGGTGCTGTGGATTCGCAAATTGCGCACCAATCCGATCGCGTTGTTTCTGGTTTCCGGCGTGATCCTCGTGGGCATGTGGCTCGAGCGCTTCATCATCGTCGTGGTCAGCTTGCATCGCGACTTCCTGACATCCTCGTGGGGCATGTACTACCCCACGCGCTGGGACTGGATGACCTACATCGGCACCATCGGCATGTTCCTCGCCGCTATGTTCTTGTTCCTGCGCATCCTGCCCGCAATCTCGATCTTTGAAATGCGCACCCTCTTGCCTGAGGCGGAGGTGAAAGCGGAATGAAGCGCGATCCCATCTACGGCATGATGGCTGAGTTCGATACGCCTGTGGCTTTGATTGAAGCCGCGAAGCGTACGTACCAGGCAGGCTATAAGAGGATTGACACTTACACTCCGTTCCCCGTCGAGGGCCTTGCCGAAGAGATCGGCTTTCACCGTGACGAGGTTCCGCTGGTGGTGCTGATCGGCGGCATTGTGGGAGGACTGACCGGCTATCTGATGCAGTATTGGATGTCGGCCGTTGCTTACCCGCTCAACATTGGCGGTAAACCATATCATTCGTGGCCGGCTTTTATCGTCATCACCTTTGAGATGACGATTCTGTTTGCCGGCATCTCTGCCGTATTCGGCATGCTGGCGCTCAACGGTCTGCCCATGCCTTATCACCCGGTGTTCAACGTGCCGCGCTTTACGCGCGCTTCCAGGGACCGGTTTTTCCTGGTCGTGTTTTCCTCCGATGTCAAGTACGACCCGGCGGCCACGCGCCAGTTTCTCGAGAGCCTCGATCCACGCTCGGTCTCGGAGGTGCCAAGCTAAGATGCAGCGCTTCCGCAAATCCTTGGGTGCGTCGGTGCTCGTGGTTGTCGGCATGTCAGCGGCCTGCCGAATCGACATGCACGTGCAGCCGCGGGTCAATCCGCTGGCTAAGAGTGATTTCTTTACCGACCAGCGCTCCGCGCGTCCGCCCGTCGAAGGCACAGTCGCGCGTGGACAGTTGCATGAAGACAGTTATTTCTATACCGGCAAGATCGGCAACAATCCCGGCGACGCCATGCCTTTTCCGGTTACCAGAGACCTTCTCGAACGCGGGCGTGGACGCTATAACATTTATTGCGCGCCATGCCATTCGCGCGTGGGAGATGGCCATGGCTTCATCCCTTCGCGTGGATTCACGCGCAAGCCGCCATCTTTTCATGAGCAACGATTGCAGAAGGCTCCGCTGGGATACTTCTTCGATGTCATGACCAACGGCTTCGGCATCATGTCCGACTACGCGTCGCAGATTCCACCGCGCGATCGCTGGGACATCGTGGCCTACATCCGAGCTCTGCAGCTCAGCCAGAACGCCACTCAGGCAGATGTTCCTTCTGGCCAGAACCTGCCATCGGAGTCTCCGAAGTTCCAGGGTGAGCCGGGGACAGGCGCCAGTCTGCCGGTCATCGCACCGCAAGCAAATCCGAACTCCGAGGAAGAGAAATGACACCGGCAACCGCGAACCATCTCGATCTGACGCCGCCGCCGGTAGTGAAGACCATCGCGCGGCGGTCGCTTATGGTCGGCGTCGTCTTCGGAGTTGTCGCCCTCATCGGCGCCTTCATGCGGCCCGAAGAATTCTATCGAGCGTACCTGCTCGGTTTCATGTGCTGGTTGGGCGTCGCCCTCGGTTCCATGGCGATTCTCATGATTCGCCACCTGACCGGTGGCGGCTGGGGCCTGGTAATTCGCCGCACCCTGGGCGCCGCCATGCGCACGCTTCCGCTGCTCGCGCTGCTTTTCATCCCAATCCTTCTCGGGATGCACAGACTCTACATCTGGGCGCAGCCCTTGGACCACATTGCCGACAAGCATCTTCGCGAACATTTGCAGGACATCACCAAGACCTACCTCACCCCGAACGGATTCATCTTCCGCGCCGCATTCTATTTCGCCATCTGGAACCTGCTGTCATTCCTGCTCAGCAAATGGTCTAAGCAAACGGATCGCCCGGGCGCGCCCGACAACACGCAGCGCTTCAAGGCCGTCAGCGGCCCTGGGCTCATCCTCTACGGTTTTACCATCTCCTTCGCTGCCATCGATTGGGTGATGTCGCTCGATCCCAGCTGGGTCTCGACCATCTTCGGGCTGATTATTCTTATCGGCGAAGTGCTCTCCGCCATGTGCTTCGCCGTGGTCGTAGAGCGGATTCTGTTCAACTACAGGCCCATGTCGAAAATTCTGAAACCCGACTTCGTGCATGACCATGGCAAGTGGATGCTCACCTTCACCATGGTCTGGGCCTATTTCAACTTCTCGCAGTGGCTGATCATCTGGGTTGGCAATCTGCCCGCGGAAATTACCTTTTATTTGAAGCGTCTGAGCGGCGGCTGGGGATTGATCGGTTTGACGCTGGTGCTGTTCCACTTTGCCATTCCATTCGGGATTTTGCTGTCGCGTCCGTTCAAGCGCGACATTCACCGCCTGGCCTGGCTTGCGGCCTGGCTGATGTTGATGCGTTACCTGGATTTGTTCTGGATCATCGAACCGAATTTCTCGAACACTTTACGGTTCACTGTAGCCGACGTCATTGTGCCCGTAGCGATCGGAGGAATCTGGCTTGCCTATTTCTTCCGTAATCTGGCTGCACTCCCTTTGCTGCCGGCCTACGACCCGGACGCGCATGAAGTACTGGAGCCCGTCGACTAGCTGAAATACATGAGCGACCCGGTCAAACACGAAAGCACACCATCGCACGGCAGCTATGAGCGTCAGGATATTAGCGCCCGGGGAATCTTTTATTTTATCGCCGGACTTCTTGCTGCCACGCTGTTGATCAGTCTTCTGTTGAGCGGCCTTTATAAAATTCTTGACAAGCGCTTTGAGACGGGTCAGCCGCCGGTAAATCCGTTGGCGGCGAATGTTCCCAAGGACACGCGCCAGGTGCCACCCCAATATCCCGAGACCGCCTTTCCCGATCCGCGTCTGGAAACCGACGAGCGCACCCAACTCTACAGCATTCGCATCGCCGAGGAACGGAAGCTGAACAGCTACGGCTGGGTCGACGAGAAAGCCGGAACCGTGCACATCCCGATCGAGCGCGCCATGGAACTCTTGGCCCAACGTGGGCTTCCGCTGCGTCCGCAAAGCGGTGCGCAACCGCAGCACGAAGCACAGAAAAACCAAGCCGCAAAGAAAGAGAAAAAAGGGAAAAAGCCGTGAGCAAGTGGTTTCACAATTCGAGATACACGCGGGTTGGTGGCCTGGTCCTCATGCTTTCGCTAGCTGCGCCCGCTTGGGGACAGGGCATGACCAAGGGAATAATGTCTCCCCCCGCCAATGTGCGCCCGCCGCGTCTGGAGAACGTCGGCATCGAGCAGCATTGCGACGCTCAGCTCCCCCCGGACCTCGCCTTCCGCGATGAAGCCGGCAAGCCCGTCAGACTGGGAGACTACTTCGGCCGCAAGCCTCTGATCCTTGACCTCGCGTACTACAACTGCACCATGCTTTGTAGCGAGGTTCTCTCCGGACTGACCAGCGCCATGAAGATGGTCAAGTTCGATCTGGGCAAGGAATTCGAAGTTATTACCGTGAGCTTCGATCCCCGCGAAACGCCTGAGATGGCTGGGGCCAAGAAAAACGATTACGTCCACCGCTACGGCCGTCCGCACGCAGCCGCAGGCTGGCACTTCTTAACCGGACAAGCCGAAGCCATCAACGCGCTGACGAAGGCCGTCGGCTTCCAGTATCAATACGATCCGAAGATCAAGCAATTCGCGCACGCCACCGCGATCATGGTGCTCACCCCGCAAGGCCGCGTCTCGCGTTATTTTTACGGTGTTGATTTTCCGCCCAAAGATCTGCGCATGGGACTGGTGGAGGCTTCCCAGGGCAAGATCGGCAACGCCGTGGATCAAGTGCTGCTGTATTGCTATCACTACGATCCGGCCACAGGAAA
>Ga0209161_10003679_pt1 | contig 12292 bp, 15 predicted proteins | sample GraSoiAngelo_155_FD_186169 | JGI IMG/M metagenome (GOLD analysis project Ga0209161, IMG submission 186169) | Grasslands soil microbial communities from the Angelo Coastal Reserve, California, USA - 14_1009_13_30cm (SPAdes) (version 2) | ecosystem: Environmental > Terrestrial > Soil > Grasslands...
GTCACGCGCGCGCGCTCGCCCGCTTCCTGGCCGGCGCCGGCGCGCTCGAGGCGGACGTGGACGACCTGGTGCAAGAGACCTTCATCCGGGCGTTCCGCGCGGTGGGGCGGTTCCGCGGCCAGTGCCAGTTTCGCACCTGGTTGATGACAATCGGCGGTAACGTCTTGAAGGATGCGCACCGGCGGTCCCGGCGGGCGCGGGTGGTACCGCTCGGCGACGACCTGCGGGCCACAGATGGCGACCCGCACGAGCGGGCGGTCGCCGGCGAGGCGGAGCGGCGGCTCGTGGCGGGCCTGGAGCAGCTGCCCCGGATGCAACGCGAGGTGTTCCTGCTGCGGGCTCAGCAGGGGTTCGAGTACGAAGAGATCGCCGCGGCGCTTGGGACGACGCCCGGCGCGGCCCGCGTGCATTATCACCATGCGGTGAGACGATTGAAGGAGCACATGAAATGAACGACGACGTCACGTTGCACGACGACAAGTTGCAGGAGGTGGCCCGGCGCCTGGGGGCTCGCGCGGCGGAGCGGCTCGACGTCGAGCGCACGGCGGAGGCCGTGGTCGCACGGTTGCGGACGGAGCCGCGTGCCGAGGTTCGCGTCCTGGGATGGATACAGCCGGCGTGGCTACGGATTGCGGCGGTGCTCCTGCTGCTGGTCGGCGCGGGGGTCGTGGCGCTCAATGTACGGGGCCCGCAGCCCACGACACCCCTACCACCTGCGTCCGCGGGGGGCGAGCTGAGCGAGCTTTCGGGCGACGAGCTCCGGATCGTGCTCGCAGCGCTGGAGGAACCGGGTGCCGAACGGCAAGGCGTGTCCCCGCAGGATGTGAGTCTCGAAGACTTGAGTGCGCTAGAGCTGCGTGCCTTGCTCGAGTCGCTGGAGGGTTAATGAAGCCGTTCACATGGGTCTTGATGCTCGCAACGACGCTTCCGCTCGTCGCGCAGGAGCCCGCGGACACGGCCGCGGCACCGCCGAACGGCGCCGAGGCGCAGCAACTGCGGAAGCAGATCCGCCAACGCTGGAACGAGCACGTGCGCACGACGCTGGGGCTGAGCGATGACCAGACCGCCAAGCTGCAGGCGACTGAGCAGCGTTTCGAAGGACAGCGACAGCCGATCCGGGCGCGCCAGCGGGAGATCAATCAGGCGCTGAACGCCGAGCTGGCCTCGGGTACGCCCAACCAGGACCGGGTGAAGCAGCTCGTCAACGAGCGGCAGGACAACCAGTTGAAGCTGCAGCAGGTGAACCGTGACGAGGCTCGTGAGATGCAGGGGTATCTCACACCGGTACAGCACGCGCGGTATCAGGAGGAGCGCCGCCGGTTCCAGGAGCGCGTGGCGGAGGTCGTGCGCCACCGGCGCGCAGCCCGGCAGCAGATGCCGGGGCGGGGGCCGCGCGGCGGGGTGCGGAAACGACCCCGGCCGTAGGAAGGGCGTCGAGGGCGGTCGGAGTCGTCACCCCGGCCGCCCTCGCTCGTACGTTGCCTGCTCTGCTCAGCTCAGCACCTTGCTCAACTGCTCGCACCGACCCAGCAGCGTCGGGTCGCCCAGCGCGGTCCCATGGGCGTCGGTGAACCCGGCGAAGATCCAGGGGTTGCCGCCGACGCCACCGAGCACCGGCTGTTTGGGGAAGGTCAGGCTCAGGCCAGCCGGGATGACCGCGACGTTGCGCGTCACGTCGGCTTCATGCGGGCCGCCCACCGGGTTGTCGTTGTTGCGGAAGATGATCCGCGCCGAAATGCCCGCCATGCTCACGCCGCTCGTGAAGCTGATGAAGGGCCCGGGGCTGTTCTCGCAGCCCGTCACCGTGAACGTCGCGTACGCCGAGGCGGTGGTGACCGCCGACTGAGTCACGTGCCAGCCCGCTCCCTGCACGCAGCGGCCGACGAAGATCTCGTCGCTCAAGGCGGCACCGTTCGCACCGACGAACTGCACCCAAATGAACGGATTCCCGCCCGCGCCGCCGAGGACGGGCTGTTTGGGAATCACGATTTGCTCATCGGCGGGCATGACCGTCACGTCGACGGTGTGGCCATCGGTGTAGGTATGCGTGCCCTTCATGTTGTTGGTGAAGGTCATCTCGACGCCGTACCCGCCGAGGAACGAGCCCCCCGAGAACGTGATCTGTGGTCCCGGATTGTTGCTGCAGTCGTACGCCGAGAAGTCGGCGGAGATGGAGACCGGGATTGGAAGGGTGGTGTTGTTGATGTGCGGCAACGACGATGACGATGCGGCGAACGACGGCGACGTGATGGGTGCATTGGACGATCCGTCGGTACACGCGCCGGCCAGAAAGAGCGCCCCGAGCAGCGCCGCCGCTTTCCGGAGTGTTCCGGTACACATGCTTGCCTCTCTTTCCCTGAAAAGTGGTTGCCGACTACGATGACGTGGCGGGCCCCTCCGACTGGCACCGAACGCCAGGACCCGCGGCCGTCGGGGGCAAGAGGCATACCTGGGGAGGTGGGTGCGCAACTGCACATTGTGCACGCACTCGGTTGCGGCACGCGCACGACAGCAGCGTGGCGCATCGGCAACCACGGAATTTTCGGTCAACCTAGGGGGCGTTACCGCGAGTCGCTGCGAAGCGTCTTTACCTATTTGTCTTTCACGCTTTTGTCCTTCACGCTCGCAGGCCGAACGCCGTGGCGAGCGCGCGCAGCGCCACCGCGCGGGCGCGCGCCAGCCTGCCAGGTTGCGGTCGCCCCGGGAGCACTTCGAAGGCCCGCCAGGGTGAGTCCGACCACGCGATCGCGAACACGGCGCCGCAGCGCCGACAGCGCAGGGTCGGCGCGGAGTCGACCACCGGGCTGCGCTCGCAGCAGCTCGGACACACGGCGTATCTGCCATCCTCGGAGGTCGGGGCCGCTTCGTCGGGCCTGCGACGGATGAGCGACCACATGGGGGGGCGGAGCGGCAGGATCTGCAGGAAGGCCCGCGGGACGCGCAACAGACGGCTGTTGACCTCGAGCACCGTGTCGCCGGGGGTGAGCTCCACCACCCGATACCACGCCCCGCGGCGCAGCGGGCAGTCCATCCCGGCCCGCACTCGGGCCCAGTATTGCACTTGTGGCATGCGCGTACTCCCCGAGCGGCGGTCGACGTGTCAATCGCGTACCCCAATCATGTCGGCTCCCGGCGGATCGGGACTGTGACATCCGACACACGGAGGCCAGTCACACGCTGAGCAGTGCGGCCGCGGACGAGGGTCCCGCCCAGGCGGCCGGGCGGGTAAGTTAGGGGCTCACGGGAGGCGAGCATGTTCGGTATCCCCGAGTGGGCCCTCGGCGTAGGGTTCATCATCGTGGCTGTGTCGATCGCCAAGGCGCTCGGCGGCCGGTTGGGACCGCCTAATCCGCTCGGCGGGCCGAGGAGGTCCCGGCGCGACCTGGCCCAAGCGGTCGAAGAGCTGCAGAAGCGCGTGGGCGGGAGTGACGACGTGCAGACGCGCCTCGACGCGCTCGAGGACGTGCAGCGACGGCTCGCCGATGTCGAGGAGCGGCTGGACTTCGCGGAGCGCATGCTCGCCAAGCAGCGGGACGTCGAGCGAATCGCGCCTCCGAAGCACTAATCGAGCGCCCGAGTGGCGGAATGGTATACGCGCAGGTCTCAAAAACCTGTCCCGGCAACGGGATGTGAGTTCGAGTCTCACCTCGGGCATAGACTTAGGAGCGAGGCTGTCCGGCGGCTACCCCAATTGGTACCCCAAGCACAAAAAACGCGGCCCGTCCCGATCGCTGGGGCGGGCCGCTCGGCGTGTTAGGCGCTGATGGCGATCGGCAGGACCGTCGCCCGCGTCCGCTTGGCTGCGGCGCGCTCGGTCTTGAGGTGCGCGGTGAGCCGCTTGATTAAGTCAAACGTGAATTTAGGGACATTTCACTCGGAACGGGGAGAACATAACAATTCATCAGCAGGGCTCGCTCGGCGGGAAGCGAAAGGCCCCAGAGACGTCCGGGGCCTCGTTCCGCTGCGCACTGCTTGGCGCTAGTACCCGAGCCGCTTGAAGCCGAATCGCTTGCCGGGCCCGATCTCACCCCCACCCAGGTGCTGTTGAACGAGCCAGACCGCTCCCAGCTCCGTCTTGAAAACGGCTCCCACGCTCCGGGCGACCTATCGGAGGTGGAAACCGGCGAGCGACCAATGTAGGGAGCCGAGTGACTAAGAATCGATCCGCAAAACCGCGACGGAACGCTAAGATTCCATTAAGACGGCGAGGCGCGACACTTGCGCGGAGTGGGGGCCCTCACATCGTATGCATGCACGTATGAACCCGACGCGTCCGAGCAACGACGCTGCGATGGCGGGAGCCGTGCGCGCCCGCGCGTTGTTGATTATCGAAGACGATCCGCCCATCCGGCGAGCGCTGCGTAACGCGCTCGGCGATGTCGCGGAGCGCTTGCTCGAAGCCCCGACTGGTAAAACCGGGATCGACATCGCGGCGACCGAGCGTCCCGATCTGGTGATCCTGGACCTGGGTCTGCCCGATCTCGAGGGCGTGGCAGTGTGCCGAGAGATCCGATCATGGTCTCCGGTCCCGATCGTGGTGCTCTCCGCGCGGCACTCGGACGCAGAGAAGGTGCAGCTCCTGAACGCGGGAGCGGACGACTACATCACGAAGCCGTTCAGCACGGCGGAGTTCGTGGCGCGAGTGCGCGCCGTGTTGCGGCGCGCGCGGTCGCCGGGCGCCGCGGACGTCCCCGCGACCGTGGAGGCCTACGGGCTCACGATCGATCTGGTCCACCGCCGCGTGACGCGCGCGGGGACGCTCATCCGGCTCACGCCGATCGAGTGGGACATCCTGCGCACGCTCGTCGCCAACGCCGGACGCACGCTCACCCATCAACAGATCTTCGAAGCCGTGTGGGGAGCGGCGGCGGGCAGTCCGCAGCAATACCTGCGGGTGCACATCACGAATCTGCGCCGCAAGATCGAGGCGCGTGCCGACCGGCCCGAGCTCGTCGTGACCGAGCCGGGCGTGGGCTATCGCGCCGAGCTGCCGGGATAGGCGCCGTGGCCCTCTCTCGCATGCGGGCGTGGTTGTTGTGGGTCGGCATGTTCGTGCTCTCGACCGCCGTGTTGCGAGCGTACCGCGACGGCACGGCCGTGGTGTACGCCGTCCTGACGTACCTCCTCGTCATTCTGGGCGGGAGTGTGAGCGGCGGCCGGCCCGTGGGCTTCGCGCTCACCGCGGCCGGCGTCGGCTCGATCGATTTCTTCTTCCAGCTGCCGTACGACACGCTGGCGGTGGGCAAACCGCTCGATGGCGTCGTGCTGATCGCCTTCCTCACGACGGCCACCGTCACTACCCACCTGCTCGCCGCGGAGCGGGCCCGCGCCGCGGAGGCCGAGCGCCTGGCGGCGGAGCGGACGCGGCTCGTGGCGGAGGCGGACCGTGCCGAAGCCTTGCGGGAAGCGGACCGCCTCAAGGACGTCGTGCTCGCGTCGGTGTCGCACGATCTCCGCACGCCGCTCACGACCATCAAGATGCTTGCCGAAGAGGGCGCGCGTCGCGGCGAGGCCAGGGCGCTCGCGATCGACGAGCAGGCAGATCGCCTCGGCCGGCTGGTCGCGGACCTGCTGGACCTCTCCCGCCTCAAGGGCGGCGCGCTCCAGGTCCATCCGGAGCTGAACATGGCCGAAGACCTGGTGGGGGCGGCGCTGCGGCAGCTCGCGGGTGTTCTCAAGGACCGGACCGTAGAGACGAGCATCGACTTCACCGAGCCGGCTCTCGTCGGTCGGTTCGACTTCGTGCAGACGCTCCGCATTTTGACCAATCTGTTGGCGAACGCGTCCCAGCATACACCGCGCGAGTCGCCGATCGAGCTCTCGGTGCACCGGGAGGGTGAGACGTTGGTGTTCGCGGTGGCGGACCGCGGCCCCGGGATCCCGCTCCCTGAGCGCGAGCGGATCTTCGAGCCGTTCTATCGGCCGGCGGGTGCGGCAGCCGACGCAGGTGGCGCGGGCCTGGGACTCGCGATCGCGCGGCGCCTGGCGGAGCTGCAGGGCGGGGCGATCGAGTACGCAGATCGGCCCGGCGGCGGGAGCATCTTCCTCATGCGGCTCCCGGCGGACAGTACTCCCGGTGTCTTAGTGAAATCTTAGCGGCCGTGACGCGTTTCCCTCGTTGATTCTTAACGCACGATTCGGATACGTTGTGCGCGTGTCCAGAAAACAGCCCGCCATGACGGAAGACACGACGATGCTCGCGGCGACGCGCTACCGCGCCGCCGAGCGCTTGCCCCCCATTGTTCGCGCAGTGCTCGATGCGCGGGACGAAGCGGCGGTGGTTTTCGGAGCCCGCGGCGATGTGCTGTACGTCAACCGGGCCGCGCAGGCCACGTTGCCGCCGGCGACCATCACGCCGTCCATCGACAGTGGACTGGTCCGAGCGGTGTTGGATGCCCGGGGCGGGGACGTCGTGCCGTTGCACGCGGACGCGCACGTACTGGGTGAGATGATCGTGGTGCCCCACCCGAACGGCGGGACCTTGGCCGAACGGGAGCGGGACGCCATCCACGAAACGCTGCGACAGACGGACGGCCGACTCGCGCAAGCGGCCCGTCGGCTGGGCATCAGCCGGACGACGCTGTGGCGGCGTCTCCGGGCCGAGCGAAGGTCCCAAAAACCCTAACACCCCAACCCAAGCCGCTCCTAAGGCTTCGGCGCTAGCGCGCTGAGGCCGCTGTGTCGTCCGCCCTTGCGCTCCGGGGAGCGATGGGGGGATATGTGGGCCCGCCCTTCCACCGCCGTCCACAGGGGGATCGCCATGGCCGTCCGGTTCGCACCTCGCACGCTTGTCGTGCCTGCGCTCGTCATGGTGGTCCACACGGCCGCCCTCGCGCAGACCGCCGCGGCTCCCGCGCGCTCCCCCGCCGGTCCGACCGGCACCACCGCGGCATGGACGCTCAAGCTGACGGGCGACGTGCGCTGGCAACAGGTGACGCCGGCGGGCGCGTTGCTCGTCTCGACCGATGCGGCGCTCGCCGGAGTCGATATCGATCGTGGTCAGGTCATGTGGGAAAAGGCCGACCTCGGCGGGTTGCCGACCGACAGCGTCCGCCTGGTCGAAGGGTCCCTGCTCGTAGAGGCGGCCCGCCCCGGACTCCTGGTGATCCTCGATCCGGTCACCGGCGCCGTCCTGTTCGATTCCCGGCGGCCGGGACTGACCCAGATCGTCACCCGGCGCGTGCTGCCACAGAGCGGCACGCTGTTGGTGCACGGGCGACGCGCCACCGGACCTGCGGTCGTGGCGCTGTACGATCTCGTGACGGGCGAACAGCGCTGGGTGAACGACGGGCTGTTCGAGCAGACCGAACCGAAAAAGAAGGGGTTGGGCGGCCTGATGCAGGGGCTCGTGCGCGCGGCCTCCGAGGCCACGGCGCTCGAGGTCTTGCAGGCCGGCCCGGACATGATCGTCGTCCACACGCTCATGGGTCTGCGCGCGCTGGATGCGCGTTCGGGCGCGGTGCGGTGGTCGGCGACCTTGCCCACCGCCCGCGCGGGCAACCCGGCGCGCCACGTGCGGCTGTTTCCGTCGCTCGACAAGACCGACCGTATTTACGTGGGCTTCGACGACCGGCTCATGGCCTACCGCCTCGCCGACGGTCAGGCGCTGTGGTCCAAGCCCGCGACCATCGACGGCTGGGTGCACGGCATCGTGCAGCACCCCGACGGGATCATCATTCTCCCGGAGTCACCGCCCGCCAATCAGGCGACGGGCAACGTGCGCATCGTGAACGGAGTCGTGCAGACGGGGCTCAACGTCGCTCGATACCAAGACGGGACCACGATCGCCGACAAGCCGCTGCGGATGCGCGGGACGGTCACCGACGCGCTGATCAGCGGTGGCTCCGCCGTGCTCGCGGTGGACGCCGAGTCGCGCACCTTCGTGAACGTGCTCGACGTCGCCACGGCGACGGTCCGCTTGAAGAAGGATGTGAAGATCAAGGGCCAGCTCGCCTACGCCGAGCTGACGCCGGCGGGTCTGCTGTACATCTCGCGGCCCGACCCGGCGACGAACGCCGAGGTGAACGTCATCGACCTCGCCACAGGTGAGCAGAAGTTCAAGGACGCGATCGAGAGCGGCAAGCCGTGGGGAGGGAATCCCGACGACTACAACGCCGCGGGCTACTCCCTGCATCATGTCGTCGAAGGCGCGACGCTCTATGTCTTTGCAAGCCACGACCATCGGCTGTACGCGGTGGATCGCACCGCCGGCACGTACCGCGCGCTCGGCGGCGAGATCAAACTGCAGGGCAATGAGGACCCGACGGCCATGGAGATGCGGCCCGCGGGACTCGTCCTCATCTCGCCGCAGAACCTGGTGCTCGTGGCGCGGGATGGTCAGGTGAAGCAGCAAGTCTATTACCCGGCACCCCAGCTTCCCGGACTGCTGCGGGCCCTGTACCGCATCAACGCGGTGCGCGCCGGCTTGTACGGCGCCGCTGCCTCCGCGTACGGCGACGCCTTCGCCCAGGCGTCGCGCAACGCCACGGACACAACCGCGCGTCGCATCACCGGGCAGATCGCGACGGCGTACTCCCAAGGTGGGGCGCAGCTCGCAGGGTATTCGCACCAGGCGGCCGCGCTCGCCACGAAGCGCTTCAAGGCGTCGCTCGCCGTCTCGGGATCGGTCTTCATGCTGACGCGGGCGCCGGAAGGGAACGGCAACGTCCTGCTGCAGATCGACAAGGACAGCGCGCAGCCCCGCTCGCGCGTGGATCTCGGCAAGGAGCGCGAGCCGGTGTATGCGGTGGACGATGTCGCCAACATGCTGTTTCTCCGAACCGCGACGGGCACGCTCGTCGGTTATCGCCTCTGATCGCCGCCCGTGGCACTGGGCGACGCTCCAGGGGTAACCCTGTGAGAATCCACTGTCCGTTCTGGTCCTTTCCCTCGGAGCCGTGATGCGCGTACCCAGGTGGACCACGAGCCTCGTATGCGCCGGCCTGCTCGGCGCGGTGCTCTCGGGCTGCCGATCCCGCGAGCATGCGTTTCGCGCCACCCGCGTCCCGGTGGTCCGGTTCGACTCCGTTCTCAAGACGGCCGACAGCGTCCGGCTGCCGCTCGCCGACGCGCGTCTGCTCCTGGCCGTGGCGGCCGACAGCACATTCGCCCTGAAAGCTCCGCACGACACCATGACGATGACGGACATCCTGGCGTGGGCGCACGCGGAGCAGGCGCGGAAGGCTCAGGTGGACGCGGCGACGCTCGCGGCAGAGCGGGCGCGGCAGGACAGCGTCAGGAAGCTGCTCGAGCCGCTGCTCGTCGTCACGGTGGTGAAGAAAACTTACCTGCCGAGAAACCCCGACTCGGAGCAGTACGAGGACTACATCTCGCTGGCTTTCGCGTATCAGAACAAGGGGGAGAAGGCGATTCGCGCGTTCCAGGGTGACGCCACGTTCCTCGACACGTTCGGCGACTCCATCTACAGCGCCCACCTCAAGGTGGACCTGCCCCTCACCCCTGGACAAACGCGACGCGAGCCGGCACGGATCGTTCGGGTCAATCCCTTCCGAGTCGCACATCAGCGCCTGCGGGACACGCCGCTCGAGAAGATGAAGCTGGTGTGGCAGACCAGCGACATCGTCTTTGCCGACGGCAATCGGCTGAGTCTCTCCGCTCCCTAGACACCGTTCCTTGCCGTCGGGCGCGGCGGCCTCCATGTTCGTCCTTTCCTAGGACGACAGGAACCGCCCCGATGCGCCCGGGCTTTGCATCTCTTCTCACCATCATGACCCTCGCGACTCCACTCGCCGGCCAGGCCGCGTCCGGGCATGTCTATTGGGTCGGTTTCTATCAGGCGCTGCCCGGCAAGGCCGCGGCGTACAACAAGGCGCTCACCGACATCGCTGATCCGGTCTTGGACGAGCTGGTGCGACGCAAGCAGATGATCTCCCACGTGCAGCTCGCGCAGTACACGGGCGCCGGTGAGAACACCAATCTCGTGATTCTGGAGTTTCCCAACTGGGCGGCGCTCGACACGTACGAGGCGAAGCTCGAGGAAGCCTCGCAGATGGTGCTGCACAAACCCTGGAGTGAAGCGACGGCCGGCTTCGCCGAGCTGCGCCGTCTGGTGCGCCTCGAGATCTACACGCCGGTTCATGATCCCCTACGGCGCTGAGGGCCTGCGGGGCGAGCCCCAGGACTTCCGAATTCCCCGCACGGGCGATCGGGACCTGGCGTTCCGCGGCTGGCTCTTGAGCCACGCCGAAGAGCGCGGCGGCTCCCCGGGACTCACGCGCGGCGTGGATATCGACATCTACCTCACGATCCGGCTGCGGCTCGTGGCGCACCTGTGTCGCTGGTCGTTACGGGAGGGCGAGGGGCTGCGAGACGAGCACCGCGTCGCCGCGCACGACTCGGCGGCCAAGTTGATCGAGTGGCTGAAGCGCGAGAACGCCGGCAGCCTGGATGCGCCCAGCAAGCGAGCCTGGGTCCGCGCGTGCCAGGCCTGGCCGGGTCTCAAGAGCGAGGCGGTGGAGCGCGTGGATTGACGGCTCGCGCACCGCGTACGAGCGTATGGGTATGCCACCGGCGTTCCAGTGGGCTCGTCTGAAGGCAGACGTGAAGTGCGCGCTTCGTAAGGGCGCCTGGTACCGCATCCTGAAGCTGACGTCCACCGAGGTAGTGCTCGACGTCCGAGGAAAGCCGCTCTCGGTGCCGCGGGGACAGGTGCAGCTCTCGTCTGAGCCGGCGCTGCGCTGGTCCGTCGTCCCGAGCCCCAAGCACACCGCCCGCTTCCCCGCGACCTGGGGAGCGAGCTACGCCGTCTGCCCCAATTGTCGCGACCGCGCGAAGCTCGAGGGCCACGCCGTCAGCATGCGCTGCCAGCGGTGCAATGGGTCCTTCGAGATCGCCTGGAACGAATCGAGCCGCGCCGCAGGGTAGCCGACCGCGACGCGGGCCGTCGGGTTACTGGGAGAAAATGGTGAACGAGTTACTCGACGCCGTCGTGGCACCCGGTGCGGTGGCCTGGAGCACATATCCCGCGCCCGATGCGTCGATCACCAGATCGCCGAACAGCGCGATGCCGTTGACGGGCGCGACGCTCAACGTGCCGGACAACCTGCCGCCGACCGGATTTACGCTGATCCTCATGGTGATGTTGCTCGCGAAGGCCGAGTCCGGGAGGCCGAGGCTGTCCCGCACCAGCACTTGAATGGCCGGCGTGATGATGTTGCCCGCGGTGGCGCTGCTGGGCTGGACCGTGAAGCCGAGCGCGTCGGGACCGCTCCCGCCACCCCCGGGGCCGCTGATCGCGATGCCGCGGTTGCTCGTGAGCAGATGGTCGTACGGGCAGGCGGCCGTCAGGAGCGCCGCCACCGCGAGAGTCATGTACGAGAGCCTCATGCCCATATAGACGTCCTCCTACCCCCCGCCGTTGCGGAAAAGGTCACAGACGCACCGCCTGTCAGGGCCTCACATGATTGTAGAAGGCTCCGTACGCCGCAAGAGCCCGGGCGACGCCCTTGTCCACCTCGCCTGCCACGTAGACGGCGAGATTGCCGGCCCGGCCCGCGATCCCGGCCGCCCCCCCCGGCATCCCCCCAGGCGCCCCCCCCGGCCTGAGCCCGCGGTAGTGGTCGGTGAGCCCGGCGGCGACGGCCTCGAGCACCCACGGCTTCATCTCGACGGTCGCCTTCGTGACGACGACCCCGCGCACGGCGCCCTGCGGCGTGAAACCCACCGCCACTTCGATCGGTCCGTGGGGCGTGTCCACTCGCACGAACTCGAGCGCCCCGACCGACGTAGATCCCGCCGTGCCCCCGTAGAACACGAGCACGCCGTCCTCGGGACTCCAGTCCACGGTCTCGTGCAGTCGGTGAGCGTCTGTGCCGCTCAGGTGGACCTCACGGGCGACATACGCATCGGCCCCCGGCAAGAGCGCCTGCACGGCGTCCGAACGCTTGACCAGCACGACGATAGGAGTGATGTGGAGCATCGCGGCGATCGCCGCCGCGCGAATCAGGAAGTTCATCGGTCAGCCTCTTTCGCGTGACAACCACATCTGGTGGATAGCCAACGCCGCGACGATGAGATAGGCGACGCCCATCGCCCACCCAGCGGCGATGGTCACGATCGCGAAACGCGGCGAAACGAGTTTGGTGAGCCACATCCCGGCGAAGTCGAGCCAGGGCGCCGCAAACAGGAGGGCGATCAGGCCGAGCGCCCAGCGTCGCGGCAACGAGAGCCCGACGACCACGACGCCCAGGGCGGCCGCGATGAGTCCGTACATCGGGACGTGCACGTGAGTGTCCTGGATCAGCAACTTGGTGTCGACGGTGTGGACCTCGGG
>Ga0209161_10003680_pt1 | contig 12292 bp, 10 predicted proteins | sample GraSoiAngelo_155_FD_186169 | JGI IMG/M metagenome (GOLD analysis project Ga0209161, IMG submission 186169) | Grasslands soil microbial communities from the Angelo Coastal Reserve, California, USA - 14_1009_13_30cm (SPAdes) (version 2) | ecosystem: Environmental > Terrestrial > Soil > Grasslands...
AGCGCTACAAAGGCCTGGGCGAAATGACCGCCCAGCAGCTCTGGGAAACCACCATGGATCCCGAGCACCGCACACTACTCTCCGTAAGGCTTGAAGACATCGCCGAGTGCGAAACCATCTTCACCACCCTGATGGGCGAAGATGTCGAAGCCCGCCGCAAATTCATCGAAGACAACGCGCTGGATGTGAAGAATTTGGATATCTAATTGTGTGGGGCGGGCGCCCTCGCCCGCCTGTAGTGTGGCCTCAGGACGAGACCGGTTCTCGCAAAACGTACTCCCTGAGCCACATCGTTTCATTCCGGAATTCCGCGCAAGTTTTCGATGTACTCACGATCATTCAATACAGCACGGGAACAAAATTACTGGCGTCCGTTGTATCAACTCAAGCTCGCAGCCAGACAAGGACTCGACGGGATTGGCGACTATGCTGCGGCGATGGCTTCGTTTCTCTTCTATCTCCCAACTGTCCTTCTATGGCTCGCGACCATTTTGATTGGAGCCGCCGTGGGATGGCGAATTCTGCGCTGGGCGGGAAAGGCATTGTTTGTGGCTCCCGCGAAGGCCGCATAATTGGATCGCAAATAGCAGCGAGATCTTCGATCCCCTACTTAAGCCCGATCTCCCTCACTGCCCCCAGCAACTCCTCCACATCCGGCGTCTGATCCAGCGGATACACCTTCGCCCACACCAATATCCTGTTCTTATCGATGATGAACGCCGCCCGCTCGCAGATTCCAGGCACCGGCGGACCTTCCCGTAAAATGCCGTATTTCTGCGTTACCTCCCCATGCGGATAAAAGTCCGAGCACAGCGGAAAGTGCATGGTGCCGATATCTTTCTTCTGCCACGCAATATGGCTAAGAATCGAATCTGCGCTTATGTCCAGAACCTGGGCATCGAGCGCGGCGAACTTCTCCCGGGCGGAGTCGAACGCCGGCAACTGCGACGCTCAAGTGGGTGTCCAATCCAGCGGATGAAACGCCAGAACGACGTGCTGCTTGCCACGAAAATCGCTGAGCTTCACTCGAAATTCCCGCTCCCCTTCCACTGCCGGCAGCTCAAAATCCGGCGCCGCGTCTCCAATCTTGAGTGGCATTCCTGAACTCTCCCAAAAAACTTCTGACCACAAGTCTATCTCCTGAGCGCAGCCTGTGCACACGGGTCAGCAGTTCCTCCGATCTGTCGACGGCATGGCGGAGCGCAACGAGCATCGCTCAACCCTCGCGAAGTTTGACTGTGTCATCCCCACGTCCTAACATGGGACGCTCGCAGTCGCCCTGCCACGCCAGACGCATAAATGATTGGGCAGACCATCTCGCATTACCGCATCACCAGCCAACTCGGGAGCGGCGGAATGGGCGTGGTTTACGAAGCGCAGGACCTCACTTTGGGTCGTCGTGTCGCGCTTAAGTTTCTTCCTTCTGACGTGGCCCGGGACTCCGCCGTGCTTGACCGCTTTCTGTTCGAGGCCCGCGCCGCCTCTGCCCTGAACCACCCGAATATTTGTACCATCTACGCGGTTGAAAACTCGGACGGCCAGTCCTTCATCGCGATGGAACTGCTCGAAGGCCAAAGCCTTGATTACAAGTTGCTCGGTCCGCCGCTGCCGCTTGATCGCCTGCTCGATATCAGCATTCAGCTCGCCGAGGCGCTCGAAGCCGCGCATGCCAAGGGCATCGTTCATCGTGACATCAAGCCTGCCAACATCTTCATTACTCAACGCGGTCAAATAAAGGTTCTCGATTTCGGCCTCGCCAAGCTGACTCGCGAGGCTGAAATGGCCATGGACACCGTCGCCAGCCAGCGCGGCCCGGCTCACCTTACCAGTCCTGGTTCGACCGTTGGTACTGTAGCCTACATGTCTCCGGAACAGGCACGAGGCGAAGTCCTCGACGCTCGCTGCGATCTGTTCTCGCTCGGTGCCGTGATGTACCAGATGGCCACCGGCCGCCTTCCCTTCACCGGCGCCACCTCGGCGGTAATTTTCAGTGCAATCCTCGAGCACGATCCGGTTCCTCCTTTGGAACTCAATTCTGAGTTGCCGCTGAAGTTACAAGAGATCATCGAAAAGGCGTTGGAGAAAGATCGCGATCTGCGCTATCAGTCCGCCGCCGACCTGCGCGGCGATCTCAAGCGCCTTAAGCGCGACACCGAATCAGGAAAACCCAAAGCAGTTCACGTAGCCCGCGCGGTGGCGAGCGACGCCGCTCGCCCAAGTAGCGCAATATCTTCATCAGCTACGGCCGCTGCTCCGGCCCAGTCAATATCGGCAACAGGCATCGCTGCCAGTGCAATTACTCCACCGTCCAGCAGCTCCGCTGTGATTGCGGCTGCGCGCCAGCATAAACTCGGACTGACTTTGTTCATAGTTCTCGGAATGCTTCTTGTCTTGACCGCAGGCTATGGTGTGTATGCATTTCTTTCCCGCTCCCGGCCTGCCGCTTTCCAGAATTTCTCCGTCACCAAGGTCACTGAAACCGGCAACGCCACCGAAGCCACGATTTCTCCCGACGGAAAATACATCCTGCATGTTGTGAACGACAATGGGCTCGAGAGTTTGTGGCTTCGCAATGTTCCCTCTAACAGTAATACTCAGGTCGTTGCGCCGGGGCAGGTGCACTACATCGGTCTGCGCTTCTCTCCCGATGGCAACTATCTCTACTTCGTGCGCAGCGAAATCGGCAGCCGGTCTCTTAAGTATCTATATCGTGCCCCGGTGCTCGGCGGCGCTCCCCAGAAATTGGTCACCGACATTGACACCAACATTACCTTCTCTCCTGACGGACAAAAGTTTGCCTATGTGCTGGACAACAATCCAAGCTCAGGCCGATACCGTCTTATCATCCACTCGCTGGAAACCGCGGAGGAGAAGGATCTGACCAGCGGCTCCCTAGCCGAGGGATTGATTGATCCCGCCTGGTCCCCCGATGGAAAAGTGATTGTCTGTCCAATCCAGCAGCCTGGTGATGCGCTTTCCGGCCTTGTCGCAGTCGATGTAGCCAAAGGCAAACGCAACTTATTCTTTACTTCTAAAACACGGTTTGCTGGAAGCCCGGTCTGGTTGCCTGACGGCACCGGGCTGCTGGTTTTGCAGGCCACTTTTAACCGCGCGCAGGTCGCGTTCGTCTCCTACCCTGAGGGCAAATTATTCCCCGTTACTCGCGATACAAACAATTATTTGAATTTAAGCCTCGCGTCCGATGGCCACACCCTCACGACAGTCCTCAGTCAAGCGCACATCGATCTCTACCTTATCGCTGCCGGAGCGACCTCCACCCAGGCTTCGCAACTCACTTTCGGCGCGCCCGTAGACAATCTCAGTTGGGCGCCGAACGGTCAAATCATCCTGGCTGAGGATGGACGTCTTGATCTCCTCAACCCAGATTCCAAAGTCCAGACGCCTCTGTTAACTCAGCAAATTTCGTGGGCGGGTAGTCCATCTTCCTGCTCCAACGGGCGAGTCGCCTTCAGTGCCCAGCCGAGCGGAGAGAATCACCTCAATATCTGGAGTGTGGACGCCAGCGGCGGCAACCTTAAACAAATAACCGCCGGGAAACTGGACGATTCCCCTGAATGTTCCTCGCGCGGTGTCCTTTACCAGGACGCCGAATTACAGCTAATGAAAGTGCCCGTCGAAGGCGACGCCTCGCAGAAAGTCTCTGAATACACCGTCTTCAGCCGGATTGCCGCTTCTCCCGACGCCAAGCTCTCGGCCTTCAGTTCGTACCGCCTGGGCGACCCCAAAGAAAAATTGGCGGTTGTATCACTCGATGCCGCCCAAACCCCGAAGCTGCTGGAACTGGAGAAACCTCGCGAAAGCGCATTTCCTGACAGTCGGATTCGCTTCGCTCGCGACGGAAAAGCAGTTGTGTACAGCGTCCGAACTGGTAATGCTGACAACTTGTGGCTGCAGCCGCTAGATGGCACTCCCGGCCACCAAATCACGGACTTTAAGTCGGAGCTCATTCGGGACTTTGATTGGTCGCCGGATGGCCGAAAGATCGCTATCATTCGCGGCCACATCGATTCCGACGTCGTTCTAATTCGCGATTCCCAGCAGTAATCAGAATCAATGTAGCGCCAGAGTCCTCGCGCGTGCTCGGGATGAGTAAACCAGGTGCTGGCTTAAGCTGTAGTAATTTGAACTCGACCTTACGGACAGCGCCGACCAGTCGCCAGTTGTCGGACACCGAACAGCAATGCGGGCGGAGTTTCCCAACTTCCTGTTAGCCGACCATCTACCCAGAATTGTCGCATCCGGCGTGCGATTTGCTGCGCAGGCTATAATTGCGCGCACGGATGGCGCTCACTGCTGGCACCAAACTCGGGCCGTACGAAATCCTTGGCATGCTCGGTGCAGGCGGCATGGGAGAAGTTTACCGTGCCCTGGACACCCGCCTGGATCGTACCGTGGCAGTCAAAGTTCTTGCCTCCCATCTTTCTTCTTCGCCGGAACTGAAACAGCGCATGGAGCGCGAGGCCAAGGCCATTTCCTCGCTGAACCATCGGCACATTTGTCATCTCTATGACATCGGCTCGCAGGATGGAACCGACTACATGGTGATGGAGTTTCTGGAGGGTGAGACTCTAGCCGAAAGATTACGCAAAGGTGCGATGCCGCTGAACGAAATCTTCAAAACCGGCATTGCTGTGGCCGAGGCGCTGGCGGTTGCGCACCGCCAAGGCATTGTGCACCGGGATCTGAAGCCGGGAAACATCATGCTGACCCCAGGGGGCGCGAAACTGATGGACTTCGGGCTGGCCAAACCGCTGGGCCTGCGGAACACGGCCACGGGGTCAGGAGCAGCGCCTTCGTTCACCGCCGCGGCAACGTTAAGCGGGCCGAGTCCCTTAAGTCCACTGACCACGGCGGGCAGCATCATTGGCACCATCCAGTACATGTCGCCGGAACAGATCGAGGGAAAGGAAGCGGACGCCCGCTCCGACATCTTTGCGTTTGGTGCTGTGCTCTACGAGATGGCGACGGGAAAGCGCGCGTTCCACGGCAAATCGCACTTGAGCACGGCGTCGTCGATCCTGGAAAAAGATCCCGATCCCATTTCGACCATTCAGCCGCTGGCCCCGAAGGCCCTGGAGCACACGGTCCAGACTTGCCTCGCAAAGGACCCGGAAGAGCGCTTCCAAAGTGCGTACGATCTCAAACTCCAACTGTTATGGCTGACGGGCGCTGGCGCCGAGCGTCCTCCGTCGGATACCCCGGCCGACGCGCGCTCTCCCATGAAGGTGTGGGCGGCGTCGGCGGTCGCCGCGCTCGCTGTGGTCGCGAGCGTGCTGTTCTGGATCACGCGCGATGCTGGCACCGGGCCTGTGGTCGCCCGCTTTTCGATCGCCCTGCCGGCGAACACCTGGCTTGACACCGACGGAGGCCTTCCGCTTGCGATTTCATCCGACGGTCAGCGTGTGGCCTATGTACTCCGCAGCGGCGACTCGGCATTGCCCATGCTGTATCTGCGCCGTATGGACGAGTTTCAAGGTAGTTCCGTCCCCGGGACGGAAGGTGCGAGCTTGCCGTTCGCCAGATGGGCAATGGGTCGGGTTCTTGACCGCGTCTCGGATGAAGAAAGTTCCGGTCGAGGGCGGATCGGTGGTCGAGATCATGTCCATCACCGACGGCGCAGCAGGGGCTACATGGGGCACGGACGGCTATATCTACTTGGGTCGTTTCTGGAGAGGAGGCTTGTCGCGGGTCGCGCAAAACGGCGGAAAGAGCGAGAAGGTGACTTCTCCAGATCCGGCACGCAAGGAGCAAGGGCATCGCTGGCCTGAGATGCTGCCGGACGGAAACAGTATCCTGTTCAGCATCACGAAGAATTTCGGGGCGAGTGACGCCGAGCTGGGGGTTTTGTCCATCAAGACGAGGACTTGGCATACGATCCTGTCCAACGCCTCGAACGCCCACTATGTGCCCACCGGCCACCTGGTGTACGCCCATGCGGGCACGCTGATGGCGGTGCCGTTCGATCTGAAATCGCTAAGCGTGACTGGACCTCCGGTGCAGGTGGTGCATGAGGTACTCACGGACCCGGATGACGGCTACGGCGGCATGGCGGTTGCCCGGTCCGGAAATCTTGTCTACGTGAGGGGTCCCGAGCGCACCGACCGCGGGGCCTCTACGCGCCTGGTCTGGGTCTCACGCGAGGGAAAGGAATTGATTGCTTCGCAGACGGTTAGCGCGTACGAGGACATGACCATCGCGCCTGATCAAAAGATGGCGGCCTTCACGATCCCGGCAGACCCCCTGTGGAACATCTGGACGCTCGACCTGCAACGTGGCAATCTGAACCGCCTTACGTTCACTGGCGATAACCGCGATCCTTTGTGGTCTCCTGATCGGCGCCACGTCGCTTACACATCTTTCCGCGATGGCCATTTCGGTATCTATTGGAGCACCGTGGATGGCAGCTCGCCGGAACAGAGGCTCGTCACCGCCGAATTCGAACCGTTCCCCAAAACGTTCACCCCGGATGGAAAAAAGCTGATCTTCACTCAATACGACGCCGCATCGAACGCAAACGCATGGGAGGTCCCGGTCACAGGGGATGCCACACCCGTTCCTCTGAAAGGCCTCGCTGAGGGAGACACGCCCGAAATCTCCCCGGATGGCAAGTGGATAGCCTACGAGTCTGCGGAAACCGGGCAGTTGGAGGTGTATGTCCAACCTTATCCCGGGTCCGGAGGAAAATGGCAGGTCTCAAACGGGGGCGGCTACCGCCCGCGATGGTCGCCCGATGGGAAAGAGATATTCTTTCGCTGGGGCGACGCGATGATGGCGGCCAATGTGGAACTGCGCCCTCACTTCACCTCAGACACGGCGCACCTGCTGTTCACCGGACGCTACCTGCACGCAGGACGCGATTATGAGACAGATGGCCGGCGCTTCTTGCTCATGAAGTCCGCGGAGCAAAAAGGCCCGACATCGCTGCAGGTGGTGTTGAACTGGACCAGAGAACTGAAGAAATGAGGACACTCGCACCGGGACTAACCTCGGGCCTCGGGAGATCGTCGCGCCGCCAAGCCCGGGCCCAACAGTGATTGCAGATCGAGTCAGCAAAACCAAACGGTCATGTAGTTCGCCTGTCGCCTGGCGATTGTGCCCGAGTCACGGCTAACAGGAAGTAATGAAAACCGGGTACCACATTCTGACTTGACCTAACCCGACAGCAAGGTGTGCAAGGTAAAGTCTGGCCTATCACACTTAAGCTTTTCTTTGCGCTCTTAGCGGTTGCTCCCGGAGCCTGGCGGTTAGGATCTTTCAGCATGCGTCCCGGACCGTGCTTGCTCCCAAAAACTAAGGGCGGCCTCGCGGCCGCCCTCTTTGCGGAATTTACTGGTAGTGGTTTACAGCGCCTTCACATTCTCGGCCTGCCACCCCTTGGGGCCCTTGACCACATCGAACTGCACTTGCTGACCTTCTTGCAGGCTGCGGAATCCATTCGACTGAATGGCCGAGAAGTGTACAAACACGTCCTCGCCGTTCTGACGGCTGATAAATCCATAGCCCTTGGCGTCGTTAAACCACTTTACTGTTCCTGTTTCCATAGGTGTTGCTTATTTCCTTTGTGTTGATATCGCGCTGAATTACTCGCTGGACTTCTGCAGGCAGGTCACGCTGTGGAGCGGAGAAACTGCGAATTGCAAAAAACCGCAAGATCAAACGCATTATAATTGTACCTTAATTGTTGCCTAATAGCTAGAAGCATTTGTGCAAGTTATTGAACCATATCCACTTATTCCTGATTCCGCGAAAGCTAGGTTTCGTAACAGGATGTAAGGGTATCGAACAGATCCGAAACCGAGAGCCACATTCCGTACACGCAATTCCGAAGACAGCAAGAGTAACCCCACGCCGTCGCACAGCCGGTTTGCAACTTTCTCCCTCAACTCTCATCATCTATATTTCTGCATGAAGCGTACTTCCTTGCGTTCTTCACGGCTCCTCTTCGCGCTCTCCGCGGTAGGTCTTCTTTTGGCTGTCGTGCCTTTGTGCTCGGCTGGAATCGCAGAAGATGTTCACGCCGCTGTTGTTCAAAATCGTCTGGACTGGGCCGAAGGCGCGCTCAAGACGTACCTCGTTCAGCACGGACAAACGCCCGAGTACCTGGACGCTCTTTCCTGGCTGGCCCGTGGCTATTTGAACGGCAATCAGCCCGACCGCGCCCAAAACTATGCCAAGCGGATCGAAGCTCAGGCCCGTCAGCAACTCCTGAAGCGCCAGCTCGACACCGAGCCACATCTGCCAAACGCCCTCGGAGCCGCCATAGAAGTCGAAGCGCAGGTGTTCCTGTCCCGCGGCCAACGTGCCCAAGCCATCGCGCTGCTTCGCCGTAACTTGGCACGTTATCGCGCTACATCAATCCGCGCCCGTCTGCAGAAAAATCTCAATCTCCTCGGCCTCAGCGGACAGCCTGCGCCCCCGCTGAACATCGCGCAGTATCTGGGCCCAAAGCCAAACGATCTCTCTGCGCTCAAAGGATCACCCGTGCTGCTCTTTTTCTGGGCGCACTGGTGTGCCGACTGTAAGTCCGAAGGCCCGATCATCACCCAGCTCCGCACCGAGTTCGGGCCCAAGGGCCTTACCGTCGTCGCGCCGACTCAGCTTTACGGCTACGCCGCCCAAGGAGAGCCAGCCAAGCCCCAAGCCGAGCTTGCCTGGATCGACCGCGTCTGGCAGCACTTCTACCCGGGGCTTGGGGGCATCCCCGTCCCCATCAGCGCGGCAAATTTCAATAACTACGGCTGTAGTACCACGCCAACTCTCGTCCTGCTCGACCGCTCCGGTCGCGTCGCCCTATATCACCCTGGAGTCCTGCCATACGAAACCCTTCGGGCTGCCGTCGAAAAAACCGTCGCCAACTGACGTACTGGGAACTGAGAACTGGGAACTGGCAACTAGCCAACAGCCAAGACTGAAGCCCCAGAGTTAACAGCCGAGATGTAACGGCCAACTGTCCTCCCTCATATCCGAATCCCGCATCGCATCTGGGCGTCGCCCACGCACAAAAGCGATATATAATCTCCCCCGATTTGTCATGGGTGCGCTGTTTCCAACCGTAAGGTCTTCTCCGGGCGTCTCGCTGCTCGGAACCGGTGGTGAGCCCCGGCGCGTAGAGCGCGTACTGGCCACAGTCCGAATAGTTCTGGCTGTGAGCGCCCTCGTCGCCGTCTACTACGGCTCAACCCAACCGAGCCGCTATGCCGGCGTTGCTGATGGCCTTCTGCTGATGTATGCGGGTTACGCCGTCGGCGTCTACATTGCGATTCGCCGCAGCTCGGTTGTGCCCAGCCGCGCAGCTCTTGCAATACATGCAATCGACATTCTCTTCCCCAGCATCATCACCTTGTTTACCGAAGGTCCGAACAGTCCTTTCTTTCTGTTTTTTGGATTCGTGTTGTTGGCCGCAGCCTATCGCTGGGGAATGATCAAAACTCTGGCCACCGGCGTAGCGTGCATCGTCGTGTTGTTGACAGAAGCGGCCACGTTGCGTTCCGGCTCAATTACAAATCTGCTTGAGGGACAGTACGATGTGAATACCCTTATTATGCGCGCATCGTACCTTGCGATAATCGCTTTTTTGATCGGCTATCTTGCGGAGCAGGAAAAGCGTCTGCGCGTGCAAGCTTTAGCATTGACCAGCGTTAGCAGCAAAGCTCGCTTCGAACTCGGATTAAAGGGCACCCTACGATCGGTGCTGCACGAAATCGTCCAGTTGTTTCGCGCCCAGCAGGCGGTTCTGGCATTCGAGGATGTCAGTGGTGCGTTTTTATGGACGGCTGGACCCGAAAGCACGGCCGAAGGCTTAGTTCTGACCTGGCGTGCCCTGGACCCATCTGAGCGAAGCCGCTATTTTTTCGCTTTACCTGCAGATACCCTACGGCTATCCCGCACTCGCAGCGGCCGAACCTACGATTTTGTTTCCGACGAAGACACTCCAATGGTTCGCCCGTCCGCCGTGCCGGCCAGCTTTTCTTCCGAGCACCCCTTTCGCATTGCCCTGATAAATTCCTTTGTTATTGAACCGGCTGTTTCCGCGCGGCTCTTCCTATTCGAGCCACATCCCGGCCTGGGCCACAAAGATGAGGTGCGCTTCCTGCGCGATCTCACCCGCTATGTCGCGCCCGCGGTTTATAACATATACCTCTTGCGCAGGCTGCGGTCGCGAGCTGCCGCCGATGAACGAGCCCGCGTGGCTCGCGACCTGCACGATGGTGTCATCCAGTCTTTACACGCCATCGCATTTCGTCTTTATGCCTTGCGCGTCCGTGCGCCCCGGTTCCCTCAGGATGTTCCCAGCGAACTCCTCGACATTCAGCAGTTGGTGCAACGCGAGGTCTCTAACCTGCGGCAGCTCATTCAGCAGCTCAAGCCGGTGGACTTCGATCCCAACCGCTTCATCGAGTGGCTGAGCACCGTCATCGATCAGTACCGCCAGGATACTGGCATCGGTGTGCGTTTCATCTCTGACGTTCGCGAACTGGTGCTGCCGGTAGAAATTGCGCGCGAGGTGGGGCACATTGTCCGCGAAGCGCTCGTAAACGTCGCCCGCCACAGCGGCGCAGAACACGTCGTCGTCCGGCTGAGTCCCGAAAAGCGCGCCTGGAAGCTCTCCATCGACGACGATGGAAAAGGTTTCCAGTTCGTTGGACGCTTCTCGCTGGCTCAACTCGACAACAACCGCCACGGCCCAACGGTAATAAAAGAGCGCGTAAAAGCCATTGGCGGTGACCTCACCATTGACTCTCGTCCGGGCCGCGGGGCGCGTCTTGAAATAATTTTCCCACAGGTGAAAACTGCCGCGCATGCATAACAACAACGACGACCAAGACTGCATCCGTATTATCATCGCCGACGATCACACTATTTTTCGCGATGGCCTAAAGCGTCTGCTCGAAACCGAGCCCACCTTCCAGGTCGTGGGCCAAGCGGGTGACGGCCATGAGGCGGTCCAATTAGCTCTGCAAGTCAAGGCCGACGTTTTGCTGCTCGATGTCGCCATGCCCAAGGTCCCCGGCCTGGAAACTCTTCGCGAGCTAAACCGCAACCAAATTAAAATCCGTACCCTGCTGCTGACCGCGAGCATCGAGCGCTCGGAGATTCTGCAAGCCCTGCAACTCGGCGCCTGGGGTGTGGTGCTGAAAGAGTCGCCTCCCGAGCTTCTGCTGAAGAGCATCAAGGCGATTCACGCCGGAGAATATTGGGTCGGACGCGACTCCCTTTCCACCTGGGCCCGCGCCACTCAAAGAGACTATGGCCTCACCCCGCGCGAACTGGAAATTGTTTCCGAGATTCGCTCCGGAAAAAGTAACAAAGACATAGCACAGCACTTCTCCATCAGCGAAGACACCGTAAAGCGCCACCTCAGCAATATCTTCGACAAGCTCGGCGTCTCCAGTCGCCTGGAACTAGCGATGTTCGCCACCACCCACAACTTGGGATAGGCGCGGCGGATGCTCCTTACGACTTCTTCCTCGGCACAGCGTGCCCACCAGCGAAGCGGTTGCAACCTGCGCAGTCCGGAGCTACCATAGCCGCCCGGAGGCCAATCATGCGGAATGTGTTCGCCATCATGGTCGCGATTTGCGCCACACTGTCTCCTGCCTTTGCCGCCAAACAGTACTCTTACTTTCGAGTGGGCAATGCCAATGACGTTACCACTTCCACCACGCCAGGCACCGTTCTGATGGGCGGTGACACAGATGTAGATGCCGCATTTCAGTGGATGTGCGGCCGCAGCGGCAACGGCGATTTCCTCGTGATTCGTGCCACCGGCACCGATGCCTACAATCCCTACATCCAGCAGCTCTGTCCTAACGAGAATTCCGTTGCGACGTTGATCATTCCTAATCGCACTGCCGCCAGCGATCCCTTCGTGGTCTCCACCATTCAGAACGCCGAGGCTCTGTGGATTGCCGGTGGCGACCAGTCCAACTACATCAATTTTTGGAAAGGCACTCCAGTCGAAGATGGGCTGAACGCTCTGATCGCTCGCGGCGTTCCCATCGGAGGCACGAGCGCCGGCATGAACGTCCTTACAGAATTCGTCTACTCGGCGCTGGCCAGCCAGGGCGTAACTTCCAGTCAGGCGCTCGCCGACCCCTTCACCCGCTACATCACCCTCGATCGCGATTTCGTAAATATCTCCATCCTGCAGGGACTCATCGGCGATCCCCACTTCGTTACCCGCGATCGCATGGGCCGCGATCTTGCGTTCATGTGCCGTATCTATCTCAATGGCTGGTCGAACGCACCGCGCGATATTGCCATCGACGAG
>Ga0209161_10003684_pt1 | contig 12286 bp, 16 predicted proteins | sample GraSoiAngelo_155_FD_186169 | JGI IMG/M metagenome (GOLD analysis project Ga0209161, IMG submission 186169) | Grasslands soil microbial communities from the Angelo Coastal Reserve, California, USA - 14_1009_13_30cm (SPAdes) (version 2) | ecosystem: Environmental > Terrestrial > Soil > Grasslands...
AAGCGGAACGGCGGTGACGAATCCGGTGCTGATGAGCAAGATCGACAATGACCAGCCTGCGCGGCCGAACACGAGCGCGCCCGATCGCTGAAGATAAATGAGAAAAACTACCGCAAACGGAACGAGCAGGATCGTTTCGATAAACAAGCCGGGAATGGCGGCGGTGCCGGATTGTTTTCGGAGTAATCCGTAAAGTCCGAAGGTGACGCAGAGCAAGACCGCGATCCACGGGAAGCGGCCGTAACCGAAAGTGAGATTCAGCACGCCGAGCGCGGCGAGCAAAACCGCTGCGAACTGCAACCGGGTGAGGCGTTCGCGAAGAAAAATTGCGCCGAAGAGAACGTTCATCAGCGGCGTCATGAAATAACCGAGGCTGGTCTCGATGACGCGACCAACGTTGACCGCGTAAATGAAGAGAAACCAATTCGACGCGATGGCCAGACCGCCGGTCAGACAATAAATTCGCGCGCGACGCGAACGCGCATTGGCGATTAGTTCAGACCAGCGCCGCTGCCAGCTCAGCACGATCGAGAGAAAAATGGTCGTCCAAACAAATCGATGCGCGAGAATCTCAGTGGCCGGAACGGCGGCGAGAAGTTTCCAATAAATCGGGATCAGACCCCAGGTCGTGAATGCGGCGATTCCCGCGATGAGTCCGGAAGCTTCATGCAACTTCGCGGAATCCGTGCGCTCGCCAAAGGACGAGTCCGTCGGTCTGGCGGACAAGATCGACATCCTCGGATTGTAGCGACACGCGGACGCGCGTCGCACTAAATCGTTTCGCCGCTCGAAGTGGGCTCGAGCTTTACCGGGACTTTGCAGCTCCCGTTCCCACGTCGCTATTTTGTGCGACCTGGGTCACGAGCGACAAAAACGCAGCGTAGCCTTGATGCTGCATGCTGTCGGTCGGAATAAAACGCAACGCTGCAGAGTTCACTGCGTAACGGTGTCCGGTGGACGATGTTGAGTCGGCGACCAAATGGCCGAGGTGCGCATCGCTGCGTTTCGCGCGCACTTCGATGCGATGCATGTCGTAAGAATTGTCGTCCTTTTCGGCGATCAAATCTTTCGAAATCGGTTTCGTGAAAGTTGGGCGCCCGGTGCCGCCGTCGAACTTGTCGAGCGAACAAAAAAGCGGTTCACCGGTGATGACGTCGACATAGATCCCAGGGCGAACATTGTTCCAATATTCATTTTGAAACGCCGTCTCGGTGCCGTTTTGGCGCGTGACACGATATTGGTCCGGTTTCAGGCGCGAGCGAAGTATGGCATCGCTTGGCACTGGCCGGTTAGGACCAAACCCGGTGGTTTCTTTCGTAAGCGCATGCGCTGCGAGCGCAAAGTAGAGGGCCACGCCAATCAGGAGGGCGGCCACGCTGCACCCCACGCACAGGCTGACTCGTGATGTGTCGTCGCCGGTGATTCGAGTGCTGTTCATCTGGTCGCCTCGCTTCACTAGTGAAACAAGAAAACCAGACTTAAGTCACTCTTTTTTTTCGAACGGGTGAAGATATTCCGTGTAGCCTTCGGCCTCCATCTTCTCCACTGGAACGAAACGCATCGCGGCGGAGTTGACGGCGTAACGTTCGCCAGTGGGCGAAGTCGGGTCCTTGAAAAGATGGCCGAGGTGGGAATTGCTTAGCTTGGCGCGCAGTTCGATGCGCTGCATGTTATTCGAACTGTCGGCTTGCTGAAAAACGGAATCCGGCGAGATCGGTTTGGTAAACGTGGGTCGTCCTGTTCCGCCATCGAATTTGTCGAGCGAGCTGAAGAGCGGGTCGTTGGTGATAACGTCGACGTAGATGCCGGGGCGATTGTTGTCCCAATATTCGTTTCGGAACGCGGTCTCGGTGCCGTTTTGGCGGGCGACGCGATATTGGTCCTCGGTCAGTTTCGATTTCAGAACGGACTCACTCGGAACGGACTTGAGATAGTTATAATTGCCTGCCTTCTTTTTCTCCGCCTGAATGCTGCTGTAGTGAAGAAATCCCGCCATCACTGCGGCCGCGGCGAGCAAGCCGAGCCACAAGGTCAAATGCGACGAGCGCTTTGAAGGATGGCGAATTCGGTGCACGGTGAAATTTTTCGCTGATCTGTTTGGGTACCCTTTGATTTGACGAGCCGTAACCCCTCATTCATCAAAGTTTCGTACATAATACGCGGCCAAACCCGAATCTGGTTTGGTTGAAATACCGCTAGCCCGGCGATTATTTTTTCTTTTCGAAGAGCGGCAGGTACTGACCGTAGCCTTCTTCTTGCAGTTTTTCGACTGGAATGAAACGCAACGCGGCCGAGTTGATGCAAAAACGCTGACCGGTCGGGGCCGGGCCATCGTCAAAAACGTGGCCGAGGTGCGAATCGCTTTTACTCCCGCGGACTTCGGTCCGTTCCATTCCAAGAGCGCGATCTGATTTTTCGGCAATGTTCTTGTGGTCGATTGGTTTGGTAAAACTGGGCCACCCGGTGCCGCTGTCGAATTTATCGAGAGAAGTGAAGAGTGGCTCGCCGCTGACAATATCGACATAAATCCCGGCGCGATGATTGTCCCAATATTCATTTCGGAACGGCGGTTCGGTGCCGCATTGCTGGGTGACGTGATATTGTTCCGGGGTCAGTTTCTTTTTTAATTCTTCCGAGGATGGCTTGGTCGAAGCTTGATTAGTGGATGATGGAGTTGTCATAGAGTTTGATTGGGGAACAGATTCATTCGGTTTCTGAGCGCGGGCGCGACTGAGGAAAATCAGCACCCCGAGCAACGCCACAAATACAACCGCACAGAAAATTAACATCCCGCGCGATGACGGCGGCGGGCGTTTCGGCAATTGAATCACGCCAAAATTTACGCCGTTTAATCTTGCCGTCCAGCCAACCACGAATTGACACAAATGGACACGAATTTACAACACGATTCGTTCCCACTCCAATTTGCGGTGCTTGAAATTTAGAACAACTCCGACACGCAATTTCGTGATCCGCAAATAATTTAACATCAGCCGACGTTCGTGGTCCGTGATTCGGTCGATCACTGTTGTGTCGACGACAACGGCATCGAACACGATCAGATCAGGAACAAACAGCCAACCTTGTTCCCTTTATACAGCACGTCGAAAACAGGTTGCTGTCGAAACGGAATCTCTCGTATTCGAAATTCTACGACGAGCGCGTTTTCATATGGCTTTTCAACAATGCCGTGTCCGAGAGTATTGAGCACTTCGATCGCACACCCGACGATCTGAAAGACTTCGTCTTTGTACAGAAGCTTATCGTCATTCGTGTGCATTCGTGTTGATTAGTGGTTAATCCTAATCCGCGCGTCCAGCTTCCGGGACGCGGATGTAACGTCGGAAGAGGAGCAACCCGCTTGGCGCAACCGAAGCGGCCAGCGCGAAGATCAACCACAGGCTTGCCGCATGACATTCGCCATGCTCGGGGCAGAACATCGCAAGGAGCCAGCCACTTGTTCCGATCAGGAGTTTGCCGACCAGAAACGGAATGTAAGCGAGCGCGCCGTAGGAAGCCTCCTGACCAGGCGGTGCGATCGCCGCCGCGTATTCATAGACGCGCGGCGAATAGAAAGCCTCGCCGACGGAAAAGATCGTTAGGTAGATCGCCGACATGATGTAATACGGATGAACCACGCCGGTGAGTTGCAAGTAACCGTGTCCGAGCGCGTGTCCGAACGCGCTGTTTGCCGCCGGGACGAACCAATCCGCCGGCAAAGCCATGATGAAAACTCCCGCCGCGCAAATAATGCTGCCGATAATAACTATGCGATACGACGCGACGCGCTGGGTGAGGGCACCGATTACCGGAGCGAGCACAATAATAAGGATGGCATTGATCCCGGCCAGTTTGCCGACCGGCGCGTGTAATCCCATCTCGCGATCGCCGAACTTCGGGAAGACGTAATCCATTTGCAGAAAAATGGCTTTCAGGAATCCGATGAAGAGAAAGAACACCAGCAGGCGGTAAAATCCGGATTGCCCGATCAGGCGACGAAAAAGCGCGAGCGTGTCGTTCGAACCTTTCTGGACGGTACGCGCGATTTCGGTCCAAAAGCCGGAGCGAGCTGATCTCCTGTCTGAAGCCTGGCTGTTTGTTAACTGCCCGTCCGGCTCGGACCGTCGCAGAAAATAAATCGTCGGGAAGAGCAAGATCTCTAGTGCGAGACTCACGCCGAAGAGTTGTTCGTGCGGCGTCGGCTGAAATCCTGAGATGCTCACGTGGAGATCGAGCGAGCGAATGAAATCGAAAACATAACCGGCGACGAAGTAACCGACGTTCATTAGCGCGTAGATGATCGAGAACGCGATCGAACGTTGCGCGGTCGTGGAATAGATTCGCGTCGCCGCGAGCAAAACCGGTGTGCCGAGCGCTTCGCCGATCGCCAGCGGCAGCAAGCCGCAGACCAGCGCCAGCGTTGGACCCGTGCTCAAAATCATGACGCTGCGCGCAAATGTACAAATCGCGACCCCGAGAAAAAAAGTTCGACGCAGACCGATCGCGTCGGTGAGCGAACCGGCGAGCAAAGTGAACACGGTCATCGCGGGCGCCCAGACCCAACCGACCAAAGCGCCGGCGGCCTGGTCATTAAAGCCGAGGTCCTTGGAGAGCCACAAAACCATTGTCTTGTTTGTGACTGAGTAGGCGGTGTAGATCAGGAATTTGATCAGAAAGGTGAGCCACAACTCGCGTTGCGCGCCTTTGAGCACAGTGAACTTCGAAATGAATCCGCTGATCGCTCCCGGAGCGACGTGCTCCTCCGCCGGTGCTGTGCCTTTTAATGTTTCCGCCACGATGTCGATCTTGCCTTACAACATCTCCGCCACAAATTCGCGCGCGTCGAACGGCGCGAAGTTGTCGATCTTTTCGCCGGTGCCGATGAATCGCGTTGGAATTTTCAATTCATCCTGGATCGCGACCACGATTCCGCCTTTGCCGCTGCCGTCGAGTTTAGTCACGATCAAACCGGTAAGCCCGAGGGCTTGATGAAATTCGCGCGCCTGACTGAGCGCATTACCGCCGGTGGTTGCATCGACCACGAGAAGAATTTCATGCGGCGCAGTCGGATCGTTTTTGGACAGGGTGCGTTTCACTTTTTGAAGCTCAGCCATTAGGTTGGCTTTGGTGTGCAACCGGCCGGCGGTGTCGCAGATTAAGAAGTCGATCTTTTCATTCGCAGCTTTTTGATAGGCATCGTAACAAAGCGCAGCTGGATCCGCGCCGTATTGGCCTTGCACCATTTCAACGCCGAGGCGATCTGCCCAAACACTGAGCTGTTCAATCGCCGCAGCACGAAATGTGTCGGCGGCGGCGAGCAGAATTGTATGTCGATCTTGCTTGAGCATTTGCGCCAATTTCGCGACCGAAGTTGTCTTGCCGGTGCCGTTTGCGCCGACGATGAGAATCACGTTTGGTTTTCCTGAAAGGGGCTGAATGGGTTTCGCTTCTTTGGGCAGGATTTTCGCGATTTCTTCACGCGCGACTTTGATGACGTCCTGGATTCCAAGCAGCGACCAGGCTTCGCGCTCCTGAAGCTGGGCAATAATCCGTGTGGTTAGCGCGACCCCGAGGTCCGTCCGAATCAATGCGTGCTCCAATTCGTCCCAGTCGATCGGTTTACCGGCGAATTGTTGTGCAAGCGCTTCAAGGAACTTCACGGAACTAGACAGAATTTACAAAATTTACAGGATTGAAAAACAGAGGGGTTGTCGATCTTGCCTTGATTCAAACAATTCTGTTAATTCTGTCTTTCTTTCTGGGAAGAGGAGACAGCTTCCCGCGCGGGGCGAGTCAGATCTTTTCGGACGCGATCGAGAATGCCATTAACGAAACCACCGGATTCGGCGCCGCCAAAAGTTTTTGCGAGTTCGATTGCTTCGTTGATCGAAACAATCGGCGGAATATCGTCACGATAAAGCATTTCGTAGATGGCGAGTCTCAAGACGTTGCGATCGACTGTGGAAATGCGGTTGAGATTATAATTCTCGCAATAGCGTTTGATTCGCTCGTCAATTTCCGGGAGGTGCGCAATCATCCCTTCGATGATCGGCTGGGCGAATTCGCGCACGTTCGCTTTAACGGGACAAAATTCCCAAAAGTCGTCCATCCGTTCGGGAGTTTCGCCGCGTTGGAGATCGCGCCAGAAGTGATATTGGATGGCCGCTTCGCGCGCGCGTCGCCGTTTACCCATATCACTTATTTGTTCCGCAACTTCGAGATCACATTCGAAATCTCGACTGCAGCCCGCGCCGCTTCCGTGCCACGATTTATTTCATTTTCAAGGCAGCGCTCGCGCGCCTGAGTTTCGTCGTCGAAGCTCAGGACGGCGTTGATGACGGGAACTCCGTGAGCAACCGCGATTTGTTGGAGCGCATCGGTCACTGATCGGCTTAAATTTTCGGCGTGATCAGTTTTGCCTTTCAAGATGACGCCGATAGCGATGATGGCGTCGCCGCGTTTTTGCAAAGCGATCTCGCGGACGACGAGCGGAATTTCGAACGCGCCCGGAACTTGCAGGAGCGACGTCGTTGCGCCGGGAATCAGCGTGCGCAATTCCGCAGTGGCGTGATCGATTAAACCCTGCACGTAGGTGGAGTTGAATTGGCTGGCCACGATCGGGAAGTGTCGTTTGCCGCCAACGGCAGTGCCGACAGTGCGCGGGCGAGGGGGACTCAAATTCGACATTGCTCTTTAATCCTCCAACAAGCCCGACTCGGCAAGAGCACGCGAGCTTGATTAGAGACGAGAGAGGGCTTTTTCGGCAAGCGCCTTACAATTGTTGATCTTGGCCTCTTCGCTTTCAGGTCCGCCAACGCTGACGCGGATGAAGACATCGTTTTTTAAAACATAAAGCGCTCCGCCCACGCGGTTCGCCGTCCAATAGGCAGCCTCCCCGACGCCTTCCATCTTTTTCGGCGGTGTTCCCTTTTCTTCATCTTGCTCGCGTAAACTTTCTCTCTTTTCCTCGTCGCCCTTTTCCTCTTTCGTTTCTCCTTCGTAGCGGCCGAATGTTTCTTTCCAAAAATCTTTCGGATTGCGCGCCTTGGGCGATGCCGGATCACTTTGTGTCAGCGCCAGGCTGACCGACTTGTTGAAGGTCTCTGCGTTATAGAAACATTGCGCGATCCGAAAACTGCCGTCGGATTGTTCGCTGGGTTTGACGTCCTTAATCGGCGAGCCCTGAATCGCCTGGACTTCCTCGGCCGAAATTAATCCGCAAGGGTCGATCTTCGGCCGTTTTGAAGGGGCGCTGGTTGAGTTTATTTTGGATTTCTGGCAGCTCGCCAACATCGTGAGCATGCCGATTAAGAAAACGAGTGCGAGTCGCCGAGTTTTGGATGCCAGGAATGTCTCAATCATAGAAATCAGCTCTTTTCGGTTTCGGCCACAGGGCGTGCAACCAGCAAACCGGTTAGCAGAAAAACCAGCGCCGCTGAAAACAAGCAATACCGGCAGAACGCGTGGAGCCGGAACGCCTGCACAAAGAGCAGCCAGAGCGTCATGCCGAACATGACGATAACCGTCCAGGCGAAAAATCTTCGAGCGTGGCCGTAGCCAAAGCCGGCAAAAGTAGCGAACGCAAAAGCGCTGAAATAAGCGAGCGCGCCTAAACCGCTCACCGGAATACCGCCGATCTTCGCGTAACTGCTGCCCAGGACTTGAAAACAGTCGGGCGATCCGCCGCAAACCGCCGTTTCTCCGGACAAAAAGACGACCGTGAGGTAAGTAGCTTCAGCCAGGCCTACCAGCGAAATCAGCGCTGCCGCGCTGTAGAAGATTGTCTGGATGCGTGAGCGGCCCATTGCCAATCTTCGAGACTGATCCTCGCGGGATTTCATGAAGAAGGTTTGGCTTTTTTCACTGCGGCTTCGACCATGCCCGGCAGTTCGTCCGGACTGATTTGCTTTGAGGGGACGACTTCATTGTTGAGAAAAATAGTGGGCGTTGTTTTTACGCCAATCGCCGCTCCCCGGTGCTGATCGTTCTCGACTTGTTGTTGAACCTCGCTGCTGTCCATGTCCTCTTTAAAGCGGCCCAGATCGAGTTGAAGCATCCCGGCGTAGGCGCTGAAGAGCGCGCGCGCGTCAGTCGATTTGCTCCAAACCGCCTGCTCGCGATAAAGCAGATCGTGCATTTGCCAAAACCGACCCTGGCGTCCGGCGGCTTCGGCGGCGAAGGCCGCCTCCTTCGCATGAGCGTGAATTGCCAGTGGAAAATTACGATAGATTACACGCAGGTTGTACTGCTTTTGCAGTTGGTTGATTGGTTCGGAGAGAATGCCGCAAGGCGGACATTGAAAATCGCCGAACTCTTCGAGCGTCACGGCCGCGTCGGCCGGTCCGAGAGCATGGATCGACTCACCGGATGGCAGAGTTTCAGTCTTGGAAATTTTCGGTGTCGGGTTGGCGGAACGTTTGGCGCGATAAAGAAATGCGCCACCGCCAACCGCGAACAGACCCACCAAAGCGACGATAATAAACGGCAGATATCGTTTCATTAGCTCAGCACGGACATATAGTTACAACCCTTCGAATCCCACAATCGCCTCTCGGCGGCTGCATCAACCTCCGGTGAATTCCAGCGACTCTGGTAGGGCGAGACTCTGTCGAGCCGAGGCAAGAAATCAAATTACAGCAGATGGCCGAGCTTTACTTTTTTTGTCTCGAGATATTTTTCGTTGTGCGGATTCGCCGCCGTTCGAATCGGCACCTGCTCAACCATTTCCAACCCGTAGCCTTCCAAACCGACGACCTTCTTGGGATTGTTCGTGAGGAACCGGAACTGCCGCACGCCGAGATCGAACAAAATTTGCGCGCCAAGTCCGTAATCTCGTAAATCTGGGGGCAAGCCGAGCTTCGCGTTGGCTTCGACGGTGTCGAGTCCTTCCTCCTGCAACTTGTAAGCGTGAATTTTTGCCGCCAGACCAATGCCTCGTCCTTCCTGCCGCATGTAAACCAGAACCCCATTTCCTTCTTCAGCAATCTGCCGCAGCGCCGCATGCAATTGATTGCCGCAATCGCACCGGCGCGATCCAAACACGTCGCCCGTGAGACATTCGCTGTGCACGCGCACCAGCGTCGGCTTGTTCTTGTCGATCTTGCCTTTGACCAGCGCGAGATGATGCATTCCATCGAGCGTGGCACGATACAAATGTAAATCGAAATCGCCGTAATCGGTCGGCAACTTCACTACCTGCTCGAGCTCGACCAGTTTCTCGCTTTTGCGCCGGTGCGCGATCAAACTTTGGATCGTGCAAATACGCAGTCCGTGTTTTTTCCGGAACTCCATTAGCTCCGGCAGCCGGGCCATCGTGCCATCGTCGTGCAAAATTTCGCAAAGCACTCCCGCCGGTTGCAATCCAGCCATGTGCGCAAGATCGACCGCCGCTTCGGTGTGACCGGCGCGGCGTAAAACTCCACCGTCTTTCGCGCGCAACGGAAACACGTGCCCCGGTTGAGTCAGATCGTCCGGTGAGGAATGCGGATTCGCAATCGCCAAAATTGTCGTCGCACGATCGTAAGCACTGATGCCGGTTGTGACCCCGCGAGCCGCGTCCACTGAAACCGTGAAATCCGTCCGCTGCGCTTCGCGATTCTGCGTCACCATGCGTTGCAAACCGAGCTGCTCGGCGCGTTCGTTCGAGATCGGCACGCAAATCAAACCGCGACCGTGCGTCGCCATGAAATTAACCGCTTCCGGCGTCACCTTCTCCGCCGCAATCACCAGATCGCCCTCGTTCTCGCGGTCGGCATCGTCTGTCACGATAACAATGCGTCCCTTGGCGATGTCGCTCACCACATCGTCAATCGCATCGAACTGAAACGTTTCCGCCGCCTTTGTTATCATTATCGGACTAATATTGTAGCGGCAGGCCGATGCTCTGTCGAGCCGACGACTATTGCTTCTCGCTCGAAGCCACAATCGCTTCCTCGCGATACATATCGCGGTTGCTGCCTTGGAACTCGGCCTTGAGTTTCACTTTGAATTGGGAAAGATCGACCAGGTCCCAGCGGGTAAATCTCCACCTGGCGTACCTTTCTCGCGGCTCGTGCTCGAAGCCGACAACGAAATGGACCGCGTCGTCGCGCACTTTGTTGGTCGCGAGTTTCGGTTCGAAATAAAATGTGCGGAAAGAGTTATCTCGACTTCCTACCGCGTAAAGTTTCGGATCGAGATAGAAGACGCGCTTGCTCGCAAGGTCGACGACCCGCAAGTCGGGATAGCCCGAACGTTGAATCTTGCCGTCGGCCGTTCTTGGAAAATCGCAGCCCAGGCCCGGAGTCGAATTGAGTAACTCGCGCAAAGTATCTTCGAAGTGGCTGCTGACTTCGTTAATGCGCGCGACCTTTTGGATGGGACTGTCTTCTGCGTTCGATCGCTTCGTTGCTTCATCGCACGCTGCGCTGATTGCTTTCACGACCCGCTGATCGACTTCGTTCTTTGGGTCGAACGGCAGCACTTTCTTGCCTGTAACATCGACAATGACCTCGTTGAAGGGAATACCGCGCAATTGCGCTTCTTCATCGACCAACCACGGAATCAATTGATCGACGGGTACCTTCGGTGATTGCTGTTGTAAGGCAGGCGCTCCGCGCGTCAGATCCGTTTCGGCAACCTCAGCTGCTGTCCGGCAATTCAGAAGTGCAGCTAAAAGAAAGAATCGGCCAATCCGGTGCAGTGCTAAATTCCGATCTCGAAAACGTCTCACGTAAACCGTTCCCAAAACGAATCGCCCGGCCAGCCTTGTCCGAATCGCCGCAAAGCCTGGTAAACGGCGCTGCATTGAAAGGCCGTCGCGCTCAGATCAGGCATGGCTTCGTAGGCAAGGATAGTATCGCATTGTTTGCGCGATAAGCTGGTCGTGCTGCCGTTCTCCAAAGGAACTCCTCCGTGATTTTGATAGAGTAAGTCATGCACCCAGCCGCCCAATTCAATCCGCGGGTCGTCGCTGGCCATGAAGATCGACCAGGCAAACTGCGGGATGGACGCAAGGTCCGAATCATAGCCGAGCGGAACGACGATTACCCCGCCGGCGATGTCGCTCCGAAATCGCAAAGGCGCTTTCAGAATGAACCGTGCGATCTTCACCGGCTCGTTTTGCGCGATCAATTTCCATGGCGCGAGCTGGATCGACACGTCGCCGTCAACGTCGAAAAAGCGGTTCACATTTGTTCTCTAACATGCGCAATTGGCTGAGACGAGGCTGTTGTCGTTGCAAGCCCGGCTGAGCATTCGCGGATTGAGGTGGGAAACCTTCGCGAGTCAAAATGCGGACTCGCTTTTCAGCAAGATCAAACCTGATCTTTTTTGAGACATTTGCTCGAACTTCACGGCGCAAAAGCCGTATTGAACGGATGGAGGTGAGCCCTTTTCCGAACGAAAACACTTCTCACTTCAGGATTCTTCCAATGATTTGCCCGAGGCTTTTGACGGCCAGCGTTGGCGCCGCCGCCCTTATCACCAGTTGCGCGGCCGCCTTTGTCGCCCCTTATGACGAAACGACCGATCGCTTGCTGACCGATTTGTCGGTAAAGACTGAAACTGCGATCGCGAAAGCTGATGGCGGCAAGCTCTCGGAAGAAGATCGAGCGAAATTTTATGATGAAGCGCTCGGGACCGTGCGAACGATGAAACGACGCTCTTCACTCTTTGCCAAGAATGAGGACGAAATTAAAGCGGTCACGCAGCTCGAGCAGCGTTTTGTCGATCTTCGCGAACACGGAAGCTCGCCACGAAGTTCCCTGGCTACCGGCCTGCGCGCTACCATTCTCGCGGTCCAACAGATCCAGATTGCCAAGAAACGCAGTTCCGTTTTTAGCGCCCGTCTCAAAAAAAGTGGTTAAACCGAAAAGGTATGACCGAGATTAACATCCAAAAATGACTCAAGATATCATCGCAGCCGCTACGGGCGCGGCAAAAGGGCACGCGGCTGATCTCAAACAATACGTCGAAGCCCATGCCAGAATCATCGCCGACGGTACAAAACAAATCGTGTCTGATCGGATTCAGAACAAGATAACCGATGATGATCTGCGCTTCGCCTTCGATCAGATCAAGGAGTCTGAAGCGACTTCGCTCCTCGCAATCGAAGTTACGTTGAAAGCGGCTGCTCAAGATGCCATTAACGCCGCGATCTCGGTTGCTGAAGCTGCGATTAACAAAGCGGTCGGCATCGCATTGCTCTAAGGGAGGTCTCCTGTGTTTAGCTAAAGCCGAAGTGACTTATCCTTATGGATTCAATTACCCTTGCGGTAATCAAAGGCATCACTGTCGTTCAAGATGA
>Ga0209161_10003693_pt1 | contig 12263 bp, 7 predicted proteins | sample GraSoiAngelo_155_FD_186169 | JGI IMG/M metagenome (GOLD analysis project Ga0209161, IMG submission 186169) | Grasslands soil microbial communities from the Angelo Coastal Reserve, California, USA - 14_1009_13_30cm (SPAdes) (version 2) | ecosystem: Environmental > Terrestrial > Soil > Grasslands ...
GGGCGTCTGGCGCACGCAGGACTTCGTGCTCCTCGCGATCCTCGCGGTCGTCTTCGGCGCGATCTACTGGGCGTGGCTCCAGCCGTACCTCTGGATCGAGGGCATCGCCGCACAGTTCGGCCAGGAGCTCCTCTTCGGGCTCTGGTTCGTGAGCGGTCTCCTCGGCGGCTACATCATTCGGCGCCCCGGCGCGGCCTTCCTCTCGGAGACGCTCGCCGCATTCGCGGAAGTGCTCCTTGGCGCCCCGGCCGGCCCGATCCTCATCGTCACCGGCTTCATGCAGGCGCTCGGCCCCGAGCTGACGTTCGCCGCGACGGGCTACCGGCGCTGGGGCTGGGGCACCATGGCGATCGCCGGCGCGGCCGCGGGCATCGTCGCGCTCCCCTGGAACTGGCTTCGCCTTGGCTATTTCGCGCTCGACCCCGGGCTCATGGCGGGGCTCTTCGTGACGCGCATCATCGCCGGCATCCTCGCGGGCCTGCTCGCGAAGCTCATCGGCAACCTCGTCGCCGCGACCGGCTCGCTCAACTACTTCGCGCTCGGCCGGGAGCGAGTGCGAGAGGTCTAGGCACGTTCGCGCGCGCCGAGTCGCTCACCGTCCGCCACGTCGGACGCAAGCGACCGGCGCTGCGCGAGCTCGACCTCGAGTGGCGCGAGGGCGAGCGCCTCCTGCTGCTTGGCCCGAGCGGCGCGGGTAAGAGCACGCTCGCGCTCTGCCTCGACGGCGTGATCCCGCATTCGCTCGAAGCGCACTGGGAGTCCGGGCGCGTCACGGTCGAGGGTCGCGACACGCGCACGTCGGGCCTCTCGGAGCTTGCGCGGACCGTGGGCGTGCTCTTCCAGGATCCCGAGACGCAGCTCGTCATGCTCGAGACCGACGACGAGATCGCGTTCGGCCTCGAGAACCTCGGCGTCCCGCGGGAAGAGATGCACGGTCGCGTGGCCGCGGCGCGCGCGGCCACCGGGCTCGGACCCGATACGCCGCGCCTGCTCGAGCGGCTCTCGGGGGGAACCAAGCAGCGCGTCGCGCTCGCGTCCCTCCTCGCGATGGCCCCGCGCGGACTGGTCCTCGACGAGCCGACCGCGAACCTCGATCCGCGCGGCGCGAGCGAGGTCCTCGCCGCGTTCGCGGCGCTCTGCGCCGATCGGGAGCGTTCCTTTCTGCTCGTGGAGCATCGGCTCGATCTCGTGCTCGGCCTCGTCGACCGCGTCGCGGTGCTCGGAGACGACGGCCGGCTCGCCCTCGACGCGGACCCCGAGACCGCCTTCATGCGCGAGGCCGAGACGCTCGAGCGGCTCGGCGTCTGGTCTCCGGAGCTCGCCCGGCTCGCGTTGCTTCTGGGCTCGAACGAGCTGCCTCGCGACGTCGCCGGCGCGGCGCGGCTCCTCGTGGAGCGCTGGCCTCGCGATACGGCCATCGCATCGCCAGGGCCCCGCCTGGGATCCGTCGTTGTCGCCGCCCGCGATGTCGCGTACCGCTATCGCCAGTCCGATCGCGACGCGGTCTCCGGCGTCTCGCTCGACGTCCGCGCCGGCGAGATCGTGGCGCTCGTCGGGGCGAACGGCGCGGGGAAAAGCACCCTCGGGCTCCTGCTCGCGGGCGCGCTCGCGCCGGCAAGAGGCGCGGTCGCCGTGGGCGGACGGCCCCTCCGGGGGGTCGATCCCGCGCGCGTCGCCTACGTCTTCCAGTACCCCGAGCGCGGCTTCCTCGCCGCTACGGTGCGCGAAGAGATCGCCCTCGCCGCTCGCGGGACGGCGTCGCGCGATCCGGACGAGCTCCTCGAACGGTCCGGGCTCGCGCGCCTGGCCGAGGCGAATCCACACTCGCTCTCCCACGGTGAGAAGCGGCGGCTGTCGGTCGCGAGCGCGCTCGTGAGCAGGCCGGACGTGCTGATCCTGGACGAGCCGACGTTCGGGCAGGACCTCCGGCACACCCGCGAGCTCGTCGCGCTCCTCGACGAGGAGCGAAGCGCCGGACGCGCGATCCTCCTCATCACACACGACCTCTCGCTCGTCGCGGACGTCGCTGACCGGACGATCGCGATGGCGGACGGGCGCGCCCGTTTCGACGGTGCGCCGGCCGCGCTCTTCGCGCGGCCGGACGTCCTCGCGCGCTGCTCGCTCGCGCCGCCCCCTGTCGCCGAGGCGTTCGCGCTGGCACACGAGCGCGACCCCGCGATGCCCCAGCTCGTCGGCCTTCGGAGCGCGCGCCTCGTTCTCGCAGGCGGCTCGCTACCGCGCCCAAGAGCCGCTCTCCCTCCCCCGACGACCCCGGGTTCAAGGCCGGCTCCGCCGACGAGGGCGCGGGCATGACGCCACTGGGCCGAGTGGACCCGACGGTGAAGCTCGCGACGGTCCTCGCGCTCTCGCTCGCGCTCGTCGTCGTCATCGACCCCGTGACCCCGGCGCTGTTCCTCGCCGTCACGCTCGCCGCCGCCCTGACGCTCGCGCGGGTGCCGGCGGCGACGATCGAGCGCGCCCTCGTGCCGCTTGGCATCGTCGCCCTCGGCTTCGTCTGGAGCAACGCCATCTTCGCCGCGACGCACGAGCCGCCGACCTGGACGCTCGGCCCGATCCGCGCGAGCGAGGCGGGGCTGCGCTTCGGCGTCGCGATCGCCCTCCGCGGGCTCGCGATCGGCATGCTCTCGCTCGCCTTCGTGTGGACGACCGACCCGACCGACCTCGTCGTGAGCCTCATCGCGCACGCCCGGCTTCCGTTCCGCATCGGCTACCCGCTCCTCGCGGGATATCGCTTTCTGCCCTTCTTCGCCGACGAGCGCGCGCAGGTCCGCCTCGCGCGCCGTGTCCGAGGGGTCGCGCCGCGCGGCCCGCTCGGCGGGGTCCGCGACGCGGGCGGCGAGCTCATCACGCTCCTGGCCGAGGCGACGCGCCGCGCCACGCGGATCGCGGTCGCCATGGATGCGCGCGCGTTCGCCGCAGCGACGCGCCGCACGTATTACCGCGAGGCCCGCCTCGGCCGCGCCGACGCCGTCTTCGCGCTCGCCGCGCTCGTGCTCGTCGCGGCGATCTTCGCTCTCTCGGCCTCCGCCGGCTGGCTGCGCGTCTGGGACGGGCGCTTCGCGGCGTGAGGGCCGTCGTCGTCGCGCACGGCGATCCCGAGGCCTCCGACCGCGCGCAGTGCCTGCGCGCCGACCTCATCGTCGCCGCCGACGGCGGCGCGCTCGTGTGCGAGCGTTGGGGCATCCTGCCGCAGGTCGTCGTCGGCGACATGGACTCGCTCGGCCGCGAGGGCACCGAGCGGCTGCGGGCGCGCGGCGCGCGGATCGAGGCCTACCCGCGCGTTAAGGACCAGACGGACCTCGAGCTCGCGATCGCGGCCGCCCGGAACGCGGGGGCCGACGAGGTCGTCATCGTCGCCGCGTTCGGCGGACGTCGCCTCGATCACGAGATCGCGAACGTGCTGCTCCTCGCGGAGGGACCGCGCGTGAGCGCGGTCCGCGGCGGGACGACCATGCGCGTGATCCGGGACGGCGAGCGGATCGCGCTCGAGGGCGAAACTGGCGACCTCGTCTCGCTCGTCCCGCTCGGCGGCGATGCCGAGGGCGTGCGCACCGACGGGCTGCGCTACGCCCTCCGGGACGAGACGCTGCGGTTCGCGCGAGCAAGGGGAGTGAGCAACGAGATCGTCGAGCGCCCGGCCGCGGTCGGACTCAGACGCGGCGCGCTGCTCGTGGTGACGAGCCGCCGACGCGGGATCTGAGTGTTGAGGCCGTCGCTCCGGATCTGACAGCGATCCGTCGTTCACCGCCCGCGATTCACCGTGGTCGGAGGTCCAGCGACAGTCAGCCCAGGCGGTACCCCACGCCGCGCACGTTCGCGAGCGTCGGGCCGCCGACCGCGTCGAGCTTGGAGCGCAGCCGCGCGAGGTGCGCCTTGAGCCACTCGGGATCGGGATCGCGCTCCTCGGGCCAGCCCGCGCGCAGCAGCGCGCGGCGCTCGAGGACCTCGCTCGAGCGCGCGGCGAGCGCGGCGAGGAGCCGGAACTCCGTTGGCGTGAGGTCGAGCGTTTCCCCGCCGACGGTGGCCTCGTGCGTGCGCGGATCGATCACCAGCTTGCCGACGGACGTGCTCGCCTGTACGCGCGTCGTCGGGCCGGCGCGGCGCAGGAGAGCGCGCACCCGCGAGGCGAGCTCGCGGCGGTGGAACGGCTTTTCGAGGTAGTCGTCCGCGCCGAGATCCAGCAGCTTCGCGCGCTCGTCGGCGCCGCGCTCGCCGGTGAGCATGAGGATCGGCGTCGACGACGAGGCGCGGACGCGCCGGCACACGTCGTCCCCCGAGAGCCGGGGCAGCTTGCGGTCGAGGATGATCAGGTCCGGCGCGTCCTCGGCATGGCGGCGGAGCGCGGTCTCGCCGTCGTACGCGGTGACGACCTCGTGACCCTCCTCCCCCATGAGCGACGCGATCTGACCCACGAGGATCGGCTCGTCGTCGACGATGAGGACGGTGCTCACGACCCGGCGCCGGCCCGCGCGAGCGGCACGCTGAACGCGAACACGGCGCCGCCGCCGGGCGCGTCCTCGAACCAGATGTCGCCGCCTTGCGACTCGACGACGCGGCGCGAGGCGAAAAGACCGATCCCCGATCCCGGGACGTCGCCGTGCGCCGCGCCGCGCGCGTACGGCTCGAACATCCGCGCACGATCCTGCGGCGCGATCCCGGGCCCCTCGTCCTGCACCTTGACGAGCGCACGATCGCTCCCGCGTTCGATGCGCACGCTGATGCGCGTGCCCTCGGGGGCGTACTTCGTTGCGTTGTGCACCAGCCCCGCGACGACCTCGGCGGTCCGCCGGCGGTCGCCGCGCACGAAGATCGCCCCGCCCGCGCGTGGGCCGGTGAGGCGATGGCGCCGCGCGACCGGCGCGAGCTCCTTCAGTGCGGCGGCGACCGTCGCGCGGAGATCGAAGCGCGAACGGCGCAGCGTGAGGTCGGGCCGCTCCGCGCGGACGCCCGCGAGGATCCGGTCGACGAGCTGGTCGAGCCGCTCCACCTGCGCCGTGGCGTCGGCGACGGGCAGCTTCGACGAGCCGTTCCGCTCGGCCATCTCGTCGAGGTACCCGCGGATGACGGAGAGCGGCGTCCGCAGGTCGTGCGTGACGACGGCGACGAAGTCCGAGCGCGCGCGCTCGAGCTCGCGGAGGCTCTCCGTCGTCTTCCGTTCGAGGGCGTAGAGCGACGCCTTGTCGATGGCGAGCGCGGCCTGGTTCGCCAGCGCGCCGACGAAGCTGACCTCCTCCTCCTGGAATTCCGTGTAGTCGGGGACCTGGAGGACCACCGCGCCGAGGAGCCGGTCGCCGACGAGGAGCGGCAACGCGATGTGGTCGAACGCGACGATGGGCCGTCGCTCCGCGAGCGCGCGGTGAGCGGCCTGTGTCGCGGCACGCTGCGGCTCTCCCGACCGCGCGCGCTCGCGGACCTCGTCGTCCTCGCGCAGGTAGATCGCGCCGCTCGCGCCCGGATACACCCGGACCAGGCGATCCACGACGAGCGCGAGCACCTCGTCGAGCTCGAGCGTGGACGTGAGGACGTTCGAGACCTCGAAGAGCGCCGACACCTCGCGTAGCTTCCGGTCGGAATCGCGCTGCAGCCGGCCCTTCTCGATGATGCCCGCGACCTGGTTCGCGATCGTCTGCAGGAAGTCGATCTCCTCGCGGTGGAACTCCCGCGGCTCGACCGTCTGCACGTTCATGACGCCGATGACCTCCTCGCGGGCGACGACGGGGACCGAGAGCATCGAGACGAAGCGCTCCTCGTCGACGCCGGGGATCCATTTGAACCGCGGATCGGTCCGCACGTCGCGCGCCGCGAGCGGCACCCGGGCGTTCGCGACCCAGCCGGTGATGCCCTCGCCGACCCGCAGCGTGGCGCGGCCGATGCTGCGGCGGTTCAGGCCGTTCGTGGCGACGAGGCGAAGGACGCCCTCGGCGCGCTCGAGCAGATACAGGGATGACACCTCGGCGCGCATCGCGTGGGTGGTGCGCTCGATGACGATGCGGAGCATCTCGTCCCAGTCACGGGCGGACGCGGCGAGCTGCGCGATCTCGTGCAGAAAGGAGAGCTCGAGGAGCTTTCGCTCGGCGTCGAGGGCGGTCATCGACAGATTCTAGAAACAGTCGAGGAGGGCAAAGCCCCCCTCGGACCCCCCCGAAAGCTCCCCTCGTACCCCCCGGAAGACCAATGAACGCCCATAGACTCGATCCCATGGGGATCGCGCTCCGGACCGAGAAGCTCACGAAGCGTTTCGACAGGCTTGTCGCCGTCGACGGGATCGACCTCGAGGTCCGCGAGGGCGAGGTCTTCGGCTTCCTCGGGCCGAACGGCGCCGGGAAGACGACGACCCTCCGCCTCGTGTGCGCGCTCATCGCGCCGACCTCGGGGACGGCCGAGGTCGCCGGTTACCGGCTCGGCGTGGACGACGCGAAGATCCGCGCGGCCGTCGGCATCCTCACCGAGCAGCCGGGGCTCTACGAGCGCCAGTCCGCGTGGGAGAACCTCGTCTTCTACGCGACGCTGTACGGCCTTCCGACCGCCGTCGCCGCGAAGCAGGCCGAGCGCTACCTCCGCCTCATGGGCCTCTGGGAGCGGCGGCAGGAGCCGACGGCGACCTTCTCCCGGGGGATGAAGCAGAAGATGGCGATCGCCCGTGCCGCGCTACACGAGCCGCGCATCCTGTTCCTCGACGAGCCGACGACCGGTCTCGATCCCGACGCGGCGAAGACGGTGCGCGACTTCATCGTCGCGCTGCGTGGCGAGGGTCGGACCGTGTTCCTGTGCACGCACAACCTCGACGAGGCCGACCGGCTCTGCGACCGTATCGCGTTCTTCCGCCACAAGGTCATCCGTATCGACAGCCCCGACGAGCTGCGGGCCGAGCTCTACGGGCGCGCGACCGAGATCCGGCTCCTCCCCGCGCCCCGGCCGGAGGACCTCGCGCGCGTGAGGGCGGTCGCCGGCGTGCGCGAGGCCAGGTTCGAGAACGGCTCGATCATCGTCGCCTCCACCGATCCGCTGCGCACGAACCCGCTGCTGGTGCGCGCGCTCGTCGAGGGCGGGGCCGAGATCGCGTACGTGACCGAGCGGCGCGCACGGCTCGAGGACGTGTACCTGCGCATCGTCGAGGAAGTCGTCGAGGGGGGCGAAGCCCCCCTCGGACCCCCCCGATGAGCGTCGTCGCCCGGACGCCGGAGCGCACGACGCTCGTGCGTGCGGTGTGCGTCCGCGAGTGGCGCGAGGCGATCGGGAACAAGCTCCTCGTGGGCATGACGCTCCTCCCACCCGTCGTCATCCTCGGGACGGGCGTGCTCGCCGTCGCGGCCGCCGCCATCAACCCGCCGAGCGAGCGCGACATCCAGGCGCTCTATTCGGCGGCGCCCGCCGTGCGCGGCCTCGACCCCGTGGATGCGGTGCAGGGCTTCATCGCCACGTACTTCCTCATCCTCTTCATGCTCATCCCGACCGTCGTCCCGCTCACGATGGCGATCTACTCCGTAATCGGCGAAAAGAGCATGCGCACGCTGGAGCCGCTCCTTGCGACACCCGTCGGCGTGGGCGATCTGCTCTTCGCGAAGAGCCTCGCTTCGACGGTGCCGTCGGTCATCGTCACGTGGACGGCGTACGCGTTCTACCTCACGTCGGTCGTGCTGCTCGGCTCGCGCGCCGCCGTGAACGCGGTGACCGCGCCACGCTGGGTGCTCGCGATCCTCGTGATGGTCCCGCTGCTGACCCTGCTGTCCGTGAACCTCGGGATCCTCATCTCGACGCGCGTGAACGACGTCCGCGTCGCGCAGCAGATCGGCGGCCTCGTCGTGGTGCCGGTCGTGGCGATCGGGATCGCGCAGGTCACCGGCCGCGTCGTGCTCGACAACGGCGCGTTCCTGCAGATGACGACCGTCCTGATCGTGCTCGACCTCGCGGTGTTCTGGCTCGCGAAGATCGCATTCCAGCGGGAGAACATCCTCGTCCGCTGGCGCTGAGGCCTAGCGCGGAGGCGGCTCAGGGCCGCGCGGATGGGGTGGGCGTCTTCCCCTTCGGCAGCGGGAGGTTCGGGAGCGAGGGCTTGGGCAGCCGGATCTGCGGGAACTCGAAGCGCGGGGTCGGTGTCGGCGCCGGCGGCGAATAGCGGAGGCCCTCGGGCACGGGCCGCTCGTCGTCACCGCCGTACGTGCGCGGGCCGTAGATGGTGACGGTCGCCACGGCGGTCTCGCTCACCGCGAGGCTGTTCTCGCGCAGCTCGTAGCTCATGCGGTACGTGCCGAGCAGCGACGGCGCGACGAACGGCACGAAGAACGTGCCGCTCGCGGTCGGCTGGATCGTGCCGAGCGCGCTGCTCCCCTGCTGCACCGTGCGGTTGTTGCGAGGGTCGAGGGCGCGCCAGCTCAGCGTCACGGCGTGGGACGTGCTTCCGGCGGCCGCGAGCGCGGACCACTGGGCGATGAGGAGCGACGCCTCGTCGATGTGCAGGACCGGCGGCATCTGCACCTGCGCGGCGACGAGATAGGGCGCGTGCACCCGGAGCGTGAACGCGGCGGTCGCGGCGCCCGCGCCGGCGAGGGCGTTCCCGCTCGCATCGGTCAGCCCGATGGTCACGCGGTAGTCGGCCGGCGGTTGCGGGGCGTTGATGCTCACCTGCACGGTCTCCGTCTGATTGGGCAGGAGCGCCGGCAGGGTCTGCGGCCGCGGCGAGCTCGCCACGAGCTGGTTGGCGCTCGTGCGGACCTCCCAGATGAGCCCGACGGAGCCGACGCCGGCGGCGGCCCAGGGCCGCGTCCCGGTGTTCGTGATCGGCACGCCGAGGCGCGCCACCCCGCCCGTCTCGGCGATCACGGCGCTCCGCGGCACCTGGAAGCGCGCGTTCGCCGGTGGCTCGAGGATCGCGCTGTAGACGATCGCGCCGATGGACGAGATGAACGCGTCCGCGTCGTCCACCGGCGCGTCCCAGGTCATCGTGACGACGACCCGCGGTCCGCTTTTCGTGTAGATGATCCCGGCGTCGTGCACGAGGCCCGCGAGGTTCCCGGTCTTGTGCGCGACGAGGACGTTCTCCGGCAGCTGCGCGGGGAGACGGTTGTTGATCTTCTGCCGCCCGAGACGCGCGAGCATGCGATCGGACGCCGCCGGCGAGACGAGCTGGTGGCGCGCCAGGAGCGTAAGGAACGTCCCGAGCGCGCGCGGGGTCGCCGTGTGGTCCTCGCTGTCGTCGAGCGCGATATGGAAGTCGGGCATGCCGGCCTTCGCGAGCGTCTGGTCGATGTTGGCCCCGCCGAGGATGTGCCAGAGCGCGAGCGCGGTGCCGTTGTCGGAGATCGTGATCATCGCTTCGAGCGCCTCGTCGAGCGTGAGCTCGGTGCCGGCGTCCTCGAACGACCCGTCCTCGGTGATGTCCTCGTCCTGGATGACCACGGTGTCGTTGTAGTGGAGCTCGCCGGCGTCGACGCGCCGCTCGGCCTCGGCGAGGATGCCGAGCTTGTACAGCGACGCCGCGATGACCTCGGTGTCGGCGTTGCGCGTGTAGAGCGGCGACGGCGAGAGCGGATCGCCGATCCAGATACCGCTGCCGCCGGGGAAGGTCCTGACGAGCCCGTCGATCTGCTGGACGAGCTCGGCGGTGCTCGCCCCCGCCGGTCCCGGCGCGAGGACGACTCCGACGAGCACGCAGCCTGCGACAAGGAGCCCAAGGGGGCGCATCACGGTCTCCTAACGCCAGGCCGGGCGCGCCGTTTCATCGTTTTCACCATTTTTTGACGGACTGCCAGTTTGCCGAGCCGGACCATCTCCCGGTAGCCCCCGGCCGTCTCATCCTCGTAGCCGACCAGATGCAGCGCGCCGTGTGCCACCAGGAGGGCGACCTCGTCCGCGAGCGGCCGGCCGCCTCGCCGGGCCTGCCGGGCGGCCTGCGCCGAGCTCACGACGATGTCGCCGAGCCGCAGGACGCCGTCCGGGTCCGCGACGAGGTGGCGCGCCGCGGCAGCCGCTGGCCGAACGAGAGGACGTCCGTCGTCCGGTCGATCCGGCGGTGGCGGCGGTTGAGCCCGCGCTGCGTCGCGTCGTCGACGAAGGCGAGCGAGACCTCGGTCTCGCGAGGCAGCCCGATCGGTCGGAGCGCGGCGCGGATGGCGGCACGGAGCGGAGGCAGCGCGCACGGGGCTCGCCCGGCGACCGTGACCCTCAGGACGCAGCCGGGCGGATGCGGGTGATGCGGTCCTCGGGGTACGGGATGCGCTCGTGGTACACACCGAGGAGGAGCTCGCAGAACGCGTCCTTGATCCGCTGCACGTCGCGCAGCGTGAGCTCGCACTCATCGAGCTGACCGTCGGCGACCCGCTCGTCGACGATGCGCTGGACCATCCCGCGGATCGTCTCGGGGGTCTTCTCGGTGAGCGAGCGTACCGCCGCCTCGGTGCCGTCCGCGAGCATGACGATGCCCGCCTCCTTGCTCCGCGCGCGCGGCCCGGGGTAGCGGAACTGCTGCTCGTCGACGATCTGGCCGCGCTGCTGCGCGAGCTGGTAGAAGTACCGCACAAGGCTCGTCCCGTGGTGGCCGGGGATGACCTCGCGGATCACGGGGGGCAGGTGATAGCGCTCGGCGAGCGCGAGCCCGTCCTTGATGTGGGCCGCCACGATCCCGGCCGACACCATTGGGTCGAGCTCGTCGTGCGGGTTCGTGCCGGTCTGGTTCTCGATGAACGCCGAGGGGTTCCGCATCTTCCCGATGTCGTGGTAGTAGGCGCCGACGCGCGCGACCAGCGAATCCGCGCCGATGACCTCCGCGGCCCGCTCGGCGAGGTTCGCGACGAGCAGCGAGTGGTGATAGGTCCCGGGCGTACGGAGAAGGAGCTGGCGCAGGAGAGGATGTTGGGGATCGGCGAGCTCGCGGAGCTCGAAGACCGTGGTGATCCGGAAGACGTGGCCGAGGATCGCCATGGCCGCGAACGCGAGCAGACCGGAGCCGAGCCCGCTCGTCGCCGCGGCGACGAGGACCTGCGCCGAACCGAGTGGATCGGAGGCCCTGCCGACGAGGAGGAACGCGAGGACCACGCCCGCGTTGCCGCCCGCGACCGCGAGCGCCCCGACCGCGAACTCGCGCGCGGTCGTCGCTCGCCGCACCGCGGCCATGCCGCAGAGCGCCGGCACGAGGACGTAGGCGACGAGCTCGACCTGTCCCGACATGATGCCGACGTGGAGCGCGCCCGCTATCTGCGTCGCGAGCGCGGTGCGGCCGCCGACGAGGACCGTGAGCATCATCGCGACCGCAGCGAACGGCGCGAAGTACACGAGCACGGTGTGCCCGGGGACGAGCGCCCGCCCCATCGCGGTGATCGCGAAGAGCGAGAGGATGACGAGGATCATCTTGCGGTCGTCGACCCAGGCCTCCTCGGCGTAGCGCTCGATGAAGAGCGCGAGCATCGCCGCGATGAGCGCCGCCCAGAGGAGAAGACCGATCGCGCCGCGCCAGTCGATCCCCTGCTGCGAGAGACCCAGCGCGCGGAGCTTCTCGACGTCCAGCGCCAGGACGACCGCGCCTTCGCGCACGACGATCTCGCCCGCGGTGACCTGGACCTGCACCGGCTGCACCGCGGCGCGTGCGGCCTGCTGCGCGGCCCGGGTGGCGGCGTCGTCGACGGTCACGTTCGCGTCGAGGAGCTGACGCAGGATCTCGGTGCCGGCGCGCTTTTGGCGGTCGGTCCACGTCGCCGGCAGTCCCTTCACCGCCTCCGAGCGCACGGTCTCCACCTGCTCCGGCCGGATCCCTTGCGCGTAAAGGTTGCGCAGGGCGGCGTCGAGGCCCGTCGAGGCGGCGTCCCATTCGATCGGCGTCATGTCGACGAGGTCCTGCGCGAGCTGAGCGGTGACGGCGATGTCCGCGAGGCGCCCGAGCGCCACAACCTTCTGCTCGCGGGTCTGCGTAGCGTCGGCGCGCACCCGCGAGACCGCCGACACGACGTTAGCGAGGCGGGTGCTCGCGCCTGTCACGACGGCGGGGTTCACCGCGGTCTGCTTGGGGATCGCCGCTTCCGCCCTCTGTCGCTCCGCGTCGGTGAGCGAGTCGGAGATGAACGACACGGAGCGCGGCGCGCGGATCGCCCGGTCCGCGACGGCGCCGACGTCGTAGGTGACGACCGCGGGAGGCGCGAGCAGGAGCGTCGCGGCCGTGAGGATGCCGGCGATCGCCACGAAGGCGCTCGCGCGAGCGCGCGCGTCCGTCCGGATCGCGGCCCGGATGCGGTCGAGACGCGGATCCCGCACGC
>Ga0209161_10003698_pt1 | contig 12249 bp, 12 predicted proteins | sample GraSoiAngelo_155_FD_186169 | JGI IMG/M metagenome (GOLD analysis project Ga0209161, IMG submission 186169) | Grasslands soil microbial communities from the Angelo Coastal Reserve, California, USA - 14_1009_13_30cm (SPAdes) (version 2) | ecosystem: Environmental > Terrestrial > Soil > Grasslands...
CATGACGTACTGGCTGGAGAAGGCAGAAGCGGAGCTCCAGTAATAGGGAACGTGGCGAGCTCCGCGCCGTTCCCTCGGGCGCCGGATTCAGCGCTTCACCCAGGAATTACCCAGGAAGTTGCTCCAAACGAGAGCCAAAGTGCGCCAAAGCCGATGACGTGAGAAGCGCTGTTTTACGACGTGTTGTTAGTGGCGCGTTGGCTCCAGTGTCGATTTGAAAAAGAGCTCATAACCCAAAGGTCGCTGGTTCAAATCCAGCCCCCGCAACCATCGACGACGAGGGGTTAGCGGATGCAAGCGCCGCTAGCCCCTTTCGTTTACCCAGACTTCACCAGGAAGTCGTTTCGCGTGGCGACCAACTCCGCATCACACTTACCCGACGCCCCGCTGCGTGAGGGTACGGTTAGTCAGTGCTGAGCATGTTGCCCTCTACACGGTGATCCTGCGAGCATGCCGTACCTGTCCCGGTCACAGACCTCATTCGCGAGCGCGCCGGACCAGGTGGCCGGGAGGAGATTCTTCAATGTCTCGCCGACGCCGGCCGCACTGGCCCGCCGCTGCCTGAGCCGGTGGCCGTCGGATTGCCGGGAGGCCCGTGATCGCCCAAACACTCTCAGGCAGGCAAGGGACGGCCCTTGGTCTCCGGCGCCACGAACGGCGTCACGATCATGCCCACGACGTAGGCGAGCCCGAAGATCGAGGCCGCCGTGCTCATCCCGCCCAGGCTCACAATCAGCCACCCGGCCAGGAGCGGCCCCGCGGCAGCGAGGTAGCGGGTGACGTCGAACACTAGAGAGATCGCCGAGCCGCGCACATCCGTCGGAAACAGCTCGGGCAGGTACACGGGCATCCACGCGAACTGACCGACGGTGAAGAACCCGTTCACCGCGGCAACCATAAGAAAGGTGAACGGATCTTGCACGACGCGGAAGAGGACGACGACGAGCACGATCGACCCGGCATAGTAGAGCACCATCGTGGGCTTTCGTCCCCACGTGTCGGCGAGCACACCGAACACCACAAAGCCCAGGATGGCGCCGAGATTGTAGTAGAGCCCGGCGAGGGCGACCCAACGCTGGGCGTTGCCACCCGCCTTGGCCGCGATTTGCCCCGCATAGAACGGGATCCAGGTCGATACAGCCCACCACGCGACGATCGTGCAGATCGACAGCACCAGCAGCAGGGCGAGACGTCGTCTGAGATCGGGTGCCAACAGAATGCGTTTGACAGTGAAGCCGGTGAGCGCCCGATCGTCGGCGCTCACCGCGTGACCGCCCGCGAGGCGCTGCCGCGCCAGCTGTCGCCGATCGCGGGCTGCCACCCACAGATCAGATTCGCGCACGCTCCTTCTGATCCATAGCACGGAGAGGGCGGGTAGCACGCCGATGAGGAACATGGCGCGCCAGGCCGACGGTCCAAGCGGCGCGACGTAGAGCCACACGACCGAAGCGAGCACGAGTCCCATCGCGAAGGCCGACTGCAGCACGCTGGCGGCGCGGCCGCGCGACCTCGGCGGCCAGGACTCGCCGAGGATCGCGGTGCCCGGGCCCCACTCAGCGCCGAGTCCGAGCCCGGTCAGGAAGCGGAGAATCATAAAGCTCGCGTAGCTCGTCGCCAAAGCCGTCAGCCCCGTGAACAGCGCATACCAGAGAATCGAGAGCATCAGCACACGCTTGCGCCCGATGTAGTCCGCGAGCACGCCGGCGACGATCCCGCCCGTCGCCCAGCCGACGAGCGTGACGGCCAGCAGGCCTCCAATGTAGATGGGCAGGCTGGCGAGTTGCTGCGGCTCGAGGAGCTGGCGAAGCGCGACGGCGGCCACGAGGATCAGTGCATAGGTCTCGTACCCGTCGAACAACCATCCGAGGAACGATGCCACCAAGGCCCGCCAGCCGGCGGCGCTCAGCGCTTGGGGCTTGGCCTGTTGTTGCGCGGCGATCGTCGCCATGTCTGCCTCCATTTACGGGCCTACTCGCGCCAGGCGCACAGTTACTGCTGCCGCAAACCTTATCCCTTCCACAGATCGGCGAACAGGATCGCGACCAGCTCGTCGCAGTTGATCTCACCTTCAAGGGCGCTCGTCGTGGCGGCCTGACCCACGATCGTCGCCGACCACAGAGTCACAACGATCGCGGACAGCGCGACAGCGACGAGCACGAGTCTCCACGGATTGCCGTTCGATCGTTTCACGCGTTGAAGCTCCGGCGCGATTCTAATCCTTCTTCGGACGGGCTGCCGCCAAACCGCAGTTCTCTGGCGACTGTGCTGCTCTGCGTTCAGGTAGGACGAGCGGCGGCCACGGCTGTAGAGCGAAAGCGTGTCAGGGCGATCGTTTCGATGTTCCGACAAGAAACACGCCTACAACGAACCTTGGGCGGATGGTGTCGGTGTTCGCCAGGAGCTCGCTTTGTCGGCAGCGTGTCCACGTACATCGTCGTCTTGGGGCCGCCATTCTGAGGTCGTCCTCACTGACGATGTTGTAGCGGTCGAACATGCTGCGCGTCAGGTGGCCAATCGCCGCCATCGCGATGCGCTCGGGAACACCCGCGCGCACCATGTTCCGGGCCGCGGTGCGGCGCAGGTCGTGGAAGAGCTTGTCAGGGACCCCGGCAGCTTGGCAGGCCGTAGCCCAGGCCTTTCGGAAATCTCCCACCGGCTCACCGTCTCGATGGAACACAAGCGAGGCGACTCGCTTGCGGCGGCTGACCCGACGCTTTAACCCCGCTCTTGCGCTGGCATCTGCGCGCCGCGTACGATCTCGCGAAGCGGAGTGACGAGCCCAGTCGCTTGCTTCCGGAAATCGCCAGGCCGGCTTGCCGTAGCGGTGATGTTCCTGCTCTGTCTCGCCGTCGCTAGGCTCGCGATCGCGCAGCCGACGGACGTTCGCACGATCACGATGCGAGTCGCCGTCGACGAACGGTACCGGATGCTGCCCGATTGGGAGACGACCCTTCGAAACACGGTGCAGCGCGTTTCCGACATCTACGAAAGGTACTTCCAGGTTCGATTCGTCATCCTCGACATCGTCGACTTCGCGATCGGCCCTGACGCATCGATCCAGAGTCGTCTGGAGAAACTGGTCACCGAGGTGCCGATCGGCGAGGCGGATGTCCTGGTCGGGTCCACCGGCGGGCGGTGCGAGAAGGTTGCCCGTGGGGTGGCGCGGCCGTTCGACCGCTTCGCCGTGATCATGGCGGTCTGCGAGGGAGGCAAACCGCTGGACGGCCATGGTCCGGCCTCGGTGCTCTCTCACGAGCTCGCCCATCTCTTCGGCGCGTTTCACCCGGCCATCAGCGTGGAGTCCGTCATGCGCGGTGGACCGGCGGATCTCTTCGACGACCAGACGGCGCGGGTCGTGCGTTTGATGCGCGGCTACGACTTCCGTCGGGGAGTCTTGGCGATCGACGAGGCCACCCGGCGAGCCTGGCGCGCGATCTACGCCGAAGGCCACCAGCGCAACGACGAGGCGAACCCGCTTGCGTTCGCGATCACGAACGCGGGTCTGAAGCTGGCTCGATCCGGACGGCCCGCCGAGGGCGAGGCCGCGATTCGCGAAGCCATCAAGATCGATCAGCTGCTTCCAGAGCCGCACGTGGCGCTGGGCACCCTCTACGCGCAACGCGACCTCCTCGAGGAGGCGGTGCGAGAATTTCGGCTCGCCAAGGGGCTCAACTTCCGCGACGCCGGGGTGCGAGCCGAGCTCGGCCTCGTCCTGCTGCGACTGGGCCGGGATCAGGAGGCGCTCCCGGAGCTCGACATCGCCCTGCGCATCGACCCGGAGCTGCCGAGAGCGCGCCTCGGGCTTTGTGTGGCGCTGTCACGGAGCGACAAGCTCGACGAGGCGGTCCGCGGGTGCACGGAGGTGATCCGGCGCGCTCCGCAAGAGCCGATCGCGTTCAACGCTCGAGGACGCGCGTACGCGCAAAAGGGCGAGCTCGACTGGGCCATCCTCGATTATGACGAGTCCATCCGTCTGAGCCCAACCTTCGCCACGGCGTTCAACGGCCGCGGCCTCGTCCATCGCCGAAAGGGCGACGTTGATCGCGCGATCCAGGATTTCGATCAGGCCATTCGACTTCAGCCGACGGTGGCGGTGGGGTGGAACAACCGCTGCTTTGCGCGCGCGATCGGCGGCCAGCTCGCGGCGGCGCTCGCGGACTGCGACCAGGCCTTGCGCCTGCAGCCCAAGTCAGCCGAAGCGCTCGACAGCCGAGGTCTCACTTATCTGAAGCTCGGCCGGCTCGACCGGGCCATTGCCGACTACGATGCCGCGCTACACCTGGACCGCAAGTATGCTCATGCGCTCTACGGTCGTGGGCTCGCGAAGCGAAAGACGGGCGATCACTCGGGAGCCGAGGCGGACATCGCCGCGGCGCGAGCGATCTCGCCGCGTGTCGCCGCCGACTACGCCGGCTACGCGCTGGACCCTTGAGCGATCGCTTCCAGCGTGACGAGCGGCAGCCGGCTGCGGTTCGAGGTGCAACGGAATTGTGCCTGCGATACCGCGTACCGACGCGCGCCAGCCACGTCAGGCGCGAGGCACCCTCTTGTCTACGTTGGATTCACTGAGGAATGCAGGCTGGAATACAGGTACGCGAGGTCCCTATGGAGCCCGGGCTAGGGCATCCTAGGCGTGAACGGTGAGGTGGACCACAGCGTGGAAAGAGGGCGGCCCGCGTGAGTCGGTGGTGTTTGCGAGTTGAGGGCTTTAGAAGGCTCAGATGATCGCGCTACTGGACGTTTTGCAGAGATAGGAAGGTGAGGCGCCAGTCAGGCAGCAATGGCGATGCCTTCAAACGCGATAACCAGTCCTGTGTGCGCATCCCGTTGGGAAATCGAACCCGTATTATTTCATCGACCCGGTTGACCGAAGTAGGTCCGAACCGGTAAATCTCCACGCGCTCCCGATGATGTGAATTCACCCGCTGTCTGGAGGCCCGGATGAAGTGCTCCCGGTGCCTGCACGAGAACCCGCGATGCTCCTGATCCTCGGCTGAAGCTCCGAGCCAAGTGAAGAGAGGACGTCATGAGACGCATCCCGGGGCTGTCCGGCAGGCCCTATGGCCTTCTCGTTTTGGCGCTCGTTGTGGTGCTCGCCGTCCCGGTCGCGCGGCCAGCCGTCGCCGCGCCCGAAGGTCAGATGACGTGAGCGGTGCACGTCTCCCTGGCGCCGACATGGTTCGACCCGGCCGAGACCTCCGGGATCATCACGCCGTATATGGTCCTCTACGCCCTGCACGACGCCCTGGTGAAGCCGATGCCGGGCAGCGCAGCGGCGCCGGCGCTGGCCGAGTCGTGGAGCGCGTCGCATGAGTCCTCGGGGCGACGAAAACCCGAGGGCCACCATGGGCTCAGGATCGATCTTCTCGAGGGGGGCCCGTAGTGTCCGAATACTCGGCCGAGCCCGTGCCCTCTCCCTTGCGGCGGCTCGTGACCCTCGCTGGATGGGTCAACCGCCACCAACAGGAGGTCATCGAGTACCTCGTGGAGGAGAACCGCGTCCTTAGGGAGCAGCTGAAGGGGCGGCGCGTCCGGTTGACCGACGACCAGCGCCGATTCTCGCGCATGATGGCCGACGCTCAGGATGTCGATTGAACTCGGAGGATCAGGAATTTCGCCCGGGCTCAGAGGTCGTGCCAACACCTTGAGGATCACAGCCCGCCACACATTCTTGATCCGGGGCCGCGGTGGACGCCGCCGTTGCTACCCCGTGGATAGAGGCAAGGCCCCTGAGCCGTCGCTCATCCCTCGTCAGGTCAAGGCGGCACCGGTGTCAGATCCTCAACACCGCCAGACATGTTCCGGGAATCGCAAGGACCTTTTAGCATTGGGTTTGTTGAGGGCATGTGAGTTGCAGAGTCTCCGATAGGGCTCCGCGGGGCTTCCGGGCGCCCAAGAGCTCCCAGGAGGGCAATGCCATGACCAAGCTCAGCATCGTCGGATCCGCTTTCTCACTCACCGCGATCGCCCTGATCATCGGCCTCGTCGCCGGCCAAGCGGCCGCACAAGACGTGGATGCGAAAGGCGACAAAGAGCTTACCCAACTCACGCAGAAGATCGACAAGAGCGCGGCGAACCGCGATGGAGGTCGCGTGACCTCCAAGATCGTGGACGAGTGGAAGGGAACAAAGTTCAAGTTCGACCCCAACAGCACGCCCCGCGAGCTCACGGCGCAGGACGTGCAGGATCTCCGTGCCAAGAAGCTCGGGTACGGAGAGATCTCGACCCTGCTCGCGCTCACGGCCAAGCAGTCCAACTCAGCGACGGCGAAGTCCGTGAGCGAGATCCTCGCCATGCGCCAGTCCGGCGAAGGCTGGGGCAAGCTCGCGCGCGACCTCGGCTATAAGAACCTTGGCTCCGTGGTCAAGAGTGTGAAGGCGACCGACAAAGACGTGGCGAAGGTCGCCATGGAGCGCAGCGACAAGCCCGACAAGAGCGGGAAGATGGACAAGCCGGACAAGCCCGAGAAGCCGGAACGGCTTGAGAAGCCTGAGAAGCCCGAGAAACCGGAGAAGGCCGAGAAGCCGGGCCGTTAGTCACCGGCCGTCGGCGAGAGGAGACGCGGGATGCGGCATCGCGGACTCGTGATGGGAGTCGCGCTGGTCTTGCTCAGCGCGGCGCCCGTCCTAGCCGAGGACGAGCCCTGGGTGAAGTTTTCGACCTCTGTCAACTACTCGGTCGGTGATTACGGGACGAACAAGGACACGACGATCGTCTACGTCCCGTTCACGCTCGGCGTGAGGCCGCTTGACCGCTTCTGGCTGAGCGTGACGGTGCCGTTCATCTATCAGGACACGCAGAACGTGGTCCTCACCGGTGGGGGGGTCGCGTCCCGGAAGGAGCAGAAGGGCAAGCTCGCGCAGCCGGCTCGCGCCACTACCGAGAGCGGCCTTGGCGACGTGCTGCTGAAGGCGTCCGTCGTCGTCGTCGAGGAACGAGATCTGATCCCTGAGATCACGCCCTACCTGAAGATCAAGTTCCCGACGGCCGACAAGGACCGTGGGCTCGGCACGGGCGAGTTCGACGAGACCCTTGGCGTTGACGTGAGCAAGCGCCTCATTGAGGCCCTGTTCGGGTATCTCACCCTGTCCTACACAGTCATCGGCGACCCGCCGGGCGCGGATTTCCGCAACTCGTTCGGGTGGAGCGTCGGGGTCGCCTACGCTGTACTGCAACCCCTGTCCGTGTTCGGGTTCGTCGAGGGCTCGACGGCCATTGCGCGGGGTCAGGACAATCCCGTGGAGCTCCGCGTCGGGGCGGAACTCAAGCTCATCAAAGCGCTGAAGCTCACGGGAGCAGTGACCAGAGGGCTGACGGACGGCGCAGCCGACTGGGGAGTCTCCATGGGACTCGCGCTTCGCTTCTGACAAGGACCATGTCGCCTGTCGATGCTGACGTCCTGATCGCCGGACTCCTGTCCCGCACGGGCGCCGGTCGTAACGGTCGCCACAGCTCCGTCGGTCCCACGACACCGGGGTCGCCGCCGAAGGCGTCCCATATCCGGGACTGGTCGATGAGCTCCAGGTTCTTGCGATAGAGGGCGATCTGAGCGTCGCGATCGCCGACTTCCGGAAACACTGCAAAGTTTTCATGGATTGACAGGACCCTCGGGCGGCGATACACACAGGCACCTATTGTGGGGGGACCCTATGAGGCTCTTTACTCGCGCGGCCATCTCGCTCCTCGCGCTGCTGAGTCTCCTATGACGCTCGCCTTGGCCCTCTGGATCCTGGTGAGCCCTCTCGACCTGCCCGGCACTTGGGGCTGGACGATCATCGGCGGACCCTTCGAGTCCCCTCAAGCCTGCCACCAAGCCCGCCAGTTCAGATTGGACAGCGACACGACGCAGTGTGTGCAGATGCCGGCGCGGCCCTGGACGGACTAGCACGTTTTCACCGGCGCCTGATCGCCAGGCGCTCATGAGCGCTCCAGATGTTTTCCCGCTTTGTGCTCGGGTCGCCGGGCTTTTGTACGGTAGCGTGGACCATCCTTCCGCCGCGCGTCGTCTACGGACGGATCGCGACTTCCCACTCGCCTTCCTCATCGGTAAATCAGTCGCCGATCCTCAATTGCATCGGGAGTACCCGGGTCGCGGCAGGAGCCGCCGCTTGCTGCGGCGCTGGCAACGGTAGTTGCCCATCTGCATCGGGCTTGCGCTTCTTCTCGGTGCGGGGTTTAGCCATCCGGTATCTGTCACTTCCCCTTCGGCCCGCGCGGATCTACGGTGTCGGAGAAACATTGCCAAGTGATGCCCGAGTCGAAGCTGCCCGACTCATCCTTTCGGAACATCAGAAAGAGCTCTGTGGGCGTCCGCTTAGAGATGCCTGTCCCTTCTATCGGCGTCGGCTGGTGCATTTCAATGTCACCGAGCACCCGACGGCGGAATGGACGGCACGACAACTGATCGAGGGGTGCGGGCAGGAAGAGAGCCCTCGGCATATGATCCGGGACCGGGATCAGGTCTATGGCGAACGATTTTCGCGTCAAGCCCGGCTGTTGGACATCTGGGAGGCGGTCATTGCGCCACGCTCGCCGTGGCAAAACGCCTATGCGGAGCGCGTGATTGGCTCGATTCGGCGGGAATGCCTTGACCATGTCGTAGTAGTCGGCGAGCGGCATCTGCTGGGGATCCTGTCGAAGTACGTCGGCTACTACAATCGGACCCGGACACACTTATCGCTGCGAAGGACGCGCCGGAGTCGCGGAGTGCGCAGCCACCGAGCCAGGGCAGGGTGGTGGAGGTGCCCCGCGTCGGTGGGCTCCATCACGAATATCTGCGGCGGGCGGCTTGAGCCGATCGGACCGATAAGTGGAAGGCACAGGGTTCATATTGGAAATCCCGGTTGATATGCAATGCGGCATCGGATAGGTTCTTCGGACCAGCCCACCTTTCCCCAGGAGGTGTCCAATGGGTTCACGGTCGCTCAAAGCTGCGAGCTACGTCTTGGCGCTCGTCGTGGCGTTCGGCCTCGGCACAGCGGTCGGTCAACAGTCGGCGCCAAAGGACAACAAGGGACTAGCGGTCGAGAAGACAGTTACTCATGACCTCGCCACCGAGATCGAAGGGATGAAGGGATGGCAGCTTCGGCTGCGGGTTCTCAACCTTGAGCCGGGCGGTGTTATCGGGATCCACTCGCATAAGGACCGGCCGGCCGTCGCGTACGTCATACAAGGCACACTCACTGAGTACCGTGAGGGTGGTGCGATGAAACAACATCCTAAGGGTGACGCGTGGTCGGAGGGAAAGGAAACTATGCATTGGGCGGAGAATAAGGGGACGACCCCGGCCGTGCTCATCGCAGCGGACATCTTGAAACCGTAGGAGCAGAGTTCCCACGCCTGTCACCGACGGGGCCGACGGCTGACGCGTCGGCCCCGCGGCCCTTTTTGTTTTCGAGGCCAACCGGGGACGATAGTTGGTGTCCCCAGTCACGTGGAAAAAGAAACTAAAGATTCTCCCTTCAAACTCACAAGGTTCTCCAGGGCGACCTGACGGCGGCCGCCGCAGAGCATCGGGAGGAGTCGAAGCAGGTGGAGCAGGAGAGTGACCATTGAGCCGAGATCTTCTCCGTATTAGCGCCGACAGATGAATTACTTGGCGACGGACGGAGTTTTGGCGAAGGACAGGGACGGGGACCTCTCGGCCATGCCCGAGGTCCGCTAGAGCCCGGCGGGATGCGAATGGTTCTCGACCTTATCGTTCCCCGCCGGCCGCGGCCGCGGCATCCCCCCTCAGGCGGTACAGCGCCGAAACACCGAACACGAGCAGGCCCGACCCCATTAGGCCCGCGAGGAGGACCCAGAGCGCATCGCCGCCCATCAGCTGCCACGCCGACATGCCCGGAGTTCCCATCGCGACGATCTGGGGACTCTCGAGCAGATACACGATGCGAAGGACTGTACCCGGCGTCTGCGGGCGTGGCAAAGTGACGTTTTCGACGATTCCGTCGAATGACAAGACGTGGTCGTGGGACGTCGTGGTCCCTTTCGTGTAACGCGACTTCCGCGGTTCGTAGGATATGACGGTGGCGAGCGCACCCTTGCCGTGACTCGCGAGCAGCACATATCTCCGGTATGCGCCCACGAACGCTGCGAGCAAGGCGAGAGCCACGACGAGCGCGAGGATCGCGGTACTCCGGTTCCGTCTCGGCGTCTCTCGGCTCATTGTCCTGTTTGGAGCCGCAGTCGCAATGCCTCAGTGCCCTCGTCGATTTGCCACTTCAGCTCACTCCCGTCGGCGACGCGCATCTTGACCAGGACGAGCTTCCCATCCCGAGCCGCGCAGTAGGCGACGCTGATGCGCGCGCGCAGCGTCCCGCGGTTAAGCTCGTCGAGCCAACCGGCGGTCTCCTGCGAGCACGACCGGCCCATTCCGATCCCAGTCGCGGAAGTGAGCGGCGGAGGCAGCGTCGGCACGCGTCCCGCGAGGACGGACACCAGGACGCCCAGAGCGGCAAGGCCCACGAGGATCGTCACGGTCACCCGCCCGACCATGACACGACGTTTCAACCAGGATTTCGCCAGAGGTGAGTTTCCATCATCTCAGCGTTGAAGAAAGAACCCCTCCATAACGGCACGACATCAACTGCCCGCCCCGCTCCATGCCGCTAGGCGGCAACCTTCGTGCGGGCCGGCGACTCCGGTCCGCAGCCAGAACCGATGTCGTCCAGACTGAGCGGATTTCCTGGATGACCGACCACCGCGCCCGCCTGCTCCTCGTCACGCTCGAGGCGCGTCCTGCGCGTTCACCGAGGAAGAAAGGTGCCACCTCCTCGTTCGGCGTCGACGCCGGCACGCCTAGACCATCCAGCGGCCGATCGGGCCCGTCATTCTCGCGGTCAGTCTCGTTCTTGCGCCACTCGCCATAGAGGGGCGGAACTCCGAACGAAGTCGATAAAGCCGTGCTCGACGTCGGTGTGGATGAGCTGGACGCGCACCCGATCACCGACGTCAAGGCCCTCGAAGCCGCGCACGACCTTTCCCTCCACGGGCGGCTGGAGGATGCGGACCCACGTACCCTTCTCGGACGCGCCAGTCACGATCGCGTCAAACTGCTCGCCGATCCGCGATGTGAGAAGCTGTGCGGCGGCGGACTTTCGCACCTGCCGCTCGACCTTGGCCGCATTGTCCTCCTGGTCGGTGCAGTGGCGAGCCAACGCGTTCAGCTCGTCGTTGCCGTATGGGACCGGCCGGTCGTCGATTCCCGCCTTGACCAGCCGTTGCGTGACGAGATCCGGGAAGCGCCGGTTGGGCGCCGTGGAGTGGGTGTAATCCTTTACCGCCAGCCCGAAGTGCCCATCGGCCCTCTGACCGGGGGGCTCGACCACGTACTCGCCCGAGCCCAAGAGCTTGACCACAGAGAGCGACAGATCGGGAAATCGCGCGGGGTCCGCTTGGCGGCGTTTTGCGAGGAACTCTTCGAGGGCACGGGCGCTCGGCTCCGTTGGTAGGCGCTCGCCGAGGCCCGCGGCCACCTCGACAATCCGCTCCCACCGCTCGGGGGTGCGCAAGACCCGCCGTAACGAGGGGCATCCCTTCTGCTCGAGGAACTTCGCGGTCGCGCCATTCGCCGCGATCATGAAGTCCTCGATTAGCTCCTTGGCCCGATTCTGCTCGTCGGGCACCAGATCGGCCAGCACGTCACCGTCGAATACGGCCCGCGCCTCGAGGGTCTGCAGGCTCAGCGCGCCGTGCTGGTGGCGCAGATTCTTCATCGCCTGCGCCACACGATCCTGGACGCGGAGTTGCTCATCGAGCCCTGCAACCGCCGCGAGCCGTTGCGGCGCCGGCCCGCGGCCCTCGAGCCAGACGGCAACAGCGTTGTAGGCTAGCTTCGCGCGATTCAGCACAACCGCGCGATAGACGCTGGACCCCGTGTGCGCACCGTCAGGAGCGACCACCATCTCGATGACGATGGCCAAGCGCTCCTGACCCTCGCCAAGCGATGTGAGGTCCGTCGAGAGCTTTTCGGGAAGCATCGGAAAGACCTCCGCAGCCGTGTACACCGACGTCGTGTTGGTCCGAGCATGGGCGTCGATCGCGGAACCCTCTTTCACGGTGGCGTCGACGTCGGCGACGGCGACGAGAATCTTCACCACACCGCCCGCCATCGGCTGCGCAACAGTGAGCTGGTCGAGGTCGCGGGAATCGTCGTTGTCGATCGAGGCCCAGAGGAGACTGCGCAGGTCGCGGATCGACGGGCCTGGCTCGGCGGCGGTTTTCGCGCTGGCCTCCGTCTCCGCCAAGGCC
>Ga0209161_10003707_pt1 | contig 12237 bp, 13 predicted proteins | sample GraSoiAngelo_155_FD_186169 | JGI IMG/M metagenome (GOLD analysis project Ga0209161, IMG submission 186169) | Grasslands soil microbial communities from the Angelo Coastal Reserve, California, USA - 14_1009_13_30cm (SPAdes) (version 2) | ecosystem: Environmental > Terrestrial > Soil > Grasslands...
GGAGCCCTTCCTCGCGGCCGTGCGCGCCTGGGTGCTCGAGGGGAAGGGTGTGCTCGCGCCGGAGGAGATCCGCGCGCACCAGCTCCTGCCCACGCGCGAGCAGCAGGCGGCGCGGGCGGAGTTCACCCTCGCCTGGCACCTCCACCGCGCGGGGCGCCAGGACGCGGCCGAGCGGCACTTCCGTCGCGCGGGCGAGCTCGCGCCGCGCGACTGGACGATCCGGCGTGGCTCGTTGCCCATCCGGGGCATCGACCCGATGGCGAGCGAGGAGTTCCTGGCTCTCTGGCAGGAGGGTGTGCCCCGCTACCCGGCGCCCCCGCTCCCGGGGGCGGCCGGGAGCCCCGGCCGGGACTGAGCGCGACGGGGCGCTACCCCTCGCTCGGCAGGTAGAGCGACCGCTTCGGCGCGGCGAAGACCCGCCGCACCATGGGCTCGAAGAACGCGAGGGGCAACGTGTCGTAGCCGGGGTCGAAGCTGTTCTGGTCGTAGGCGGCGCAGAAGTCCGCGCAGGCCTGCCAGTGGGGGTGCTCGCGGTAGCGGTCGCGCATGTTCCGGTCGAGCCCGATGTGATGGAAGAAGTAGTAGCCCTGGAAGATGCCGTGGTGCTTGACGATCCAGTGGTTCAGCTCGGACACGAACGGCTCGACGATCACCGCGGCGAGCTCCGCGTGGTTCAGGCTGGCGAGCGTGTCGCCAATGTCGTGCACCAGCGCGCACACCACGTACTCCTCGTCGCGCCCGTCGCGGTGCGCGCGGGTGGCGGTCTGCAGGCTGTGGGTCAGCCGGTCGACCGCGTACCCGCCCGTGTCACCGGCGAGCAAGGCGAGGTGCCGGAGGATCCGGTCGGGCAGCCCTTGCGTGAAGCCGAGCGCGTGCCGGGCGATGATGGCGTAGTCTTCGCGCGTGGCGTCCACCATGCGCGTGAAGGAGGTCTCGAGCCGGTCGTCGAGGGTCATGCCCGACACATACTCCATCCGAGGTCGTGCTGCCGAGCGCCCCGGCCGATGGGACCGACCATGCCGGGCGCGCGCTACCCTCCGCCGTCCGATCTGCGTCGCGCCGTTCACGGGCGCGGTTCGGTCTCCGGCACGCCGAGCGCCGCGGCCATGGCGCGCAGCTCGCCCTGGATCAGCCGAAGGTTGCGCGGCCCCATGCGGAGGAAATGTCTCTGGGCCGGGCTCAGCGCCTCCAGCCGGGGATCGGCGAACGCGTAGGTGACGACCTTCGGCCTGAGCTCGATCTCGCCGTCGACGACCGGCGTCGCGAGCAGCGTGTGGATCGCCTTCGCCACCACATCGTCGAAGCGGCCCGGCGGGTGCCCGAGCTCACGGTAGGCGTCCTCGCAGAGAGGCTGGAGGTGGCGGTACAGCTCGACGGAGCTTCGTGGATCGAGCGAGGCGATGACGTCGGCGGCGGCATCGTACCGCCCGTAGCTGGCGGGATCGACGTACAGGCGTCCGTTCCGCGTGACGGTCTGGAAGCTCGCTTCGGGAGCCAGGAAGAGGAGATGAGGCCGGGGGCTCGTCCCCTCCGCGAGGTTGTCGACCACGGCCACGAAACGCTGGATCAGCCCTTGCTCGGACAGCCAGCGGGACAGTCCGGGATGCTGCGACAGCCCGTGTGCGAGCTCTCGCACCACCGCGTCGCTCTCGGCGAGCGGCGGCAGCGTCGTCCCGGGCACGCTCTCGGGCTCGCTGCCGCCCGGCGCCGCGGGCGGCTCGGGGCTGGCCGGCGCCACCGGAGCGCCCGGCGCCGCGGCGGGAGGCACGGCCTCCTGCGCGGGTGAGATCGGGGGCGGCTGCCGTCGCAGGAGCAGGACATAGGCGCCGATGCCGACAGCGACCAGCGCCAGCGCAGCGACCCACCATTCGATGGTCGTCCTCCGCCTCATTCACCTCCCTTCCCTATACTCATGCGGAGGCGCCCGGAAGCCTCGCCCTCGACGGCAGCACCTACCATCCCGAAGGCCGGGGATCGACTGCGCTCGTGCGCGATGCGGCACGTGCGCTCGCTCCAAGACGTGATTGACGGCGGCGTCCGGGTGCGACGATCATCGCGGCGGGGGAAGAAAGGACCCGGGACATGATTGCGCGCGTGATCGGACTGGTCGCCGTGTTCGCGCTGCTCGAAGGCGTCGCCTCGGCCGGAAGTATGAACGGGCGGGCCGGGACGATGCCCTCCTTCTACGACGGCACGCTCTTCACCATCAACTTCAAGGAGCTGCCGGCGGGCGGCGAGGCGGCGACTCTCGCCCAGAACATGTCGATCAACACGATCTACATGTGCGACGCCTGCGAGGGTGCGCTCCCTGGCGGAAAGTCATTCGTCAGCGTGATCGACGCCATCCAGGGAGACGGCTTCAACCCCCTCTGGCTGGAGGTGCAGATCACCTTCGTCACCATCGCCCCGCAGCAGTTCGGCTCGGACGAGGAGATCCTGGAGGCCGCCGATGCCGGCGAGATCACGCTGACGCCGACGACCGAGGTCTATCGCTGCTCGGTGGTTGGCCCGAACGACTGACGCTTCACCCACGCACCTCCTCCGCGATGTCGGCCATGCCGGCGGTCTCAAGGTGGCGACCGGCAGGCCGTTGATGGGCACGAGTATACGGCCCGTCGGTCACGCCCCGACCTCCTCGTCGAACAGCCGCACGTACGCCTCGTAACGAAAGCGGCGATGCCGTGCCTGGCCGGTGATCTCGGCGAGGATCCCCTGCTCGACGAAGCGTTGTACGAGCTGGTTCGCCGCCGGATAGGTCGTACCCGTCAGCTCCTTCATATCGTTCACCGACACGATGGGTCGCTCGAAGAGCCGCTCCAGCACCTTGTGACCATTGCCCGCTGCACGACCGAAGTGCTCGGTGATACGCGTGCGATGCCCTTCGCGCAGCGCGAGGATCCGCCGCGCGGTGTCCGTGGCTTGCGCGCTGACCTCAACCACGCCGCAGAGGAAAAAGGAGAGCCAGCCCTCCCAGTCCCCGGCGTCGCGCACCGCCTGCAGCCGATCGTAGTACTCGCCCCGGTGACGCTTGAAGTAGTGGGAGAGGTAGAGCACCGGCTTCTGCAGCACCTGGCGCTCGCACAGGAGGAACGTGATCAGCAGCCGCCCGATGCGGCCGTTGCCGTCGAGAAACGGGTGGATCGTCTCGAACTGCGCATGAGCGAGACCGATTTTCACGAGCAGCGGAACCGAATCCTCGGCGTGCAGGAACCGCTCGAGCGCACCGAGGGCAGCTGGCACCTCCGCGGGCGGCGGCGGCACGAACGTCGCCTCGGCCAGCGTGCAGCCCGCCGGGCCGATCCAGTTCTGGCTGCGACGCAGCTCGCCCGGCGTGAGGCCCGCCCCACGCCCGCCCTCGAGAAGCACACGGTGGATCTCGCGGATGAGGCGCACCGAAACCGGGAGCTTGGCGAGCCGCTGAAGACCATGGTTCATGGCGCGGACGTAGTGCACCACCTCGTCCACGTCACCCGGTCCCTCCCCGGGTCCCAGGATCTTCGCTTCCGCCGCCAGAAGGTCCTCCAGCGAGCTCTGCGTGCCTTCGATCTGGCTCGAGAGAACGGCCTCCTTGCGCACGTACATGAAGACGAACAGGTCGGCGTTCGGCAGTGTCTGGATCGATCCGTCCAGACGGCCGAGGGCGAGGCTCGCTTCGGCGAGGCGGGCCTGGACGTCGCCTTCGATCCGAACCGGCGGCCTGGGGGGAAGCGGCGCGGGCATGAACGCGCGATACCCCGAGGCCTGGCGCACGTACCGGCCGGCGCGGGCCTCGTCAGCGGATGTGCGGCGTGCCACTGCCATGGGTTCGGGCAGCCTTTAATGTGGAGGCCAGCCCCGCTCCATATTAAAGGCAGGCTTTAGCATGCAACATCCGCCACCCCATGTGCAAGGGTCGCTTACACACGAGGCCCGGACGCCCTAGCCCAACTTCGGGCTAGTTCTGTGGGCTCGATCATCGTTGTCCGCCCGGCTACAGCAGCCGGCGGCTCGCCAGGTCGGCGCCCGCGCGTAGCGCGCGGAGCTTCTCCCACACCACCTCCTCGGCGACGTCGGCCATGCCGGCGGCGGTCTCGAAGCCGCAGTCGGTGCCGGCGATGACGCGGCGGGGATCGCCGATCGCGTGCGCGGCGTGCTCGATGCGGTCGGCGACCACCTCGGGGTGCTCGACGTAGTTGGTGGTGGTGTCGATCACGCCCGCGACCAGCAGCATGCCGGCGGGGAGCGGATGGCGCGCCAGGACGCGATGCTCGTGCGCGTGCCGCGGGTTCGCCATCGAGAGGACGAGCGCGCCGACGCGCGCGGCGTAGAGCCGCGCGACGATCTCCTCGAGCGGCACGTCGAAGACGTGCGGCCCGTTGTAGTTGCCCCAGCAGACGTGCAGGCGCACGCGCTCGCGCGGGACCTGCACCAGCGCCGCATTGATGGCGCCGACCACCAGCTCCACGAAGGCGAGGAACTCCCCCAGCGGCCGGTCGGCGAACGCCGTGTGGCGCTCCATCGCGAGGTCGGGGCAGTCGATCTGGAGGACGAAGCCCTCCGCCACGATGTGCTCGTACTCGGTGCGGAGCGCGGCCGCGAGCGCGTCCACGTAGTCCTCGAGGCGGGGGTAGTGCGCGTTCGTCATCGCGGCGGCGATGATGCCCGGCGAGGGCGCGGTCATGAACGGCTCGACGAAGCGGCCGTCCTGCTCGCGGACCACCTCCTGGAACAGCGCGCACTCGCGCTCGAGCGCGGAGCGATCGACGTAGCGCACCTCGCCCACCGCCCTGGGCGCCGCCATGAGGCTCACCTGGGTGCACGAGAAGTCTGGCAGGCGCAGGGCCAGGTAGCTCGGGAAGTGCGTGATGTCGCGCATGATGGGGCGCTCGCTCGTGCCCCCGAAGCCGCTCATCCGGTGCTGCACGTAGGTGAAGAAGCTCTCGCGCGCCTGCTCGCCGTCGTTGCCGACGTCGACGCCCGCCGCAAGCTGCCGCGCGATGACCCGGCGCGTCGAGTCGCGGATCGCCCGCTCGAGCTCCACCGGGTCCACCGGCTCGCGGCGGCTCCTCCGCACGAGCAGCGCGATCAGCTCGGGCGTGCGCGGGAGGCTCCCCGCGTGGGTGGTGAGGATGCGGCGCTCGCTGCGCTGCACGGTTAGAGGTGTCCGCCCCCGTTCGGGCTCAGCACCTGGCCGGTCGTGAAGCTCGCCTCCTCCGAGACCAGGTAGGCGCACGCCGCCGCGATGTCCTCCGGCGTGCCGATCCGCTTGATCGGGTTCTGCGCGATGATGACCTGGGTCAGCGCATCCGGCCAGCCGGAGCGCTCGAGCAGCGGCGTGTCGATCAGCCCGGGCGCGATCGCGTTCACCGTGATGCCGAGCGGCCCGACCTCGGCCGCGAGCGCCTTGGTGAAGCCGATGAGCCCCGCCTTCGCGGCCGAGTAGTGGACGAGCTGCGGCGCGCCGCGGAGCCCTGCGACCGAGGAGACGTTCACGATCCGGCCCCAGCCCGCGGCCGCCATGTCCCCCAGGATCGCGCGCGTGCAGTTGAAGGCGCCCTTCATGTGGACCGCGATCATGCGGTCCCACTCGTCCTCGGTCATGTCCTGAAGGGCGACGACCCCGGCGATGCCGGCGTCGTTCACCAGGACGTGCACGGGGCCGAGCGCGGCATGGACCCGCTCGACGGCCGCCGCGACGCTCGCGCCGCTCGCGACGTCCGCCTCGACGGCAACCGCCCGCCGGTGGAGCGCGGCCACCTCGTCCGCCACCTGCCGCCCGCCGGCCTGGTCCAGGTCGAGCACCGCCACGTCCGCCCCATCGCGCGCCAGGCGGAGACAGATCGCCCGCCCGATGCCCGAGGCGCCCCCGGTCACCATCGCGTTCCGTCCGCTGAGCCCCATGCGCGAGCCTTTAGTCGGCCGCGCCTCGCCGCGTCAAACCGTGCTAAGAGGGCCCATGTACCTCGACTGCACCCCCGAGCAGCAGGCGCTGCGCGAGGAGCTACGCGCGTACTTCGCGCGCCTGGTGACGCCCGAGTACCAGGCCGAGCTGGCCGGGACCGAGGGCGGCGGCCCCCTCTATCTGAAAACGGTCCGGCAGCTCGGCGCCGACGGCTGGCTCGGCATCGGCTGGCCGCGCGAGTACGGCGGGCAGGGCCGCACGCCGATCGAGCAGTTCATCTTCTTCGACGAGGCGGCGCGCGCCGGGATCATGCTGCCGACGCTCACCATCAACGCCGTCGCCCCGGCCATCATGGAGCACGGGACGGCGGCGCAGAAGGCCCGCTTCCTGCCCGCCATCCTGCGCGGCGAGCGCCACTTCGCGATCGGCTACACCGAGCCGTCCTCCGGCACCGATCTGGCCTCGCTCCGCACGCGCGCGGTGCGCGACGGCGACGCGTGGGTCGTGAACGGCGCGAAGCTCTTCACCAGCCAGGCCGAGTTCGCCGACTACATCTGGCTCGCCGCGCGCACCGATCCCGAGGCGCCCAAGCACAAGGGCATCAGCATGTTCGTCGTCCCCACGAGCGCGCCGGGCTACAAGATCACGCCCATCCGGACGATGGGCGACGTGCGCACCAACGCCACCTACTACGAGGACGTGCGCGTGCCGGCCGAGAACCTGGTCGGGCCGGAGAACGGCGGCTGGTGGCTGATCACGACGCAGCTGAACCACGAGCGCATCGCGCTCTCCGCCGTGGGCTACGTGGACCGTATCTTCGAGGATACATGCGCCTGGGCGCGCGCCACGCGCCTCGCGTCCGGCGAGCGCGTGATCGACCGGCCCTGGGTGCAGCTCCACCTGGCGCGCGTCCGGGCCGGGCTCGAGGTGCTCCGGCTCCTCAACTGGCAACAGGCGTGGAGCATGGCCCGCGGCACGCTCAACTACGCCGAGGCCTCCGCCATCAAGGTGTACGGCAGCCAGTTCTACGTCGAGGCCTACCGATTGTTGCTCGAGGTGATGGGCGAGGCCGGGGCGTTGAAGGGCGGCTCGCCGGGGGCGGTGCTCAAGGGACGCGTCGAGCGCATGTACCGCGCGACGCTCATCCTCACCTTCGGCGGCGGCACCAACGAGGTGCAGCGCGACATCATCGCGATGGCCGGCCTCGGCATGCCGCGGGCGCGCTGAGATGGACTTCGCGCTCTCTCCGGAGCAGGAGGCGCTCCGCGAGCTCGCCCGCCGCATCCTCGCCGATCACGTGACGCACGAGCGCCTCGGGGTGGTCGAGGCCGAGCCGGACTGGTTCGACCGCGCGGCGTGGGAGGCGCTCGCGGGCGCGCGCCTCCTGGGGACGGCGATCCCGGAAGAGTTCGGTGGCAGCGGCCTCGGCTTCCTCGAGCTCTGCCTCTTGCTCGAGGAGGTGGGGCGCGCCGTGGCGCCCGTCCCCGCGTGGCCGACGCTCGTGCTGGGCGCGCTGCCGCTCGCGCGCTTCGGCACGCGCGCGCAGCGCGCGGCGCTCCTCCCCGCCGTCGCGTCGGGCGAGGTCGTGCTGACCGCCGCGCTCGTCGAGCCGGGCACGGATGATCCGTTGCAGCCCACGGCCGCCGCGCGCCGCGACGGCGCGCGCTGGCGCCTCGACGGCACCAAGACCTGCGTGCCGGCGGCGCACCTGGCGGCGCGCGTCCTCGTGCCGGCGCGCATCGCCGCGGGCGAGCCGGCGCTCTTCCTCGTCGATCCGCGCGGCGCCGGCGTCCGGGTCGAGCGCCAGACGGCGACCAACCGCGAGCCGCTCGGTCATCTCGCCCTCGCCGGCGCGGACGGCGAGGAGCTGCCCGGGGGCGCCGCCGCCCTCGCCTGGCTGGTCGAGCGCGCGACCGTCGGGCTCTGCGCCCTGCAGGTCGGCGTGACGGACCGGGCGCTCCGCATGACGGCCGCGTACACGGCCGGCCGCGAGCAGTTCGGCCGGCCGATCGCGTCCTTCCAGGCGGTGCAGCAGCGGGCCGCCGACGCCTACGTCGACGCCGAGGCGATCCGGCTGACGACCTGGCAGGCGGCGTGGCGCCTCGCCGCCGATCGCCCCGCGACCACCGAGGTCGCGATCGCGAAGTTCTGGGCCTCGGAGGCCGCGCACCGGGTCGTCTACGCGGCCCAGCACCTGCACGGGGGCATCGGCGTCGACGTCGACTACCCGTTGCACCGCTACTATCTCTGGTCGAAGCAGATCGAGCTGACGCTCGGCTCGGGCACGCGCCAGCTCGCACGCCTCGGCGCGGAGCTGGCCCGATGACGGACCTCGTCCTCGGCCCCGTCCTGAGCCTCTACAGCGTCGCCTTCTATCGCCGGGTCGCGCGGCAGCGGCTCGGGCGGGGGCTCGCGTACCTCGTCTACCTCTCCTCGCTCTACTCCGCGGCGATCGCGATCGCCCTCCTCGCCTTCTGGCTTCCGGCCGCCGACCGCTTCGTGGACTGGCTCGCGCCGAACCTCCCCGAGTTGAAGCTCACGGACCACGGCGCGGTCATGGACGCCCCGCAGCCGTTCATGCTCACCCATCCCGTCCTCGGGACGCTGCTCGTCATCGACACGCGGAGGGAGACGCCGAGCGCGGATGACCTGCGTGAAGTCCCGGTCTTCGTCACCCGGACGCAGGTGGTCGTGAGCGAGGGGCGGGCGGGACAGCGCCGCGTCTACGACCTGGTGCCGCAGACGCCCGAGGCGCGCGCCCGCTGGGATGGCATGGTGGTGAGCGGAGCGAGCGTCAGGAGCATGTACGGCCGCCTGCGCCTGCTGGCGGCGCCGCTCGCGTTCGTCGCGTGCCTCGTCTTCTTCTTCGTCTGGAAGCTCCTGGCCGCCCTCGCCTATAGCGTGCTCGGCCTGGTGCTGAATCTCCTCCGCCGCGAGCGCCTCCCCTACGCGAGCATCCTCACGCTCGCCTGCTTCGCCATGACCGCGGTCATCCTGCTCGAGACCCTGGCCGCGTTCGGGGCGCTCGGCTCCTTCGGCGTCTCCTACCTCGCGGCCTGGCTCGTCACCGGCGCGTACCTGGCGCTCGCGATGCTCCTGCCAGGGCCGGCGGGGGACGGACCAGCCGGTCAGGCAGGGACTGCCGCGCCGGCATGAGCGCGCCGGGCCCACCCGCCGCTCCCGCCGTGGCCGCCCTGCTGGCCGTCACCGCCGCCGGGACGGCCGCCTACTGGATCGCCTTCTTCACCGCCGGCAACGCGCTCCACTCGAGCGAGACGGATGCCTACGCCGCCTTCGAGCACGCCTTCCCGGCCGCGGACACGTGGATGGCGAGCGCCGCCGTCGCCGCGGCGATCGGCCTCGTCCGCCGGCGCCCCTGGGCCGTGCTCGCCGGCATCGCGGCGGGGAGCGCCCTCGTCTTCCTCGGCCTGCTCGACGTGCTCTTCAACCTGGAGCAGGGCCTCTACGCGCGCCCGTCGGTGGCGATGGCCGTCGAGACGCTGCTCAACTTCTTCTGCCTGGCCGTCGGCCCGTTCTGCCTGATGTACTTCTGGCGCCATCGCGATCGGCTGGGCGCTGCCGCCGGCTCACGCTGACCCGGCCCGCCGCTCGAGCGCGAAGGTCTCGCGCAGCGCCTCGACGAAGGGGCGGTTCCGCCAGCCGAGGTCCTCGCGCGCCCGCGTGATGTCGTACCCACGCCTCCACGGAACCGGCAGCGGCAGCTGGACGAGCGCGCCGCGCCCGCCCGCCACCCGCCACGCGCGCGCGAACTCCCACACCGTGGCATCGTCGCCGGTCACGTTGTAGGCGTGGCCGATGGAGACGGGCCGCTCGAGGGCGCGGGCGATCGCCTCCGCGACGTCGCCCGCGTAGACCAGCGGGAGGTGCATGAGCGCCGGCATGACCGTCACGGGGAGGCCGGCCAGGCGGCGGAACACCGCCGTGAAGTTCGGGTCGAAGGCGCCGTAGATCGCGCACGGCCGGACCGCCGTCAGCTCGAGGCGGTACTGCTCGGCGAGACGCCAGGCGCGCTGCTCCGAGACGGCCTTCGAGACCGAGTAGGCGTTGGTGAAGGTCCGGCGCGTGCCGGCGGCGAGCTGCGGGGCGTCCTCCGTGACGCGCGGCCGGTGCGCGCGATAGACGGCGACCGACGAGACGTGGACGACGCGCCGCACGCCCGCGTCGGCGAGCGCGCCGAACACGTTCTCGGTCCCCCGGATGTTGGCCCGGTGGTGATCCTCCCAGCTCCGGTTGCGGAGCGAGAAGAGCGCCGCGTTCGAGACCACCGCCTGAGCGCCGGCGAAGCCGCGCGCGAGCCCATCGCGCTCGCCCAGGTCGGCCTGACGCAGCTCGACGCCCCGGGCGGCGAGCCCGGGCACGCGGCCGGGGTTCCGCACCACGCCGATCACGCGCGCCCCGCGCGCGAGGAGCACGTCGACGAGGTAGCGGCCGAGGAAGCCGGTCGCCCCGGTCACCGCGACGGCGGCACCGCGCAGGTCCATCGTCAGCCGCCCTGCTCGCGCTCGTCGAGCGCGGCCACGAACCGCTCCCGAACCGCCTCCGTCACCGCCTCGACCGGCTCGCGCGCGAAGCTCGCGTGGGGGATCTCGTCGAGCACGCGCACCCGGATCGCGTGCCGTCCCTGCAGGACGAAGCCGCGCTTCGGCAGCGCGCTCGCCGTGCCCTCGATCACGATGGGCAGGATGGGCGCGCCGGTCCGCTGCGCGAGCGTGAAGGCGCCCGGCTTGAAGGCGCGCAGCCGGCCGTCGGGCGAGCGCGTCCCCTCGGGGAACATCATGATCGAGTTTCCCTGGGCCAGCGCCCGCTCGCAGGCGTGCAGCGCCCGCGCGATGCTGTCGCGGCTGCCCCGCCGGAGCTTGATGTAGCGGTTGAGCGACATGTTCCAGCCGATGAACGGCACGCGGAAGTTCTCGATCTTCGACACCCACTTGAAATGCACGAAGAGACGGAACAGCACGAGGATGTCGAGCAGCGACTGGTGGTTCGCCACCATCACGTAGGCGGCGTCGGGGCGGATCCGGTCTCGCCCCTCGACCCGCACGCGCCAGGCGGGGTTGAGCCAAGTATAGAGCGAGGCCCAGAAACAGGTGAAGCGGTGCAGGAGCGCCCGGCGCCGGTCGAACGGGGCGGTCACCGCCCAGATGAGCACCGCCACCGGGAAGAGGACGATCGAGCTCGCCACGAGGAAGAGCCAGAAGACGAGGGAGAGGGCGCGCCGCAGCATCGCGGTCCTCTAGCATCGGACGCAGGCGAGGGACCAGCGGGCCTCGGTCGCCCAGATAGAGGGCGAGGGCGGCGCCGATCCGCACCATCGCGTCGCCCGAGGCGTGCCGATCGGGTCCCGTCGGATTTCCGGGATCACCGCGTACGACGTCTTCATGCCGCGAACCTCGACACGCAGTCGGCCAGAGCTCGGGAGAGCGCGTGGAGAGCGGCACGATGACCACCGAGTCGAGCCGCTCGTTCTGGATCGAGTTCGAGACTACGATCCCGGGACGGACGCTACCGGCGGCGCGAGGGTCCGAGCTGCGTCGCAGGACGTTCTGCTCGAGGAGCGACCTCACGTACGGCGAGAAGCTCCGCGAAGGGGGCTTGGATCGCTCGAGCTATCGTAGGCAGTTCTCCTCCTACCCTTAGCGGCATTGATGCCGAGCGCGTGTCAGCGTCGATCCCTCAGGCAAGTCTGAGCCCGGATTTCCCAAATGATCGCGTCGAGCGATGACGCTGGCGCGTGAATCGGCTATGAAGGGCAAGGGTTTGGCGGTCATAGAGGGGGCGGCAGATGGACGACGCGACGGGTGAAGCGGAGGGATGGGGCTGCGGGTCGCGTTCGACCGCCGGCTGAAGCTGGAATTCCACGGCGCGACCGTCACCTCCGATGCCGGGCTGCTCGCGTTCCGGGAACTCGACGACGCCCTGGGCCTCACGGAGATGGCGGCCGAGGTTCTCGCCGACACCCGCACCGGGCGAAACGGTCGCCACAGCCTGATCGCCCAGCTTCGCCAGTCGGTGTTCGGGCGCCTCGCCGGCTACGAGGACGTGAACGATGCTGACCGCCTCGGACGCGATCCGGCGATGCGCTGGATCGTCGGCGGACGCGCGGTGACGGAGCACGCCGCGTCCACGAGCCAGATGGGCCGCTTCGAGACGGGCGCGATGACCTCGACGCCGAACCTGACGGCCTTGGCCGATCTCTCCGGGCGCTGGATCGACCGCGTGCAAACCCGGCGGCGGGGAACGGCGCTCGTGTTGGACATCGACAGCAGCGTGAGCCCGACCTACGGCACGCAGGAAGGCACCGCATACCGCATACAACGGCCACTTCGCTTGCACCT
>Ga0209161_10003708_pt1 | contig 12236 bp, 7 predicted proteins | sample GraSoiAngelo_155_FD_186169 | JGI IMG/M metagenome (GOLD analysis project Ga0209161, IMG submission 186169) | Grasslands soil microbial communities from the Angelo Coastal Reserve, California, USA - 14_1009_13_30cm (SPAdes) (version 2) | ecosystem: Environmental > Terrestrial > Soil > Grasslands ...
TGGCACCCGGCGCGGGATCAAGAACGACATCCCGATCGTCGGCCCGTATGGCGTGAACGCCGACGGCTCGGGAGACCGCTACCCGAAGGGCGGCAACCTGCTGCACACCATCCGCCAGATCGTGGGCGATGACGAGAAGTGGCGCGGCATCCTGCGCGGGCTGAATAAGACGTTCTGGCACCAGACGGTGACGGGCGCGCAGATCGAGGCGTACATCAGCGAGCACGCCGGCACCGATCTCACCAAGGTGTTCGACCAGTACTTGCGGACCACCATGGTGCCGGTGCTCGAGTACCGAATCGAGGGGAGCACGCTGCACTATCGCTGGACGAACGTGGTGCCGGGATTCACAATGCCTGTGAAGGTCACGCTCTCGGCGGCGGGGTTCAGCGAGATTCGGCCCACAGAGGAGTGGAAGACGGCACGGCTGAAACTCGCGGGGAGGGCGTTCGCGGTGGATCCGAATTACTACGTGACGGCCTCACCCCTTTGATCCCCTCTCCCTTGGGGTCCTCAAACCGCGCGGAATCGCCTTCCACCACGATGTCGACCACCCGTCCCCGCACCGAGACGTGCCGCAACGTGAGCCGGCGGATGCGCGTCGGCAGCACCGGCCGGAACGCGGGTCGCAGGCCGTCCTCGCCGAGCCGCAATCCGGACCGGCCGAACACGACCTGCTGCAGAAACGCTCCCGCACCGTCAGGAAGTGCACCGCCTCGTTGGTGGGCGTTTCGGCGAGCGCGTCGAACGGCGGCCGCAGATGATCACGGTAGGAAAGGGGCAGCAGCGTATCCACCAGTCGCCCAGCTCGGCGGCGATCGCCGGGTAGAGGCTCGTGGTCATCATCGCGCCGGAGCCCTCTTTGAGAAGTAGTCCGATCGCCGCATTCAGGTCGTTGCGCTTCGTCTGCTCGCTCATCGAGATCCCGAGCGGGTAGGCGAGCAGCGGCACCACCGAGCCACGCCTCTCCGGTGGTGCTCCTTCGTACGTCGGGTGATAGTGGCCGGCGGAATCGAACGGGATGTACAGCCCGGCGGCCACGCGGCTCCACCTGGGGGCGGGGGCCCGGCCCAACCGCCGGCTCGCGAGCATTGCGAACTCGAGGTTCTGGCGGGCGATCGCGTTGGTGTAGGTGTCGTTGCCGATGCCGATCAGGCCCTCGTCCACCGACACGACGTGGCGAATGCCGTAGCGGCCCGTGCTCGAGTCGAAGGTCGCCCGGCTCGCCCAGAAGTCGGCCGTCGCGGCGAGTACGGGGTAGCCGTAACGCGCCAGCCAGGCCGAGTCGCCGGTGGCGAGGTAGTACTGCCATTGCGCGAGGGCGACGTCGCCGGTGACGTGATTCTCGTACAGGGCGTTCTGCCAGGCGAAGTGCGGCGTCGTCTCGTCGCCCAGCTCGTCCGATTCCCACGGATACATCGCGCCGCGGTAGCCGTTGCGGGCGGCGTTGCGGCGCGCCGCGCCCAGCGCCCGGTAGCGGAATCCCACCATCGAGCGGGCGATCGCGGGATGGAGCACGAGCAGGGGCGGAAACATCCAGGTGTCCGCGTCCCAGAACACGTGGCCGTAGTAGCCCCCGCTCGAGAGTCCCATCGGCGGGATGCTCTCGTCCGTGCCCTCGCGCACGCTCGCGAGCAGATAGAACAGCATCGCATGAATCACACGCTGCAGCTCGGGGTCCCCTTGCACCACGAGGTCCGTCTGCCACAGACGGTGCCAGGCGGCGGTATGCTGGGCGGCGACCGTGAATGTGACGGACTCGCCGGGGGCGACATCGAACGAGACTTCAGTCCCGCGTTGTCGCTGGTTTCGGAGTCGGGCGGACCACGTCAACTGCTGCGCCACGGCCACGCGCGTCGTCCCGCCCTCGGCGCGCGCCACGATCGACAGCGAATCCGCCGCGGTCGCCACGAGGTGCCCGGGATACCACACCGAGTCGAGCGTCCACTGCGGCTCGGACCGCTCCAGGCGCGCGAGGGCGAGTCGGCCGGGCGGCGGCCATTCCCGCAACGGGAATCGCAGCGTGACGCGCCCGGCGTATTGCGGCACGAGCCGCAACCGGATCACGGCGAGGTGCGCCTCGGCGCGCGACACGAACATGGTGACCTCGACGGCGGTGCGCTTCGCGCCGTGCACCCACTCGTAGCTCGTGGAGAGGGTGCCGTCGTACAGATCGAGCGTCTGGCGGTATCCCTCGAGGGCGCTCGTGTCGGGCCGGGTGTCGTTCAACCAGCCGTCGCCGTCCGACACGTCGAGCTCGTTCCACGCGGGAAGGGCGGCAATCCGCGGCACGTCGGTGGCGGCGTGATCGTACACGCCGGCGGCGAACGAAAGGGACGGCGTGGTGCCGAGCGGCGCGCCGACCAGGCTGAACGCGCCGTTGCCGAGGAAGGCGGGGGTGCGGTAGGTCGGGTCGGTGGTCGTCAGGAGGAACGTCGCGTCCTGGGCGGCGAGCAAGGCCGTCAACAAGCATAACAGCGAGCCAGACAGCGAAACGGTAGGGGCGCAGCATGCTGCGCCCCTACGCCGCCCGCTGGCTCGCCCCCGGGCCCTCACGTCTGTGTAGAACCCCGGCGCCGCGGCACGAGATATACCGGCACGCCCAGCGCCAACAGCCCCGTCCCGATCAGCGCGTTCTTCGGGTTCGCCACGATCGAGCTCGCGACGACGTAGGCCGCCGCCACGACGAACAACAGCGGCGTCCATGGATAGGCCGGCACCCGAAAGGCCCTACCGTTCCCCCTCTCCACAACGTGGGCCTCACCCCCTGGCCCCCTCTCCACGTTGTGGAGAGGGGGAACGGGGGTGAGGTCCCGCCGCCTATAGATGAATAGACTCGCCACCGTCAGCCCGAAGAAGATCCAGTCCCCGAACACGACGTAATCGAGCAGCTGCGCATACGTCCCCGACAGCGCCAGCACGATCGACCACGCACCCATGAACGCGATCGCACCCGCCGGCGTCCGATACACGGGGTGTAACCGGGCGAGCCAAGGGAGAAACACACCATCCGCGGCCATCGCCTGGAACACGCGCGGCGTCACGAGGATCACCAGGTTCAAGAAGCCAAACGTGGACACGGAGATGCCGGCGCTGATCAGCCGCTGCCCCGGCGGGCCCAGCACGCGCGCCATCACACCGGCGGCCGGCGCCGAGCTGTGGGCCAACCCCGCCACGCCGAGCACGCGCAGATACGCGAGATTCGCGAGCAGGTACACGACCACGACTCCCGCTACTCCCGCGAGCAGCGCGCGCGGCAGGCTCCGCTCCGGCTCGATGATCTCCTCGGCGATGAAGTTGGTCTGTTGCCAGCCCCCATACGCGAACAGGACCGGCACGAGGGCGGCGCCGAGCGCTACCGCCACTCCCCACGTCCCCACCGGGGCGAGCCCCGCCACGATCAGCGCAGCGACGGCGGCGAGCTTCAAGATGGTGAAGACGTTCTGCGTCACCGCCGCCGGCTTGACGCCGACGTAGTTGACGGCCGAGAGCAGCACGATCGCTCCGATCGCGAGCGGGAGCGTCGCCCGTAGGGACAAGCCCAGCAGCGCGACCGTGTAGCTCGCGAACGTGACCGCCACGGCCGCAGTGGCACCGGTCGCGATCACGAGGAGCAAGGCCCATCCATAAAGGAACGCCGGCAGCGGCCCGAACGCCTCGCGCAGGTAGACATAGCCGCCGCCCGCTCGCGGCCGCCGCGCTCCCAGCTCCCCGAAGCACAACGCGCCCGCCAGCGCGATCACGCCGCCCACGACCCACGCCGTGACGGTGAGGCCGGCGCTCCCGACCCGGGCAGCCACCACCTCGGGACCGAGAAACACGCCCGACCCGATGATCCCGCCCATCACGGCCATGGTGGCGGAGAAAAGGCCGAGGCGGCGGGCGTAGGTCGTCATCAGGGGGAAGGGGGAGGAGGGACGGGGGACGGGTACTCCACGGCGCGAGAAAATGATGCGGCCCGCAGAGTTCCGATAGTACGCAGTCTCAACCAACCTCTACACTCGACTCGCGGCACGGTGGCGCTTGATGGATCTCGCGTCTCTAGGCCTTCGGGATTGCCAGGGTTCGTAACCGGCGAGGTGCTGGCGTGGCGAAACTGGTAAACGCAGAGGTCCGTCAAATCTCTGGGCGCAAGCCCTTGCCGGTTCGAATCCGGCCGCCAGCACCGCCCGCTTGACAAGTACAAACGTCTCTAATAGTCTCCGAAGACGTGACGGGCCTCCGCAGCCAGTTTCGCTGCGCCGAAAGAGCCGGAGGGAAATCCCCCCGGCTCTTTCATTTCCAGCCCAGTCGCCGAGGCGTCGCTGCAACAGGAACTCGTGAGTCCATCCCCCCTTCCCTCTCGCGGGACGCCTGTGCACGTTGTTCACCATTCCCCTTGTAGAGGAAACAGGTCATGTCCCCGATTTCCTTCACCGTGAACGGCAAGCGTGAAACGGTCGACGTCGCGCCCGACACGCCGCTCCTCTGGGTGCTGCGCGACACGCTCGGACTCACGGGCACCAAGTTCGGCTGCGGCATCGCGCAGTGCGGCGCCTGCACTGTGCATCTGGACGGCGTGGCCACGCGCACCTGCGTGCTGCCCATCGTCGCGGTCGCCAACAAGCGCGTCACGACGATCGAAGGACTGTCCAAGAACCGCGCCCACGCGGTGCAACGGGCGTGGATCGCGGAAGACGTACCGCAGTGCGGTTACTGCCAGTCGGGACAGATCATGGCCGCGGCGGCCCTGCTCGCCAAGAAGCCGCACCCCACCGATGCAGACATCGATGAGGCGATGACGAACATTTGCCGCTGCGGCACCTATCAGCGCATTCGGGCCGCCATCCATCGGGCCGCCCAGGGAGCCTAACATGAGCGCTCCCACCCGCATCTCCCGGCGCGAATTCCTCGAGACGACGGGCGCCGCCAGCGCCGGACTCGTCATCGGCTTTCACCTGCCCTCCGGCGGACGTTTCGCCGCCGCAGCGGCGGCCCCCTTCGCCCCCAACGCGTGGCTGCGGATCAGTCCGGACAACAGTGTCCTCATCGTCGTGGACCGCTCCGAGATGGGCCAGGGCGTGACCACCGCCCTGCCGATGCTCCTCGCCGAGGAGCTCGACGCCGACTGGACCAAAGTGAAAATCGAGTTCGCGCCGGCGGACAAGGCGTACACCAACCCGATGTTCGGCATGCAGGGCACCGGCGGCAGCACCAGCGTGCGGGCGGCCTACACGCCGCTCCGCAAGGCGGGCGCCGCCGCGCGCGAGATGCTGGTCGCGGCCGCGTGCCAGACGTGGGCGGTGGACCGGGTCGATTGCCGCACCGAGGGCGGCGCCGTGATCCACACCGGGAGCAAGCGGCGGCTGACGTACGGCCAGCTTGCCGCCAAGGCCGCGTCGCTCCCCGTTCCCGAGAATCCTGCGCTCAAGGAGCCGAAAGACTGGAAGATCCTGGGCACGCGGGTGAAGCGGCTCGACACCCCGGCCAAGGTGGACGGCTCCGCCCAGTTCGGCATCGACGTCAAGGCGCCCGGGATGCTCGTCGCCGTGGTGGCGCGCTGCCCCACTATCGGCGGCAAGGTCGCGAGCTTCGACGCCACCAAGGCGAAGGCCGTTCCCGGCGTGAAAGACGTGGTGCAGATCTCGTCGGGTGTGGCGGTCGTGGCCGACGGCTACTGGAACGCCAAGAAGGGACGCGATGCGCTCGACGTGAAATGGGACGAGGGGCCCAACGCGCAGGTGACGAGCGCCAGCATCTCCCAGCTGCTCGGCGAGGCGGCCGCGAAGCCCAGCCCCCAGGCGCGCCACGACGGCGATCCCGACGGCGCGCTCGCGGGGGCGGCGAACAAAGTGGAAGCCGCGTACGAGCTGCCGCTGCTCGCGCACGCGACCATGGAGCCGATGAACTGCACCGCACACGTGCGCGCCGACGGGGTGGACATCTGGGCTCCCACCCAGTTCCAGACCGGCGCCCAAGGGCTCGGCGCCAAGATCGGCGGCGTCCCTCCCGAGCAGGTGCAGGTGCATACGACGTACCTGGGGGGCGGCTTCGGCAGGCGGTTCGAGCTCGACTTCATTCAGGAAGCGCTCGAGACGTCCAAGGCGGCCGGCGCGCCGGTGAAGGTGGTGTGGTCGCGCGAGGACGACATGCAGCACGACCAGTACCGCCCGGCGAGCGTACATCAGTTCCGCGCGGGACTGGACGCGTCCGGTCAGCCCGTGGCGTGGACGCACGCGTTCGCGGCACCATCGATCATGGTCCGCGTGTTCGGCCCCGGAACCATCAAGAACGGCATCGATGAAGAAACGGTGGAAGGCGCCGTCGGGATGCCGTACAGCGTCCCGAACGTCCACGTGCAGTACGCGCTCACCGACCTGGGAATCCCGGTGGGGTTCTGGCGCTCGGTGAACAACACGTTCAATGCGTTCGTGGTCGAGAGCTTCATCGACGAGCTGGCGCACGCCGCCAAGAAGGACCCGTATGAGTACCGGCGCGATCTGCTGGGCAAGGCGCCGCGTCACCTCGGCGTCCTGAACCTCGCCGCGACCAAGGCGGGCTGGAGCACGCCCCTCCCGGCGGGCCGGTCGCGCGGGATCGCGGTGTGGAAATCGTTCGATAGCTACGTGGCCGAGGTCGCCGAGATTTCCCTGCAGGCGGATGGGACGCCGCGGGTGCACCGCGTCGTGTGCGCGGTGGACTGCGGGCCGGTGGTGAACCCCAGCATCGTCGAAGCCCAGATGGAGAGCGCCATCGTGTACGGGCTCACGGCGGCGCTGTGGGGCGAGATCACGATCGACAAGGGTCGGGTGCAGCAGAGCAATTTCCACAACTACCAGATGCTGCGGCTGGCCGAGATGCCGAAGGTCGAGGTGCACATCGTGCCGTCGACTGATTCGCAGGGCGGCGCGGGCGAGCCCGGGACGCCCCCGATCGCGCCAGCGGTCGCGAACGCGATCTTCGCCCTGAACGGAAAGCGGATCAGGAAGCTGCCGATCGGAAAGATGGCGTAGTCCTCACCCCCTGACCCCCTCTCCACCATGTCGAGAGGGGGAACGGAGGCTCCCTATGAGCTCGACTATATCCCGCCGGGATTTCGTCGCCACGAGCGCCGGTCTCGTCATCGCGTTCTATCTCCCACCACGCGCGAGAGCCGCGAGCGCCGCGACCGACTTCTCCCCCAACGCCTGGCTGCGCGTCTCGGCGGACGGCCTCGTCACCCTCACCGTCGACAAGTCCGAGATGGGCCAGGGCTCGCAGACCGGCCTGGCGATGATGCTCGCCGAAGAGCTCGAGGCCGATTGGTCCCAGGTGCGGCTCGGGCCCGTACCGGAAAACCCGGCCGCGTGGTCGCGCCGCATGTCCACGGGCGGCAGCACCGCGATTCGTACCTCATGGGAGCCGCTGCGTAAAGCGGGCGCCGCGGCGCGCGAGATGCTGATCGACGCGGCGGCGTCGACGTGGAAGGTCGATCGTGCGGCGTGCCGGGCGGAGCGCGGCGCCGTGGTGCACGACTCGAGCAAACGACGGCTCACGTACGGCAAGCTCGTCGCGAAAGCCGCGCAGCTGCCGGTCCCGAAAGATCCGCCGCTCAAGGACCCGAAGGACTTCCACCTGCTCGGCACCCGCGTGCCGCGGCTCGACACACCGGCCAAGGTCGATGGCAGCGCCGTGTTCGGCATCGACGTGAAGGTCCCGGGCATGCTCGTCGCGTCGATCGAACGCTGTCCGGTGTTCGGCGGCACGATCAAGACCTTCAACGGCGACAAGGCCATGGCCGTGCCGGGCGTGCGTGCCGTAGTCGCCTTGAGCGCGACCCCCTGGACCGGGACGAACGGAGCGTGGGCGGCGGGTTGCGCCGCCGGCGTGGCGGTGGTCGCCGACAGCTACTGGCAGGCCGTCACCGGGCGGCGCGTCCTCGAGATCCAATGGGACGAGGGCGACGCGGCCTCGCTCGACTCGGACGGCATCCGGGCACAGTTCGTCAAGTTGGCCGAACAGCCCGGCGTGGAAGCCCGCAAGGACGGCGACGCGGCGGGAACGCTCGCCGGCGCGGCGAAGAAGGTCGAGGCCGTGTACGAAGTGCCGTTCCTGCACCACGCCACCATGGAGCCGATGACCTGCACCGCCCACGTGCGCGCCGACGGGTGCGACGTCTGGGTACCCACCCAGAATCAAACCCGGGCGCAGGAGGTGGCGGCGGAGATCACCGGATTGCCCAAGGAGCAGGTCCGCGTCCATACCACGTTCCTGGGCGGCGGCTTCGGGCGGCGGCTCGAGCCGGATTTCGTGTCCGAGGCGGTGCGCGTGTCCAAGGCGGCGCGCGCGCCCGTGAAGGTCATCTGGTCGCGCGAAGACGATGTGCAGCACGGCTTCTACCGGCCCGCCACCTACAACCGGTTCGCTGCGGCGCTCGACGCCGGCGGCACCCCGGTGGCCTGGACGCACCGCATCGTGGCGCCGCCCATCCTTCTCAAGTTCGGGCCACTCGACAAGGGCATCGACCGTACGCTCATCGACGGCGCGTCGAACCTGCCGTACGCCATCCCCAACGTGTTCGTCGACCAGGTGGCGGTCGACTTGCTGCCCGTGCCCCGCGGCTTCTGGCGCTCGGTCGGGATCTCCCAGAACGCCTTCGTGACCGAGTGCTTCTTCGACGAAGTGGCGGTGGCGGCCGGAAAGGATCCCTACGAGCTGCGCCGTCAGCTGCTGCGCGACAAGCCGCGGCACCTGCGGACGCTCGAGCTCGCGGCCCAGAAGGCCGGCTGGGGCACGCCGCTCGCGGCCGGGCGCGGCCGCGGCATCGCGCTCGCCGAATGGGCCCCGACCACGTGCGCCCAGGTGGCGGAAGTCTCGGTGACCCCTGAGGGGCATGTGCGCGTGCATCGCGTCGTGTGCGCCGTCGACTGCGGGCCCACGGTGAACGTCGGCCAGATCGAGGCCCAGCTGCAGGGCGGGATCGTCTACGGGCTGACGGCGGCGTTGTACGGCGAGATCACCATCGAACGGGGCCGCGTGAAGCAGAGCAATTTCACGGACTACCCGATGCTGCACATCGAGGAGATGCCGGTCGTCGAGGTCCACGTGGTGCCGAGCGACGACAAGCAGGGCGGGATCGGCGAGCCCTCGGTCGGGCCGGTCGCGCCTGCGGTGTGTAACGCCATCTTCGCGGCGACGGGCAAGCGTATCAGAAGGCTGCCAATCGGGAAGGTGGCCTGACTTGAAATCCAGCGTCACGCGCCGCGACTTCGTCGAGACCGCCGCCGGTCTCGTGATCGCATTCCACCTTGCGCCGCACGCCACCCCCGCGCGCACCGCGGCCCCTTTCTCCCCCAATGCCTGGGTCCGGATCGGCACCGACGGCGTCGTGACTCTCACGCTCGACAAGTCCGAGATGGGCCAGGGCTCGCAGACGGGGCTCGCCATGATCCTCGCCGAGGAGCTCGAGGCCGATTGGACGAGCGTACGGCTCGGCCCCATGCCGGAGAATCCCGCGGGCTGGTCGCGCACCATGCGCACCGGCGGCAGCGCCGCGATCCGCAGCTCGTGGGAGCCGCTGCGCAAGGCGGGCGCCGCGGCGCGTGAGATGCTGATCGACGCAGCGGCGTCCACCTGGCAGGTCGATCGCGCAACGTGCCGCGCCGAGCAGGGCGCGGTCGTGCACACCCCGAGCAAACGACGCCTCACCTACGACAAGCTCGTCGCGAAAGCGGCGCAGCTGCCGGTACCGAAAGATCCGCCCCTCAAGGACCCGAAGGACTTCCGTCTGGTCGGCACGCGGACGCGCCGGCTGGATACGCCCTCCAAGGTGGACGGCAGCGCCCAATTCGGGATCGACCTGAAGGTCCCCGGCATGCTGGTCGCCTCGATCGAGCGCGCCCCGGTGCTCGGCGGCAGCATCAGGAGCGTGAACGCCGAGGCGGCGAAGGCATTACCGGGGGTGCGCCACGTGGTCGAGCTCGAAGCGAGCTCGTGGATGGGGCCGAAAGGTGGATGGGCGGCCGGGTGTGCCGCCGGGGTCGCCGTGGTGGCGGACACATACTGGCAGGCCGTGATAGGCCGACGTGCGCTTCAAATCGAATGGGACGAAGGCGACGCCGGCGCCCTCGGCTCAGAGAGCGTCCGATCACAGCTCGCCGCACTCGCGGCGCAGCCGGCGGTTGTGGCGCAAACGATCGGCGACGCCGCGGCGGCGCTCGCGAGCGCCGCGAAGCGCATCGAGGCCGTGTACGAGGTGCCGTTCGTGCATCACGCGACCATGGAGCCGATGAACTGCACCGCTCACGTGCGCGCCGACGGCGCCGACATCTGGGCGCCAACGCAGAACCAGGAGCACGCCCAGAAGGTGGCGGCCCAGGTGACGGGACTCCCGGTCGAGCAGGTGCGGATTCACACCATGCTCTCGGGGGGCGGGTTTGGGCGTCGACTCGAGCCGGATTTCGTCTCGGAAGCGGCGCGCGTCTCCAAAGCAGTGGGCGCGCCGGTGAAGGTGATCTGGTCGCGCGAAGACGACATGCGGAACGGCTTCTACCGTCCCACGAGCTTGAACCGCTTCGCGGCGGGACTGGACGCCGGCGGGCAGCTGGTGGCGTGGACCCATCGTATCGCCGGCACGCCGCTGCGGCTCAAGTTCGGGCCGCTCGAGAAGGGGATCGACGACAGCCTGATCGACGGAGCCGTGGACCTGCCCTACACCATTCCCAACCTTCTCGTGGACCAGGCGACGCTCGAGCTGGCGGCCGTCCCGCGCGGCCCGTGGCGCTCGGTGGGTGTGTCGCACAACGGCTTCGTGACGGAAGCGTTCCTGGACGAGGTGGCGGCGGCCGCCGGACGGGACCCGTTCGAGCTGCGGCGCGAGCTACTCCGCGACAAGCCGCGCCACCGCCGCACGCTCGAGCTCGCGGCGGACAAGGCCGGCTGGGGGACCCCGCTCCCGGCCGGCCGGGGGCGTGGCATCGCGCTCGCCGAGTGGGGGCCGACGACGTGCGCCGAGGTCGCCGAGGTTTCGGTGGCGGACGACGGAGCCGTCACGGTCCACCGGGTGGTGTGCGCCGTGGATTGCGGTCAGCCGGTCAACGTCGGTCAGATCGAGGCTCAGATCCAGGGAGGCGTCGTGTTCGGGCTGAGCGCCGCGCTGTACGGCGAAATCACGCTCGCTGCCGGCCGCGTCGTCCAGGGGAATTTCGACAGCTATCGCGTGGTGCGCCTGCCGCAGTCGCCGCACGTGGAAGTCCACATCGTGCCCAGCAGCGAACCGATCGGGGGCACCGGCGAGCCCGGTGTGCCGCCGATCGCGCCCGCGGTGTGTAACGCGATCTTCGCGGTCACGGGGAAGCGGATCAGAAGGTTGCCGATAGGCAAAGTGGTGGCCTGACTGCCGGGAGCTCTTGTCTCAGTGCACCACTCTTACCGACCCCGTCATCGTAGCCGGGTGAACCTTGCAGTGGTAGCTGCTGGTGCCGACCGTCGTGAACGTGATGGGGCCGAACGAACCGCTCGCCTGCGGGGTGCCTGAGTCCGAGCCACTAGTGAAGGTCACGGTATGAGCGATCGCGCCTCTGAACGTCCACGTGACCGTGCCGTTGACCTGCACGATCGCGGTCGCAGGTTCGAAGAAGTTGTCCTTCACGTCGACGGCGGCTGATGTCGGCGCGCCGGTGGCAACCTCGGTGAAACTGGCCGGACTCGGCACGCCGTTGACTGCCGCGCTGACCCGCTGGATGGTAGAGGACCCGACCGAATCGCTCGTGCTCGCAATCCCGTTCGGGTCAGTGCTGCTCTGAACGGGACTCACCGCGCCTCCGCCCGATTCCACGGTCCACATCACGACCACGCCCGGCACCGGCCGACCACTCACGTCGAATACAGTGACACTCAAAGGCACGGGCAGCGGATTGTTGAAGTACCAGTTCTGTCCTCCTCCCCCGCTCACCACCACGTCCGCGGGCGGTCCGGGTGGCTGGGTGCCCCCGCCGTTGCAACCCGATGCCCACACCGTGCCCACCAGCACCCCCCACCAAGCCCACTGCCGCCGCTTCATCCGGTCGTCTCCTAAGGATTCAACGGAATCTACGCGGCACGAAAAGCAGAGCGGTACACCCGGCCTTCTTCGGAAGGTACCGCTCCCCGCTCCCTGCTCCGCCACGCTCAATGCACTACCGTGACGGTCCCGCTCATGTTGCCGTGGATCGTACAGTGATAGCCATACGTCCCCACGGTAGTGAACGTGCCGTCATAAGTACCAGTCATCTGCGTCG
>Ga0209161_10003715_pt1 | contig 12225 bp, 10 predicted proteins | sample GraSoiAngelo_155_FD_186169 | JGI IMG/M metagenome (GOLD analysis project Ga0209161, IMG submission 186169) | Grasslands soil microbial communities from the Angelo Coastal Reserve, California, USA - 14_1009_13_30cm (SPAdes) (version 2) | ecosystem: Environmental > Terrestrial > Soil > Grasslands...
CGGGAACAGGATGACCTCGCGGATCGACGGCGCGCCGGTGAAGAGCATCACGAGACGGTCGATGCCGATCCCTTCACCCGCCGCCGGCGGCATGCCGTACTCGAGCGCGCGGACGTAGTCCTCATCGAGCCAGTGCGCCTCGGCGTCGCCACGCGCGAGGAGGTCCCCCTGCTCGCGGAAGCGGGCGAGCTGGTCGACCGGGTCGTTCAGCTCGCTGTACGCGTTGGCCAGCTCGCGCCGCCCGACGAAGAGCTCGAAGCGGTCCACGAGCGCGGGGTTGTCACGCTTCCTTTTGGCGAGCGGTGAGAGCTCGATGGGAAAGTCGACGACGAACGTGGGCTGCACGAGCGTGGGCTCGACGAGCTGCTCGAAGACCTCCTTCCAGAGCTTCCACGGCGGCCCGTCGGCGACCTGGATCCCGCGCGCGCTCGCGGCGTGGCGGAGCGTCACCGCGTCGGTCTGGGGCGTGACGCGGATGCCGAAGGCGTCCGTGAGGCCGTCGAAGAACCCGAGCCGTCGCCAGGGCGGCGTGAGGTCGATCGCGTGCTCGCCCCAGGTGAGCCTGAGCGTCCCGCGGGCCGTCTGGGCGAGCTCCGTGAACAGCGCTTCGGTCAGGTCCATGAGGTCCGTGTAGTCGGCGTACGCCTGGTAGAACTCGAGCATCGTGAACTCGGGGTTGTGCTGGGTCGAGACGCCCTCGTTCCGGAAGTTCCGGTTGATCTCGTAGACCCGCTCCAGCCCGCCGACGACGAGCCGCTTGAGGTAGAGCTCCGGCGCGATCCGGAGGTAGAGGTCCATGCCGAGCGCGTTATGGTGCGTCTTGAACGGCCGCGCCATGGCGCCACCAGGAATCGGCTGCATCATCGGCGTCTCGACCTCGAGGAAGCCGCGCGCGTCGAGGAACTTCCGGATCGCCGCCACGAGCCGGGCGCGAAGCACGAAGATCGTCCGCACCTCCTCGTTGACGATGAGGTCCACGTACCGCTGGCGGTAGCGCGTCTCGACGTCGCGGAGCCCGTGCCACTTCTCGGGCAGCGGCCGGAGCGACTTGGCGAGGAACGTGAACGCCTTGACGGCGACCGTCAGCTCGCCGGTCCGCGTCCGGAACATCTCGCCGGTGACGCCGATGAAGTCGCCGCGGTCGAGGTCGGTGAACCGGGCGTAGTCCTCGCCCAGCTGGTCCGCCCGCGCGTAGAGCTGGATCCGGCCCGTGTAGTCCATCAGGTGCGCGAAGCACGACTTGCCGTGATGGCGCAGGGCGACGATGCGACCGGCCAGGCTCACGGGGCCGAACCCCCTGAGCTCCGCCTCGCCCGCGTCGCGGAGCCGGTCGGCGAGCGGGCGCGCCCAATGGGTCACCGGAAAGCGGCCGCCGAACGGATCGATCCCAGCGGCCCGCAGCGCCGCGAGCTTCTCGTGCCGCGGACGGATCAGGTCGTCGGCGTCGTCGTGCTTCATAGACTCGCCTCGCGTACCGCTGCGGCTCGCACTGCCACCTTCACGGGCTCGCCACTATGCCTCGCGCCCGCGCGCCCACAAGAGGTACGCCCGGATCAGCCCGTCGAGGTCGCCGTCCATCACCCCCTCGACGTTGCCGATCTCGAGCCCCGTCCGATGGTCCTTGATGAGCTGGTAGGGATGGAACGTGTACGAGCGGATCTGGCTGCCGAAGGCGATCTCCTTCTTCTCGCCGGTGAGCTCGGCGAGCTCCTCGCGCTGCTTCTGGTGCGCCAGTCCGTAGAGCCGCGCCTTGAGGATTCGCATCGCCGTATCGCGGTTGCGGAGCTGCGAGCGCTCGTTCTGGCACTGGACGACGATGCCCGTCGGCAGGTGGGTGATGCGGACCGCCGAGTCGGCGGTGTTGACCCCCTGGCCCCCGGGGCCGGAGGACCGGAAGACGTCCACCCGGATCTCGTCCTCCCGCACGCTGACCTCCACGTCGTCCACCTCCGGGACGACCGAGGCCGACGCGAAGCTCGTCTGCCGACGGCGCGAGGCGTCGAACGGCGAGATCCGCACCAGCCGGTGCACGCCCGTCTCGCCCTTGAGGAAGCCGTAGGCATACTCGCCCGTGATCTCGACGGTCGCCGACTTGATCCCCGCCTCGTCCCCGGGGAGGAGGTCCACGACCTCCGCCTTGAGGCCCGCGCGCTCGCACCAGCGGAGATACATCCGGAGGAGCATCTGCGCCCAGTCCTGCGACTCCGTCCCACCGGCGCCCGGATGGATCGCGAGGATCGCCGCCTTGGCGTCGTGGGGGCCGGACATCATGACCTTCAGCTCGAACTCGTCGAGATCTTTACGGAGGCTCGCGACCTCGGCGGCGATCTCGGCGTCGAGGCTCCCGTCGTCCGCCTCGGCCGCAAGCTCGAGGAGCACGGTGAGGTCCTCGGCGCGGGCGACCAGCTCCTTCAGCCGACCGACGTTCCGGCTGAGCTCCGTGCGCTCCCGGATGAGGTCCTGGGCGCGGCGGTTGTCCTCCCAGAAGGCGGGCGACGCCATCTCGGCGTCGAGGGCGGCGAGCCGCTGCTCCTTCGTCGGAATGTCAAAGATGCCCCCGGAGCTCGTTGACCCGCGTGGCGAGGTCGGCGACGTCGCGCTTGAGCTCCCCGAGCATTAGCGCCTCCACCCCCGCCCGCTCGCCGCCAGCGTCCCCGCGGTGACGCCGAGCGCCAGGTATGCGAGCCACTCGCCGAACTTCGAGTAGAGCGTCTCGCCCGAGCGGAGCGGGAGGCGCTCGACCATGATGGCGCGGCGGGAGAGCGACAGGCGCCGGAGGATCTGCCCGGTGGGCGCGATGAACGCGGAGACGCCGGTGTTCGCCGCGCGCACGACGGCCGTCCGGTGCTCGACGGCGCGTAACGGGTACATGGCGAGGTGCTGCCACGGGCCGTCCGTGCGGCCGAACCAAGCGTCGTTCGTCATGTTCACGATCAACCGCGCTCCACCTCGCACGAACTCGCGGACGAGCTCGGGAAAGATTCCCTCGTAACAGATTACGACACCGAACGGGGCCGGCGGACCTTGGAATACCACCGCGTTCGAGCCCGGCTCGAGCTCGGAGATGAACTCGGCCCAGCCTCGAATGAACCCGAGCAGACTCGAGAACGGGACGAACTCTCCGAATGGGACGAGGTGAATCTTATCATATCTCTCGACGACGCCGTGTTCAGTCAATAGAAACGCTGAGTTAGTCAGCTTTGGCGGAGTCGTGTCATTAACATCGATCGAGCCCACGAGGAGGGCCACCCTGAGGGTTCGGGCCAGATCGATCAGGCCGTCGACGAGCCCCGGGTCGCGTCGGAGTGGCGTCGCCACCGCCGTTTCGGGCCACACGACCAGCTGCGGGTGCTCGGCGCTCGCGCGCCGGGTGAGCGAGCTGTAGATCCCGAGCGTCGTCGCGACGTACGTCGGATCGAACTTCAGCGGCTGCTCGATCGCCGGCTGCATGATGGCCACCGTGACCTCGCCCGGGCGTGGCGGCGTGGCAAGCCTCGCGGTGCCGAACCCGAGCGTCGCCGCGAGGAGCGCGCCGCAGGCCAGTGCTCCGGTGAGCGCGCCACGCCATGGCAGCACCAGACAGCCCGCGGCCGCCGCGTTCACCGCCACCAGGACGAAGGACACGGCATGGACTCCGCCGAGCTCGGCGATCTGGATGATCGGCAACCTGAGGTATTGCGAGTAGCCGAGCGTGCCCCACGGGAACCCGCCCAGCAGGTGGGAGCGCACCCACTCGCCGGCCACCCACAGAAAGGGCGCGGCCGCGAGGGCGAGCCCGGGGGCCCGCCGGCGACCGATCCACGACACCGCCCACGCGAACCCGCCGACGTAGAGTCCGCAATACGCGGCGAGCGCGAGGATCGGCACCCACGTCAGGGGCCACGGGATCGCGCTGTACACGCCGAACGTGTAGCCCAGCCACCGGAGGAGCACCAGGAAGAACACCGTGCCGAAGAGCCAGCCCCAGCCGAGCGCCGCGCGCGGAGCGCGGCTCAACGCCGTGAGGATGACCGGGGCGACGAGGAGCCAGACGACCCCGTCCCAGTCGGTGCGCGGAAACGCCAGCGCGAGGCCGATCGCGCTGACCGACAGGAGCGCGGCGAGAGCGAGGTTCTCGCGCAGGGCCGACGCCCCGATCAGGCGCCCCACGCGAGGCGGTCGGCGAGGTACTGCGGTAGGCCGCCGGCGATGATCTTGCGCCGGGCAGCGTCGACGTCGTACGGCACCCTCCGAATGGCGATGGCGCCACGCGCGGCGTCCCAGAGCGCGTACGCCGCGCGCGCGTCGTGGTCCCGGGGCTGGCCGACGCTCCCCACGTTCACGAGGTACCGGCGGCCGTGCTCGAGATCGACCTCCACCGCACCCGGCGTCCACTCGGGGCCCGTCGAGCCCAGCGACCACACGCCCGGCAGGTGCGAGTGTCCCACGAAGCAGAGGCGCGTCGTGAACGCGGCGAACGCCTGGAAGCCGTCCTCGGCGGACACGAGGTACTCCCACTCCTCCGGGCGGTCGGGCGAGGCGTGGACAAGCGTCGCGTCGTCCACCTCTGCAACCAGCGGCAGCGCGGCGAGGTAGCTCCGGTGGTCGTCGTCGAGACGCTCACGCGTCCATTCCGCCGCTGCGCGCGCGTAGCGGTTGAACCAGTCGAGGTCGAGGAGGCCGGCGACGCCGTGTTCGTGGTTGCCCGCCGTGATCACCTGCGCGCGCTCGGCCAGCCGCTCGATGCACGCGCCCGGGTCGGCCCCGTAGCCCACCACGTCGCCGAGGCAGAGGATCGCGTCCGTCCGGCTGGCCGCATCGGCGAGCACGGCATCGAGCGCTTCGAGGTTGCCGTGGATATCAGAAACGACCGCGTATCGCACCGCAAGGGTCAGGGCGTCGGGCGCAGCTCTTTGTGGATCCGGTCGAGGACGCCGTTGATGAATCGGCTCGACTCCTTCGTGCCGAACTTCTTGGCGATCTCGATCGCCTCGTTGATCGCGACCTTCACCGGCACCTCGGCTGTCCAGAGCATCTCGTAGACGGCCGCGCGGAGAATGTTGCGGTCTACGACCGCCATGCGTTCGAGGTCCCAGTTCTCGGTGTACTGCTCGATGACCTGGTCGATCTTGGCCTGGTTCGCCTTCGTGCCGCGGACGAGCGTCTCGGCGAACGTCTTGGCCTCGTCCGAGAGCAGATGGCGTGCCCAGAACTCGTGCTCGTGCGGCACGGGGTCGTCCTCGCCCTGCAGGTCGAGCTGGTAGAGGAACTGGAGGGCGACTTCCCTGGCCTTCCGCCGCCTGCCCATCTATCGGGTGCCTCGAGGCCGCAAGAGGCGTGGGTGGCCTGACAGAGACGCGCGGGGCTCCGCTCGCGCGGACTTCGCGGGGCGCACGATTACCGCGTCGTGCCGGACCCGGTCGACCCATTCGGCCATCGCGAGCGCCGCCTCGGCGGCCTCCTCACCCCGGTTCCCCACCTCCCCACCCGCCCGCGCCCAGGCCTGCTCCTCGCTCAGCGCCGTCACCACGCCGAAGGTCGCGGGCACGCCAGTGGTGAGGGCCACCTCGCGGATTCCCGCCGCCGCCTCGCGGGCGACGTGCTCGAAGTGGGGCGTTTGGCCGCGGATGACGACGCCCACGCACACGATCGCGGCGTACCGTCCCGTCGCGGCCAGGTGGCCGGCGGCCTGGGGGAGCTCGAACGATCCGGGCACCCAATGAACGTCGACAGCGTCCCCGGACAGGCGCGCGCCGCGGAACGCTTCGAGTGCGCCCTGCACGAGGCGCTCGGTGATGCGCTCGTTGAACCGGGCGGCGACGATCGCGAACCTGAGGGGGCGCCCCGGCCGGCGCACGCGGCGCACTCTGGGCGCGCGACCGGCCATTTCAGTCCGGGAGGGACGAGAGGAGATGCCCGAGCTTGTCGCGCTTCGTGCTCAGGTATTTCAGATTCGCGTCGGTCGCCGGGACCTCAATCGGCACGCGCTCGGCGATGTGCAGGCCGTAGCCCTCCAGCCCGACGATCTTCTTCGGGTTGTTGGTGAGGAGCCGGAGGTTCTTCACGCCCAAGTCGACGAGAATCTGGGCGCCGATCCCGTAGTCGCGCAGGTCGGCCTTGAAGCCGAGGGCCTGGTTGGCTTCGACGGTGTCCTTGCCCTTATCCTGAAGCTCGTACGCGCGCATCTTGTTCACGAGACCGATCCCCCGCCCCTCCTGGCGCATGTACACGAACACGCCCCGCCCCTCGGCCTGGATGATCGCGAGTGCCTTCTCGAGCTGAGGCCCGCAGTCGCAGCGGCGCGAGTGAAAGACATCGCCGATCAGGCACTCGGAGTGGACGCGGACCAGCACCGGCTCGTCGCCGACCACCTGCCCCATCACGAGCGCCATCGGCACCCGGTTGTCCACGCTCGTGTCATACGCGACCGCGGTGAAATCGCCGAAGTCGGTGGGCAGCTTGTGGGTCGCGATCCGACGGACCAACTTCTCCGTGCGGATCCGATACTCGATCAGGTCCTTGATCGTGATCATCGTGAGGCCGTGCTCCAGGGCGAGCTCCTGGAGCTGGGGCACCCGCGCCATCCCGCCGTCCTCGTCGAGGACCTCGCAGATGACGCCGGCCGGGTAGCAACCCGCGAGCCGCGCGAGGTCCACGGCCGCCTCGGTGTGGCCGGCGCGGCGCAGGACGCCGCCCGACATCGCCCGGAGGGGCAGGACGTGGCCGGGGCGCGTCAGGTCTTCGGCCCGCATCTGCTGATCCACGAGGGTGCGAATCGTGACCGCGCGGTCGTAGGCAGAGGTGCCGGTCGTGACGCCGCGTCGGGCGTCAACGGTCACGGTGAACGCGGTCCCCATGGGGGCCGTGTTGTCCGAGACCATCATCGAGATCTTGAGCTCGTCCAGCCGCTCGCCGGTCATCGGCATGCAGACGAGGCCGCGGCCGTACTTGGCCATGAAGTTGATCGCCTCCGGCGTGACCTTGTCGGCGGCCATCACGAGATCGCCCTCGTTCTCGCGGTCCTCGTCGTCAACGACCACGAGGATGCGCCCCTGGCGGATCTCCTCGATCGCCTCCTCGATGGTCGCAAACCCCGTCATGTCGCCCCCCTGAGCGCCAGCGATCGGACCAGGTACTTGCCGATCACGTCGGCCTCGACGTTCGTCGCCTGCCCGGGCCTGAGTCGGCCGAGGGTCGTGGCACCGAGCGTGTACGGAATCAGCAGCACCTCGAAGCTCATGTCGCCCAGCCCAGCCACCGTCAGGCTCACGCCATCCACGGCCACCGATCCCTGGGGGATCAGCAGCGGCTCGAGCTCCCGGCGGGGCAGCCCGATACGCACCCGCGTGGTTGATTCTACACGCGTTACCTCCTCCACGGTGCCGACTCCGTCCACATGCCCGAGGACGAGGTGGCCCCCCAGGGCACCCCCGAATCGCAGCGGCCGCTCGAGGTTGACGGGGTCGCCGGGTTGGAGCCGGCCGAGCGTCGTCCGCGCGAGCGTCTCGGGCCCGAGCTCGAAGACGACCTCGTCCTCCCGGCGCTCGACCACCGTCAGGCACGCGCCGTTCACGGCGACGCTCGCGCCGACGTCGCTGCCCTCGAGCGTCACGCCCGCCTGCACGCCGAGCCGGAGCGTGGTGCCGGCGCGCGCCAGCGCGACGACGGTCCCCATTTCCTCGACGATCCCGGTGAACATCTATTCGACGTCGGGGGGAGCGGCGTCGCTCCCCCCGACCACCCCCCACCGGCCCCCCAAGACGGCCGCATCCGCACATCGATTGCGCCGGCCTCGCCGGCGCTCGAATCGCGCTTTGTCTGACACACTCTTACGCCCCTTGTGGCTCACGGAATCACGTCCGCCTCCACCAGGATGTCGTCGCCGATCGGCGTGACGATGAGCGGCCCGAGCCTCACCCCGCTTTTCAGCTCCCGGCCGGCCCCGCCGACGACCGAGGGCGCCGTGCGCCCGCCCACGAGCAACGGCGCCACGAAGACCGCCACGCGGTCCACAATCCCGGCGTCCAGGAAGGCCGCGTGGACCTCCCCGCCACCCTCGACGAGGACGCCTTGCACCTCGCGCGCGAAGAGCTCACCTAGCAGGAAGCCGAGATCGACGCGCCCGGCGCGCGTCGGGCACCGCACGACGGTCGCGCCGGCCGCCCGAAGCGGGCCGACCCGTTCCTCGGGCGCCCCTTCGCCGACCGCGACGAGCGCGCGCGCCGGGTCGCCAGCGGCGATGAAGCGCGCCCGGGGCGGCGTGCGCCCCTCGGTATCGAGCGCCACGCGGTACGGCTCCCGTGGCCACGGCGCGTCGAGCCGAACGGTCAGCTCGGGGTCGTCGCGCAGCACCGTGGCGACGCCGACGACGATCGCGTCCGCCTCGCTCCGGAGCCGGTGCGCGTGAGCCCGCGCCCGCTCGCCCGTGATCCAACGGGCGGTGCCGTGCGTGTCGGCGATCTTGCCGTCCAGCGTCATCGCCGCTTTGAGCGTCACGTGGGGCCGTCGCTCCCGCATCGCGGTGAAGAACACGCGGTTCTGGCGCGCGGCCTCCTCGGCGAGAAGCCCGACGCTCACCTCGAGTCCCGCGCCCCGCAGGGCGTCGAAGCCACGACCGGCGACGAGCGGATTCGGATCCGCGAGCGGCGCCACCACGCGCGCCACGCCCGCCTCCACGACGGCCCGGGCGCAAGGCGGGGTCCGGCCGTGGTGGGCGCACGGCTCCAGGGTCACGTAGAGCGTCGCACCACGCGCGCGAGCCCCCGCGGCGCGGAGCGCCGTGATCTCGGCGTGCGGTGCGCCGGCCCGCCGGTGGACCCCCTCGCCGACGATCTCCCCGCTCGGCGCAGCGACGACCGCGCCCACCATCGGGTTCGGCGACGTGAGCCCCCGTCCCTGCTCGGCGAGCTCGAGCGCTCGCCGCATGAGGCGCTCATCGTTCGACGTCATTTCACGGGCAGCAGGGCGTCCACGAACGCCTCCGCGTCGAAGGCCTGGAGGTCGTCGACGCGCTCGCCGACGCCGACCAGCTTGATCGGCACTTTCAGCTCGCGCACGATCCGCACGACGATGCCGCCCTTGGCGGTGCCGTCGAGCTTCGTCAGCGCCACCCCGCTGAGACCGATCGCCTCGTGGAACATACGGGCCTGAGCGAACCCGTTCTGGCCCGTCGGCGCGTCCATGACCATCAGCGACTCGTGCGGCGCCCCCGGGAGCTGTCGCTCGATCACGCGCTTGAGCTTCGCCAGCTCTTCCATCAAATTCGTCTTGGTGTGCAGGCGCCCCGCCGTGTCGACGATCAGCGCGTCCACCCCGCGCGCCGTCGCCGCCTTCACGGCGTCGAACACGACCGCGGCCGGGTCCGAGCCCGGCGCCTGGTGAATCACCGCGACGTCGATCCGTTCGCCCCAGCGCTGGAGCTGCTCGATCGCGGCAGCCCGGAACGTGTCCGCGGCGGCCAGAAGGACCTGCTTGCCCGATCCTCGCAGCGCAGCGGCGAGCTTCGCCGCGGTCGTCGTCTTGCCCGCGCCGTTGACCCCGAGCATCAGCACCACCGCCGGCCGGTGGTCGAGGTCGAGCGGCTGCGCCGCGGGCTGGAGCGTGTCGGCGAGGAAGCGCCGAAAGAGGGGGCGGAGCTGGTCGGCGCGCGTCACCGTCCCGAACATGACCTCCTCGCGGGCACGGTTCGTGAAGTCGGCGGCGAGCGTGGCGCCCAGGTCGGCCGCGAGGAGCAGCTCCTCGAGCTCCTCGTAGAGCGTGTCGTCGATCGGTCGCTCGGGCTCGAGCACCGCGGCGAGACCGCTCGCGAGGTGCTCCTGCGACCGCTTCAGCCCCTCGCGAAGCCGGTCCCTGAGGCCGGAGAGGAACGTCACTGACCCTCCGTGGGAACGACAAGCCGCGCGATCACCGCTCCGCTCGGGCCCAGCGGCGGCAGCCGGCGGCCGTTCAGCTCGAGGGTGACGCCCCCCGCGTTCCCGATGCTGAGGACGAACGGACGGTTCGAGACCCACTCGCGGATCTCGCCGGCCGGGATGTTCTCTTCGCTCATTCGTCCATCCTCCGTGCGCACTCGCACCCACGTCAACTCCGATGTGCGCGCGACGAGCCGGTACGACGACGCGACGCCCGTCACCGCGGCGGGGGCGGGCGTGGCGGGCGCCGGCGGAATCGGGGCCGTCGCCGCCGGCGTCCGCGGAGGCGGCGACGGCGACGGGTCCTCGGTGCGCTGCCTCTCCGTCGGCACACCGGTCGGCAGAGCCTCGGACTGGGACTCCGAGGTCCGCTGCTCGGTGCGGCGCGCGCCTGGGGGCTGGAGCGCGAGCGTCACCGCGAAAAGGGCCGCACCCAAGACGACGAGCATGACGAAGCTCACGAGGAGCACCCCACGACCACGGCTCTCCCGGGGCGTGCGCGACTCGCGCAGGCTCTGCGATTCCGGTAGAGCCGCGTCGTGCGGTTGGGCGACGTGCGGCCCCACCCGCCCGGCACGGTCCGCGTCGTAGCAGGCGAGCGCCTCGTCAGGGGGCTCGTGGAGCGCCTGACAGTAGGCGCGGATGAACCCCCTGGTGAAAGGGGGCGCCGGAAGCGGCGCGAAATCGTCTCCCTCGAGCGACTCCAGATAACGCTGGGGGATACGCGTGGAGCGAGAGATCTCGTCGAGGGAGACGCCTCGCCGCTGCCGGAGCCCACGAAGATACGAACCGACCGACGGCATACCTGCGCTCGGCGCCGAGTCTAGCCTATTTCGTCAGCTTCTTCACCTACTTACTGAGCGCTCGCCGAGGCGTTGAGGTTGACGGACACGAGCTTCGAGAGCCCGGGCTCCTCCATGGTGACGCCGTACAGGATATCGGCTGCCTCCATGGTCTTCCGGTTGTGGGTGATCACGAGGAACTGGGTCCGGCTCGTCAGCTCACGGAGCACCCGCAGGAACCGATGGATGTTGGCGTCGTCGAGGGGCGCGTCGACCTCGTCGAGGACGCAGAAGGGACTCGGCCGGAAATAGAAGATCGCGAAGAGAAGCGCCAACCCGGTCAGCGCGCGCTCGCCACCCGAGAGCAGCGTCACGGACTGCAGACGTTTGCCTCGGGGCTGGGCCATCAGGTCCACGCCGGTGTCGAGCGGATCGCCGCTGTCCTCGGCCTCGACGAGCCGGAGCTCGGCCCGGCCGCCCTCGAAGAGGCGCTCGAAGAGCTCCTTGAAGTGGCGGTTGATCTCCTCGAAGGCCTGGGTGAAACGCTCCTGCGCGGTGCGCGTCATGCCACGTAGCGCCCGTTCAAGGTCCTTGATGGAGCCGACGAGGTCGTCGTGCTGTGTCTGGAGGAACCCGAGCCGCTCGTCGAGCTCACGGTACTCGTCGTCGGCGACGAGGTTCACGGGTCCGATCGCGGCCACCTTCTCCTCGAGCTCGACGATCCGCCCCCGCACCGTCTCGAGGTCGCCGGCCGGGTCGTGCCGGGCGGCGAGCGCCGCCTCGTCCACTCCGTAGGCTCGCCACGCCTCCTGGGCGAGCTCCTCGCGTCTCACGCGGCACTCGGTCGCCCCGAGGTCGATTTCGTGGATCGAGGCGACGAGCCGCCCGAGGTCTCCGTCGACCGCCCGCTGGTCGGCCTCGATCGCGCGTAGCTCCTCCGCGAGCCCCTCGTGGCCCTCCGCCGCCTGCCGAACCTCGACGTCCATCCGGTCCCGCTCGACGGCGATCTCGCGCGCGCTCGCGTCGGTGCGCTCCCGCTCTTCGGCGAGCCAGGCCCGCCGGTCGGTAAGCTGCGCCTGGCGCGCGCGGGCCTGGTCGATACGCGCGGTGAGGTCACGCTCGATGTCGTCGATCCGCGTGAGCTCCCGGCCCAGCGCCTCCACGCGCTCGGTGGTGGACGCGAGGGCCACGCGGCACGCGGTCGTCTCCGCCACCAGCTCCGTCTCCCGAGCCTGGGCGGTCTCGATCGCCTCTCGGAGCCGCGCCATCCGCGCCTCGTGGGCGGTCTCGGCGTCTCGCGCAAGGGTGACCCGCTGCTCGAGCTGGGCGAGCGTCCCGTCGGTCTCCTCGGCCTCCAGCGCGACCTGCCGCGCCTCCACCTCGATCGTCTCGCGATGCCGGTGGACCCGGTCGTGCTCCCGCGTCGCCTGCTCGAGGTCCTTCTCGCTGGCGAGCCGCTCCGTCTCTCGCGCATGGAGGGTCCGCTCGATCACAGCGACTTGCCCGCGGATCGCCGACACCTCGGTCTCGAACCGCGCCACTCGTTCCTGTGT
>Ga0209161_10003716_pt1 | contig 12223 bp, 17 predicted proteins | sample GraSoiAngelo_155_FD_186169 | JGI IMG/M metagenome (GOLD analysis project Ga0209161, IMG submission 186169) | Grasslands soil microbial communities from the Angelo Coastal Reserve, California, USA - 14_1009_13_30cm (SPAdes) (version 2) | ecosystem: Environmental > Terrestrial > Soil > Grasslands...
CGGCGCCAAGATCAAGGTCAAGCTGGACCAGAAGGTCAAGCCGCGCACGGTGCTCGTCGAGTGGGACCCGTTCACCAACCCGATCCTCACCGAGTTCACCGGACGGGTCGAATACCAGGACATCGTCGAGAACGTGACCGTGCGCGAGGAGTTCGACGAGGTCACCGGTCTGGCTCGCAAGGTCGTCATCGAAGATCCGGACGGGCGGCTCCAGCCCGGCGTGATCATCCGCGGCCAGGCGGGCACGGAGACGGGTGAACGGCATCGCTATCCGTTGCCGGTGGGCTCCAATCTCACCGTTCCCGATGGAGCGGAGATCTTCGCGGCCGACATCATCGCGAAGATCCCGCGGGAGACGACCAAGACCAAGGACATCACCGGCGGTCTGCCGCGGGTGGCCGAGCTGTTCGAGGCGCGCAAGCCCAAGGAGCAGGCGGTCATCACCGAGATCGATGGCCGCGTCGAGATGGGCGGGTTCGTCAAGGGCATGCGCAAGATCGTCATCCGCGCCGACAACGGGGAAACCAAGGAGTACCTGATCCCGCGCGGCAAGCACATCAGCGTTCACGAGGGCGACCGCGTGAAGGCCGGTGAGCCGCTCATGGACGGCTCGCCGAATCCGCACGACTACCTGGCCGTCCTCGGTGATCGCGAGCTCCAGAAGTACCTCGTGAACGAGGTCCAGGAGGTCTATCGGCTGCAGGGCGTGACGATCAACGACAAGCACATCGAGATCATCGTTCGCCAGATGCTCCGTCGCGTCCGGATCGAGGAGGTCGGCGACACCGAGTTCGTGGTGGGTGAGCTGGTGGACAAGTTCGTCTTCCAGGAGGAGAACGAGCGAGTGATCGGCCAGGGCAAGCGGCCGGCCACGGCCAAGCCCGTGCTGCTCGGCATCACCAAGGCGTCGCTGTCGACCGACAGCTTCATCTCGGCGGCGTCGTTCCAGGAGACCACGCGCGTGTTGACGGAGGCCGCGATCTCCGGAAAGACCGACGATCTGCGCGGTCTGAAGGAGAACGTCATCGTGGGCCGGCTCATCCCGGCCGGCACCGGACTCAACAACTACACACGGGTGGAGGTGCTCACGCCGGGCGGCGAGGCGGTGAAGCCGCTCGACCAGGTCCTCACACTCGAGCCGCCGCCGAGCGACGGTACCGAGGAATCGGATGGCTCGGTGGCCGCAGCCGGATGAGCGCTGGTGAGGCCTAAAACTTTGACACCGCGGGGTGTTTCAGATATAAAGTTAGAGTTTTGTCGCCGGACCCGGAAGGTTTGGCGTCAGGAGAGCCATGCCGACCATTAATCAACTCGTGCGCTACGGCCGCGAAGCGGTGCGGAAGAAGTCGAAGACGCCGGCGATGCAGGCGTGTCCTCAGAAGCGGGGCGTGTGCATTCGCGTGTACACGACCACACCGAAGAAGCCGAACTCGGCCTTGCGCAAGGTGGCCCGCGTGCGGCTCACCAACGGCCTGGAAGTGACGTCGTACATCCCGGGGGTCGGCCACAATCTCCAGGAGCACTCGATCGTGATGATCCGGGGTGGCCGTGTGAAGGACCTTCCCGGTATCCGCTACCACATCATTCGCGGCACGCTGGATACGGCCGGCGTGGCCGGCCGCAAGCAGAGCCGGTCGAAGTACGGCGCCAAGGCGCCCAAGGGAGCCGCGTAGGCCATGCGGCGCGCCGGGGCGGCCAAGCGGGAAGTGCTTCCGGATCCGAAGTTCGGGAGCCGGCTGGTGACGAAGTTCATCAACATCATGATGCTGCGGGGCAAGAAGTCGACGGCCGAGCGCATCATGTACGACGCCATCGCGGCCGTCGAGGACCGGTCCAAGCAGGAAGGCATCAAGATGTTCAAGACGGCCATCGACAACGTGAAGCCGGCCGTCGAGGTGAAGTCGCGCCGCGTGGGCGGCTCCACCTATCAGGTGCCGGTGGAGGTGCGGCCGGAGCGGCGGACGTCCCTGGCCATGCGCTGGATGATCGTCGCCGCGCGCCGTCGGCCCGAGCGGAGCATGTCGGACAAGCTGGCGGCCGAGCTGCTGGACGCGGCCAACAATCGCGGCTCCGCCGTGAAGAAGCGAGAGGACACCCACAAGATGGCGGAGGCCAACAAGGCCTTCGCTCATTACCGCTGGTAAACGGGGGAACGACGAAGAGGGGGGCCACGTGCTGACCCCCCTCTTCGCATGTGTAGCCGAACAAAAAGGGGCGACATAGTGCAGCGGCTGTTTTCATTAGAAAAAACGCGCAACATCGGCATCATGGCGCACATCGATGCCGGCAAGACGACCACCACCGAGCGCATCCTCTATTACACGGGGCGGTCGTACAAGATCGGCGAGGTCCATGAGGGCACCGCCACCATGGACTGGATGGTGCAGGAGCAGGAGCGTGGTATCACCATCACCTCGGCCGCCACCACGTGCTTCTGGCGCGACTGCCGGGTCAACATCATCGATACGCCCGGCCACGTGGACTTCACGGTCGAGGTCGAACGCTCGCTCCGCGTGCTCGATGGGGCGGTCGCCATTCTCGACGCCGTCTCCGGCGTGGAGCCGCAGACCGAGACCGTGTGGCGCCAGGCCGACAAGTACCGGGTGCCCCGCATCGTGTACGTGAACAAGATGGATCGCATCGGCGCGGACTACTACCGCTGCCTGGACATGCTGCGCCAGCGGCTGGGTGCTCATCCGGTCCCGGTGCAGATCCCGATCGGGCGCGAGGACGAGTACATCGGGCTGATCGACCTCATCAACGAGAAGGCGCTGGTCTGGGACGAGAACGACGAGACACTCGGCAAGGAGTACAAGCAGGTCGCGATTCCGGCCGATCTGCGCGATCAGGTGAAAGAGTACCGGGAGAAGATGATCGAAGGGCTGGCCGAGGTCGACGAGCATCTGATGGAGAAGTACGTGCACGGCGAGGCGATCACCGCCGACGAGCTGAAGAAGGCCGTGCGCAAGGGCACGATCGCCATGACGCTCTTCCCGGTCCTGTGCGGCGCCTCCTTCAAGAACAAGGGCGTGCAGGCGCTGCTCGATGCCGTCCTCGACTTCCTGCCCTCACCGCTCGAGATTCCGGCCATGCAGGGCATCAACCCGGAGACGCGCGAGACCGAGGTGCGCAAGGCCGCCGACAACGAGCCGTTTGCGGCGCTCGCCTTCAAGATCATGAACGATCAGCACGTCGGCCAGCTCGTGTTCCTGCGCGTCTACTCGGGACAGCTGCCGTCCGGCTCCGCGGTTTACAACTCGACCAAGGACAAGAAGGAGCGGGTCGGCCGTCTGCTCCGGATGCACGCCAACAAGCGCGAGGAGATCGACGGCGTGGCCGCCGGTGACATCGCCGCCGTCATCGGTCTCAAAGCGACCACGACCGGCGACACGCTGTGCGACCCCGACAAGCCCATCGTGCTGGAGTCGATGAGCTTTCCCGATCCCGTCATCGCGGTGGCCATCGAGCCGAAGACGAAGGCCGACGAGGAGAAGCTCGGGATCTCGCTGTCGCGGCTGGCCCTCGAGGACCCGACGTTCCGGGTCACGACCGAGCAGGAGACGTCCCAGACGCTCATCCACGGCATGGGTGAGCTGCATCTCGAGATCATCGTGGACCGCCTCCTTCGCGAGTTCCGTGTGGAGGCCAACGTCGGCAAGCCGCAGGTCGCCTACCGTGAGACCATTCGCCGCCGGGCCGAGGCCCAGGGCAAGTTCGTGCGCCAGACCGGCGGCCGCGGCCAGTACGGCGACGTGGAGCTCGAGGTCGAGCCCGCCGAGCCCGGTGAGGGCATCGTCTTCGAGAACAAGATCGTGGGTGGGTCGATTCCCAAGGAATACATCGCCCCGGTCGAGAAGGGCGTGCGGGAGGCGCTGGAAACAGGCGTGCTCGCCGGCTATCCGATGGTGGACGTGCGGGTGCGGCTGACCGACGGGTCGTATCACGAGGTCGATTCCTCGGAGATGGCCTTCAAGATCGCCGGCTCCATGGGCGTGAAGGAAGCCTGCCGCAAGGCCAAACCTGTTCTGCTCGAACCCATCATGGATGTCGAGGTCGTGACGCCCGAGGAGTACATGGGCGCGGTCGTCGGCGATCTCAACAGCCGTCGGGGCCGCATCGCGTCCATGGAGGCGCGCGGGACTTCGCAGGTCATCCGGGCCAATGTGCCGCTCGGCCAAATGTTCGGCTATGTGACCGATTTGCGATCGATGTCACAGGGGCGCGCGACTTCTACCATGCAGTTCGCGCGCTATGAAGAAGTGCCGACCGCCGTAGCCGAGGAGATCATGGCGAAGGTCGCCGGTAAGCCGGCTCAGCGCGTCGGCTCCCGCTAGAACCCGCGAGACCGGAGGAACGCAGATCATGGCGAAGGCGAAGTACGAGCGGACGAAGCCGCACGTGAACATCGGGACGATCGGGCACATCGACCACGGCAAGACGACGTTGACGGCGGCGATCACGAAGGTGCTGCACACGAAGAACCAGAAGATCGCGGTGCGGGAGTACGGGTCGATCGATAACGCGCCGGAAGAGCGGGAGCGGGGGATCACGATCGCGGTGGCGCACGTGGAGTACGAGACGGACAAGCGGCACTACGCGCACATCGACTGCCCGGGGCACGCGGACTACATCAAGAACATGATCACGGGAGCGGCGCAGATGGACGGGGCCATTCTGGTGGTGGCCGCCAATGACGGGCCGATGCCGCAGACCCGGGAGCACGCGGACTACATCAAGAACATGATCACGGGGGCGGCCCAGATGGACGGGGCGATTCTGGTGGTGGCCGCCAATGACGGGCCGATGCCGCAGACCCGGGAGCACGTGCTGCTGGCGCGGCAGGTCAACGTGCCGTTTCTGGTGGTGTTCATGAACAAAGTCGATATGGTCGACGATCCTGAAATCCTCGACCTGGTCGAACTCGAGGTCCGTGAGCTTCTCAAGAAGTACCAGTTTCCGGGGGACGAGGTGCCGGTGATCCGGGGGTCGGCGCTGCAGGCCAACGAGAAGCCGGAGGACCCGAAGGCGGCGGAGGCGATCTGGAAGCTGATGCAGGCGGTGGACAGCTATATACCGACGCCGCCGCGGCCGGTGGACAAGCCGTTTCTGATGCCGATCGAGGACATCTTCTCGATCACGGGGCGGGGGACGGTGGTGACCGGGCGGGTCGAGCGGGGGATCGTGAAGGTGGGCGAGGAAGTGGAGATCGTGGGGATCCACGACACGCGCAAGACGGTGGTGACGGGCGTGGAGATGTTCCGGAAGCTGCTGGACGAAGGGCAGGCGGGGGATAATATCGGGGCGCTGCTGCGGGGGGTGGACAAGGACGAGGTGGAGCGGGGGCAGGTGCTGGCCAAGCCGGCATCGATCAAACCGCACAAGAACTTCAAGGCCGAGGTGTACGTGCTGACGAAGGAAGAGGGGGGGCGGCACACGCCCTACTTCAACGGGTACCGGCCGCAATTTTACTTTCGGACGACGGACGTGACGGGGGTGTGCACGTTGCCGGCGGGGGTGGAGATGGTGATGCCGGGGGACAACGTGACGCTGGCGATCGAGCTGATCCAGCCGATCGCGATGGAGAAGGAGCTGCGGTTTGCGATCCGCGAAGGGGGCCGCACGGTGGGCGCCGGCGTCGTCACCGAGATCACGGAGTAGAGCATGGCGACGTTGACCGCCGATCAGAAGATCCGCATTCGTCTCAAGGCCTACGATCATCGCCTGCTCGATCGGTCGGTCAAAGAGATCGTCGAGACCGTGCGCCGCACCGGCGCGCGGGTGGCCGGGCCGGTGCTGCTGCCGACGATGATCAACCGGTGGACGGTGCTGCGCTCACCTCACGTCGACAAGACGTCGCGCGAGCAGTTCGAGATGCGCACGCACAAGCGCCTGCTCGACATCGTCGATCCCACGCCGGCGACGGTCGATTCGCTCATGAAACTCGATCTCCCGGCCGGCGTGGACGTGGAGATCAAGCTGTGATGACGGTCGTCGGGGCGTAGCCCCAGCCAGGGAAGGCGATGGCGCGGAAAGAAGGACTGATCGGACGTAAAGTCGGCATGACCCAGGTGTTTGCCGACGACGGGAATCAAGTACCGGTGACGGTGATCCAGGCCGGCCCGTGCACGGTCGTCGGCGTCCGGACGCGTGACAGCCACGGCTACGACGCGTTGCAGCTCGGCTTCGAGGCGCGGAAGAAGAACGTGACCAAGCCGATGGCCGGACACTTCAAGAAGGCCAACGTCGAGCCGATGCGTATCGTGCGCGAGATCCGCCTGGACAAGGCCGAGACGCTCCAGGGCTATCAGGTCGGCCAGGCGGTGACGGCCGAGCTGTTCAAGCCGGGGGAGCTGGTCGACGTGGTCGGGGTGACGAAGGGCAAGGGCTTCCAGGGCGGCGTCCGGCGCTACGGCTGGTACGGCGGCGACGCGACCCACGGCTCCATGTTCCACCGCGCCCCGGGCTCCATCGGCGCCTCCTCGGATCCTTCCCGCGTGTGGCCGGGTCATCATCTGCCGGGCCGCATGGGCGGCGAGCGGCGCACCGTGCTCAACGTGAGTGTCGTGCGCGTCCTGCCCGAGCAGAGCCTGCTGCTGCTGCGCGGCGCGGTCCCCGGGCCCAACGGCAGTCTGGTGATGATTCGCAAGAGCGTGAAGATCACGAAGGCCCAGCAGCAACAGAAGACCGAGAAGAAGTGATGCCGACCGTCGAAGTCCTCGGCGCAAAGGGTGGCAAGGGCGGCACGCTCGACCTCAAGCCGGAGGTGTTCGGCGTCGAGGTGCGGGTGCCCCTGCTCCATCAAGCGGTGACGCGCGAGCTGGCCGATCGCCGCGCCGGCACCCACGACACCAAGGGCCGCAGCGAGGTGTCGGGCGGCGGCAAGAAGCCGTGGAAGCAGAAGGGCACCGGCCGCGCCCGCCAGGGCTCCATCCGCGCGACCCAGTGGAAGGGCGGCGGCAAGCCGTTCGGTCCCACGCCGCACGGCTACGAGAAGGACATGCCGCGCACCATGCGGCGCGAAGCGCTACGGGCGGCCGTGGCGGCCAAGGTCGAAGCCGGCGAGCTGAAGGTCGTGGACGCTGTCGACGCCGGTGATGGAAAGACGAAGTCGCTCGTGACGCAGCTCACCGGCTGGGGTCTGGCCGAGGCGCCCACGTTGCTCGTCGTGCAGACGCTCGGCGAGCCGGTCAGCCGGGCGGCGCGCAACGTGCCGTGGCTGACGGTCGAGACGCCGTCGCACGTGTCGGTGTATCAGCTCCTGCGCTGCCGCCAGGCGCTCTTCGAGCGGAGCGCGTTGCTCGCGCTCCAGGAGGCGCTGAGCGAATGAGCCGAGAGCCGCGCACGGTCATCATCAAGCCGATCATGACCGAGAAGAGCATGCGTCAGAAAGAAGAGGGCAACGTCGTGACGTTCCAGGTGCAGCCCGACGCCAACAAGGTCGAGATCCGCATGGCCGTCGAGCGCGTCTTCAACGTGAAGGTGAGCGACGTCCGCACCTCCTCGTACGAGGGGAAGCTCAAGCGGATGGGCCGGCACCAGGGCCGGCGTCCGAGCTGGAAGAAGGCCGTCGTGCAGCTCGCGCCCGGCCACAAGATCGAGCTCGTGGAGGGCGCCTGAGCCATGGCCATCCGGACCCTGAAGCCAACGTCCCCGGCCCGGCGGTATCTGACGTATGTCGTCCGCGACGACGTCACCAAGTCGACGCCGGAGAAGAGCCTCCTCACCGCCAAGCGGAGGACGAACGGCCGCAACGTGTATGGGCGCATCACCGTGCGTCATCGGGGCGGCGGGCACAAGCGGATGCTGCGCGACGTCGACTTCCGGCGCGAAAAGTTCGGCATTCCGGCGCGGGTGGAGGGCATCGAATACGATCCGAACCGCTCGGCGCACCTGGCCCTGCTCGTTTACCGCGACGGCGAGAAGCGTTACATCGTGGCCCCCTACGGACTCAAGGCGGGCGACGTCGTGATGTCGGGGCCGCAGGCCGACATCCTGCCCGGCAACGCGCTGCCGATCCGGAACATTCCGGTCGGCACGCTCGTGCACAACGTCGAGCTCCAGCCGGGACGTGGTGCCCAGCTCTGCCGAAGCGCCGGTGCTCAGGCTCAGCTCCTGGCCAAGGAAGGCGACCGCGCGACGCTGAAGCTGCCGTCCGGTGAGGTCCGCCTCATCGGTCTCGACTGCATGGCCACGATCGGTCAGGTGGGCAACCTCGACCACGAGAACGTCTCGATCGGCAAGGCTGGCCGCGTGCGTTGGCGTGGCTTCCGGCCGACAGTGCGCGGCACGGTCATGAACCCAGTCGACCATCCCATGGGCGGCGGCGAGGGCAAGGGGAAGGGGAATCACCCCATGACTCCGTGGGGCAAGCCGACCAAGGGCTACAAGACCCGACGGGGCGCGCGGCCGTCGGACACGTGGATCGTGACGCGACGGAAGAAATAGGAGCCGGGGATGGGACGCTCGCTCAAGAAGGGCCCGTACATCGACGAGACACTGCTCGGTCGCATCGAAGAGATGAACCGCTCGCGCCAGAAGAAGGTCCTCAAGACGTGGTCGCGGCGCTCGACGATCGCCCCGGAATTCGTGGGCCACACCCTGGCCGTCCACAACGGCAAGAAGTTCATCCCCGTCTACGTGACCGAGAACATGGTCGGTCATCGCCTCGGCGAGTTCGCGATGACGCGGACGTTCAAGGCGCACGGCCAGGCCGAGAAGGCCTCGGCGTCGCCGACGGGAAAGACCTAGGCCATGCGCACGTTCGCGCGCGCACGGTTCGTGCGGGTGTCGTCCCGGAAGGCGGGGGTCGTGCTCGAGCAGATCCGTGGCAAGTCGGTGGCCGACGCCCTGGCGACGCTCCAGTACACGCCGCGGATCGCGGCCCGCTTGATCGAGAAGGTGCTGCGCTCGGCGATCGCCAACGCCGAGCACAACCATCAGGTCCGGAACCTCGACGACCTGCGCGTGGTGCAGGCCACGGCGGACGGAGGGCCGTCCCTCAAGCGCGTGCAGCCGCGCGCGATGGGCCGCGCGTTCTTCATCAAGCACCGCACGAGCCATCTGATGGTTGCGGTCAGTGACGAGGTCAACGGCGCCCGCCTGGCGCCTGCACCGGAGCGCGCGCGCCCACCGGCAGTTCGGCCGGCCGCGGAAACCGGAGACGCGAAGCCGGCGGCCCGGACGAAGGCGCCCCGGGGCGGAGGCAAGGCGGCGGCCTCGAAGCGTGGAGCGGGCAAGGGGAAGAGATAATGGGCCAGAAGACACATCCGATCGGCTTTCGCCTGGGCGTCACGCGGACGTGGTCGTCGCGGTGGTTCGCGACCAAGAACTACGCGAAGCTGCTGCACGAGGACGTGAAGATCCGGCGCTACATCAAGGACCAGCTCTATCACGCCGGGATCTCCCGGATCGACATCGAGCGCTCGGCGAATCGCGCCCGGATCACCGTGGCGACGGCGCGGCCGGGGATCATCATCGGCCGCAAGGGCGCCGAGGTGGAGCGGCTCAAGAACGAGCTGCAGGCGCGGACGCAGAAGGAGATCTACCTCAACATCGAGGAGGTCATCCATCCCGAGCTCGACGCCCAGCTCGTGTCCGAGAACGTCGCGTTGCAGCTTCAGAAGCGCGTGGCCTTCCGTCGGGCGATGAAGAAGGCGGTGACGTCCTCGCTACGGCTGGGCGCCGACGGGATCCGGATCGCCTGCTCCGGGCGCCTGGGCGGCTCCGAGATCGCCCGCCGCGAGTGGTATCGCGACGGTCGGGTGCCGCTGCACACGCTGCGCGCCGACATCGACTTCGGGATGGCCACCGCCCACACGACGTACGGGACGATCGGCGTGAAGGTCTGGATCTTCAAGGGCGAGGTGCTCGCCAAGGCGCCCGCGGAGGCCTAGAGGACCGTCCATGCTGATGCCCAAGCGCGTCAAGTACCGGAAGGCCCAGCGCGGTCGCATGCGTGGCAAGGCCCAGCGCGGTTCGACCCTGGCCTTCGGTGAATACGGCCTCAAGGCGCTCGAGCCTGGCTGGGTCACGAACCGCCAGATCGAGGCCGCGCGCGTGGCCCTCACCCGAAGCCTCAAGCGGGGCGGCAAAGTCTGGATCAGGGTCTTTCCCGATAAGCCGGTGACGAAGAAGCCCGCCGAGACCCGGATGGGCAAGGGCAAGGGCAACCCGGAAGAGTGGGTCGCCGTCGTGAAGCCGGGCCGGATCCTCTACGAGATGGAAGGCGTGACGGAAGAGATGGCCCGGGAGGCGTTCCGCACCGCCGGCCAGAAGATGGGCATCGAGACGAAGTTCGTCAGCCGCGTGCGAGCGCTCTGAGGCGAGACGATGAAACCGGCCAAATGGCGGGATCTGAGCGAGGACGAGATGCGGCAGAAGGTGCGTGAGCTGTCGGAGGAGGTCTTCAACCTCCGCTTCCAGCTCTCGATGGGCGTGGCCAAGAACCCATCCCGCCTCAGCCAGGCCCGCCGTGACGTCGCCCGGGCGCTGACGATCCTGCGAGAGCAGGGCGCGCGTGTGGAGGTGCCCACCGTGCCGGCGGCGATCGCGGCGGTCACGGAGCCCAAGGCGCCGAAGAAGAAGGCGTCGACCCGGCGTCGGGCCGCGGCGGCCACGAAGACCAGGACCACGAAATCAGCGGCGAAGAAGACGCCGGCGAAGAAGGCGAAGAGGGCATAGAGCATGGCGCTCGGTGACCGGAAGACGCGAGAAGCCGTGGTGGTGAGCGACGCCATGCAGAAGACGCGCGTGGTGAGGATCGAGCGGGTGTATCGGCACCCGCGGTACGAGCGCGTCGTGCGGAGCGCCAAGAAGGTCAAGGCGCACGACGAGGCGAACGAGAGCCGCGTGGGCGACCGCGTGCTGATCGAGGAGACGCGCCCGCTCTCGAGGGAGAAGCGGTGGCGGATCAGCAAGATCCTGACCCGCGTGTCCTGACCGATGATCCAGCCACGCTCGATGCTCGACGTCGCGGACAACTCCGGCGCCAAGAAGGTGCAGTGCATTCGGGTCATGGGCGGAGCGAACAAGCGCTACGCCTCCCTGGGTGACACCGTCATCGTGGCGGTCAAGGAGGCGGCGCCCGACGGCACCGTCAAGAAGGGTGAGGTGGCCCGGGCAGTGGTGGTGCGTACGGTCAAGGAGGTCCGCCGCAAGGACGGCTCCTACATCCGCTTCGACCGGAACGCCGTCGTGCTGATCAAGCCCGACGAGAATCCCGTGGGCACCCGCATCTTCGGCCCGGTGGCGCGTGAGCTGCGGGAGCGGCAGTTCACCAAGATCATCTCCCTGGCTCCCGAGGTCATCTGATGGCGACGAGCGTGCACGTACGCAAGGGCGACACGGTGGCGGTCATCACCGGGCGCGAGCGTGGCAAGCGTGGCAAGGTCCTGCGGGTGTCGCCGGAGAAGGGCCGTGTGCTCGTCGAGCACGTCAACATGGTCAAGAAGCACCAGCGACCCACGCAGAAGCTCCGGCAGGGCGGCATCATCGAGCGCGAGGGGGCGATGGCGCTCTCCAACGTGCTGCTGGTGTGCAGCCGCTGCGACAAGGCGTCACGCACGGGCATCAAGCTGCTGGCCGACGGCCGCAAGGTCCGCATGTGCAAGCGCTGCGGCGAATCGGTGGACAAGGGTTAGACGACATGGCGAATCCAGCCTCCGCGCCAGGAACGACGAAGAAGCCGGCGCCCAAGCCGGCTCCGGCCGGGAAGGGCCAGCCCAAGAAGGGGGACGCCGCCGCTCCGCCGGTCGGCAAGACGCGGCCCAAGGGCACCGGCGAGGTCGCGCCGCGGCTGCGGGACCGCTTCCGCGCGACCATCGTGCCGGCGCTCATGAAGGAGCGCAGCTACGCCAACCCGTTCGCGGTGCCGCGCCTGGAGAAAATCGTCATCAACATGGGCGTCGGCGAGGGCCGTGACAACGCGAAGATCATGGACTTCGCCACCGCCGACCTGCGCGCCATCAGCGGACAGCGGCCGATCGTGACGCGGGCCAAGAAGTCGATCGCCAACTTCAAGCTGCGCGAGGGCGTGCCGATCGGGGCCAAGGTCACGTTGCGGGGCGCGCGCATGTACGAGTTCCTCGATCGCCTGGTCAACGTGGCGCTGCCCCGCGTGCGTGACTTCAAGGGCGTGCCCCCCAAGGGCTTCGACGGCCGCGGCAACTACGCGCTCGGCCTGCGCGAGCAGCTGATCTTCCCCGAGATCGTCTACGACAAGGTG
>Ga0209161_10003717_pt1 | contig 12220 bp, 10 predicted proteins | sample GraSoiAngelo_155_FD_186169 | JGI IMG/M metagenome (GOLD analysis project Ga0209161, IMG submission 186169) | Grasslands soil microbial communities from the Angelo Coastal Reserve, California, USA - 14_1009_13_30cm (SPAdes) (version 2) | ecosystem: Environmental > Terrestrial > Soil > Grasslands...
GTTTCTATTTTCGGCAAGTCCATATTGGTTCTCATGCTTTGGCTGTTTTGCCCGTCCGATTCGCAGCCGCCGTTATTTTCACGAGATTGCGAAGATAACGGTCAGTGAACCACGCCCCGTGATTGCGGATACGTCGCCGCTGGTCCGGCGTGCGAAGCTTGTAGTCCTCAATCGTATCTCTCAAAGCGCGTCTCTCCGCCGGACCGCGGCGAATTCTTTTGCGCCACATTCCACCGTTTTTTTTCATCTCGACTTCGCCGAGGATGCCTGCGATTTGACCGAGTAATTGCCGCTCGCCATGAGGCGCGATTACCCTCTTACTCGTTCTGTCCTTATTAGTAGGGTTACTCGGGTACTCGTTATTAGTAGGGTTTGGTTTTCCCGAGACTCCGGTTTCCCGAGACTCCTCTTTTCCCGAGACTCCGATTTTCCCGAGATTGGGAAAACCGTCATCTCCGCTTTGGGCTAAAAACTGCTCCGGCCACTCATAAACGGTCCAGCAGCTCCCACAAAATAGACCGCGTTCGTCTTTGAGAGGCTGCAATTTTGCATATCCAAGTCCGAGAAGTTCATTCAGGGCTGTCCGCACACTGTAGGCCCGATCGGTGGCATGTTTGACCAAATCGGCAAAGATCACGTGCCAGTCTTTTGGTTTGCTCATCAGGTAGGCGTGTAGCCCTTTTGCTTTCCAGGAAATACGGGGATCATTCAGCGCCCGAGCGTCGATCATGGCGAACGGATGGGTCCGCTTTTTGATCTTAACGATCGTCTCTCGGCGGGAGCGGCTGTCGGAATCGGCCCGTAGATTTGTCCGTGCGCCCGGTAGTCTATCCGTTAGGCTCGGCATTGCTGTTCACGAAGAACGCGCGCGGTTGGGTTTCCGCTCGGCGCTCCCTTTTTTTTGCGCGATCTCATTTTACTTGTTAGGCCGCCAGTTTCGCGATGTCCGTTTGCTCGCGCAGAAAGCGATCGCATTCAGCCTTCGCGATGATGACGTGGCGGACTGCCGGAAGTCGCGTAATCAGTCGGCGCCGGACATAGCGCCGGACTTGCGAAACTGAAACGCCCAGGTAAACAGCCGCTTCTTTAATTTTGAAAGCGCCCCTGTCGCAAAGGGGAATCTGTGTACTGGTGCTCATAATGCGACCACCAATACGCCCAGTTGATCTGACTCAATTAGTCCTTTTTTTACCGCACGGGGGTACGATTTGAAGCGCTTTATATCTCACGGCGCGAGCGCCACGCGCATCAACTTTAAGAGGAACGCCGAGTTTGTGGCATCTTTCGCGAAGCTTCTTATCCGATGTGATGCGAAGCTTCGAGACCAACTGTTCATTGAGTTCTCGCACTGTGTGCTGCGATTTCGGCCAGATGCGCATTTTGTATTCGAGAAGCCACTGGTCCAGCGTCACATCGCTGTGGTTCTTGTTGAATGAAATGCGCTCTTCGTTCAAAATCCGCATCGCTTCTGCCAAGCCTCTAAAAAATTCCGCGTCGAGTGCATTAAGGGCGCGCACGAACGGGGACAAGAAGCCGACCCGCAGCGGTACGCTAATCCTTGTGTGTCTGACGGGGTATCCGGCTCGTGCGGCCTCTTGATCGTAAATAAGCGCATTCCGCCAAAGGCTGAGAAATTGGAAGGCGGCTCTCTTCTTTTTTGACTTTCGGAGCTTTCCGAAACGCGCCATGTCGTAATCTTCTATCCACTTCATGAAGTACGCCCGATTACTTTCATTCGATGGAAGTGACTGGAGCCAATCTAAAAAGATTTCCCCTCCGCCCGATCGAACATTCAATTCTTTTTGACGCTCTGTAAGCGGAAGCTTTGAGCGCTTGAATTTTTTGGGTCCAGATCCGGTCGCCAGCTGCTTGCAGGCAATTTTTAGGACCGATTCGAGTTTAATTCCTTCTGCGCTCATTGGGAAGCCGCTGCGGACATAGGAACGAAATCTTCCGGCAATCCGTCCGTCATGAGTTGCGCCATTCGATGTGAATGCGCGCGATTAACGTGGCTGTAGGTATCGAGAATGAGTTTCCCGCCGTCTTTGTGGCCCTGCCATTCCGCGATCACCTTCACGTCCACGCCGCGCTCGATTGCGCGGGTGATGAACATCCGGCGAAACGAGAGGTGAGTGTACAGCGGCAGATTTAAGCGCCGACAGGCGTTGGCGATTGCTTTCTTTGCGTTGTTGATCGCGAACACGCGCTCGTTAGGCGCATCATCGCGGCGCCGGCGGAGCAGTAACGGTTTTAATTGCGGATAGATCGGAATCTCGAAGCCGGATTTCGTTTTGTGACGAAACGTCGTGATCTTTTGGCGTTGCCAATGAATGTCGCTTTGCCTAAGCGCGGCCGCTTCCGCTTTCCCTAACCCGGCTAGTCCGAGAAACTCAACGAAGTCCGCGCTGTCTTCCGCATCATGCCCGTTGAACTTTTGTGAGCGGATGCTTTCAACGATCGCCTTAAATTCCTCAAAGCTCGGAGTGGCACGAATAGGCTTCGGAAGTTTCATCCTCCGTAGGTGTGCGGCCGGAGATCGCGAGATGATTCCATCCCGCACGGCCATTCCGAAAATGTGTTTGATTTCTGCTGCGTGTTGATTGCGGGAAACAGCGCCGAAGCGATAACGTGAGATCCACAGATCGACATGCGACGGCTTAATTTTCGTAACCTGAGTAAGTCTGCCGGTGGGCCAGTCTGATTTAGTGCGGCGAATGATGAGTGCCTTGCGCTCGATCGTTTTCGGCTTCAGGTGCTGGATCGTCTCCGAATAGCGATCGCAGAGTTCCCCGAGCGTTAGCTTGCCTTGCGCAGGATCGACCTGCTTCCGCTCTTCCTTTAACCAGGCGAGGGCGCGCTGGGCCGATGCGCGATCGGTGGTCCGCAGTGAACGGCGGATTTCCTTGCTACCGCTTTCGAACCGCGCATAGTAGACGCCATTCGATGAATAGCGGTACAAACATTCGCCTACCTTCTGGAATACACTCTGGCGTGTTCTCACTTGACCTTGAATGTATGCCGGATAAAATAGCCGGACAAGCATATTTTTCGGCTTTTTTGTGGGGCCGCTTTTCATAGGTAGATTGCGGGTGTAGCTCAGTGGTAGAGCACCTCCTTGCCAAGGAGGACGTCGCGAGTTCGAGCCTCGTCACCCGCTCCAAGTCTTCGCGTGGAGCGTAGCCAGAAGCGATGTATCTGTGGCGAAAAATTGCTGAGCCGCGCTGGCTGGGTGCGCACGAAAACATTTTGCAAGCCTGTTCACGCGGGAGACTTGCGATCATCTCGAAACCCGGCAGGAAGCGGCGGCAGCTCGAAATTGCGTGCACATCACGCGATGATTCCCGAAAACTCGTCGAAGAATTTGGCGGACGCGTCGAGAAATTGCCGCGCGACTGGTTACAGCGATTCGCCCGCCTTCACCAATCGAAGCCAATCAAGGTCGGAAAACGACTAGTGATTGCAGGAAAGATCGATTTCCAAACCTCGAAGGCGTTCGGCCTGAAGAAGCCGCGGCTGCTCGTTATTCCCGCTTCCGCGGCGTTTGGAACAGGAGAACATGCCACGACAGCAATGTCCCTTCGTCTCCTCGAGCGCTTAACTCGCGAATGGACGAATAGCTGGTCGCTTGCCGACCTTGGAACCGGGAGCGGAATTCTCGCTCTCGCGGCGGAACGCTTCGGCGCAGGCCGCATGGTTGGTATTGATATCGACCCCAAAGCGATTTCCGTAGCGAAAGCAAACGCACGTCTTAACAAAATCGACAATATCGATTTTAAGTCGGGCGATCTGCGCAAATGGAAGTCCCAGGCGGGAAGAGACATTGTTACTGCGAATCTTTACATCCAGTTGTTGATCGAAATTCTCCCGAAACTAAGATGCGGTCATTGGCTAATTCTTTCCGGCGTGCTGCGCATGCAAGAAAACAAACTCTTTCACGCTCTGAGAAGGAACAAGATTGAGATCGTGAAAGTAAACCGTCGCGGGAAATGGATTGCCGTGCTGGCGAAGGCGCCGCATGCGTCCCGCTTGCGAATTAGCCGAAGGTCAGATTAGAAGTCTACGCGACTTTGGATTTGCGCGAGTAAACTCTGACAGATAGGTTCTTTCAGCCTTGGCGGCTTCGGTTTCTCTGCATTCCACGCGGTTTAAACACGAGCCGCGGCTGAAACAGACACCATGCAGAACGAACAACTCGCCTACGTCGCCGTCACGCCGTACTCGATGCGCAAATCGCGCACCGGCGGCATCGTTGGCCGGCTGATTTCCCGCACAGGACTCGATCTGGTAGGCGGACGCATGTTTGCACCGGGTCTGGAGTTAACCAAGCGCTACGCAGAGACGATCGTGACGGAAACCGATCCGCGTCATCGCGCGACGCAAGAGCTGATTCGCGAGTACGTTCTGAAGAATTTCACAAGTGAGAAAAACGGACAACGCCCGCGCCTTTTGTTCCTTGTTTTTCGCGGCCCGGAGGCGGTCGAAAAGATTCGCGGCACGGTTGGTCATATCGTGCACGAGCGCACCAGCGGCGAAACGATTCGCGACACCTACGGGGATTACATCACGGATGATTCAGGGAAGGTGACTTACTTTGAGCCCGGAGTATTGGCGACTTTCGATCCAAAAGCAGTTGAGCACGATTTGAAGCTCTGGGCGGAATTTTCCGATTCTGACAGCGGAATTTTGGATCGAGTCGTCCCCTTCCCCGCCAACGCGCAAGTCGAAAAGACGCTCGTCCTGATCAAACCCGACAATTTCAGGTTTCCAAATCTCCGGCCGGGCGGGGTCATTGAAGTATTTTCCCGCTCAGGGCTTTCCATCATTGGATTCAAAGTTCATCAGATGAGTGTTGGGCAAGCGGAGGAATTTTACGGCCCTGTGCTGCCGGTTCTTGAGAAAAAACTTGGCCCAAAGAGCGGCCGCGAAAACTGGGAAAGCATTGTCGAATTCATGGCCGGGCGAAAGCCAAGCGAATGTCCGCCTGAAGAACGCGGTGCTCCCGGAACGGAAAAATCGATCGCCATTGTTTATCAAGGCGTGGATGCGGTCCGTAAGATTCGTGACGTGCTGGGCCCGACCGATCCAGCCAAGGCGCCGCCAGGCTCGATCCGGAGAGAATTTGGCCAGACCATCATGATCAACGCTGCGCACGCCTCGGATTCTCCTGAGAACGCCAAACGCGAAATGGGAATCATTCGAATCGACGAGAATAATTTCAAACCTCTGATTGAAAACTTCTACCGCCGCTCATAGTTTGCGCTCCATTTTGAACCATCCCACAACTAGTCCTATCACCATGGAAATTTCCGAACGCGCCGCTCAACTCAGCCCTTCGCTTACTCTCTCGATCGATAGCAAGGCCAAAGCCATGAAGGCCGAGGGCATAGATGTCTGCGGCTTTGGCGCAGGCGAACCGGATTTCGATACGCCCGAACATATAAAAAAGGCTGCGATCGACGCATTGGAGGCCGGCTTTACAAAATACACGCCCAGCGCCGGCATCCCGGAATTGCGTCAGGCAATCGCAGAAAAATTGGCTGCCGATAACGGCCTGAATTATCGCGCTGCGCAGGTTATCGTGAGTAACGGCGCAAAGCACGCGTGCTACAACGCGATCCTCGCCACATGCCAGCCTGGCGATGAAGTCATAATTCCCGCGCCCTATTGGGTCAGCTATCCGGAAATGGTCAGGTTGGCCGGCGCTGATCCCGTGATCGTGCCGACCAGTGAGCGCAACTCCTGGAAAATGCGGGCCGAAGACTTCGAAAATGCAATGACCCCGCGCACGAAGATGTTGATCATGAACAGTCCCTGTAATCCGACCGGCTCTGTTTATACGCGAGAAGAATTGCAGGCGATTGTCGATGTTGCGGCTGAGGAAGACATTTACATTTTGTCAGACGAAATCTACGAGAAGCTCGTTTACGACGATACAAAACATGTGAGCATCGCCTCGCTCTCCGAGGCGGCCCACGATCTGACGATCACAATCAACGGCTTTAGTAAGACTTACGCGATGACAGGCTGGCGGCTTGGTTATCTGGCAGCTCCGGAGGCTGTGGCTAAAGCGGTCGATTCGATTCAAAGCCATACCGCATCTAATCCTTCTTCTTTCTCGCAGTACGGCGCAGTCGCCGCTTTAAAGGGCTATCAACAACCGATAATCGATATGCGAGAAGAGTTCGATATGCGCCGCAATTACATGTTCGACCGCATCTCAAAAATCTCGAATGTTACTGCCGTCAAACCGGAGGGCGCATTTTACGTCCTGGTGAATATTAGTCAGCTCGGTCTAACTTCGCAAAATTTCGCCGATCGGCTGTTAAGTAAAGCCAACGTCGCGGTCGTTCCTGGAGCCGCCTTCGGCGACGATCGCACTATCCGGCTCAGTTACGCGACCAGTATCGACGTCATCAAAAAAGGGTTGGATCGCTTCCAAGACTTTTGCCGCACATTGTGATCCCTCATCCCGAGTCGCGCAGACGACGAGGGACCTCGCAATCACACGTTGCGGATCTTGCAGCTTTCAAAGCCAGCGCGGACGCTGATGCCACGCGCGTCTTTTCTTGTGCGCCAAGAGCGTTTTTGAGAGGTTCCTCGCTTCGCTCGGAATGACAAGCTAATTGTCTTTCAATGCCCGGTTCTCTCGCGCTCATTCTTCACGCGCATCTGCCGTTCGTTCGCCATCCCGAGCACGAGCATTTTCTGGAAGAAGACTGGTTCTTCGAAGCAATAACGGAATGTTATATCCCGCTGGTGCGCATGATGCAGCGCCTGGTCGATGATCATGTGCCGTTTAAGCTTGCCATGTCGCTCACGCCGACGCTCTGCGCAATGCTGCAGGACAAACTGCTTTGCGAGCGTTACGTACGGCATCTTGATTCGTTAATCGATCTCGCAGCGCGTGAACGGAAACGAAATCGTAATCACCCGTCACTCCGCGAGCTCGCGGACTTTTATTTCAAAATCTTTGGCGAAGCCCGGCGCTTCTTTGTCGATGAATGCAAATGCGATTTGGTTGCCACTTTTCGCGAACTGCGGGAAAGCGGTGGACTTGAAATCGTTGCCTCGGCCGCAACGCATGGCTTGCTACCCCTGCTCCAGGAGCCGGTTATGGCCCGGGACGGTGAGATTGGCGCTCCAGCCCTTGCCTGGTCCACGCCGCCGCGGTCAATGTCCGCGGCTACAGCAGCGCGGGCCCAGGTTTTGATTGGACGCGATGTCTATGTGGATCTTTTCGGTGTCGAGCCCGCCGGCTTTTGGCTGCCTGAATGCGCTTACGATCCGGATCTGGAATCTATCCTGCAAGAAGCAAATATTCGCTGGTTCGTTCTCGACACGCATGGCCTGCTGTTTGGAAAGCCGCGTCCGCGTCGATCGATTTATGCACCTTGTTACACGCCGGCTGGGCCGGCGGCATTTGCGCGCGATCGTGATTCAAGCCGACAGGTTTGGAGCGCACAGGGAGGTTATCCTGGTGACCCTGCGTTCCGGGAGTTTTATCGCGACGCCGGATTCGACCTTCCATTGGAACATTTGGGACCAGTTGCTCACGGCACCCGGAAATTCTCCGGCGTGAAGTATCACCGTATCACGGGAGCCGGTGGCGAGAAGGAGTTATACGATCCAGCCGCCGCAGAAAAAGTGGCCGAGACGCAAGCCCGTCATTTTGTTGCGGAACGCCGGCGCCAGATCCGTGAAGTCGCCGCGGTGGGGTTTGATCCGATTGTGGTCGTTCCCTTCGATGCCGAGCTCTTCGGGCATTGGTGGTTTGAAGGCCCTCGTTTCCTCGAACAATTCATTCGCCGCGCAGCAATCGAGCGCGATTTCCGTCTCTCCACGCCGAGCGAATATCTGGCGGCCAATCCGACGCAGCAAATCATTGAGCCAGCAACTTCAACATGGGGCGAGAACGGTTATTTTGAAGTTTGGCTGAATCCTAGCAACGCGTGGATTTATCCACAGCTGCATGTTGCGGCACAGCAAATGAGTGAAGCCGCGCGTAGGTATGCAAACGAGTGCAGCCCACGCGCTGACCGCGTGCTCAAGCAACTCGCGCGTGAACTCGTACTCGCTCAGTCCAGCGATTGGGCGTTCTTGATTAAAACCGGGGCCGCACCTGAGTACGCGACCAAGCGCACCATCGATCATCTCGCTCGCTTCAACCGATTATGCGATCGACTCGTCACGAATACGGTGGATGAAGAATTTCTACGGGGGTGCGAATGGCGCGATAATCTTTTTCCAAACGTGAACTGGCGTTACTACATCTAGCCACTTGTCATTCCGAGCGAAGTCGCTTGCCCCGTCGTAGCTTTATGCGAAGGCTGGGAGGAATCTCTATCTCTCGTTATCAATTAATTCGAGATGTCTCGGCTCCGCTCGACATGACAACAAAGATCAAAACAGCGATTCTGACAGTGTTCTTGGCTTATGCCGCTCTGGCGCAAAAATCCCAAACGCCGACTCCTTCCGCGATGCCAGAGGAAGCTCCTTCTTTGTCGCCCATTCCGATAGAATCCCTCACGCCGACACCTGCGTCAGAGCAGACGCCTTCAGCTTCCCCCGCGCGAAGCATCCGCATCAGTTTCGTACCACCACCGTTAGAAGGCCGGATCAGTCTCGGAATTTACGATTCAAAAGGAAAGCTACTTCGCGTTTTGCACCACGAAGCAGACCTCAACGAATTCAAAATCGGTGCGGACGCGCTCGTGACACAATGGGACGGGAAAAACGATAATGGCGAAGATTTGCCTGCTGGAAGATATCATGCTCGTGGTTATCTCGTCGGTTCTCTCAGGGTGGAAGATCTCAATCAGGCCGCCGCTTCCCCTCCCGAAAACAACTCGAATGCGAGCGTTAAAGTGAACCTCATGGCAAATCCGCTGGCAAACGACAAGCCAACACCCGTCGAACTCGGCACGGGGTTTGACAATGACGGAAGCTACTTGAAAACAAACGACGGCCTTCGGTTGTTCACGATAAGTAAATCGCCGAATCTGAGTCGTGTATCGCTTATAAGGAAGGGCGATAAATCGGTCGATGTTTGGCAAACGGATGGCACTGTCTTCCACCAATTCCGCATCTCGAATGTGGATCAGATGATGGCGTTCGATTGTGGTGAATTCGAATTGAAATGAGCGACTCCTATTAACACCTCGCTTCAGCGAGATGTGATCCGGGCACTGCATTAAGTAAACCGCTTTAGCAGTTTTTCGAGGAACGTGATGGAAACCGCTCAAGCGGTTGAGAGCCTCATGCCAGCGCCTACCACCCCGCTGAAGCAGTGTGTTAATGAGATTCCGTTGATTGATCCGCACTCGTCGACAACCGCTGGTCACGAGGCAAAATCTCTGCTAGTTAAAACGCCGATGCCTGCTCCTGAGTTTCAACATACAGTTGGTAAGACCGCCAGCTTTAGCGGTACGGCACTGCATACGGGTGACAAAGTCACTCTGAAACTGCATCCCGCGCCGGTAGATCATGGCATCAAATTCAAGCGTAAAGATCTACAGGATGAGCCGACCATCGATGCGAAGATCGAGAATCTCAAAACGGTCGAGCGCGCCACGACTATCGGTGAGGGGCCTGTGCGAGTGCACACAGTGGAGCATATTCTGGCCGCGCTCTCGGCGATGGGCGTGGACAACGCCATCGTCGAGATGGATGCAAACGAGCCACCAATCGGAGACGGCAGCGCACAGCCTTATGTCGATCTCATCAAGAAAGCCGGTGTAATGGCCCAGGAGCAACGGAGAAAATTCTTTGACGTGCGCGAGCCGATGCATGTGGAAGCGAAAACGGGCGCGCTGCTCGTTTTACTGCCGGATGACAAATTTCGCATCTCATGCACACAAGCTGGACCGAACAATCGCTTCGCGCAGTTTCTATCGATGGAAATCACCCCCACGGGCTTCGAGTGCGAGATCGCGCCGGCACGAACATTTGTTTACTACGAGGATGTTGAGCCACTCATGGAGAAGAACTTGATCAAGGGCGGCAGCCTCGAAAACGCGATTGTCGTGCGCGGCGAGGCGGTCTTAAGCAAGGAACCATTGCGTTTTCCAGACGAATTCGTACGGCACAAAATCATCGATATTATCGGCGATCTCGCGCTAGTCGGCCGGCGTATCCGCGGTCACGTCGTGGCGGTGAAGCCCGGACATGCTGCGAATGCGGAATTGGCTCGTGCGCTCGCTCGCGAGCAGACGCGGAGAAGCGCGATGAGCACACCGCGCGCGATCCCAATAGGCGATTCCGGTCTGGACACTGGCGAGGTGATGAACATCCTTCCGCATCGCTACCCTTTTTTGATGGTTGACCGGGTCATCGGCTTCGAGGGCGAAAATAAAATTACGGCCATAAAATCCATCACGATTAACGAGCCGTTTTTTCAGGGGCATTTTCCCGGTCACCCAGTCATGCCTGGAGTAATGCAAGTGGAAGCGATGGCGCAAGTGGCCAGTATTCTATTGTTCAAATTGACGAAGACTTCGAGTCGTGTCGGCTATTTCATGAGTGCGGACCAGGTGAAATTTCGCAAACCGGTTTTTCCGGGCGACACGATTTTCATTCACGCCGAGCTGACAAGAGCGCGTGGCAATCGCATGGCGAAAACGAAGTGCTACTGCGTGGTGAACGACGCAATCGTTTCGGAAGCTGAACTCATGTTCACGTTTCTCGACAAATGAGCGACGGGCGGATTCATCCGACCGCCGTTATCGATCCAGGCGCCGAAATCGGTGCGGGAACGATCGTAGGACCCTACTGCGTTATTGATTCCGGCGTTGTGCTTGGCCCAAACTGCTGGCTTCAACATCATGTCACGCTCTGCGGACCGATGAAGGCTGGAGCGAAGAACAGGTTCTACGCGTACTGCTCCATCGGCCAGCAAACGCAGGACTTAAAGTATCGCGGCGAACCGACTTATCTGGAAATCGGCGACGAAAACACGTTTCGTGAATTCGTGACGGCGCATCGCAGCACAACGAGCGAAGGCAAAACGCGAATCGGCAATCGCGGAAACTTTCTCGCTTACAGTCATATCGGTCATGATTGCACCGTGGGCGACGGCGTTATCTTTTCGAATAACGGCACGTTGGGCGGCCATGTTGAGATAGGAGATCATGCCGTGATGGGCGGCCTCACCGCTGTGCATCAATTCTGTCGGATCGGCCGATTTGCGATCACCGGTGGCTGTTCCAAAATTGTGCAGGACGTTCCGCCGTTTATGATCGCCGACGGTAATCCCGCGGAAATTCGCGGGATTAATCTAATCGGATTGGAACGCAAGAATTTTCCGCCCGAAAGCGTGAAGCTAATCAAAGAGGCGTTTCGCCTGATTTACCGTTCAAAATACAACACGCGCCAGGCGATCGAAGCGATGCAGAAAGAATTGCCGCCGACCGAAGAAATCACCGAAATCATCCAATTCATCGAACAAAGCGAGCGGGGAATTATTCGCTGAGATTTCAGCCGCCGCCGCGGACTCGATATTAGAATTCGAGCTTCAATCCGTCGTACGCAATGTGCGCGCCAATGGGAAGCCGGCATTCTGCAGACTGCGGAAGATCGTGGCAGATATGAGTAAAGTAAGTCGATCCAGGCTTTACGCGCGCTGCCGCATCCAGGGCCTGCCCAACGCTCAGGTGTGTGGGATGCGGTCTGTCCCGCAGCGCATCGATGATTAAGACTCTTACGCCAGAGATAAGATCGACAATCGTATCTGGCACTGCGCTGCAGTCGCTTAAGTAGGCGACAAGTTTTCGATTCGCACGCGAGAAAAGATAGCCGTTCACCATGGAGTCGCCATGAGGCACCGACAGTGGTGTGACGAGGGTCTCACCCAGTTTAAAGGGGCCGTGAATTATATGCGCCTCCGGCTTTAGATAATATGGAACCGGATTGCTGGTGTTGAACGCAAATTGAAATACACGCTTCAAATCACGCATTGTTTCAGGCGATGCATAGACCGGCATGGAACCTCGCGCGTGCGAAAAGCGTCGGAGATCGTCAAAGCCCATGATATGATCGGTGTGCGAATGCGTGAAAACGACTGCATCTACTCGGCGAATGTCTTCTCGGAGCGCCTGGGTTCGAAAATCGGTTCCGGTATCCACTACCCAGGCACATTCCGGCGTTTCGATATAGATCGACGAGCGCAGCCGCTGGTCGCGGGGGTCGGGCGACCGGCAGACATCGCAATCGCAGCCAATCATCG
>Ga0209161_10003724_pt1 | contig 12201 bp, 10 predicted proteins | sample GraSoiAngelo_155_FD_186169 | JGI IMG/M metagenome (GOLD analysis project Ga0209161, IMG submission 186169) | Grasslands soil microbial communities from the Angelo Coastal Reserve, California, USA - 14_1009_13_30cm (SPAdes) (version 2) | ecosystem: Environmental > Terrestrial > Soil > Grasslands...
GGCCATGACGCCCCGGCGCGTCGCGATCCCGCGCTTTAGCAGCCGCGACATCAGGTCCTCGCGGTCGACCTTGCAGTCCTTGGTCAGCCGGACGCAGTACGACTGATAGGTGTGCGTCGCGTACGGCGGCGTGTACGGGACCTCGAGGCCTTTGATCTTCGCGAGCTCGGCGTTGTAGCGCTCTGCCTTTGCGACGCGGATCCGCAGCAGCTCGTCGAGGCGACGAAGCTGCACGAGGCCGATCGAGGCCTGGATGTCGGTCATGCGGTAGTTGAACCCGAGGTCGTGGTATTCCTCGATGATCGGCCGGTCGGCCTTGTGCCGGTCGAGATCGGAGACGCTCATCCCGTGCGCGCGGAGCTTTCGCGCGCGGTCCGCGAGGGCATCGTCGTCAGTGAGGATCATCCCGCCTTCGCCGGTGGTGATGACCTTGCGCGGATGGAAGCTGAAGACGGTCTGATGCGCGTTGGAGCCGACGCGCCGGCCCTTGTAGGTACCGCCGATCGTGGGCGCGGCATCTTCGATGAGGTCCACGCCGTGCCGCTTGGCGATCTCGTTGATCGCGCCGATGTCGCACGCGAGGCCGATCTGGTCCACGGGCATGATCGCCTTGGTGCGCCTGGTGATCCGCTTCTCGATGTCGCTGGGGTCCGCGTTGTACGTCCGGGGGTCGATCTCGCAGAAGACGACCGTCGCGCCCGTGTAGAGGATCGCGTTCGCGGAGGCGATGAACGTGAACGACGGGACGATCACTTCGTCGCCAGGGCCGACGCCGATCGCGGCGAGGGCGAGATGCAGACCGGTCGTGCAGGAGGTCGTCGCGATGCCCTGCTGCGCACCCACGTATGTCGCGACGGCCTTCTCGAACTCCGCCACCTTCGGGCCCTGCGTCACCCAGCCGCTCTTGATCGACTCGAACGGCGCGCGAGCCTCTTCCTCGGTGAGCGCGGGCTTGGTGATCGGGATGTTGAGCTTCTTCTTCGCCTCGACGGCCATCGGTCTCTCTCCTTACGCGGTCGCTTCGGACGCGCGGGCGTTCCCGAGCGCGCGCCGGCGCCAGTCGACGAGACGGCGCACGCCATCGCGCAGGGACGTCTTGGCCCTGAACCCGAGGACCTCTTCGGCTCGCTTCGGGTCCCCGACACGGCGGGCCGGGAGCGCCCCGGCTGGTTGCGGGCGGTATTCGACTCCGACGTCGCTCCCGGTGACCTCGAGGAGAAGGCCGGCGAGCTCGCTCATGCGGGTCTCCACGCCGGTGCAGACGTTCACGATCGCGTTCGTAGCGCTCGACTCGGCGGCCAGCATGTTCGCGCGCACGACGTCGTCGACGTACACGAAGTCCGCGGAGGACGATCCGTCACCGAAGAGCACGACCGGCTTGCGCTCGTCGATGAGATCGAGCCACCGGATCATCACCTCGAGGTGCTTCGAGCGGATGTCCTGCCGCGCGCCGTAAACATTGAAGTAGCGCAGGGCGGTGGTCGGTAGATCGGAAAGGTGCGCGAACGCGCGCGCCATCTGCTCGTTCGCGACCTTGGCCGCTCCGTAGACCGTCGTGCCGTTCAGCGGGTGGTCCTCATCGATGGGCAGGCGCATCGGCTCCCCGTAGACCACGGCCGAAGACGCGAGCACCACGCGTGCCACCTTGGCATCGGCCGCGGCCTCGAGCACGTTGAACGTGCCGTCGACCATCACGCGCTGGCATTCGCGCGGATCCTCCTGGCAGCGCGTCCACCGGGGCGCAGCCTGATGGAAGACGACATCTGCGCCGGCCACGTTCGCCCGCACCGCTTCGCGATCGCGGATATCCACTTCGACGAGCCGCGCACGGCCCGTCGCGAGCGCGCTGGTGAGGTTCTCAGGTACGCCACGGACGAGCGCGTCGAGGGCGACCACTCCGCTCGCGCCGGCAGCGAGCACGGCGTCAGCGAGGTGCGAGCCGACCATACCCGCGCCGCCGGTGATGACGACGCGCGCGCCGGAGAGAGCGCTCACTTCTTGATCCGGTTCACGTTCATCGTGAGATGAGCGAATCCGCGGTCCTGTGCGCCGAATGACGCGGTGGCGGTCACGAACCGTTCGTGCTGTGCAGCTCCGGCCACGCCGGTCTCGTCGGGACTGTCGAACGCCACGAGCCAGCCATCCTTGTCCTTCGTGATGCGCGCCGCGGTCTCCTCCTCGACCAACCGCTCGATCGCGCTGAGCGCGCTGTTCAGGGTGGAGAAGAAGAAGGTGTGCTCGACGCGGCTGCCGGAGCTGAAGAGACCCTGGAGCGGCGATTCCGCTTCGCCTGGCTCGAACGGCACCACGGTGAATTTGCTCGGATCCTTTCCAGCCTTGCGGAGAGCATCGGCGATCTTGGGGTCGAGGAGCGTCGTGTCGGTCGCGGAGCGCGGGACCACGCGAAACTTCTTCGACTCACCACCGAAGAGCTTCATGCGCGCTGCTCGGGATCTTTCCGGTATCGGAGCAGCTTGGCCGGCACGCCTGCCACTATCGCGTAGTCGGGCACGTCGTGCGTCACCACAGCGCCCGCACCGACGATCGCGCCCACGCCGACCGTCACGCCGGGCAGAAGCACGGCATTCACGCCGATGTCCGCCCATTTGCCGACGCGCACCGGCTTGATCACGAGGTCCGTCTGGATGATCGGAACGTCGACGGGGTCACCGGTGTGCTCGCTCCCGAGCACCTTCGCGCCCGGACCCCAACCCACGAACTCGCCGAGCTCGAGGTCGCGACAGTCGAAGTAGCTGTGGGGCCCGATCCAGGTATGCGCGCCGATCGCGCAGTGCCCGTCGTGCCGGCCCTGCAGGAAGGTCTGGTTGCCGATGAAGACCGCATCGCCGATCTCGAAGGTGTGCGGATGCAGCACGAGAACGCCCACCCCGATCCGCACGCCGCTCCCGAAAGACTTGCAGAGCGCGCGCAGCAGCACCCGCCGCTGCCGTGCGCCGTCGACGCTGTCGATGAACGCCGAGGCCGCGTAGCTCTCGAGGAGCGCCTCACGCGACTCGCGCTCCTGCAGCCGCGTGGACTCAGCGACCTCGTCCGCCGGGTCGGCCGCGACCTGCTGGACGCCGTGGACCGCCTTGACAGTCCGCGGGCTCAATGCGCCTTCATGAACTCGCGGATCGCCGTCGCGACGCGGTCCACCTGCTCGTCGGTGAGCTCTGGGAACATCGGGATCGACAAGACCTCGCCGGCGACCTTTTCGGTGACCGGGAGGTCGCCCTTGCGGTATCCCAGGAACTCGGCCGACTGCTGGAGGTGGATGGGCACGGGGTAGTGGATCTGTGTCCCGATGCCGTGCTCGCCGAGGTATGTGCGCAGGTCGTCGCGCCGTCCGCCCGTCACGCGGATCGTGTACGTGTAGAAGACGTGGCGGCGGATATCCGCCGGGATCTCCGGCGGGATTACACCTGACCCACGCAGCCGCTCGTCGTACTTTCGCGCGATCTCGCGCCGCCGCGCGTTCCACTGCTCCAGGCGGCGCAGCTTGATGCGGAGTATCGCCGCCTGTAGCTCATCCAGCCGCGCGTTGTAGCCGATGACCGGGTGGTAGTAGCGCGTCGACTGACCGTGCTCGCGGAGCGCGCGCAGCTCGTCCGCGAGCCGATCGTCGTTCGTCGTGATGCTGCCGGCCTCGCCGTACGCGCCCAGATTCTTCGAGCAGTAGAAGGAGAAGCAGTTGACGCGGCCCGCGGCGCCGGCCTTCTGCCCATCGTCGAGCAGGGCGCCGTGAGCCTGCGCCGCGTCCTCGATGATCGTGATGTTGCGGTCCTGCGCGATCTGCCGCAGCGGCTTCATGTCCACGCCGCGGCCGTAGAGGTGGACCGGGATGATCGCCTTCGTCCGAGGCGTGATCGCCGCGGCCACGGCTGCCGGGTCGATGAGCATGCTGCGCTCCTCGATCTCGACGAGGATCGGCCTGGCGTTCGCATACAGGATGGCCTCGACCGTGGCGAAGAACGTGTGCGACACCGTGATGACCTCATCACCCGACGAGACCCCGCATGCGCGAATCGCGAGCTGCAGCGCATCGGTGCCCGAGCCGACGCCGATAGCGTGCTTGGTGCCGATGTAGGACGCGAACTCCTGATCGAACGCTTTCACGTTTGGCCCGATCGTGAGCTGCATGCTGTCGAGGACCTCGTCGATCGCTTTCCGAACCTCATCGCGGATCGTCGCGTACTGAGCGCGCAGGTCGACGAGCGGGATCTCTTGCGTGGCGATGGCTGTCATGTCGTTGTTGTCTCCTTCAAAGCTTCCTCGATGTCGTGACGATGGCGTTGCAGATGGATGACGCCCGGCACGGCGAAGTGCAGCTGCAGACCCTCCGGTCCGTCGCCCCCGAGCAGCTGGTCTGCTCGGAGCGCGCGGACCGCGGCCATCATTCGCGAATGTGCTTCGAGCCATCGCTTCCAGCGGTCGGCCATGGGTCGTTGCCGCCACGCCTCATGCGTCGCCGCGTTCTGCTCGTCGGTCGATAGGAGTATCCCGACAAAGGCACGCGATCCCCGCTGGTCGGGCGCCCCGCCCTCCCTCGCGATCTTCTCGGCGACGCGGCCGGCGAGCTCCTGCCACCACGCCAGGTGCGGGATCATGTCGCGGACCCGCCACCCTGGGCCTTCGCCGAAGACGGGCCGGTCGAGGTCGCGATCATCGAGCGATCGCAGCCACTCGTCGAGGTCATGCCATTCACGCTCGAGCGCACCGATCGCGGCCCGCTGGTCCGGCGTCGTAACGTCGACCGCTGGGTCGCTCACGTCGCGCGCTCCGGCCCGCAGCGCGCGCAGCGGAGCTCCGTTCCCGGAGCGGGAAACATCTCCGAGCGCTCGCGGCCGCAGGCGCAGATCCAGCCGATGTGCCGGGCGGGATTCCCGACGACGAGCTCATGCGGGGGCAGGTCGCGCGTCACGACCGCTCCCGCGCCGACCATGGCGTAGCGGCCGATCTCGACCCCCGGGAGCACGATCGCTCCGGCTCCGATCGATGCGCCGCGCCGTACCGTCGTGTGCCCGAGCTCCCAGTCGTCGGCGGTCTGCAGCGTGCCGTCGGGGTTCGTCGCGCGCGGGCGGCGATCGTTCGTGAAGACAACGTGCGGTCCCACGAATACGCCCTCCTCGAGCGTGAGCCCCTCGAACAGCGAAGCGTTGTTCTCGATCTTGCAGCGATCGCCGATCACCACACCCGCACCGACGTAGACGCCTTTGCCGACATTGCACTCACGGCCGATGCGCGCGCCCTCGCGGACCTGCGCGTGATGCCAGACTCGCGTCCCGACGCCGATCCGCGCGTCCGCCGCGACGACGGCGGTGTCGGCGACCGACGCGGGCCGCGCCTCGGGCCGGGTCGCGGTCACGCGCGCACCGCCTCCGGCCGGTACGCGACGCGAGCGCCACCCGAGCGGAGCGAACGCATACCCGCCTCGAGCACGCGGACGACGCGAAGTCCGACCTCGCCGCCGCTGCGCGGCTTCGTGCCGTCGCGGACGCACTCGACGAAGTGCCGCACCTCGAGCTGCAGCGCCTCGGTGACATCGATGCGCGGGCTGTGGATATCGCCAGCGCGGTAGCTGCGCCGCAGGTCATCACCCGAAAGCTTCTCGACTCCGTGGTCGTAGACCTTCACCTTCTCAACGGCCTGCACGTCGTCGTAGACCACCATCTTCCGCGAGCCGATCACCGTCATCGTGCGGAGCTTGCTCGGCGCGAGCCAAGAGAGATGCGCGTGCGCAATCGCACCGGAGGGGAATCCGATCATGAGGAACACGACGTCCTCGATACTGGGCTGCACGTAACACGCGCCCATGCACTGGACCCAGGACGGCTCTTCGTCAAGCCAGTACAGGGTGATCGAGATGTCGTGCGGCCCAAGATCCCAGAGCACGTTGATGTCGAACTGGTGGAGGCCGAGGTTGACGCGCTGGCTGTCGATGTAATGGATGCGGCCGATGCCGCCCGCCTCCAGGATCTCCTTCACCCGCACCACGGCCGGGTTGTAGACGAAGGTGTGGCCGACCATGAGGGTCTTCCCGGCACGTTCGGCGGCGCGGACGATCGCCTCGGCATCGGCGACGGTCCCGGCGAGCGGCTTCTCGACGAACACGTGCTTACCGGCGGCGAAGGCTTCCTCGGCGATCGTGCGGTGCGTGCCCACCGGGGTCGCGATGCAGATCGCGTCGATCTTGCTGTCGTCCAGGAGCTCGTGATGGTCCCTCGTCATGCGCACGGCCGGAAATCGCTTGCGGAGGCGTTCGAGACGCTCCTCGGAAAGGTCGGCTACCGCGACCGGCTCGGCGCCGGGCGCTTCGCTCAGGTTCCGCACGATATTCGGTCCCCAGTAGCCCGCCCCGATCACACCCACCCGGAGCGTCACGCGAACACCCGGTCCTCATAGGGAATGTTTCCGATCGCCTCCGCCTTGCGTCTCCGGGACAGGAAGTGGTCGGCCATGGCGAGCCCCATCTCGGAGGCGATGTCCATGTCGACGTACTTATACAGCCCCTGCCTTCCACCGGTGACGAGATTGTCGAACCGGAGGAGCTCCTTCATGAGCGTGTCAATGGCGCGCTCGTAGCCGACCATGTACACGGGGTATCCGAACGTCGATCGGAGCACCACCGATTCGGCGAGCTCGGTCTCCTTCATGAACCCTTCCTCGGCCAGCTCCGCCGCGCAGATCCGACCCAGCTCGTCCGCAGACGCATTCCAGATACGGTCGCCGACGTCACAGGTGATGTCGCAAAGCAGGATCGTCTCGTCAGGCCCGCACACCTCGCTCCCACCGTAGTTCCGCGTCTCGCTCAGACGGTTGAACGTCTTGTTCGTAAAGTAGATCGACTGGGCAGGCAGCGCCTGCGGCCGTTTCACCCGCAGGCCGACGATGGAGAGCGCGCGGAAGCGCAGGAAGCGTGCCGCCGCCTTGGCTTGGTCCGAAACCGCATCGCCGAGCAGATCGATCAGCGCCGGCAGCGGGATCGAGTTCACGACGCGATCGCAGGCGATCCGCTGCTCCGGCGACCGCGCGGCGGCGAACGGGTTCCCCTTCTCCTCGGTCCCGGTGGCGAGCAGCGCGAGCTGACCGTCGAGATCGGTGCGCGGGACCTTCCGGTAGCGGATCGCGACGACGCGATCGCCGTCGACTTCGATGGCCGTCGCTAGCGCGCCGGTGCAGATCTCGTTCGCGGGGCTCGCCTTCTTGATCCGCTCGGCCATGCGCTGCGAGATGAGGCCCGCGCCGCGCGGCGGGTAGAAGAGCTCGACGACGAGCGGCGCGTAACGATGCTCCGTTCCGGTGATCTTCGCGCGTCCCTTGCGCAGGCTCGAGACGACAACTTTCGCGAGCGAGATGTGCGGGATGCGGTGCTGCGCGAACGACGCGGCGAGGTTCGAGGGCGGGACTCCCCAGACCTTGGTCGTGTACGGGCCGAAGAAAAGGGAGTAGAGCGTGCGGCCCATGGCCTGCACCACCCAGTCCTCGGCCGACACGAGCGCGCGCGGACGGATGCGGCGGCGGATGCTCTCGACGGTGTAGTCGGCGAATGCCCGCGCGGCGAGAAGCGGGGACATCGACTTCGCGATGTCGAGCGCCTCGAGCGGGTACTTGTAGTACTTGCCGCGGAACTTGATGCGGACGTTCTTGCCGCGCGCCGGGAAGCCGTCGGACGCGATCTCCTTGAACATGTCGAGCACGCGCTGGTTGCGGGCGTGATACGCGTGCGGGCCGAAATCGAATCCCGCGCCCGTTTCGCCGCGCAGGGTCGTGGCGAGGCCGCCCAGGAAGTGCTGAGCTTCGAGGAGCGTGACCTGCTCGCCATGTTCAGCGAGGGAGAACCCGGCGGCGAGCCCGCAGATGCCGCCGCCGAGCACGACGGTGTGGCTCAAGAAGGACCAATTCTAGGATTCAGGATTGGTTGCTGTTCAGGCGTGAGGGTCGGCGATGACCGCGTGGATGGCTTCATCGGCGGCCAAACTGAGACGCAAGGTCCGTACCGGGTGATGTGAGCCCAGCCAAGACGCGGACTAGTTCTTTGAAGCTCGACGCTTCTTCGCGATCGCTGAGCCTCGACGCGGCTCGACGAGGGGCCCGCGCGCACGCCGGATGATGGCAGCAGGTCGCTCCCGTGCAGGAAGCGCCGGGCCCGGCGGGAGCCTGCGCAGGCGGTCCCGCAACTCTTCAAGCGTCGGCCTCTTCTTCATACCTATTGCCCCGTGGCCGCGCGGAGCTTCGCGAGATCGTCCTCGAGCAGCTTGAGCTGACGCCCGTACTCGGCGAAGTCGCCGCTCTTGAGCGCGGCCTGTGCCGCGTTGTAGTGATCGGTCGCCGACTTCACGAGGGCGCTGATCACCGAGGCCGGCGGCGTCGTGGAGGGCGGCGGCGTCGTGGTCGGCGGTGGCTGCTGCTGCGCGCCGAAGAGCGCGTCGAGCGACTTCTCGAAGGACTCGGTCATGACGACGCGGCCCTGCGTCGCGAGGATCACGCGTTGGAGCTCCGGGATACGGCTCGTCGACGCCGCCTGGACGAAGACCGCCTCGACGTAGAGGAAGCTGCTGCCCACGGGCAGGACGAGCAAGTTCCCGCGGATGCAGTTCCCCGGCGACGGACAGAGCAGAGTGAGCTGCGAGCGGATGGTCGAATCGGCGTCGATCAGGTTCTCGACATTGAGCGGCCCGCTGATCGGACGGTCGCGCGAGAAGGTGAGGACGCGGAGCTTGCCGTAGTCGGGCGCATCGGCGCGTCCGGCGATCCAGCCGACCATATTGTTCCGTTCACCCCCGGCCGGAGTCATCGGCACGAACAACACGAACTCGGGACGATCCGAGCCGGGGAGCCGGGTCGTGACGTAGTACGGCTCGATCGGTTGCGCCGCGCCACCCTGCGTGAAGATCTCGCTCGCGATCTTCCACGCGTCCGTCCGGTTGTAGAAGTCGTCGGGATTCGTCATGTGGTACAGCGCGAAGATCTGCGCCTGAATGCTGAAGAGCGCCTCGGGATAGCGGATGTGATCCTTGAGCGCCTGGGGCATGTCGGCGATCGACTTGAAGAGTGACGGGTAGATCGCCCTCAGGTTGCGGATGACGGGATCCTGCTCGTCGATGACGTAGTAGCTGATCGTCCCGTCGTAGGCGTCGGTGACGACCTTGACGCTGTTCCGCACGTAGTTGAGGCGTCCGCCGGCGATCGATGTGGGTCCGGTGCCGAGCGCGTTGAAGCTCTCGCTGTAGGGATAGTGGTCGCCGGTGGTGAACGCGTCGTTGATCCAGTACATCTTCCCGTTGGCGACGACGAGGTACGGATCGGGGTCGTATTCCAAGAACGGCGCGATGAACCGTTCTCGCGGGAGGATCTGACGGCGGAAGAGGACCTTGCTCGATCCGGTGATCTGGTTCGACACGAGCACGTTCGTGTCGCCGAAGCGGATTGTGAAGAGCAGTCGGTCCCAAAGCGACCCCACGCCCACGCCACCCTTTCCACTGAAGCGCGTGGTGACGTTGCCCTGGTCGGTCGTGTAGTCAAATTCGTCCTGCGCGGTGTCGACGATGACGTACTCGCTCGTCAGCTCTCCGTAGTACATGCGCGGCTGATCGATCTTCGGCTCGCCCGTGGGCGGGATGCCCTTCAGCGAGAACTGTGGGCTCCCGTCCGCCGCGACCGCCCCAACCGGGTTGGCGACGGCGCCAATGCCGTGAGTGAAGACCAGGTGGCGGTTCACCCAGGTCTGCGCGGGGAGCCGGTTGGAGGAGAGCTCGCGCGCTGAGAGCATGAGCGGGGTCTCCTTGCCCCCGAGCTGGTAGCGATCGATGTCGACGTCGACGAACGTGTACTGCGTACGAAGAGCCTGGAGCTGGTCGAAAGCCTGCTGCAGGGGTCGATAGTCCCAGAGCCGCACCGTCGACGTGTCCGAGAGCGTCGCCCGAACTTCCGCCGGCGTCGGGGTGTCCGCGACATTGAACGCGCTCTCGTCGACGGTGTTGAGCGAATACGCCGCGCGCGTCGCGGCGATGTTTCGCAGGATGTACGGCCGCTCCTTGTTCAGCTGGTCCGGCTGGACGATAAAGTTCTGGATCAGCGCGGGATAGACGCCGCCGACGACGAGCGTCGCGACGAACCAGAGGACGATCGCACCGCCGAGGATCCAGAGCGTGCCGCGGAAGGCGTTGGCGAAGCACGCGAGCGCCGCGACGCCGACGATCACGCTGAGGATCGTGAGTGCGGGCAGGCGCGCCGTGATACTGGTGTAGCCCGCGCCGACGAGCACGTTCTCCTGACGGAAGAGGAGATCGAACCGGTCGAGGAAGTAGCCGCCGGCGATCAGCGCCAGGAAGAGCCCGCCGAGGATCGACAGATGCGCGCGGGCCGGCCGCGCCAGCGCAAGCGCGGTCCGCCCCGCGACGCGCAGATCGGCGCTGGCGAGGGATCCGGTCGCGACGCCGATGACCCCCCGCGTGAAGTACAGCGTGACGACGCCGATGGCGATCACGATCAGCGCGACGAGGAGCCAGCCACGCACGAATTCGAGGACGGGCAGCGTGAAGAAGTAGAAGCCGATATCGGTACCGAAGACCGGATCGGCGATCCCAAATGGGACCTGGTTCACGTACCGCAGGAGCATGTCCCACTCGTCGCCGCCGGCGAGACCGAAGAAGAATGCCGGGATCAGGAGTAGCCACATGTAGCGCAGCGTCGACGAGAGCGCGCCGCGCCGGCGGCGCTCGGCATCGACCACGACGCGGGGCACCTGCGGACGAAGCGCGAAGTAGAGGTTAGGTATCGCGAGGATGAAGAAGACCACGGCGAAAACGGCGAACGCGTAGAAGCCCGCGGTGAAGCGACGCAGGTACACCGCTTCGAGGCCGAGGCTGCGGAACCAGAGCAGGTCCGTAAGGAAGCCGACGATCGGCCCGATGAACAGGGGAATGAGGATGAGAACGACGAGCACCGCGGTGATGAGCACGGCGCGCCGTGACGGCCCGGGTACGCGCGTGCCACGACCGAATCCGGAGAGGTCGATATTCGACCAATCGATATTCCCCCAGTCCCGTCCACCGTCACCGCCACGACCGCGGTCGCGCATCGGTTTCAGGGTAATGGCAACTGACTGACACCCGTCGGAAGCCGGCCGCTGCCCGCGTTAATGAGAAGATGGACCTCATCTCCCTCCTACGACGCTATTTCCCAAAGGTCCGCCGCTACCTGCCGATCGTCGGCACGGCCGCGATCCTCGCGACGGTCCTCATGTACGCCGTGCTCGCGGCCGGACCGCGCACGTACACAGGCGCTGAGCTGGGCGTGACCGGGCCGGCTCCCAGCGGCGAACCGCGCGCGACGCCCGCGGCAAGAGCGACCACTGACCCCACGCCGAGCGAAGTCCCGACGCCAGAAGCGACCCAGGCGCCACCAGAAACGGCAGCGCCGACCGAAGAGCCTCCGCCGCCTCCGCCGCCGCCCACGCGGCGACCGACCGCACCGCCGCCGCCTCCACCGACGGCGCCACCGAATCCGAGCGGGCTGGGCATCGGCGGGCGCGTGACCAATTCGTCCGGAGCCGGCTACGGCGGCGTGTGCGTCACGATCGGCCCGCCGATCCGCTGTGCGACCACGACCGCGGCCAACGGGACCTACTACGTCTCACTCGACAGCGCTCCCGCCGGCTTGGCGTGGGATGTGCGATTCCTCGTCGGCGGTGTCGTCAAGGTCGAGCGGCTCGGCGTCGTGGTCAGCGGTCCCGTCACCATCAACGCGACGATTCCCTAGCAAGCGTCGCGGACACGCCGCGCGCGACTCTCTGGGATAATCTCGCGTTGGTGGGAGCGTCATGCGATTTCGTCTAATTGCGCTGACGCTTGTCGCCGCCTTCCTCGCGACCGCCTGCGCATCGGTTCCGACTGTGCAGCGGCCTCTCGCGAGTGCGCAGACCGGGGGTTCCGTCCAGCCCTCAGCGAGCGGGGCGCCGGCTCCGGTCCAATCGGCGTCAGCGTCAGCATCGGCATCCTCGTCGCCGGTCGCGCCGGCATCGACCGCCACTGCTGTCGCGAGCGGCTCGCCGAGCGCGGCGGCAGACACGGCCGCCCCGGCCACGCCCATCGCGACGACGCCCCCAGCGACCGTAGCTCCGACCGCGGCGCCGACCGCGAGCCCTAGTCCAAGCCCGTCGCCCTCAGCGTCGCCGTCGTCCGCGCCGACGCAGACACCGGC
>Ga0209161_10003732_pt1 | contig 12179 bp, 12 predicted proteins | sample GraSoiAngelo_155_FD_186169 | JGI IMG/M metagenome (GOLD analysis project Ga0209161, IMG submission 186169) | Grasslands soil microbial communities from the Angelo Coastal Reserve, California, USA - 14_1009_13_30cm (SPAdes) (version 2) | ecosystem: Environmental > Terrestrial > Soil > Grasslands...
TGCGCTCGCGCTGGCGCAACTTTGCCAACCGTTTCACAGCGTCGTTTGTCACAATCACGCGCACATCCAGACTGATGAATGCGGTGCCCCCGAGTTCTTCACCCGCGGCTCAAAGCTGCTTCTAGTTGGCGGTGCCGCAGGCAAGATCGACATCCACGAAGCGGACGCGATGATCGCGCGTCAGCCCGAGGTGCACGCGCACAAACCGCGCGTCATCAGCGTGACCCAAGCGACCGAGTTCGGCACGGTTTACACTCGCGACGAAATCGCGGCTATCGCAGAACTGGCACGGAAGCGACAGTTGTTCTTACACATGGACGGCGCGCGTTTTGCCAACGCCGTTGCCGCGCTCGGTTGCTCGCCTAAAGAAATTACGTGGCAAATTGGCGTGGGTGTTCTGTGCTTTGGCGGGACAAAGAACGGGGCCATCGCAGCGGAACTGGTGATATTCTTCGAGAAGGAACTTTCTCGAGAGTTCGATTATCGCTTGAAGCAAGCCGGGCAGCTGGCATCCAAGACGCGATTTTTGGCGGCACAATGGCTAGGCCTTCTAACCAAAGACGTTTGGCTCCGAAACGCGCGGCATGCCAACGCCACCGCCTCCAGATTGGCCGACCGTCTTCGTGCCGCCGGAAAGATCGACATCGTGCTTCCCGTTGAAGCAAATGCCGTCTTCGTCCGCTTATCCGAACAACTCGCGCTCGATTTGCAGTCGCGGGGCTGGCATTTTTACAAGTTCATCGAGCCCGATGTTTATCGTCTGATGTGTTCATGGGCGACGACTGATGCGGAAATTGACCGACTAACCGCTGATATGTTGCGTTGACGAAAGTCATCTGTATAGAGAGCGCAATGAAGTTGAGCTGCTGCGCCATCGTCGCGCTTGCGATCGGCTTACTAGGCTGCGAGACAGCGCACAACGTCGGCCACACACTTACCGCGCCAGTGCGTTACGTTTTTAACGAGCCAGAGCGCACACCTGCTGCAAATGCGTCCGATGTGACAAATCCTGGCCAGCCGGTGGCGGCGCGCAAATCAATGCAACAATCGGCGAGTGCACCCTCACGGGCTGCCGGTAGCAACCAGTCGGTAAAACCTTCGCCATCATCTCAGACGTCTGCGAGTACCACGCAATTTCCAGTGGCAAAACCGGTGCCGGACAGGCCCGGTCTCGTTTTTAATCCATTCAACGCCGGCGACGGATACATCGACGTAAGTGGCTACGCGCCGGGCAGCAAAGTCAAAGACCCGACCACGCAGAAGATTTTCATTGTCCCGTAACTGTTCGACTTGATTACGTAATAACCGCGGGCCTGGGTGCGTAATTATCGGCCGCTTGTAGCCTGGAATAAGTGACTTAGTTGGCGCGTCCAGGGCATCGCTTCCCCGGCGAAATCGCTTTCGAAAGCGATAATCTTTTGGGGTCGCACGGATATTGCTTTTACGGGGGATGTGGAAAATATGACCCCCGGGGATGCTGTTTTGGTTGCGCGGCGCTCGATACTGGCCGGCACCAGAATGTCTGGCCTATTCGCGGCTATCGCCGCCGGGCTTGCAATCGTTGTTGGCACCTTCGCATCGCGGGACGCAAGCGCTTATAGCCTCGAAGGACCAAAGTGGTCTAGCGGGAATCCTGTGATGCAACTCGAACTCGGGAACCCTGGCCGCACCCTTCTCGATGGCAATACTTCTTGGAACACGGCCGTTGCCCCGGCTCTCGACATGTGGAATCAGGTCTTGGGCGGCGTGCAGTTTGGCCGAGTGATGAATTCCACCGCCGCGGTGGCATCTGGCGACGGTGTCAACGCGATGGCGTTTTCCAGCACTGTTTTCGGGAGCAGTTTTGGTTCAAACACCCTGGCCGTTACAACCTACTACTACCGTAGTTCCACTATGGTAGAGGCCGACATTCTGTTTAACAGGGCACAGCCGTACGATTCTTATCGCGGGCCATTGCGCTCCGGCTCGTTCGACATTCAGCGGGTTGCGTTGCACGAACTCGGACATGCCCTTGGCCTCGCGCATCCCGATCAAGCCGGCCAACACGTGGATGCGGTCATGAATTCGATCATTAGCGATCGCTACCAGCTTTCCGCGGATGATATTTCAGGCGGCCAATCGCTTTACGGTGCTGCGGCCAGTCCAACGCCAACGCCGACACCGACTCCAACCCCAACGCCAACTGCGACCCCAACAGCCACAACCACTCCGACTGCAACACCGACACCTACTCCAGCCGCCGCGGTAATGCTGAGCCCGGTTCCGGGATCCACTTTCAATTCTTCGAGCGCAACGTTTTCCTGGAGTGCCGGTAGCGCCGCGAGCTATGCGCTTATCGTAGGCAGCTCTTTGAATGGCGCAGATATTTACTACTCAGGCGCCATCACCGCGCACGCGGCAACCGTGAACACCATCCCCACCGATGGCCGGACCGTTTATGTGTCGCTTTACTCGAACGTGAACAATTCGTGGCTCGCAAACAAATATACATATCGCGCGTTCACGACCTCCGCGACCCCTACGCCGACACCATGAAGAAATAAACGCTACAGGTTAGATTTACTCGATGAAAGCAAGATATCTTCTCCCACTCACTTTAATCGCCATCGGTTTTGTCCGAGTCAGCGCCACGATCGTGGTTCCGCCAACTTTCGAACAGTTGGTTCAACAGGCTGAACTTATTTTTCAAGGCACGGTCACGGATGTTCGCTCCGTTTGGGAAGGCGAGGGCGCACAACGGCACATCGACACATACATCAGATTTCAAATCGACGAGAACGTCAAAGGCAACGCGACTTCTTCTTACACACTCCGAGTGCTCGGCGGGACGGTGGGCGACGAGACAATGGAAGTCACCGACAGCCCGAAATTCAAAGTCGGCGACCGCGAGATTCTTTTTGTCGAGCACAACAACGAGCAGTTCGTTCCACTTGTCGGTATCAACCACGGCCACTTTCGTGTTCAGCGCGACGAACAGACCGGCCGCGATATTATGATGAATGGTGACGGTGAACCGGTTCGCGACCTGTCGCAGCTTGGCCATAATGAGGAAGCGGCGACAACTGACGATGTGAGGCAGGCGATCTCTCCGGACGACTTGAAGTCGTCAATTCATCAGCAACTTGGCGATCGATCCAATCTTTCCGCGAAATAATTCGCGCTGGCATCGTCGATTGTTCGCCGCGGCGAACGCACTCCGGGCGGGTCGATCTCAGCGACGCCCGACCGCGTCTTTGAGGTCGTCGTCTTTTCTCTGTTGCTGAATTTTTTGAATGACCGAATGCGTCGTGTCGAGAGAGTGCTTGGCCCAATCGTGTTCGTAGGTCTGTCTCGGTGACGGAGATGACTGGGGGGAAGTTTCGGCCACTGCCGGCTTTTGCTCAGTGCGCTTTTGGAGAAGGAATAGTCCGCCGCCGATTCCTGCCACCACCAGAAATATCACGAGACCTCGCATGCCTTCTTTGCAGCATGCGCCGAGCCAGAGTCGTTGCCGCAAACTTCGGCCAATGGTAATTGTGAGGATGAGTTCGTGGACGCGGTTATGGCTTGCGCTCTGCGCGATTGTGTTCGCGCATTCTGGCTTAGGCCAAACGTATCAGGGCCGCGAGCTGGTCAAAGCCACGCTCCTGGCCGACACGTCCGCCCTTATTCCTGGGAAACCGTTCACCGCCGGACTGCTTCTGCGAATGGCGCCCGGCTGGCACACCTACTGGAAATTTTCCGGCGACGCCGGCCTCCCGACTGAAATTAAATGGAAACTGCCGGCGGGTTGGAAAGTCGGCGAGATCCAGTGGCCGATCCCATTGAAGACAAATGATCCCGGCGATATTCAAACCTACGGTTACCAGGACGAGGTCCTGCTCATGCAGGAAATCACCCCACCGGCGAAGATCGACATCGCACCGGTGAAACTATCTGCGGAAGCAAATTGGCTCGTCTGCGAAAAAATCTGCATTCCGGGCGGCGCGAATCTCGAGCTCGAGCTACCGACGTCGACAACTGCCGACCCGAAAAACACCGACCTCTTCGCGCGCTATCGCCGTCTGCTTCCGCAAAAATCTCCCGATTCAAAAACTGCAATTGCAAGTTGGAGCCGTGCCGGTTCCGATCTTCACCTCAAGCTGGCAAGCGACAATCTGGCGAATTATCCGACGGTCGATTTTTATCCTCTGCCGCAAGGCAACACTGTGGTTGGACATCCGAGCGCCGAATCGCGCAAGGCGAACGAAATTACTTTTCGAATTCCAATCGAATCGCCGGATAAGAATCTGTCGTCCATGCCGGGTTTGATTGTCTTTTCGAAATCTCCCAACGGGAACGACCGCACCGCATGGCAAATAGAAGCTTCGATAGTTGCCGCGGCTAAACCTTCTGCCCCTTCGCGCGGAATTTTCACCTTTTTGTTATTCGGTTTTATCGGAGGGTTCATTTTGAACCTGATGCCGTGCGTATTGCCTGTGATATCGCTCAAAATCTTCGGCTTCATTCAACAAGCCGGACAAAGCCGAGAGAAAATTTTCCGCAGCGGTCTGGCTTTTACCGCCGGCATTTTTGCGTGGTTTCTCGCGCTTGCGTTGCTCTTAATTGCGCTTAAAGCCGGCGGCCGCGATGTGACCTGGGGCGGATTTCAATTCACCAACGCTTATTTCGTTCTTGGTCTCAGTATCGTGGTGCTGGTTTTCGCGCTGAATCTCTTCGGCGTCTTCGAGATTTCGCTGCCGCAAAGCATGACCCGCGGTTTGCTCGCAAGTTCGGAGCGTAAAGACGATCTCGGCTCATTCTTTCAAGGCGTGTTCGCGACCGTTCTGGCGACGCCGTGCACCGCTCCTTTTCTCGGGACCGCGCTCGGCTTCGCATTTGCGCAATCACCGATTGTCATTTTGGCGATGTTTGTCGCCATCGCCGCTGGGATGAGTGCGCCGTATTTTCTGCTGAGTGCGCAACCAGCCTGGCTCCGATTTCTTCCGCAGCCCGGGCCATGGATGGTGCACGTGAAACAGTTCATGGGCTTTTTGCTGCTCGCGACTTTGCTCTTTCTGCTCTACGTCCTAGGCGCCCAACGCGGTCTCGAAGGCGCAATTTGGGCAAGCTGCTTTTTGCTCATCGTCGCCATCGCCTGTTGGATGAAAGGCGCGTTTATTTTGCCGGCCACGTCCACCGCTAAACGAAGTTTGGTTCTCGTGCTCATGCTCCTGCTCCTGCTCTTTAGCGGCGCTTATTTCATCGGAGATAAGTTTCAATCAGCCAAGATCGATATCGCGGCCTCAGGTGCACCCGGTGATTGGCAACCGTTTACGCCCGAGCGTTTGCGAACCGAGCGCGATCAGGGTCACGCCGTATTCGTTGATTTTACCGCGGCCTGGTGTCTCACTTGCAAGTTCAACGAGAAGGCCGTGCTCGAAGCAGCGCCGGTGCGGGAAGCGTTCCAGCGGCATGGCGTCGTAAAATTAAAAGCCGATTGGACCAACGGCGACCCGGTTATTACGAAATTGCTTCAACAATTTGGCCGGCCAGGTGTCCCATTATACGTGCTTTATCCGGGCAAATCGGAAGAGCCGATTGTGTTTCCGGAATTGCTCACGCAGCGTATTCTTCTCGATAAACTCGAAACCATCACAACCACCGTCGCTTCACAATAACCTATGAAAACAAAACTAATTCTCACCGCAATTACCGTAGTCGCATCCGGCGTGCTTTATGCCGCCGATGTTCCACCGGTCGGCAGCGCCGCGCCAGACTTCTCGTCGCCGGACGCGAACGGCAAGACGCAGTCGCTTTCGCAGTACAAAGGCAAATACGTCGTGCTCGAGTGGTTCAATCCGGAATGCCCGTTCGTGAAAAAACATTACGGCAGCGACAACATGCAAAAGTTGCAAGCGGAATACACGGGCAAAGGCGTTGTCTGGTTGACAATCGATTCCAACGCGCCCGGCACCGAGGGCAACCTGACTGCGGATCAGGCCCAGAAGGTTATGAACTCATGGAAAACAAAGCAGACCGCGCTCCTTCTCGATCCCGAAAGCAAAGTCGCCAAACTCTACGGCGCCAAGAACACGCCGAACATGGTCGTGATCAATCCGGAAGGTAAAATCGTTTACGAAGGCGCGATCGACAGCAAAGCGTCGCCCAATCCAGCCGACATTCCGAGCTCGACCAACTACGTGAAGAACGCGCTTGATGAATCACTCGGCGGTAAGGCGGTTTCCAACGCCCAAACCAAACCCTACGGCTGCCACATAACTTACAAATCCTCGTAAGGCGGAACGCGTTGTCCCTAACGCGTTCTGATCGCGCTCGGAGAGCACGATCCACCTTCTTAATCTCAAAGCGGCGGTCTTAATCGACCGCCGCTTTGTGTTTTTGCGATTACCTCCGCTTCGCTCCGAGTCGCCACGCGAGTCGTAAGATCGACATCGGCGTGATGCGGACGAGGAACATGCCGAGTTTCATAGCAAAGCCGGGAATTACGAGCGGGCGGTCGGCTTCGACCGCGGCGAGTGCGTCCCGTGCTGTCTTCTCTACTGAAACGTAAACGAATTCAGGACCGCGCTCGGGTTGGCCACCCGGGCGCTTGGCGACATCCCCGAATTCAGTATGGACGGGACCTGGACAAAGAGCGCTCACGGTAACGCCTCTGCCACGCAGCTCCGCTCGCAACGCTTCGGAGAAACTGTTCGCATATGCTTTGCTCGCTGCGTAAACCGCCATTCCGGGGATTGGAAGAAAGCCGGCAGATGAGCTCACGTTCAAAATCGCGCCGCGCTTTCTTGCGATCATTTGCGGCAGCAAACGCCGGGTCAGCAATGTGGGCGCGACGATGTTTACTTCAAGGATCCGATCGTCTCGTTGCGGATCGCTCGTGGCAAACGACCCATAGTCGCCGAGCCCGGCATTGTTGATCAAGAAGTCGATGTTGATCTTGTTTTCTTCGAGCCAGCGAACCAGCTCATCGATTTGCGATTTGTCGCAAAGATCGACAACGCGTGCGTGAACGCTCAAGTGCGCGTTGCGGTTCCGGAGTTCGTCGCGCAACTCATTCAATCTTTGCTCGCGTCGCGCGACGAGAACGAGCGTTCGCGCGCGTGTCGCCAGTTGCCGGGCAAACTCGCGCCCGATTCCGGCCGACGCGCCGGTGATTAATGCGCTGCAGCCCTCAATTTTCATTTCTTCGCACGTTTACGAGCAACGCCACGGGGACACCGCCAATGATTCCTCCAATGTGACCGGCCATACTGACGTCGGGAAGCAGCGAGACGCCGAATCCGGCCAAGAGCACGATCCAAAGCCACTTTTGGAGTCGTCGCTCTCCATTCTGGCGGTATGAAATGATTAACGCTGCGCCCAACAAACCGAAGACACCGCCGGACGCACCGACCGTGCCGCCTTGTTTCGGATGCCAGTTGTGCATCAGGAGAATTACTGCGGCTGAGCAAATCACGCTGACAAAATAGATTAGCGCACCTTGTCCTGCGCCTACTTCTTGTTCAACAATTCGACCGATCCAGAAAAGCAATCCGACGTTCAGAAGCAGATGCATCCAATTGAAATGAAGAAACGAATAGGTAGCGATGCGCCAGACTTCCCCTTGCAATTGGCCGTTGTCCGGAAGCGCGCCCAGTTTCAATAACGCGTCATCGTTTCCAACGCTGTTGGTCGCGATCTCAATTCCAAAGCCAACTGTTATGGCGAGAATCAAGACAATCGTTCCGCGGTTTTGGAAAACGGCCGTGCGGCTCGTACTCATCGGTGTTGCTCAATGAATTTGGTCGGGTCAAGCCAGCCCCGCGTGTCTTCGCGATAACCCGGGCCGATGAACGGCGTGATGAATTCGCGCATTTCAAGATGGAGATGGGCAAAGTAACGGCCGTTGGCGGTGCCAACCGTCGCGACCTGCTGGCCGCGTTTCACGGTCTCGCCCGAATGCACCAGCATCTCTTGCACGTGCCCATAATAGGATTCCACATATTTCCGCTCACCATTTTCGAGATAGGCGTGGAGCAAAACGATCACGTTGCCCCAGCCGGGGCCGCCGTCGCGCGCGAGCAGCACGCGACCGTCAGCGATTGCATAAATCGGATCGCCCAGATCGCTGTTCTCGCCGCCGATCCCGTTTAAATCGTCACCGAGATGTTTGTTCTCGGTGAAATGCTGGGCGTTGTAGGCCATTGCTCCGTTCTCGTTCCCGAGTGGAAAATCAAAATGCGTTGCCGTCGGAATCGAAGCCAATTCAAGCGGCGACGGAATCCGAAATGCCGGATCTATATATTTCGACCGCGCTAATTCGGGGCCGAGTTTCCATGCGATTGTCGCGAGGAATGATAATGCAAACGTCACGACGCTCAGCACTATCCATTTCTTCATGAAACAACCACGAATGGACACGAATCGACACGAATCACAAACAACTTGCTGTTCTTGGTGTCCATTGGTGTTTATTCGTGGTTAATGAGGATTCTCGTCACGGGCGGCGCTGGATTCATCGGCTCCCATCTGGTCGAAAAACTACTCGCCGCCGGACATGACGTCGCCGTCCTCGACGACTTCAACGATTTTTACGATCCGCAGATCAAGCGGGACAACATTTCCGCGGTCGAAAAGAAGGTCGCGGTGCACGATGTCGATCTTCGCGACGGTGACAGAGTCTCGAATTTATTTCGTCACGAGAAATTCGACGCGATCGCACATCTGGCCGCGCGCGCGGGTGTTCGACCATCGATTAAACAGCCGCAGCTTTACTACGACACCAATGTCGCCGGCACGTTGCATTTGCTCGAAGCGGCGAGCGCGCGTGGAGCTGAACGATTCATCTTCGCGTCGAGCTCGTCGGTTTATGGCGCGGCCAAGAAAGTTCCGTTCTCAGAAGAAGAACATCTCATGCAAACGTTGAGTCCGTACGCAGCGACAAAAATCGCGGGCGAGTTTCTCTGCTCGACCTATTCGCATCTCTACAAAATGCGGATCGTGGCGCTCCGCTACTTCACCGTTTACGGCGCGCGGCAACGGCCCGACCTCGCTATCCATCAGTTCACGCGAAAAATTCATGCCGGCGAACCGATCGACCAATTTGGCGACGGCACCACCCGCCGCGATTACACTTACATCGACGACATCATTCAAGGGACAATGGCCGCGCTGAAATACGACGGTCCGATGTTCGATGTTTTTAATCTCGGTGAGAGCCAAACGATTCAATTGAAGGATTTAATCGCGGCGATCGAGACCGCGCTTGGCAAAAAAGCGAAGATCAATCGATTGTCGGAGCAACCAGGCGACATGCCGCTGACCTGCGCTGATATTTCCAAAGCGCGAAAGCTTCTAGGTTACAATCCGAAAACGAAGTTCGAAGACGGCTTGCCGCGGTTTGTTGATTGGTTTCTGAAAGCGCGCGGTGCGAAATGACGATGTCGATCTTGTAGATGTCTGCGCTTCCGTTTGATCAGCGAGCTTGTTTCATCGCCGGCCAGGCGAAATCGGGGACGACGTTGGTAGCGGCGTTGCTCGATAGTCATCCGGAGCTCCTCGTTTTGCCGCAGGAAACGGCCTATTTTCCGACGGTTCTCAGAAAATATCGCGACGCTGACCGGCGGGGCCAGTGTGATTATTTAACGAAGGAATCTTTTTCGCGCGTTCTATTTGGCGGCGAACCGAAATGGCGCGAGCACGAATACAAAGGCTTTCCGCAGCAGAAATTTCTCGAGACATTCGAGCGCACTGCTTTTGATCCGGCAAATGCGAACCGCGATTTGCTCGCGTTAATGGCGGAATCGTACGCTGCGACAATCGGCCTGCCGATTGATCGCATCAAACGCTGGATCGAGAAGACGCCGGCGAACCGAAATCATATCGATGAAATCTTCGCGCGATTTCCGCGGGCAAAACTTCTCGTGACGCTGCGCGATCCGCGCGCGATCCTGGCGACCCAAATCGCGTTGGAACAAACGCGAAAGACGAAACGCTTTTCGGTTTATTACGTAATCGCGCACTGGCGCGTGGCCGCGAAGTTAGCCAGACGCGTCCGAAGCGGGGACGTTCCCGGATTATTCGTGCCGTTCGAACAGCTCGTGAGCGAAGTTTCGACCGTGATGAAACGTGTGTGTGACTATCTCGAAATCCAATTTGATCCCGAAGTTGTTTTGACCCCCACGAAGATTGGTCAACCATGGGGCGGGAATTCGGCGGCGCAGATCGCATTTTCTCAAGTGAGCGCTGAACCGGCGTCGCGCTGGGAGCGGGAGTTGTCCGAAGATGAAATTGGCTGGGTGGAATGGCATTGCCGCGATCTGATGCCGGAGTTTGGATACCAGCCGCGGCTGAGCGCGCGCGCGTTACGACACTTCACCAAGCGGATTCGCGGTGAACGCGCGCGAGAATACTTAAAGTCGCGCTCGTACTCCATTCGTGACGCCTGGACGGGCCGCTAGGGTCGATTTTTTGTTCCACTTGCAATCGCTATCGGCGCGGGCGATAATCGCCCCGTAAATGTCGGGAATCTAAGTCGATCCTCCGAGCATCCGTTTTCAAGCGAGGCTAAAAGTATGAAGCGAGGTTTCTCATCTTCGCGATTTGATTGGCTGACCACAGCGGGTTGCATCCTGAGACGATTCTATTTCCGGCATGACGAGGCGGAGTTTCCAGCGGCGTGGTCCCGCAATCGCGGGATTTGCAGTTTGTTAGGCGAAACCTCTCGGGGTTCGCGCGCCGTGGACCGTGCATCGTTGGATGCGCTCCGCCCACTAAATAATTGGGTCAATACTAAGGATCATCATGAACTCTTATCAACAGGAGAGACGCCAGCGCCATGGGCGTGGTCGGTCTCGACGAAGGGGCGGCCGCGGGCGTTTCCAAGAGCAGCGCGCGCCTGCACCGAAGCAAAAAACATTCTGGCAACGAATCGTCGAATTTTTTGGAAACGGCGGCGACACGCGGAAACCAGCGGCACAATCATCGCGCAACGGTCAGCAGCAACAGCAGCACCAGCGCCCGCAGGAGCAATCGCGGCCAGCGCGTAAACCTGAATCAATCGAAGTTACTTCGCCGCGTCTGTACGTTGGCAATTTATCCTTCGACGCGACCGAGAGCGATCTCTTTGAGCTCTTCAACGGCGTCGGCCACGTCCAAAACGCCGAAGTCGTGAGCTACCGCCACAACCAGCGCTCAAAAGGTTTCGCGTTCGTGTCGATGCAAACGATCGAGGAAGCCAAGCGCGCGGTAGATGAATTGCACGACAAGGAATTCCTCGGCCGCAAGCTCGTGGTCAGCGGCGCGAAATCGAGCGAACACTCGCACGATTAATCGCAGCCCGTAATTTTGTCGGGAGACGTGGCGCTGATTGAAGCGCGCGTCTCCCGATTTGTTTTTTATGCGCGGCGTCTTTTTCATTGTCGGTCCAACGGCAACGGGAAAATCGGAGATCGCGGCTGAGGTTGCGGGGAAGCTCGGCGCAGAAATCGTCAGCGCGGATGCCTTCCAAATCTATCGTGGACTCGATTTGCTGACGGCAAAACCCGACCCAGCGACGCTGGCAAGAGCGCCGCATCATCTCGTTGGGACGGTGTCGATCTTTGATGAAATGAGCGCGGCGAAGTTCCGCGAGCGCGCTTTAATCGCGATTTCGGAAATCCATTTGCGCGGAAAATTGGCGATGGCGGTCGGCGGCAGCGGACTCTACATCAAAGCTCTGACCCACGGGCTGTCGAGCGCGGCCGGATCCGATCCGAAGACGCGCGCAAAGTTAAGTAAATTAAACCTCGATCAATTGCGGCGTCGGCTGGTCGACCTCGATCCGCAAAGCGCGCGCAAAATCGACACGAAGAATCGACGACGTGTCGTCCGCGCGTTGGAGATTTGCTTGCTCAGCGGAAGGCCCGCCTCCGCGCAGCGCACCCACTGGGCAGGTAATATTCCAGCGCACGGTGTTTTCGTTTTTCACGACCGCGATGAGCTTTATGATCGAATCAATCGCCGCGTCGAAGCGATGTTCGATAGCGGAGTAATCGAAGAAGTGCGCGAAGCCTGTGGGATGAGCGAAACGGCGTCGAAAATGATCGGGCTGCGCGAGATTCGAGAGTTGCTCGACGGGAAGATGTCGATCTTGCAATGCGTGGCCGCGATTCAACAAGCGACCCGGCGTTACGCCAAAAGGCAGTTGACCTGGTTTCGGCGGCAAACTAATTTTCAAC
>Ga0209161_10003738_pt1 | contig 12168 bp, 10 predicted proteins | sample GraSoiAngelo_155_FD_186169 | JGI IMG/M metagenome (GOLD analysis project Ga0209161, IMG submission 186169) | Grasslands soil microbial communities from the Angelo Coastal Reserve, California, USA - 14_1009_13_30cm (SPAdes) (version 2) | ecosystem: Environmental > Terrestrial > Soil > Grasslands...
CACTTGATCGTTCGCTCCAATCCTTGCTGCAGGCGTGTTTGGGGACTATAACCAATCTTCTTCGACTTCTCTATGGAAGCGCGTCGTCGTGTTATCTTATCCCAGTCTCTAAGTGGTAGCGAGGTCATCCCGCTGGGATTTTCCGTCAGTTTGTTAATCAACTCGGCTACATCGATGACCTTCGTCTCGACCCCTGATGCAAGATTGAATGATTGGTTGGTAGCATCGGGGTTAATTGCGCATCTGAGTATTCCGTCTACAATGTCTTCAACGAAAGTCCAATCTCTGGTCTCACGCCCCGTTCCCATAATGGGAAGTTTCTCTTTTTTCAATGCTTTGTAGATGAAATTTGGGATTACGTTACGATATCTGCCGGGGACTTCGCCAGGGCCGTAAACATTGAAGAATCTGGCGTTGACGATGGGTAGCCCATAATAGTCCGAGAAGAAGTTGCAGTAGAGTTCACCAAGCAGTTTCGTGATTTGGTAAGGCGTATCCAAGTTCAAAGATACGAAATCCTCGGTTAATGGAAGGGGAGCCTCCCGCCCGTAAACTGAACAGCCTGAACTCGCGAAAATGAATCTCTCAACCTTGGATAGGCGCGACCTTCTCAGAGTCTTGAGCGTGCCGAGGCCGTTGACTAGAAGGTCTGTCTCCGGATGCTCTATAGAGTTTTGATTTGCAAAGTGAGCTGCAAGGTGGAAGACGAAAGCTGGTCTTCTAGAGAAGGCCGTGTCGAGAGATTCATCGTCTAGTATGCTTCCCTTGATGAAGAATACTCTAGGGTCCTGAGGTATGTTCCACTCGTAAGACGACGAGAGGTCGTCCAGGACAATGATCTCGTGAGGATTTGTAGTCAACAGCGTCTCGGTGAGGTTACGTCCAATGCAGCCCGCTCCCCCAGTTATCAATATAGTCTGTCCAACGAAATGTTCCGAGGGGATCTTCACTGCGCGATCGCGACCGGCGGTTGAGTTTGGATCTTGTAAAGATCTTGCATCCAAGCGAGAGTCCGCTGAATCCCCACTTCCAAGGTCGTTATGCAGTTGTGACGAAGATCTCGTTTCGCCTTTGAGGAGTCTCCAATCTTTGCAACTGTCGTGAAGGGTTCAGCGTCTTTGTAGTGTACTTGTCTCTCATCTTTGCCGAGGAGTCTCAAGATGAGATCGGAAAGGTGCTTGATATCATATTGAACGTCTCCACCAACATTGTACACCTCTCCTGGCTTGAAGTTGTCAGCAATGTTTGCGAGAGTCTTGCATATGTCTTCAACGTACTCGAATGTGCGTTTGTGACCAAGGTAAACCGTGTAGGGCATGTCGTGAAGTGCCTTGTAGATGAACGTCGGCACCACGCCTCTGTACGGCGTGTAATCCTCTCCAGGCCCATAGACATTGAATGGACGAATTCTGACAGTCTCGGTTCCGTGCATCGCCGCTGAATTCAAGACTTGCATTTCGTTTACCCATTTTGACATAGCATAATCGTTCATCTGTTTAATTGGAGTCTTATCCATCACATCCTCCCGCATCACTTGGCTGTAATCGCCATAGACCTCCGCGCTACTGAAAAGGACCATCCTGAATCTGTGTCTTTCCTGAAGGCGAACAAGGTTTTTCGTTCCGACCACATTTGTAGACCAAAGGTTCTCGTAGTGATCCTCTCCATTCCAACGGCCATACTCTGCCGCAGCATGATAGATTAGGTCGAAGCGACCCCGTTCAAACAGCTTCTCAAGTTGGCGGAATTCGCGCACATCTGCACGAGTGTAGTTTTCTTGGTGAGAGTTTTGCAGATCGCAAGCCCATGGTTCATGCCCTCTGCTCCTCAGTTCTTCCATGAGATTTGAGCCGATGAAACCGGCGCCGCCCGTGACTAGTATTCTCATCTGATGAGCCTCACAAAATCGGCCGTTTTAAGCCGTTCTGGGCAATAGATTCTGTCAAATTTTCAACCTTCTTTTGGAACGAGTCGAAGGAGAAATTTTCATGAGCGTATGCTCTGCCATTGGAGCCAATCTGATCTGAGAGCCTAAGGTCGCTCCGCAGTCGTAAGAATGCCTGTACAAGTTCCTCGTTATCTCCAGGTGTGACGATGAGGCTGACATTACTAGTTCCGAGGGTGTTCGCAAGGGCTCCGTCAGCTGAGCAGACAACAGGCCGGCCAGTAGCCAAGTATTCTCCCAGCTTGCTCGGGAAAGAGGTATCTCCGAATCCTCTCCGGAGCGGTAGGACGAGGGCATCAGCTCTGTTTAGCCATAGGGGGACATTATCATGCTTGATCGATTCTTCTTTGAAGTCGACATTTCTGATATTGTAGTTCCTAACCGTCTGTGATATCTTCGAGGCAAGTTCTCCCGACCCAGCGATTGTGAACTTGATGTTGTCTTCTTCTTGCAATCTTTTCGCTACTTCTAGAAGGTTTGAGAAATCGTTAGAAGGACCCAAGGTACCTACGTACATGATGTGAAATGACCTGCCTCTTGCCTTCGATGGCACAGAAAAGAAGTCGTTAGTGACGCAATTTGCCAAAACCTCAACCCTGATGGACTTAGGCAACCCCATGCTGAGGCTTGAACGCATCGAACCCGATATCGTCACAATCGCATCGGACAAAATGTACGATATCCGAGAGAGAAGACTGACCGCCTTCAAGATTCCTTGCGGAAACGAATATCCTGTAGCAATCAGTGCTCGTGGCCAGATATCCACCACGTCGTGTATTATTCTAGACCTCGTCTTCAGCTTGAGTGCGGTAGCTGGAATCATGCAAAGGTAGTTGGGGCTCATTGCCCAGGTGGCTTTGGTTCCTCTACAGAAAGGAAGAGACATCAATGCTGAGAGGGCGAATGTTCCATACAAGATCAGTCTCTTGATGACGCCCTCGTGGGCGATGGCCGGCATCCATACCCGAATTAATCTTGCTGTATGAAACTCTTCTACAGACAGGAGCTTTCTTCGGTATCTTGTTGGGATGTTGCCACTTGGATAGTGAGGGAAAGCTGCGATTACGGTGACTTGGTTGCCGCCTTCTATTAGGCTATTGACTACATTCGAAGCTCTAGTGCTTGCACCGCCGGTGTCCGGTGGAAAGTATTGGCTGATGACGCAAATTCTCAAGGTGAGTCCGGGCTCTTAGGCTTGCTCTCGATCAGAGTTGGAATCTTTGCTCTCGGATACAACCTTGGTTACAGCAATTTCCTGCGCCATCCTTTTGTTTTGCTTTTCCAATGTGGATATCTTCACGGAGTAGTAGATACTGACGATAATTAGGAAAGCGACGAACGCAGCAAGCACCACGTTAGAAACATTAGCCGCACCTACGATCTGGTTTATTGTGACTAACAGTCCTGTCCAGGTTGAGAGCAGGACTATCGCAACGGACACCGCAATCCAGAGCAGTGCAAGGTCTTCTTTCAGCTTCCCTTTCCTATAAAGGAAAACAACCCAGACGAGAATCGCCACCCCAACTAAAGCCGCTATCGCTAAACTATTGCTCATGACGCGTTGCTTTGCCTACGTGTCAGCATTACGAGAATTGAAAAGGTTTCTTTTACAGGATAGTAGAACAATCGCCAGGTACGGAGACTACTTTTTCCTTGGTCCCTGTCGCGGAACCGGGTGGGAATCTCACATATTCTTAGACCTGCGCGATGGGCCGCGATAAGGGCTTCGGCGTCAGGAAAATCTACAGGGTAGCTGTCGGAAAAAAGTGTGTATGCTTTTTTGTTTAGCGCTCTGAAACCTGAACTAGAGTCTGTTACAGTCGATGATGTCAGACGTGAGGTTAGCCATGAGAAAAATCGCATTCCGGCTCGACGCGTAAAAGATGATTCAAAGTAGCCATCGGAGAGGTGCCTTGAGCCTATAGATATGTCCGAAATTCCTGCGACCAAGGGTTCAATGAGGTTCGTGATGTAGCTCGGATCGTGTTGTCCATCGCCGTCGACCTGAATTACTATTTCATATCCTATTTGCTTGGCAACCTTGAAACCGGTTTGAACAGCCCCTCCGATTCCCAAGTTGAATGGTAGGTCAACAACCATGGCTCCGAGTTGTCTAGCAATCTTCTGACTCCCGTCGTTTGATGCATCGTCAACAACTAATATGTCGCAATTCGGAGCCGTGGCTCTTACTTCGCTGATGACTCTAGCGATGCTATTCCTCTCGTTGAGTACCGGAATTATGACGAGTATTCTCGAAGGGCCATTCACGGTTCTTGTCTTCTAGGAAGGTAGTGTCGGCCAGAGGTGGAACGTGGCTTCTGAATTGACGTGTCTGAACCCTGATTTTTCATAGAGTCGGACTGCCCGGGAGTTTGACGCCTGAGTACCTACATACACAGACCCTACCCTACTTTGGAACCACTTTAAAGCCGAAACTAAGAGGTCGTGGCCGACCCCCAAACCAGAGTAGGACGGATTCACACCCACCAAATCGATTACTCCGAACTTGCAATGGTCCGCGGCGTTCTCGATCTTGCACGTAATGAAACCAATGACTTGAGAATCGCGTCTCGCGACCAAGACGATGTCCGCTAAACCATGCAAACTGTTAGAGACCCACGTCCCGTATGCTTCGTCGCTCTTCGATTTCGAAAGGTGCGGGTCTCCGTGGAATCTGTCTACGGTAAACACAGTCGTTCCCAGACGCCTGAGTTCTGATTCGTCATCTTCCTTCGCCGAGTCCACTACTATCCCCTTGGGCCTCAGCATGGGTTTGAAGCCGTCAAACTCGAATCTGAGAGTCAGAAGTACGTCCGTGAGAAGTGCTCCCTCGCTTTCAAGAGCTTGTATCGTTTTCAAGTCTTTGAGACTAATTCGCGCGGACACCATGCTGGTGCCTAGCCTCTTCACTACGCTATGGACAGTGCTTGCTCTTGTTTCCAATCCGGTTGTGGGGTTGAAAAGAGCTAGAACGATCTTTCCCATGTTTTGACCGAATTGCTCTGAATCCCACTGAGCAAATTCTCCAATAACCAATCCTGTAGCTCTTTCCGCTTCCTTATCGAGTAGTCCCTCCGCAATTGAATCGCCATTCGAAACTCGGTTGATAATCTCTTTGAAAACGTAAGGGAGAATCTTGTCTGCGGGAATGCTTCTGTCACCTGAGAACTTGTTCAATAAGTGATCCTCATTTTGGATCAAAAGTTCCGTAATCTGCTTTTTCCGATATTCAGAGTTGAGAGCAGATAGGTTAACTTGTGCTTGCATATTGTTCCTCCAATGCCACAGTTGCCTCCTGCCACTGTTCCGTCACGTAGTCAAATTCTGAGTTCGTCATCCCGTTGTACATAGGAAGAGCAAGCGTGTCATTCCCGAGTTCTATTGCAACTGGGCAGACCGGGTCCCGATCCATGATTCGCGCATAGAATGGCTGACGATGTGCGGGGTGGTAAAGGATGCTTGTTGCAATCCCTCTTTCGGCGAGTTTCTTCACGGCCTCGTCTCTAGTAAATGGTGAATCTTTGGATAACTTGATCAGGTACACGTAATAGGAACAAGCGTCCCCGTTCCTGACTTGTTGAGGTTTAACCCATTTTGTCTGAGAAAGAAATTCGTTGTACTTTGTCGCTATGTGCTGCCGCTCCTGAACGAATTGAGACAGGTGCTTCAGCTGGCTTAGCCCAATCACTGCGTGCACGTCTGACATTCGATAATTGTGCCCCAATTCCGTAATTTCCTGTGGACCGTATCCTCCTCTGCCTTGGTTCCGGATTCTCCTGATTCTCTCCGCGACCCTCTGATTGTCGGTCGTGACGACCCCTCCCTCACACGAAGTGACTACTTTGGTAGCGTAGAAACTGAAAGCTCCAGCTAGCCCAAACGTCCCACAATTGGTCCCTTGGAACTTGGCGCCGTGCGCATGAGCGCAGTCTTCCAGTAATTGTACTCCGTGTTCCTGCGCAATCTCTGAGAGGCTTTTCATATCGCAAGGGTTGCCCGCCAGATGCACTGCAAGAATCGCTTTGGTCCTATTCGTGATCTTATTCTCAATGTCTTCGGGTGACATGTTGAACGTGTTGGGGTCAGAATCGACGAAGACTGGCTTCGCTCCCGTATATAGGACCGTGTTTGCGGTGGCAACAAACGTATCAGATGGAACTAAGACTTCGTCTCCAGGCCTCAGATCCAACGTGAGCAAGATTGAATGAAGGGCTGCCGTACATGAGTTAACTGCGACCGCATAGCGGGTTCCTATGAGTTCTGCAAACTCTCTCTCCAACAGGTCCACATTTCTTCCCGATGTCAGCCATCCGGACCTTAGAACGCGCCGGATTCCTGACAGAATTTCGTCTTGATCCTCGTCCGAAAAGAAGGGCTTCGAAAAAGGTACCTTCACGATTATCCGCCTGCCTCTTTGAGGCTAGCATATTTCTTCACATGGTCGGAAATTCCGTTCTTCGAAGGACGAGCTACAAATCCCAATTCGTTCTTGGCAGCTTTGACACTGGCGACCAGTCCGGTCCCATCGTCGAGTGATTCCTCAACGATTATCTTTGTCTTCGGAAAGAACGAGTTGACGATAAGCGCGACCTGCTTCAACCTTGTCTTGGTTCCTGTCCCAATATTCGCAGTCAAGCTGTCGTTGCGATTACTTGCAACTGCCCGCGTGACTGCTTCCGCCACGTCCTCAATGTGCACGAAGTCTCTGAATTTCTCGGCCCCTTTCACGAGAAGGGGTTGGTCTTGAAGTGCTCGTTTGATGAATATCGAGATAAGTTCCTTTCCCAGTTTCGGGTTTCCACCGTAGACGTTGAAGAGCCTTAGTATTGTGCTCTTTATTCCATAAGCCTCGCTGTAAGATCTTATCGCATCTTCAGCGATTAGTTTGTGCCAGCCGTACACGGTTGCTGGTTTGGTCTCGTCGGTCTCCGTGAGAGGTGTAGCACTGTTGTTGCCATATACTGTGGCTGAGGAGGCGAATACAATCTTGTTAATGTCCGCCATTCTCATTGCTTCAAGCGTATTCTGAACGGACATGACGTTGAGGAGGAAACTAAAGTGGGGATTCTTCCGACAGTAATCAATCGCTGGCAGACCAACGAGATGGACGATTGTGTCAATGTCGTACTCAAAGAAAACGCGTTCAATTGATTCCATACCAAGGATGTCGGAGCGTATCCAGTTACTTTGAGGGCCAGCTGCATCTGTGTGTATGAGATCGTAACTGACGGTTTCAACGCCTTTTTGGTTGAGCGCTTGGACGACGATACTACCGATAAAACCAGATCCGCCGATTACGAGGACAGCCAATTACTGATACCTAATCTCCTTCATCAGGATTCGTTTTGAAGTCGCCCGCGTTGCCCGGTTAAGCTTTCAGATACTCCTAACCCGATGATCGCGAACGCCTCAACTAAAATAAAGAAAAACTCCGAATTGTCCGAAGACTTGCACAAGTGAGAAGCCCGAGGGCACTGTCGGTTCTCCGTACCATCCGCCTCCATTAGCCCACCAAACCGTGTAGACTCTGAGGTAGCCATGGTTGATCATTTCTTGGAGAGCTTGAGAGAGCGTCGTCCCAAAAGGGAACGAAACCACAGTGCCCTTACCCAGAAAATATTCCGTGGCCCATCCGTGCATGACGTCGGTCGTCATGATTCCGGAATCACCGGCAGTGTTACTCGTCAGCCATTGGAACGCGCTTGCCACTTCTTGGCTATCTTCGACTGGTATGGTACTCTGAAGCATCGACGTCGGCACGAAGAATCGGTAATAGGTGAATGCGTGGTCGGCAGGGAGGGCGATGTATGTTCCGGCGAGAACGATTAGCACCAGGATCCAGACCCTTCCGAGGAGACGACCCGGGTATCTCAGTTGAAACTCCGGGAGGCGTAATCGTAAAAATCCGTTGGTCGCATAGACCGTTAAAGGAAAGATCATCAAGAAACTCCAGCGTTCTGGCCAGACAAGCTGAGAAATGGATACGAGAGTAGCGCTGGCCATAAGTCCCACTAGACAAATCAAGATCCAGTTTCTCAATATGTTTGATCCAATCGAACGTGCCCCCGGAACAACAACAAGTGGGATTATTGGAATGAAAATGTAGAATGCGAAAGCAAGGGCGTTGGGTGCTGGTACGGTATGAATTGCACTCGACACAATCTGGACACCCGCTCTCTGAAACCCCATCAGGAGTCCAGCAAAAAGCGCGATTTCGGGAATAATCGCGACAAACCGAGCTGAGCGTACGCCTGAGTGAGAGATTGTCTGGATGAGAGCAAGGGATAGGACCAATGCGCCGACCAGTGCCTCGGTGATAATCGTAAGCAGCAACAGACTCGAGAACTCAACAGAGGAAATCTTTGACTTGAGATCCTTTCCCACCGTGAGTGTGAAAAAGAGAAACGCCATGGCTAGTGTGTCTCGCATGAGGTCCAAGGAGACTCTAAGAGAGACAAAGTAGATGGATGCAATCAGAACAAGTAGGAGTGATCGCCGACTGCTCCATAACATGTAGCGTCGAGCGAAGATGTATTCTGAGATTCCCAATGTTCCGTATAGGAAGGGCCCTGCGACCTTGACGATGAATACCGGGTCAATGCCTGTAGTCGTGTAGATCGTGCCGAATATGGCGAAGATTAGCGAACCGCCTAGAACAGTACTAGCGTAATGGAGAAAGTTACCTGAAGCCCAGGTGTGCATGAACGGGACGTAAGATGCGATCGTGTCGTACCCGATGGGGTAGGGTCCTGCTATGATTTCTGGTATTGCTCGTATTGCTAAGGGCAACAGGAATGCAGCTAGTGCGAATCTTTGTCTTTCGACTATTCTTGCTAGCCCAAGCGTTATTCGAGCCATCATGTCCACCTTTAACAGAGATTGATGTTCAATGTCTTTCCTTTCGTCGGGGAAGAACTAGTGCTTCTTTGTTCGGCTCTCAAGAGGTCTGTAGGGCGGGAGTATCAAGTCAAATAAGTATGATGCGGTCATGTGCCCGCCGGCCAGGATCGACTGCACTACCCTGAAGCCTTGCCAACCACTATTCTAGATCGCAGGTAATAGTAGATGCTGTCTTTCCAATCCAACGATCTGTTTGCTCGCCGAGACCTTCTTCTGGGCATTTTCATTGAAAATTGTCCTGTTTTCTAAATCCCATGGGGTCTCTCGTATTCGAGCGACCGAGAGCTAGTGCCCTCCAGAACGTTTTGTCTAGCCTCCAAGAGTACGCTTCGCTATTTCCCCATCCAACCGCCAACACGCTGACCCGTAAGGCGAGTTCACTCCCAACCACCAAGACCCGCCCAATGCCGTGTTCTATTGCCCGCGCCAGCTTCAACAGAATCCGCAACACCGTCTCCGTCATCCGTCCGCTGCGCACCTTGTCCACCCATCGCATGGTCAGGTCCAATAGACCCCTTTCGACCCGGTCCAGTACGCTGAACCAGACTCGCTTCCTAATCGCTCGCTTCTTCAATCGTGCAAGATTTCGGCCCGTCAGTGGAGAAGTTAGAAACCCTTGTAGATTCGAATCTTCACTCAACGAACGCGAAATCAGCCTCTCGCTAGACAATCTTCCTTAGATCGTCCAGGATCTTCTGTTCCCTAGACCGTTTTCCCTGCCAAGTAGCTAGTATCCAACCCGCCAACAATCCGATTGCTAGTCCCACAAGTGTTCCGTTGAGCAACCATTGGGCCGGCCAGAAATGCGCGGCCACCCATTGTTGCATGTAGAAGTTGTTCTGGTACTCTAGGCTCAGCCAGACAAGCAGTGTGAGAATAACGAAGGACTCTCCCAACGCCGCCAGTCTTGCTCTGCGTAGCATATGCTCCGCCTTCAGCCGGTGCAAGTCCAGAGTCTCAGACATTGAATTTGAAACCCACTCGTTTCAGGATTATAAGATGCGAGAATCCTCCAGTCGAAGCCCAGCTACTTTCGGAAATCTCGAATCGCTCAACGGTACCGATCCATCCTAAGTTGGAGCCGGATAACGCGTCGGTGTACGTGCGCCCTCGGAATTGCCCTTTCGACGGAGGACTTTTTAAGTAAGCGCTGTGTTGATATCAACATAGGCATAACTGCCCCTGTCGCCACCCCTAAGAGAATCAACAACCAAACAACTCCTTGAAATAATCAGCAGCCTAGGCGCTAGGGCATCATTCAACCGGATACTGTCTGAAGCTTCCAGACAGGGAGCCTTGGCTTGGCATCGGACCCTGAGGCGGTATCTCGATCTCCTGGTTGATGCAGGTTGCTTGAAGGTCGAAGAACGTGAAGTTGGAAGTGTCAATCTCCAACAGCTCTACTCGATCAGGCAGAGAAAGCCGACATTATGGGCTGGACCAGCGATCCTCCAGATTCACGGTCTCAACTGGGACGTACCGGACCACGATCTCTACTCTTTCAGCACAGACCTTGCCGCGCTGACCAGGGCCAGGCAAGTGAAGCTAGGAAACAAACAACTGCTCGCGGCAGGCAGAGAAGACTGCCTCGCTCAGGAGATAAGACGTGACGACCAGAAGGAAACCGGAACGATAGAACTAGTCGTCGCCATCCTAGCGACGCATCACATAGATCTACACTACTTCTTCAAGAGGAGCGACGAGCTAGAGATTGGGAAAGCCGCGAGACTACTCCTCGAGAGACTTGCAGAAATCTTCACCGGACCAGCCCTAGAAACCGACGCGAGAACATTCCTCGTCTGCCGCGAACGCTTCCTCAAGATACTTCGCACATACTCCAAGGAAAAATCACTCGAAGAATCCGAGAATTCCGGGACCGGCCGACGAGGTTTATCGCTGGTCAAAACGCTCACTCCTCTCCAAATAGTAAAGGCCGCGGGAAAACAGTTGGGGTTGATCGGTTGAAACGGCCTCTTGAACTCCGAGCCGCACCAAGAAGCTGGCGCCTGGTTCTCAAGACCGCCTATCCTTTCCTCGCCGAGAGAGGAGTCGGCGACCTTCTCGTCTTCGGATCCCAAGCACTCTCAGTCTACCTGAAAAGCCCCCTCAGAAGCAAGGACCTAGATCTCGTCTCTTCACAGATCGGACCAGAACACCAAGAAGCCCTCTCGAAGCACCTGCCGCAGACCCAAGGATTGGAGGTCAGAAGCTCAACCATCCAGTCGAGACCCCTGCAACGTGGAACACTCAAGACGTACACCATTGAACTCCGAGTAGACGGAAAGCCCTTCTTTCTAGAAATTTTCGACAAAGTACTTGACGGCCAAGATCCATCAGTCCTCACACCACACGTGGAGAAAACTCACAGGTGGAATCTAGATTTCTGGGTCCCATCGCTAAACGCGACTCTTGCGCTCCGACTAGCCTTTCGTCAACCAGAGGGAATTAGCCCCCTCAACTCGCGACGACTCGAGGATCTTCTCCAGGAAAACTGGAGAAGAATAGACCTCTCTGAAGTCAGAAGAATCATCCAAGAATGGGAGATGAGCGAAGTCGTCAAGTCAAACCTCGGACCCCTGCGAAAGACGGGAAAGCTGAGAATTCTGCGGGAAGAGCTCATGAGCTAACCCAAGCAGTCAGACAATATTCCAAAAAAAAGTCAATAATCAGCCTTCTCCAGCAATCTATGCCCCGATCAAAGCGTTGATCAACGATAAGCCCCCAAAACACCTATAGCCAGCAAAACGCTTCCTCTTATCAAGGTGAAAAATAGAATGCGTAATCCGTTCAGAAGGAAATCCAAGAAAGCAGAACCAGAACCAGCAAAACAAGCGTAGATCGTACTCGAAAACAATCGTCGCAAATAAAGGGGACGACCTTAGAACGAGGCTGGACAGGATAAGGGGGAATACTGCAACGTCCAGCCGTCTACGACTTTCACTAGGCAATCGAGTTCCGTTTCACTTGAAAATCGTTTTGAAAACGGTTTATTGAAACTTCGTTCACGGGATGTTTTTGGCAGCTATTTTCCTAACCGTTTTTTTGGTGTTTTCTAGGGGAGGAAAGACTAGTTGATCCTACAATGTGGGTCTTCAGTCACACTCTGTTTCCGAATCATTCACGTCCGTCCCCAGAGAGTCTGTATTCCGGGTATATGCGCAAAGTGGGGATCGTCAGTGTAGACTCGTCCTCCGGTCTGGGCTACCGCTGTAGCCGCAATAATGGCGTCGGCAATGGGCAGGTCTCTGTCTTTCAAGCTGATCTCTCCGGCGTGACGCGCGATCTCTTCTGAGGGTGGGCCGTCCTAGGCTACACATCGACCT
>Ga0209161_10003740_pt1 | contig 12165 bp, 8 predicted proteins | sample GraSoiAngelo_155_FD_186169 | JGI IMG/M metagenome (GOLD analysis project Ga0209161, IMG submission 186169) | Grasslands soil microbial communities from the Angelo Coastal Reserve, California, USA - 14_1009_13_30cm (SPAdes) (version 2) | ecosystem: Environmental > Terrestrial > Soil > Grasslands ...
CCCTCTTGGAGCGCTCTCTTCTGAGACGATCTGCTAAGGGGTGGCCCACCCGCGCGAACGCTCCACCGCTCGCTGCCATGCGGCGTACAGGTGCTCGCGCTGGTCACCCGACATCGTCGGCTCGTATCGCGCGGCGATCGCTCGTCGCGTTCGCAGCTCGTCCGGCGTCTTCCAGACGCCCATGGCGAGGCCGGCGAGGAACGCGGCGCCGAGCGCGGTCGTCTCGCGGATAGCCGCGACCTCCACCGGAATGCCGAGCAGATCCGCCTGGAACCGCATGACGAAACGGTTGGCCGTGCCGCCACCATCCGCGCGCAGCACGGCGATGCGCTGTCCGGCGGCGGCCATCGCCTCGACGAGATCGCGCGTCTGGTAGGCGATGCTCTCGAGCGTCGCGCGCGCGATGTGCGCGCGCGTGGTGCCGCGCTCGATCCCGATGAGTAGACCGCGCGCGTACATGTCCCAGTGCGGCGCGCCGAGGCCGGTGAACGCCGGCACGAAATACACGCCGTCGTTGCCCGCGAGCCCGGTCGCGAGCGCCTCGGTCTCGTCCGCGCTGGTGATGATGCCGAGGCCGTCGCGCAGCCACTGCACCGCGGCGCCGGTGATGAAGGCGCTCCCCTCGAGCGCGTAGCGGACGCCGTCGCCGATGTCCCACGCGATCGTGGTCAGCAGACCGCCGCGCGCCGGTGCCGCGGTTGCGCCGGTATTCGCGAGGAGGAAGCACCCCGTTCCGTAGGTGTTCTTCGCCTCGCCGGGCGCGAAGCAGGTCTGCCCGAACAGCGCGGCCTGTTGATCGCCCGCGATCCCCGCGATGGGCAGCGCGGCGCCGAAGTGCGCGGGATCCGTCGTGCCGACGACGCCCATCGACGGCACCGGCGTCGCGAACATCGCCCGCGGCAGATCGAGCGCGGCCAGGAGCTCGTCGTCCCAGCGCCGCCGGTGGATGTCGAACACCATCGTGCGTGAAGCGTTCGAGACATCGGTGACATGCACGCGGCCGCCGGTGAGCTTCCAGACCAGCCACGTGTCGATCGTCCCGCAGAGCAGCTCGCCGCGGGCCGCACGCGCCTGCGCGCCCCGGACCCGATCGAGGATCCAGCGCACCTTCGTCGCGGAGAAGTAGGCGTCGATCACGAGACCGGTGCGCTCGCGCACCAGCGTTTCGAGCCCGCGCGCTCGCAGCTCTTCGCAGATGCCCGCGCTCGCGCGGCTCTGCCATACGACCGCGGGATGGATCGGGCGACCGGTCGCGCGTTCCCACACGACGGTGGTCTCGCGTTGGTTGGTGATGCCGATGGCCGCGACGTCAGGTGCGCCGATGCCCGCCGCCGCGATCGCCTCGCGCCCGACGGCGACCGTCGTCGCGAAGATCTCGTCGGGATCGTGCTCGACGTGTCCCGACGCCGGGTAGCTCTGCGCGATCTCGCGATCCGCGCTGCCACGGACCGCGCCGGCCGCGTCGAAGACGAGGGCGGCCGAGCCGGTCGTGCCCTGGTCGAGCGCGAGGACGAAGGTCACGTCGCGCTGAAGCGACGCATGGGCTCGACCTCACGGCAGTACGCGGCTACCTCGCGCGTGCGCCGCTCGTCGTCCCAATCCAGCAGGCGGCCCATCAGTGCGGCGACCGCGTCGATGCAGTCGAGGCCCTGACACGGAGCGAGCCCGAGAGCGGTCCGCCGCAGGAGCGCATCGCCGATCGTGAGCGCCCACTCGTGGCGCACGGCGTGGACGATCTCCGCGGCGACGCCGTGGTGATGTGGACAGAGCGGCGCGGCGAGGGACGGGTCGCCTGCGGCAAGTGCGGCGATGTCGCGCGCGCGCGACCCATCCGCGCCGGGAAGCAGCGCGTCAGCGGTCGACGAGGCACGGCTCTCGGGGTCGGGCGTGCCGGACCGCCGTTCGCGCCCGAGCTTTCGCGCCACGAGGTCCGTCACTTCTTCGGCGATCGCGCGATAGGCCGTGATCTTCCCGCCGACGACGGACAGCACGCCCGCGACGCGGTCGCGGGCCTCGTGGTCGTACAGCGCGTGCTTGCGCGATACCTCGCCCTCGCTGACGCCCTCCTCGCGGACGAGCGCGCGCACGCCGGCCCAGGTGAAGAAGATCTCGCCGAACGGCGCGTTCGGGAAGGCTCGTCGCGCCTCCTCCTGCAGATAGCGCACGTCCTCCTCGGTCGCGGCGGCGTCCGCGGGATCTCCGTCGTAGTCGGTGTCGGTCGTTCCGACGATCGTCGTGTCGAGCCAGGGGACGACGAAGAAGAGCCGGCCATCGCGCCGCGCGAACAGCACATGGGCCTGCTGCGTCGCGCGCGGCGTCACGATGTGGATCCCCTTGGTGAGGCGAAGCAACGGCTTCGCGCCGACTCGCAGCGGCGCGATCGTGCGATCCAGCCATGGACCGGTCGCGTTCACGGTCAGCCGTGCGCGCAGTGCGAGCTCGACGCCCGCCATGCGGTCGAGTACCAGGGCACCGCTGACACGGTCGCGGTCGCGCAGGTAGGAGTTCGCTCGCGCGTGGTTGAGCACGAGCGCGCCGTGAGCCGCGGCGTCGACGACATTCTCGACGACGAGGCGTTCCACCAGCGGCACCTGTGCGTCGTAGAAGCGCCACGCGCCCTGCAGACCATCCGCATCGAGCGCGGGCTCCGCCGCGAGCGTCTCGCCGCGCCCCAGCCACTTACGTCTCGGGAGGCTCTTGTCGAGCGAGAGGATGTCGTAGAGCTGCATACCGATGCGCAGCTTTGCCTGATACCAGAGGCTCGGCCGGTAGAGCGGTAGCAGGAACGGAAGGGGGAAGACAAGGTGCGGCGCGATGCGGAGGAGGATCTCGCGCTCGCGCATGTCGCTGCGCACCAGCGCGAAGTCGAAGAGCTCGAGATATCGAAGGCCACCGTGGATCAGCCGCGTCGGCCGTGAGGTCGTCCCGGAGGCGAAGTCATCCTGCTCGACGAGCGCGACCGAGAGTCCACGGAGCGCCGCGTCGCGCGCGATGCCCGCTCCGATGATGCCGCCGCCGATGATCAGGAGATCGACGGTGCGGCCGCCCAGCGACCGCACCGTCTCTGCTCGTGTGGCTATGGATTCGCCTTGTTGTACTTGTCGATCTGCGTGTTCATGTCCTCGACGGCGGCATCGAGCGCCGCCTGCGTGGTGGCCTGCCCGAGCAGGACCGACTCGATCATCTTCTGTGTGCGCTGGCGGGCCTGCGGCATGACGCCGAGGACCGCGCCGTTGGTCGTACGGTTCTGCGGCGAGTCACGGATCTCGGTGATGGCCGTGAGGAACTGAGGGTACTTCGTCGCCCAGTCCTTGCTCGGACCCTGGTCGTACGCAGCCTTCACGATCGGGTAGTAGCCCGTGTCCGACTGCCACTGCGCCTGCACCGCCGGTGTCATCGCGTACTTCACGAATTCCCATGCAGCCTGCTGCTCGGCGGGCGGCCGGCTCTTCATGATGTAGAGCGAAGCGCCGCCGATGATGTTGCCGCCGGTCGCCGGCTTGCTGTCCGGCCGTGGGTAGAGGCCGGCGCCAAGCTCGAACTTGCCAGCGATCGTGGTGATGTGTCCGCGAAGCCGCGCGATGCTCTCGATGTACATCGCGGTCTTCTGCGCGTTGAACGCGTTCGCGGCCCCGTCGTTGTCGATGCCGGGGTTGTAGAAGTAGCCGCCGTCCACGCCGGCCTTCCACCAGTCGAGGATCGCCTTGCCGGCAGCGCTGTTGTAGACGACCTTCGTCGCGCGGTTGTCACGACCATTGCCGTTGTCGGCGTAGAGCGCGCCGGACGTCGCCATGAGCTGCTCGAAGAGCCAGCCGTAGATGGATGGCCCGAAGCCGAACCGGACGGTCGCCCCGCTGGCGTCCTTCTTCGTCAGCTTCTTCGCGGCGTCGGCGATCTCGGTGAACGTTACCGGAGGCTTGGCCGGATCGAGGCCGACCTCTTTGAACGCGTCCTTGTTGTAGTAGAGGATCGGCGCCGACGCGTTGAAGGGCATGCTCTGGAGCTTGTCCTGGTACTTGTAGTAATTGATCACCGCGGGCTCGAAGTCCGAGGTGTTGAACTTGTCGCGGTCGATGAACGCCTGCATCGGCACGACCTGCCCGCTGTCGTACATGTAGCGCTGGCCGATGTCGTACACCTGCACGAGGGCCGGCGCCGCGTTCGAGGCGATGGCCGTGTTCAGCTTCGCGAGGAGGTCGTCGTAGGTGCCCTGGAAGACGGCCTCGACCTTGATCTTGGTCTGACTGCTGTTGAAGCCGGCGACGATCTTGTTGAGGGCGTCACCGTTGACGCCCGACATCGCGTGCCACCACGTGAGCGTCGCGGCCGGCGCGACGTCCTTCGCGGGCGCGAGCGCGCTCATGTCCGCGGGAGCGCCGCCGGTCGGCGTCGTGCTTCCGCTGGGCGTCGTGCCGCCGCAGGCCGCGGCGGCCATCGTGAATGCGAGAGCGAGTGTTGCGAGTCTGCGCATCTTTCCCTCCTGCGTCCTAGCCCTTGACCGCCCCGGCGGTGAGGCCTCGGATCAACTGACGCTGTCCCAACACGAGCAGGGCGAGCGTCGGTACGGCGACCATGATGACACCGGCCATGACCAGACCCCAGCGGAGCGTTTCCTCGAAGCGCAGCTGCGCGATCCCGACCTGCGTCGTGCGCATCAGCGTCTGGTTCGTGATGAGCAGCGGCCAGAAGTATTGGTTGTAGGTCGACAGGAAGCCGTAGATCGCGACGGTGCCCAGGGCGGGCCGCGAAAGGGGGATCACCGTCGAGACGAGGAAGCGGAACGTCGTCGCGCCGTCGATCCGCGCCGCATCCCAGAGCTCACGCGGGATCTGCAGGAAGGCCTGCCGCAGCAGGAACGTGCCGAACGCCGTCGCCATGAAGGGCACCGCCAGCCCCTGGTACGTGTCCAGCCACCCGATCGAGCGGATGGTGATGTAGTTCGGGATGATCGTGGCCTCCCACGGGATCATCAGGGTGGTCAGGAACAGGAAGAACAGCACCTGCCGTCCGCGGAAGACGAGGAAGGAGAAGGCGTAGGCGGCAAGGCTTGCGGTCAGCAGCTGGCCGACGACGACGGCCGAAGAGACGACGAAGCTGTTCAGCAGGTAGCGGACGATCGGGATCGTCGCGAACACCTGCGCGTAGTTGTCGAGCGTCGGCTGGGCGGGGAGGATCGGCGGCGGGAACGTCGCGATCTCCGACTCGCTCATCAGGGAGTACGAGAGCGCCAGCAGCAGTGGGAACGCGACGATGATCGAACCGACGACCAGCAGCGCGTAGTTCGCGACCCTGCCGAGCTTCACCGGGATCCGCTCACTGATAGTGGACGCGCCGCTCGACGAAGCGGAACTGGATCAGCGTCAGACCCATCACCAGTAGGAGCAGGATCACGGCCTGGGCGCTCGCGAAGCCGAACTGGAAGTTCTGGAACGCGTCCTGGTAAATGCTGTAGACGAGCACACGCGTCGCGTCCACCGGACCACCGCGCGTCATCACGTGGATCTGCGTGAACGCCTGCAGCACCGCGACGGTGTCGACGACGAACAGGAAGAAGAGCGAAGGGGACACCATCGGGACAGTGATCCGCGTGAACATCCGGAGGCCACGTGCGCCGTCGAGGCGCGCCGCTTCGTAGATCTCTTCGGGCACGCCCTGCAGGCCCGAGAGCAGCACGATGATGTTCGTGCCGAGCGTGAGCCAGATCGTCGTGATGGAGACGGCGATGATCGCCGTCGTGGGCTGGATGAGCCACTCGGGTCCGTGGACCCCGACCCGTGACAGCAGGTAGTTGAGGAGACCCAGGCTGGGGTTGAACAGCAGGAGCCAGATGAGCGCGCCGACCGCCGCGGAGATGGCGATCGTGCTCGACATCATCGTTCGGAAGACGTTGATCGCCCTGAGGCGCTGGTTGAGCAGGACAGCGAGTACCAGACCGAGCGCGATGCCGATCGGCACCGTGTAGATCGCGAAGATCGCGGTCGCGAGCAGGCCGGTGCGGAACGCAGGCGACGTGAGCAGCTCGAGGTAGTGGTCGAGGCCTGCGAAGGTGGTGATGGCGCCGGTCGCCCGCGTGTTGAAGAGGCTCAGGTTGATGGTCTCCGCGAGCGGGATGAACACGAACGCCGCGAAGAGGACGAGCGACGGTGCGAGGTACGCGAGACCGATGCCGAGCGATCGCAGGTCGCGCGCGGTCCAGCGCATCACGGTCGCGGCATCGTACCGCTGATCTCGAGGAGATCGGTCAGGATCGCGTACGCGACCTGGTCGACGTGCGGATCGTGGAGCTGGACCACGACACGGCCGGCGAGGTCGGTCTCGAAAACGAGGCCCATCGAGAAGTCGTCGACCGCGAAGAGCGGATCCAGCGGAGAGAGCCGCCGCGGACCGAATGACGCGACCACCCTGCCGTCGCGGCGCGCGATCTCGATGAGCGGACGCACGCGATCGCCGTTGCCGGCCGCCGCACGCGCTGCCTTCGCGGCGCGCTCGTCGATCGGCTCGCGCGCGATGTCTTCCGGCACGAGGTCGGCATCCATGAGCACATTCGCCAGGATCGTCGCCTTCGCCGCGGCGTCGTGGCCGTCGAGGTCATTGCGTGGGTCGGCCTCGGCGATGCCGAGCCGCTGCGCCTCCGCGAGCGCGTCTTCGAAGGGGACGCCCGCGGCGGTGGCGCTGAGGATGTGGTTGTTCGTGCTCGACACGATCCCGCGGATCGCGGTGATCTTCGCGAGCGGTAGGGCCGCTCGGCGCAGCGTGAAGACCGGAAGGCAGTCGGCGAGCGTCGCTTCGAAGCGGAGCATCCGGCCCTGCCGCGTCGCGAGCGCCTCGAGCTCGCGGTAGGCGCGCGCGACCGGCCCCTTGTTCGCGGTCACGACGTGCATGCCGGCCGTGAGCGCGTCACGGATGTAGGTCAGTGCGGGCTCGCCGGTGATCGGATCGAGCGGCGTCATCTCGACCAGAACGTCCGCGGGCAGCGAAGCCATTGGAGGTGCGACGCGGAGTGGTAGGTCCGTCCCCGCGAGGATCAACGTTAGGTCAATGCCGAAACCGTCAACGACGGCGCCGTGGCTTCGTGTCGCGAGCGCAGTGACCTGGAACGGCACCCGCGTATGAAGCAACATCCGACAAAGGGCGCGCCCGACGTTGCCGAAGCCGAAAAGCGCCAACCGCACGGGCCGACGTTACGCGAACCTCCGGCATGACGATTGCGGACGCTCGCTTGGCCGAGTTGCCGACGAGTCCGCCCTCGCCGTCTCCTCGCCAGCAATAAGGAGGTCCGTACCGGTGATTCGCGCAGCGCTGACGCGCCCCTTCGGCCGACAGGCGTTCGCTCCGCGACGGGTCCTGCTCGTCGCCGCCGCTCTTGTCGCGAGCATCCTTATCGCCCTCGTCCTAACGGTCAGTCCAGCCAACGCCCTGCCATTCATTCCAACGCCATGTCAGGCCACGACGTTCATGCGTGACGGCATGCCGTTAACGACAAAGGTCTTGAACAGCAGCCTTCTGAACCAGGATGTCGAGGCGATCGATGACTTCACAGGCGTGCCGTGTCACATGGGCGCGTTCTACGACGCTCCCGGCTCGTACTCGATCGTCAACTCGAGCGTGCATGGCTCGACCTACTTTGGGATCATCGCGAATGGCGCTGTGACCCTCGATGTCACGGATAGTTCCGCCTTCGAGGTCGGTGACAAGCCGACGCACACCGGCGCCCAGCACGGCGTTGCCATCGCTTACCTAGATGGCGCGAGCGGCTCGGTGAGCCGGACGCAGGTGTACAGCTACCAGAAGAACGGATTCGCCGCCAACGGGAGCGGGACAATCGTGACCATCGCGGACAGCCGCTTCCGCGGCGCCGGCCCGGTGGACTACATCGCGCAGAACGGGGTCCAGTTCAGCCGCGGCGCGGTCGGCGGGATCACGGGCAGCACGATGGAAGAACACGAGTACACGGGCTGCTCGCAGCAGCAGTCGCAGCAGACCGGCTGCACGCCGTTCGTCTCCGCTGGTCTCCTGATCTTCGATAGCCCCGCGAAGTCGATCGACCGAAAGAACAACCTGTACCGCGAGAACGACTTCAACGTGCTCAACGTCCAGATCCCAGGTCCCTAGCACCGCGGCGGCAGACGCGCATCGCGGCGAGAGGGCCCGTCGGCGGGCCCTCTCGCGTATCCTTAGATCGATACGCGTCCGCGGGGCCCCACCGGCGTTTTCGGTGGAGCCCCTTTTCGGCGTCCATTTAGATAAAAAGGAGAGAAGGCCTGGTCCATCTGGCGAAACTCTTCGCGCGCCGCGCTCCGCCACGCGTCGATCGTCTCGTCGTCGGCCTCGGTAATCCGGGCGATGGGTACGCCAACACGCGCCACAACGTCGGTTTCCAGGTCGCGAGCCGACTCGCCAAGCGTGCGCGCCTGGAATTCGACACCAAGGCCGCGGAGTCGCGTATCGCTGAGGGCTCGCTCGGCGATCTGCGGATCGCCATCGCGCGACCGCAGACGTTCATGAACGACAGCGGGCGTGCCGTCGGGAAGCTCCTCGACCGCTACCGGCTCACGCCCGACGCGCTCCTCGTCATCTTCGACGAGGTCGACCTCCCCCTCGGCAAGGTGCGGCTGCGCGAGCGTGGCGGTCCGGGAACGCACAACGGGATGCGCTCGATCACGAGCGAGATCGGCGAGGGGTTTCCGCGCCTGCGGATCGGCGTCGCCCCGGTGGATCCGACCGTCGAGATCGCCGACCTCGCGCAATACGTGCTCTCGCCATTCGCGTCGAACGAGCGCGCTGACGCGGACGAGATGATCGTCCGCGGGGCCGAGGCCGCGGAGGTCGCGGTCCGCGACGGCATCAAGCGAGCGATGGACAAGTTCAATGGCTAGCACGACCGCGGTCGGATCCGCTGCCCGTCTCGGCGGCATCCTCGCGCTCGCGGAACGGAGTGAGCGGTTCCGCGATCTCGCCGAACGCCTCGAAGACCGGCGCTCGACCAAGATCGCCGACGCGACGGCCGGCGCGCGCGCGTTCGCGTGGGCGTCGCTCGTCCAGGTCTCGCGGAGGACCGTCGTCGTGGTCGCGCCGAGCGAGGACCGCGCACGACGCTGGCGCGCGGAGCTCGCGGCCTGGCTCGGAGAGGATCGCGTCCTCTCGTTCCCCGAGCGCGAGACGATGCCGTACGAGATCGGCAGCGCATCGGCCGGCGCGGTGCACCAGCGCCTGCTCACGCTGTGGCGAGCGCACACCGCGCCCGAGCCGGTCGCGGTCGTCGCGTCGCTGCGCGCGCTCATGCAGCACACCATCGCGCCGGCGGACCTGCGCGAGCGCGGTCGGACGCTGCGCGCGGGCGATCACGTGTCGTGGAACGCGACGGCGGAGTGGCTCTTCGAGCTCGGCTACGAGCCCGTCGCGGAGGTGAGCGAGCCCGGCAGCTTCTCACGCCGCGGGGGGATCCTCGACGTATATCCCGCCTCGGCCGACATGCCGGTCCGTATCGAGCTCTTCGGCGATGACATCGAGACGCTCCGCAGATTCGATCCGGTCACGCAGCGCTCGCAGGACGCCGCCGACGCGGTCGACATCCTGCCCGCCCGTGAATACTCGCTCGAGGGCGCGGCCGCGCTCGCGGAGCGTCTCGCCGCTTCGGGTTGGGCAGCGACGCGTGGCGAGGAGGACGAGCTGCAGCCTTACGCGTCGCTGGTCGAGGCGCTGCGCGAGGGCCGCGTCGCGCCGGGCACCGACGCGTTCGCGCCCGCGCTCGGAGCGACGGCCTCGCTGCTGGACCATCTCGGCGACCGCGCCACGGTCGTCTTCGAGGACTCGGTCGAGCTCGGGCTCACGCACGATGCGCACGAGGCGCAGGCCGACGAACGGCGCGAGGAGCTGCGCGAACAGGGTCTCGCCGTAGCCGTCTTCCCGCCGCCGTACGTGCCGCGCGACGGTCTCGACGCGTCGGCCGACGAGCACGGCGCGGTGCGCGTCCGTCCCGACGCCGACGCCCTGCGGCTCGGCTGGGGCGGCATCACCTCGTACGCGGGCCGTCTCGACGCATTCCTGCGCGAGGTCGCAGGTGCAGGACGCGATCTGCGCATCGTCGCGTCGCCGCAGGCCGCCCGGCTCGCGGAGCTGCTCGCCGATCGCGACGTCACCGCCACCCCGCACGACAGCGTGTCCGAGGTGCCGACGGAAGGCGCGCTCGTCCTCGCCCATGTCGGTCTGGCGGAAGGCTTCGCCGTTCCGGAGCTCGCGCTGCGGGTGTTCACCGACGCGGAGGTCTTCGGCTTCCGCAAGCCGCGGCATCCGGAGCGCCGCCCCCGTCGCGTCGCGGTCGGCTCGTTCCTCTCGGACCTGAAGCCGGGCGACCACGTCGTACACGAAGACCATGGCATCGCTCGCTTCGAACGCTTCATCACGCGCGAGATCGCCGGCGTGGTGCGCGAATACCTCGAGCTGCGCTTCGCGGGCACCGACGTCGTCGCGCTCCCCACCGAACGCGTCGATCGCGTCACGCGCTACGTCGGCGGCACGCCGCCGGCCCTCTCCGCGCTCGGTGGCCGTGACTGGGCCGCGACGAAGCGGAAGGCGAAGAAGGCGGTCGAGGAGATCGCGCGCGAGCTGATCCGCCTGTACGCCGCGCGCGAGACGATCAGCGCGCACGCCTTCGGTCGCGACACGCCCTGGCAGATCGAGATGGAGAACGCCTTCCCCTTCACCGAGACGCCCGATCAGCTGCAGGCGATCGAGGACAGCAAACGCGACATGGAGCGTCCACGTCCGATGGACCGTCTGGTCGTGGGCGACGTCGGGTACGGGAAGACGGAGGTCGCGCTGCGCGCGGCCTTCAAGGCGGTGCAGGACGGCAAGCAGGTCGCGGTGCTCGTCCCGACCACGGTCCTCGCGCAGCAGCACTTCGAGACGTTCTCGGAACGCCTCGCGACCTTCCCGGTGCGTGTCGCGATGCTGTCGCGTTTCCGCACGCCGCCGGAGCAGCGCGAGGTCGTCTCGCAGCTGGCGAGCGGCGAGGTCGACGTTGTCATCGGCACGCATCGCTTGCTGCAGAAGGACGTGCAGTTCCGCGATCTCGGTCTGCTCGTCATCGACGAGGAGCATCGCTTCGGCGTGAAGCACAAGGAGCGTATGAAGCAGATGCGCACCGAGGTCCACGTCCTGTCGATGACGGCGACGCCGATCCCGCGCACGCTGCACATGGCGCTGTCCGGCGTGCGCGACATCAGCGTCATCGAAACGCCGCCTGAGGACCGCCAGCCGATCGAGACGCACGTCGTCGAGCGCACCGACGACGTGCTGCGCGAGGCCATCCTGCGCGAGCTCGATCGCGGGGGCCAAGTCTTCTTCGTGCACAACCGCGTGCAGGGGATCGAGCACGAGACGCAGCGCCTGCGCGCGCTGGTGCCGCAGGCGCGCTTCGTCGTGGGGCACGGTCAGATGGACGAACGGAAGCTCGAACGCGTGATGGTCGAGTTCGCGGATGCCGAGCACGACGTGCTGGTGTGCACGACGATCATCGAGTCCGGCCTCGACATCCCGAACGTCAACACCATCGTGATCGACCGCGCCGGCCAGCTCGGGCTCGCGCAGCTCTACCAGCTGCGCGGGCGCGTCGGCCGCAGCGCCGCGAAGGCCTACGCGTACCTGCTGCACGAGAAGCAGGAGCGGCTCACCGACGATGCGCGCAAACGTCTGCAGGCGGTCTTCGAGGCCAGCGAGCTCGGCGCGGGCTTCAAGATCGCGATGCACGACCTCGAGATCCGCGGCGCGGGCAACATCCTCGGCGCCGAGCAGCACGGCCATGTCGCCGCGGTCGGGTTCGAGCTGTACACGCAGCTCCTCGAGGAGGCGGTCAACGAGCAGCGCGGCGCGCCGAAGGCCGAGGCGCTGCCGGAGGTCACCGTGGACCTCGCGCTCTCGACCGCGATCCCCGACGAGTACGTGCCGAGCCGCCAGCGCAAGCTGGAGCTCTACCGGCGCATCGCGGAGCTGCGCTCGCTCGACGATCTCGGTTCGCTGCGCGACGAGCTGCGCGACCGCTACGGGCCGCCGCCGGATCCGGTGCGCAACCTCCTCTACGGCGTCGAGGTGAAGCTGCGCGCGGTGAGCGCTGGCGCGACCGAGGTGCGGGCGCGCGGACCCGAGCTGCGCCTCGTGCTCTCACGC
>Ga0209161_10003744_pt1 | contig 12158 bp, 5 predicted proteins | sample GraSoiAngelo_155_FD_186169 | JGI IMG/M metagenome (GOLD analysis project Ga0209161, IMG submission 186169) | Grasslands soil microbial communities from the Angelo Coastal Reserve, California, USA - 14_1009_13_30cm (SPAdes) (version 2) | ecosystem: Environmental > Terrestrial > Soil > Grasslands ...
AGCAATCCCGGCTGCCGCTTGTTCCTGACGACCAACGCTGGCTCGACCGGGCTCAACCTGCAGGCGGCGAACACAGTCATCAATGTCGATCTCCCTTGGAACCCTGCGGTTCTAGAACAGCGCATCGCGCGAGCTTACCGCATGGGCCAGGAACAGCCGGTTCAGGTTTTCGTCCTGATCACCGAGGACACCATCGAAGAAAAACTGCTCAGCACGCTTTCCGCGAAGCACAATTTAGCCCTTGCCGCCCTGGATGCCGAGAGCGACGTGGATCAAGTCGATCTCGCCGGCGGCATCGAAGAACTCCGCCGGCGTCTCGAAGTTCTGCTCGGCGCCCGCCCCGAAGCCCCATCGGACATGAGTCTCCGCCGGGAGAGTGAACTCGCCGTAGCCCAGGCTGCCGCCGAACGCAGTGCCCGCCGCGAAAGACTCGCCGTCAGCGGCGGTCACCTGCTCAGCGCCGCGGTTCAATTCCTTGGCGAACTGTTGCCGGCGCCATCGGATTTCCCGGAATCGAAGGCGGCGACGACTGCTTTGGCAACAACTTTGAAACAGAACCTCACCGATCTCGTGGAACAGGACGATAGCGGCCGTCCGCGCCTGACCTTCGCGCTGCCAGACGCGACTGCTCTCGATGGGCTGACTAACGTCCTCGCGCGCCTGCTGGTCCGGACTCAGTCCGCAAACGGGTTGTGACTTTTAGGTGTACTGAATGGACTGGTCAAAGCCGTTCAGTCACGTCGAAGATCCGAGGTGTTGGCAGATCGGCCGAAACAAATTCTGACGCGCCCACTCCAGACGGGCCACCCGTCAATCAATCCCAATGACTGAGAAACTCGATTTGGTTTGTCAGCATGCTTCGAAGGATCGCGGCGCTGCCACAGCCGGACGCGTAGCGAACCAGGAAAGACAGCGAATTGAGCGCTCCGAAGTGATCCAGTCGGGACAAGTGTTAGCGGCCAGGAAGGTTGGAGGTCGAGAAACAGACCAAACAAGTCAGCGAAACTGCCGAACGAGCCGCGATGGGACCCGAGGGCGGCTATATCGGCTATGTCGATCTGAGTTTGACACGAGAGGGCTGGATCAGAAGCAAACGACGCTGGAGCAACTCAAGGATGGCCCAAAACTCGTAAGCGCAACCGAAGCAACGCAATATAGAAGTAGCGACTCCTTAGAAGGCAGACGCTCTATCCAACTGAGCTACGAGCGCACATTCCATAATTTCTCACATTGCAAAGACTTGCGCTACGTCGAACTGCACACGGCATCAAGTTCCATTGCTAGATTAATGGAATGTGCTTGTCCATTCGCGAAGCAAAATATCGAATGGCCGGGTTGGCTATGGATTGCCATTGGAGCACGGCAGCTTAGAACCTCCTCGTTGTGGAGAATTCTTCTCGATGCCGGGATTTCCTTCTTCAATTGTTGTGATGCGATCAACTCCGGGGACGGTTACCGTTTGTCGTGTTCCGCTCGGCCAATGAATCTCAATTTTCTCTACCTTCGTAGCTGAACCCAATCCAAAGTGCACGCGCATGTCGGAACTCGATCCGTAACTTCCCCCACTGACTATGTCTGCGCGTTGCCGGACTCCGCCAGCCGTGACGAAGACTTTCGTCCCGATCGCGTCTTTCGGGCTCTTTGCGCCACCAACTAGTTTCAATGCCAGCCAGTGATTGCCGTTCTTTACGACATTGCGCAGCAGCGTGGGCGTCGAATCAATACTATTGATGACGACGTCGATGTGCCCGCTATTGAAAAGGTCTCCGAACGCCGCTCCTCGGCCGGTGATGACGGCGGCCAAACCGCTGCCGGTGGCTGGCGGCACTTCTTCGAACTTGGAACCGTCAAGATTCCGGAACAGTTGCGGCCGTTCCGCCCACGTTGTTCCCCAATCCTGGCGGTCCACCTCCGGGTAGACGTGACCGTTGACAACAAAAATGTCCAGCAAGCCGTCATTGTCAAAATCGAGGAAGCCGGTTCCCCAACCTAAAAAGGGGATGGTCGGCCCCGCCAAACCAGCCCTATACGTAACATCAGAAAAGCTGCTCCCGCCGTCATTTCGATAGAGTGTCTTGTAGTCATCGGAAAAAGTGGTCGTGAAGAGATCGGCCTTTCCGTCGCGATTGTAATCACCCACAGCAATCCCCATGGTTGCTTGCTCGCGTCCGTCATCGCTCAGAGCAAATCCCGAGGCGTAACTTATGTCTTCAAGTGTTCCGTTGTGCCGATTGCGGTAAAGATAGTTCGGCACGGAATCATTGGCCACTGCTAGATCTACCCAGCCGTCGTCATCCACGTCCACAAAAACAGCGGCCAAGCCATAGTAGCTGTTGGGATCGGAGACGCCGGCTTTGATGCTCACATCCGTGAAAGTACCGTCTCCATTGTTATGGAACAGATGGTCGGTTTCTCCCGGCAGTCCTCGGGGCCCGCACATCACGGAAACGCCTCGAAAGTGGCAAAAATTGGGGGGAATAATGCCTTGTCCCGCGATCGGTGGGTGGTCAATATCAAATTTCACGTAACCTGGAACAAACAAATCGAGCAATCCGTCGTGGTCATAATCGCCCCACGTTGGTCCAGTGGACCAGCCCCCCAGTGCCACACCGGCCTTCTCGGCGACATCGGTAAAAGTACCGTCGTGGTTGTTGTGATACAGGCGGTTTTTGCCATAGTTCGCCACGTAAATATCCGGCCAGCCGTCATTATCGTAATCGCCAACGGCCACGCCGAACCCCCAACGTTCGTTTGCCACGCCCGCTTTTTCCGTGACATCACTAAATGTCCCGTCGTGGTTGTTGTGCAAGAGCATGGCCTTGGGCACAGCTTCTTTCCCTTTCATCGCTGCCATCGTCGAGCCATTCAGCAGATAAATGTCGAGCCAGCCGTCGTTGTCATAGTCGAGCAATGCCACGCCCGAACCCATCGTTTCCAGGATCGTTTTCTTGTCCGGGCTTCCAGAGCGATGCAAGAATTTATCAAGGCCCGCTTGTTTTGTGATATCGCGGAATACGACTGGGGCACTGTCCACGAATCCGCCTGCTGTGATCGGCCGGGAATGGGAGTCCTTAATCGCGGGATGGGCTGCGCCGGTGGCCACGCCCATGCCAGAAGGCGCTTGTTTTGCCTTTTGATCGGAAGGCTGTTGACTTGAGGATCCTAAGGGAAACAGCAATACACAAAATAACGCCATGATTTGGGCTGCTGCAACACCCACGACCGCGCACAGTGGTGTCACTCGCCTTCGATTGGAGGAGATCATTCCGGAAGTTTAGGATGAGATTAATAGCATACCATCGTTAGCCTACACGGTCTTGTGTGAACCACATTTCTCGGATTGTTCCATCCATAAAGCGGATAAGACGAGTGAGCCCGGATGAGAGCCTGCCTTCGCCAATTCTTGGCGTCGGAGCAGAGCGTTGGAACTCGATGTTGCGGTGCATCATGAATGAAAGTCCGTGGTGCAGCCGCTTCGATCTTGTTGTTCACTCGGAATCACACGAAGAATAACGTTTATTCCGTAGGGACCTGACTCAGATGTTTCAATCCTTCGTGACCCAAGCACGATTGCTTATGCCGCTTAACCTGATGCTCGGACTTGCCCATTCGGCGCGTCTTGATGTTCTCTTCACTCCGAGGGCATTCTGGATGACCGCATCCCCGATCATTCCGTGTAGAAACAATTTGCTTGACAAGCATTCACTATAAGAATAAAAGGAATCCAACCGTTAACGTTACCGATGCGGCTGGTGGTGGTTGAAATCGAAATCTTCTCAGTCTGCAGGAAGGGGTGAAGCATGCGTTTTGTCGTGCCGAAGTGTGTTGGGAGTTTTTTGACCGCGTTAAGGATATCGAATCTCCGCTATCTACTCATTCTTTTTGTGCTGTTAGTGGGTTTGCCGTTCCGCGCATCTGCGCAGAACGCCACCATCGTTGGGACGGTTACAGACCCATCGGGCTCGGTAATTGCCAATGTGAAGATTACAGTGACCCATGTAGAGACTGGTCTAGCGCACACGTTCACCACGAACGAAGCTGGCCAGTATGTAGCGGTCGACTTGCCAGTCGGCCACTACAACATTAAGGCCGAAGCCTCGGGATTCAAGGTTGCAGAGCAAAAGGGCTTGGTGCTGCAAGTCGGCGACCGCACTCGCATGGATTTCCAGATGTCTCTGGGCGCGGCATCGGAAACGGTTACTGTTGAAGCCAACGCCGTCCGCGTGCAAGCCGACACTGGTGAGGTCAGCAACGTCATTGACGAACAACAGATGAGCCAGATCGCTGTGAATGGTCGCAGCATCTACCAATTGGCTGCGTTGGCGCCTGGAGCGTCGAGCCAGATCACCGGATTCGTCAACACTCCAGTTGGTGGAAACGCCAGCGTGGAGTTTAACGGCATGCGTCAGAACCACAACATCTATCTGCTCGACGGTGGAGAAGATGACGACCGTGGCGGCGCCGGTGGCATGAGCATTGCGCCCTCCACGGATGCTATCGCTGAGTTCCGTCAGCTCACTTCGAACTACAGCGCTGACTATGGACTTTCCTCCGCCGGCACAATGACCATGGTTCTGAAGTCTGGAAGCAGCACGCTTCACGCTTCAGCCTGGGAGTTCAATCGCAACGACGCTTTCGATGCGCGCGACTTCTTCCGCCCAGCTCCTGCCAAGATCCAAGAGTTACGGCTGAATGTATATGGGTTCAATGTCGGCGGTCCGATAACTTTCGGCAAGCTTTACAACCCAGACAAGAAGAGGACCTTCTTCTTCTATAACATGGAATGGCGCAAGCTCATTCAGGGCGGCGGAACTAATCAGAACGTTCCGGACACCGCGACCTATGGCGGTAACCTCGCCGGTCTTCTTACCGCACCTACACCGAACCCGATATTTGTTCCAACCTTCTGCGCGCCTGGGACATGTAACGGGACGAATGCGCAAGTCGCGCAAACCGCTTTGTTCGCGAATTGTCCCGGCCAGGCGCCCCCTGCGGGAATCACCTCGGGTGGGCAATTTCCTGGCAATGTGATTCCATCTTGCATGATCAATCCGAATGCCGCTGCTCTGCTCAAGGCAGGCATCTTCCCCGCACCGACCACCAACATTGCTAACTCCGTAGGCACGTTCGTTGGCGGCGCTAATGCTCCTACCAATCTTAGGGAAGAAGTCGTTCGCATTGACCATAACTTCAGCTCCAAGTTCTCCGTCTTCGGACACTACATTGCTGAACAAGTGACACAGAGTTTCGCCACCAGCCAGTGGAGCGGAGATAATGTTCCAACTGTCGGCGATACCTTCGGCAATCCATCTCGTAGCGGCGTTATCCACACAACCTATGCGATCAGCCCAACCTTACTCAACGAGGTGGCTTTCAATTACAACGGGAACGTAATCAACATCGTTCCCTACGCGGCTACTGGCTTGACTAGCTTGGCGCTGCCCAGTGGCTACGTCAATACGAATTCGAGACTATTCACTGGACCAAACAATCTGAACCGCATCCCAAATATCGACTTGAGCGGCGGGACAGGCGCCCAGTTCGAAATCTCCAGCTGGCCGTGGCACAACAAGGCTGATGATTACCAGATCCGCGACGACATTTCGCTGACCAAGGGAGCCCATCAGCTTAAGTTCGGAGCCAGTTGGGCCATCTACAAGAAGGTTCAGGACCTCTTCGGTCAGACCCAGGGCGGCTTTACCTTTAACAAAGACCTCACTGCTGGAAGCGCCGCCTGCCCTGCCAACACTGCCTGCGGAAACAGCTTCGCCAGTTTTCTACTGGGATTGCCTACCTCCTATCAGGAGTTGGCTGTTCAGGACCATGGTTACTGGAACAACGTTTCTTGGGCTGCCTACGTCCAGGACAATTGGCGCGTAAACAGGCGGCTGACCCTAAACCTCGGCCTGCGCTGGGATGGTGTGCCGCACACCTACGAAGCCAACAACCGCATGGGGAATTTCTACCCCTCTCTTTATGACCCAGCCAAAGCGGCCACCTTCAACACGAATAACAGCATCTGCAGCAGCGGAAACCAGGCAACTGATCCGGGCTGCTCCGCTGCCAGCCCCGGCCTCAGTACCAGCCCCAATTCGATCCTTGCAGGCATTCCACTCTATCTCAACGGCATCGGTATCCCGGGCCAGAACGGCGTGCCCAAAGGCCTGGTCAACAATCACTGGGCAGCATTTGGTCCGCGTCTCGGATTTGCCTACGACGTGAGCGGCAGCGGCAAGACTGTTGTCCGTGGCGGGTTCGGCATCATGTACGAGCGCATTCAGGGCAACGACATGTACAACGCCGGACCAAACATTCCATTCAGCTTGCAAGTCAGCCTCAGTAACGTCGAGATGACGAACCCAAGCCTTTCACTCTCCACTGGTTCGGCGGCGGCTAGGCCGATTAACGCTGCCAGCATCGTCGGCTTGGCCGTGGACAATTACAAGCTGCCGGCTAGTTACCAGTACAGCGTCGGCGTGCAGCACTCCTTTGCCGCCAAGACGGTTTTGTCGGTAAGTTATGTCGGCAATCAAAGTAGGCATCAGAACGACTACCGCAACATCAACTTGCCTGACCAGAGTCAGCTTCCGGCGCTGGCGGGTTTGATACCCGGCCAACCGGCCAATCCTTATCAGACCATACCCACTCTGCCCTACCCAGGGTTCACCACTATCAGGCTCGCCGACAACGAGGCCAACGCACATTACAATGGGTTGCAAGTGGACCTCAACTCTCAGCTCAGCCACGACCTCAACCTTCGGGCTTTCTACACGCTTTCGCGTGCCGTTGACCCGACCACTGGCGGAAGCGGCGGCGGAGACCTCGGAACTGTGTCGAATCCCTATGCAGGCTGGGTGTATGACGTCGGCCCCAGCGGATATGACCGCACGCACATCGCCGTCGTGGACTTCATCTACGACATCCCGTTCTTGCGGCATAATCAAAGCCGTCTCGTTCGATCCACGGTTGGCGGCTGGCAAATCTCGGGCATCGTTACCATGGAATCTGGCCTCCCAATCAACGTCACACTCGGAGGCGGGCAAGGCGGCAACGGAGTAGGCGGCACCAACCGGCCGAATTTGACGGGTACGATTTCCTATCCGCAGACACCGGTTACCTGCACTCCCGCGTCCAAGTGCTACCAGCAAATCCAATACTTCGATTCGTCAGCCTTTTCGTCCCCTACGGTGACCAACACATCGTCCCCTTGGGGTACGTTGGGCCACAACGCCTTGCGTGGACCTGGCCGCGACAACTGGAACATGTCGTTGTTCAAGACTTTCACACTGAGTGAATCTCGCGGCAGCCGTTTCGAACTCCGTTTGGAAACATTCAACACTTGGAACCATACTCAGTTCAACGGCGTGGATACGACCAAAGCGGACAGCCGCTTCGGCCAATTTACATCAGCGTTTGACCCGAGAATCTTGCAGCTTGGCGGCAAGATCTATTTCTAACCCCACCCCGGGAAGCAGTAAAACGCCCCGCTCGCACGGCGTGCGAGCGGGGCGTTTGTTTTAGTCCCGGCAACAGGCGCAAAACGCCGAGCTCCTAACTATTCCCGGCCTGCAGTCCGGCGTTACGATAGGAATATTACCAGCCCGCTTGTTTGCATAGAGTCCGTGGGCTATGTTCGGTCATGACAAAGTGGAGACGATTTCTGCTTGCAATCGCGCTGCTCTTACCAACATCCGCGACGGCGCAAAACCCCAGTCCCTCCGACGCACTCGCCCTCGAACAACAGGGAAAACTGGAAGAAGCCGCCGGCGCATGGCGCTCCGTCACGCAACGAAATCCCAAGGACGCCGCCGCCTTCGGGAGTCTGGGTGTGGTTCTCTCCAAACAACAGAAGTATCAGGAGGCAGCTTCCGCCTATAAGAAAGCTCTTGCCCTCAATCCCAAGCTGCCTGGAATTCAACTGAATCTGGGCTTGGCGGAATTCAAAATGGGACGATTCGATGGCGCCATTGCTCCTCTGAATTCCGCTTTAGCAGCGGATCCAAATAACGGCCAGGCGCGCACCCTCCTGGGCTTGAGCTTCTACGGGGCAAGGCGATTTGCCGAGGCATCGAGGCACCTTGAATTAGCCGCGAAGGCTGATCCATCAAATGTCCAATTGCAACAGATGCTTGCTCAGAGCTGCTTATGGGCAAAAAGATATTCTTGCGCATTAGACCAGTTCCGCCAAATCGTGGAACAGAACCCTGATTCCGCTGCTGCTCACGTTCTGACCGGCGAAGCGCTCGATGGTCTCGGCAAAACAACCGAAGCCATCGAGGAGTTCCAGGCGGCAATAAAAGTCGCTCCGCGGGAACCGGGCGTTAATTTTGGTCTTGGCTACCTGCAATGGAAGCTTCGCGAGTATGACAGCGCAAAAAACGCGTTCGAGGCGGAACTCTCGGTCGATCCTGCCAATCCTCAAGCCCTGGCTTATCTCGGTGACATTGAAATGAAGGCGAACAATCCGGAGAGATCTCTTGTCTTGCTCAAGAAGGCCGTCCAACTAAAGGACGACATTCGCATCGCCTATGCCGACTTGGGAGCTATCTACAGGGAGCAGAAGCAATATAAGGACGCCCTCGCGGCATTCCAACGGGCCGTGAAGTTGGATCCCGCCCAGCCCGACACGCACTTCCAACTGGGACGTCTGTATCAAGCCATGGGCAATACCGCCGCCGCCAAGCAGGAATTCGCCAAAGTTCGCGAACTCCACAAAGAGGCCGACGACGTCCTGCTGGAAAAAATGTCCGGCTCTCCCCCGCCGTTGCAACCGTAATGGTGGCGTAGTTCCTTGACGCGCCCTAAGCGCAAGACTACTCTTTAATCGGCTCTTCACATTTATTTATGCGTTTTGCGAAGCAACGCGGGCCTCAGCGGATTGTCCGATTCCTGGTGCCTCTAGCTGTTTGCCTTATTCTGCTGCCTCTTCGAACCCGATGCCAGGACAGCGGCGCCGAAGGGACTCTCCTCCGCGGTGACAAGGCGGAAATCTCGGTAACCGTACGCGACAATTCCGGAGAGCCTATCTCCGCGCCCGCGACTGTGAAACTCTTCAAGGAAGGAATGCCAACCGATCAAAAAGAGGCCGCGCGAGGCCGCGCCTTCTTCATCCTGCGGTCGCTGGGAGATTACACTGTGATTGTCAGTGCCACCGGATACAAGTCCGCGCAAAAAGACGTGTCCGTGCCCGTAGCCGTCAAAGCCGAACTTGACATCTACCTGCAACGAGAACCCTCTTCAAATGAAAGTGCGGGAGTCCCTGGCAAACCGCTGCTGGCCCCCAAGGCAAAAGAGGCTCTCGACAAAGGCTTGCAAGCCCTAAGCGACAACAAGCCGAAGGAAGCCGAGAAGTTTGTTGATGAAGCGGCCAAGCTGGCGCCCGGGCACCCCGACGTGCTCTTTGTGCAAGGCGTGCTATACCTCAGCCTTCGCAATTGGAGGCAAGCACAAGGCGTTCTCGAAAAAGCCGTCCAGATGGATCCGGGTAACGCTCGCGTTCTGTCGGCGCTGGGAATGGCTCTAACCGACCAGGGGAAATACGAAGAGGCCATCCCCCCGCTCGAAAAATCGTTGCAGATGGAACCAGGCGGGTGGGAGACCCATTGGGCGCTCGGCAAGTCGTATTATTATCGCCAACAATATGACCAGGCGTTGAGAGCATCGCAGCAGGCGCTGTCGGAATCGAACGGAAAAGCTCCCCAGATTGAGCTTCTCGTCGCGCAGTCGCTTACGGCTGTGGGGCGGTATGAAGACGCGGCGCAGGCTCTGCGCGATTTTCTGAAGAGCCACGGCGATCGCCCTGAGGCCGCGACGGCGCGGCGCTGGCTGGATGGCCTGGTGAAGAACGGTAAAATTCGATGAGGCCAAAGACTTCCTCGGGAACACGGTGCAGAGTCCGATGAACTATCCACAAAAATTCCGCTCCTGCGTTCGCAAGGAATGGCCTCAGTTCTGTGAGGGGCGAATCTCGACGTAGTCGACCGGCGCATGCTCTTCCCTGTCGGGAATTCCCACGACGCGAATCTCGTCTCCCGGCCGTAGCGCCAAGCCACGAATGCGGCGTCGCGTCGAAGAGTCGCCTCCAATTTTTTTAGCGGGAAGATTGTCGTTCGCCGTCCATTCATCGACTAACTGATCGCCCACGAAGACCCGAAAACTCGAATCACCATTATTCTGATCGAAGTACGCAACATCCATTTCGTACCACCCCGCGTCACGCGTAAACCGAAAGGAGGCCGTACATCCTCGCGGCTGCGCGCACTCGATTGCTTTACCGCCGGACGCGTTTTCCCAGGGAACAACGTCCACGATCGAATAGCCTGCAAGTTGCATGACTTCCGCTTCGATGCGATCAGGATAATTCCCTACACGGCGATTCGCATCAGGTATGCCAGAAGCGCGAAAGAACCAATTGCAGACGGCGTCCCGCCACACAATGGCGTGTCCCGCCTGATATTCAACCCGCGCCAACACATCCGAGTAACGCTGCTCATCAATCAGGCCCCTAAGCGATTCCCAGTAGTGGACATTGTCCGCAGCGCGTTCTGCCCCTTCGTAGTGCGAGTCGTAAATGTACTGAATCACGGTTTTGCCGGACTTGAGCACATATGTGTAAGGCACATGGTGAAAGAAAAGTAGCAGCTCGTCAGGGGTCGATTCCAAAGATTCGTACTGCTTAGCTACTGGCGGAGAATACTGCCCGACATAGCCGGTGCCCGTGGCCAGAGTGCGATCCATGCCCACGCCTTCATGATCAGCGCGGTGCCATTGGCCCCACCCGTTGCGCTCGGAGGATTCCACTCCGGGCCCGTAATGACTTCCGAGAATGTCGGTCAGGGTTTGCAGGCCGAGTGGGCCCGTGTAGCTCTCATAGACTCTCCACGAATTGACTTGCATTTCAGAAAGAGTCCTTACCACAGCTGGATCGTTTCCAAACGTCAGCCGTGTCCATTCTTCAGCGATGGCTTTCGGACTCAGATTTGGATTCCACGCCAAGCGCCCGAAACCGTAGAGATTGGCCATCGCCAATGGATGGCCGAGCCAGCTCTCGTCCATGCCAACATTGGCAACGCCCACGAGTCCTCCCAGCGGACGACGAAATGTTTTGCCGGAAACAACGACTTTTACAGGAGTTCCGTTGCGACTCAACTGGAGGTCGAAGTCAAGCACCTCTTTCCACATCGATGGCAGAAAACACAAATGCCGCTGCTGGCCGGTGTATTCCTGCGTGATCTGCAACTCCATGGCGACATTCGTTTGTAGCAGGCCGCCAAAAAGCGGAGAAACAGGTTCACGGACCTGAAAATCGATTGGCCCCTGTTTGACCTGAATGATTACGTTGTCGTCGAACTTGCTGTCGAGCGGATGGAATATATCGTACGCGGCCCGCGCGCGGTCACTCTTGGGATCTTGCCAGTTGAGGTGATGGTCGTACACAAATGCACGGTAGAAAAGAATGCCGCCGTGGGGCTTGAGCGCGCGCGCGATCACGTTGGCGGCATCCGCTGGCGTCCTGCCGTAAGCGGACGGACCAGGCCGGCCTTCGGAATCCGCCTTGACAACAAATCCGCCGAAGTCCGGAATGCGGCGATAGATGCTGTCCACTCTCTCGCGCCACCATTGACTGAGGCGAGGGTCGAGAGGGTCAAACGTATCCAGGCCGCCGATGACCTTGGGACTGCTCAAATCAATAGATATGGCGATTCGAATGCCCCACTCGCGGAATGCATCAGCGATGCGGGCGATCTGGGGCAGAAAATCTTCTTCCAAAAGGTGGGGATTCGCGTTGACATTATTGATAGCGCAGCCGTTGATCCCGAGGGAGGCTAGCAAACGCGCGTATTCGCGAACGCGCGTCAAATCGGGACGAACCTTGCCACCTTCAAAAAAAATGGAGCGTCCAGCATATCCCCGTTCGATCCCACCATCGAGGTTGTCCCACTGGTCCACCCAGCGCAGTGGAGCATACGGCTGTTGGACTTCGTTCAAAGCCGAGATACTCTCGTCGCGGACCATTTTGCTCAGCAATGCGAACACGCCGTACAAGACGCCGCGGTCAGTTGTCGCCGTAACAATGAAGCACGGAAATCCTCGCAAATTTTCGGTCGTCAGCCAAAAACCTTCTTCGCCCAGCGGACTGCGAGCCCCAAATCCAGGCA
>Ga0209161_10003750_pt1 | contig 12152 bp, 10 predicted proteins | sample GraSoiAngelo_155_FD_186169 | JGI IMG/M metagenome (GOLD analysis project Ga0209161, IMG submission 186169) | Grasslands soil microbial communities from the Angelo Coastal Reserve, California, USA - 14_1009_13_30cm (SPAdes) (version 2) | ecosystem: Environmental > Terrestrial > Soil > Grasslands...
GGCATCGAGCTGCGCCTTTTGAATCTGCTGCGGGAGGCTGGCATCAACGGTGGTCACGTAGTTGGCGTCCGCCTGCTCGAAATCGCCCTTGCTGGACTCTGCGGCGGCGGACAGGTCCTTGTTTTCCAGGTCGGCAAGCAATTGTCCTTTTTTTACGTGCGCGCCTCGTTGTACATGAAATTTTTTGATGGTCGAGCTGATCTTCGGAGCAATGGTTGCTTGCTCCAAGGGATAGACCACGGCTTCCGCGGAAATCACCTGCGAGATGGGGGCGCGTTGCGCAGGCGTAGTTTGCACGGAGACAACAGGCTCCTTTTCCTTTTCGTCCTTGCTGCAACCGCTGGCGAGGCAGAGTATTGCGGCGATAGCACAGAAAAGGAATGTCGCTCCGCGGCGCGACGCCAAGGCGGTGATCATTGTCGGAGTCATGGAGTTGTCAGAACCCCCGTCAGCGTTTGCAAATTGGCCAGGGCTACGCGATAGCGCAGGGCTCCGTCTTGGTAGGCGGCGTTGGTTTGGGCGAAGGTGGTCTGCGCATCAACGACCTCCAGCACTGTTGCTTCGCCGCCTTTGTAGCGGAGCGTCGTGAGGCGCAAGCTTTCTCCGGAGAGTTCAGACGCGCGGCTGAGGCCGCTGAGTTCGTTGAGAGCCGTATCCGCTTCGGCGTACAGAGATTTTATTTCAGCGAGAAGCTTGCGCTGCGCGAGGGAGAGTTCACGCTGGGCCTGGGTGCGCCGCAGCTCGGCCTGCTTGACGCGGCTTTGTGTGACGCCCCAATTCCAAATGGGAATATTCACGGTAGCAGCGGCGGAAAAACCCAGATTGGGAACGCCGTTCGGACCATTCACTGCAAATTGCGGGGCGTCGATTCCATACCAATAATCGAAGCTGAGCGAAGGCAGATATCCCGCGCGCGCGCCGGTCACATCGTGTCCCGCCTGTTGTACAGCGGCAAGGGCGGCGCGAAGGTCGGGATTGTCGCGCGCTGCGCGCTGCTGCACTTCCGCAAGGGTTGGCAGAGGGACGCTCGCGTGTAGGTCTTCCGCAAGTTCAAAATTGTCGTTGAAATCAGGAAACACCAGCACCGCAAAATCGAGGCGAGCATTCAGGAGGCCAAGCTGGGACTCCAGCAGTTGCCGATGGCGGTCTTGCACTTGAAGCTCGGCCTTGATGACGTCGGAGTGTGCGACTTCCCCGCCCTTTTCAAGGTCTTGTGTCAATTTCAGGAAACCGTCGCCCTCCTCTCCGTTTTTCTTTGCGGCTTCCAGCTTAAGCTGCGCGGCGGCGACGGCGTAATAACTCTGTACAACCGTAACAACAAGGCCGCGCGAAGCAATTTCAGCGCGCGCCTTCGCAAGAGCAGACGCCGCGGAAGCCCGGCGGTAATTCGAAACCGACAGAAGATCGATGGTTTCATGAACGTTGGCCTGGCTGACGTATTCGTGAGCGGCATTGTTGGCGATGAATCTGACGTTGTTGCCGGTACCGAGCTGCGTGTAGAGCGCCTCATTGTTGTAAGTGACGGTGGGAAGCAGCGCCGCGGCTGCCTGGTAGCGATCCTGGCGGGCAATCGCGGCATCGGTTTGCGCAGCCAGGCGGGCTGTTCTTTCTGGCGCGCGCAAGGGCATCTTCAAGTGTGAGGCGGAGCACCGGCGGAGCGGGAGTCGTCGGCTGTTGGACATTATTGGCTGGTAAGGTACTCGTTGGGGCCGGCGATTCCTGCGCGCCGGCACTCCTCACAAGAGGCACAAGCAGGGCGGTCACCGAGGCCCACGACAGAATGAGGGTGCGAAGCGCTTTCATAAATCTCGACTCCTGAGCCGGACGAAAACGGCGCACGGCAGGAAGAATCAACGTAACGAAAACAACCTAAACGCAGGATTAACTGTTAGTTGCAGACGGGAATGGCTCCGCAGGGAGATAGGCAGTAAAGGTGCTTCCTGCGGAGTCGGAACGCACCAACTCCAAACGGCCGTCGTGCGCCTCGGCGATCCAGCGCGAAATGGACAAGCCTAGGCCGGCGCCACCACCGTCGTTCTCCGTGCGGGACCGAGCTTTGTCAGCGCGGAAAAAGCGCTCGAAGATGCGCGGCTGCAGTTCTGCTGGGATGCCGCCTCCGGTATCGGTAATGCTCAGGGCGTATTCCTTCCCGGTACGACGGCAAGTAACTGTGACGCGTCCACCCTCCGGAGTGTACTTGATAGCGTTATCGAGCAGATTGAGGATCATGCGGCGCAGCAGGGATTCATCGGCGTGGATGGGCGACTCGGATGCCTCTTCGAAATTCAGACAAATCTTTCTTGCGAGCGCCAACGTTCTGGCGGAATGCACGCATTCGGAAACCAGTTCATCGAGATAAAAATCGCGCGGCTGGAGCGGATACTGCCCGGCGTCCGCCCGCGTAAGGGTGAATAGGTCCTCGACGATGTGCGTAAGCCGCTCGGCCTCTTGGTGGAGCACTTGAAGTGATTCGCGGTATTCCTCGAGCGAACGTGCCTGCTGCGAAAGCGCGACTTCCGCTTCACCGCGCAAAATCGCAACCGGTGTGCGCAACTCGTGCGACGCATCGGCCATGAACCGCCGCTGGCGTTCGAATGACTGGCTGAGACGGTCCAGTAGGCTATTGAACGACCCGGCGAGATGACCCAGCTCGTCCCTTTCATTCTCTATCTTCAAACGCTCGTGGAGGTTGGCCGCACCGATGCGCCCAGCCTGGGTGCTCATGGCCACGACGGGAGCAAGGCTCTTGCGCGCCAGAAAGTAGCCGCCGCCGCTAGCAAGCAAGATGGCGATTGGGATGACCCAAGCAAATGTGGCGGCAACTTCTTCCAGCATCTCTTGCTGCGGATGCAGCGATTGCAGGATCACGAGCGTGTAGGTTTCGCCCAACGAAGAAAAATGCCGAGCAAAACTGCGGTAGCCATCTCTGCCTCCTTTGACCTCGCCGAATAATCGGTCGGCATGAGAAGAGGCATCCAGAAAACGCTGAAACGAAGAAGAGGACAAAGGTCCACCGCCGGGCGAGCTGGTCGCCGTCACTGGAGGTGGAACCTCCTGAGAACTGACAACGATATTCCCCGCGTCATCAAAAATCGCAAAGACGTGATCGCGAAAGCGATGTTCCGTGATGGCCACTTGCCCGGCGAGTTTCAGCGAATCAGGGCCGCTCACATCTTCCACTTCGGCATCGAGAGTGGTGAGAAAAGCTTCAGAGAGTTCGGAGAGATTCACGTCGGTGCGCTGGAGAGTGCTGCGCCAAAAAATGAAATAGGTGATGGTCGAGAGCGCAATCAGAACCAGGGCTAGCACCGCTGTGTACCAGAGCGTGAGCCGGACGCGGACGGAATCAAGCATGGTTCTTCCGGACTGGAGATGCGGCCTTGGCGCGATGGCGCGACGAAATGCTATCGTCCCCTGCGTCTGCGGCGTCCGAATCGGCCAGAGGGCCAAAGAAGTAGCCGGCGCCGCGGCGGGTATGGAGCAGTGGCCTTCTGGAATCCGTGTCGATTTTACGGCGCACGCGATTCACGTAAACCTCAATCAGATTCGAGAAGGGATCGAAAGTTTCGTCCCAAACGTGCTCGGCGATTTCCGCGCGTCCCACAACCCGACCGGCGTTGCGCGCAAGATATTCGAGCAGCGCATATTCCTTGGCGGTAAGGGACACGTTCCGGCCGGCCCGGGAGACGCTTTGCGCCGCTGTGTCCAGGAGGAGGTCGGCAACGGTAATTTTGGCAGGACGGAGCTCGCCGGAACGGCGCAGCAACGCGCGGAGGCGCGCGAGCAACTCCCGGAATTCAAACGGCTTGGTGAGGTAATCGTCAGCGCCATGATCGAGGCCGGTGATGCGGTCTTCCACGGCGTCGCGCGCGGTCAGCATCAGAATGGGCATGCGTTGCCCCGATTTTCGGAGTTCGCTGCAAACCTCAAAACCGTTGCGGCCGGGAATCATCACATCGAGGATTACCAGGTCGTAGGTAGTGATCGCCGCCTGATAAAGCGCGTCGTCGCCGCTGTTGGCGACATCCACGGCGTAGGCTTGTTCGCGCAAGCCCTTGGCCACGAATCGCGCGATGCGCGCATCGTCTTCAACTAACAGTAGCCGCATGCGAGCATCATACGGCAGGTGCAAGGAAAAGTGAGAGACTGGGGGTGAATGGCCGGACAATGGCTGCACCGAAGAAAGCTCTAAAAGCATCAAAGTGGACATGAAGTTCAAGAGAGTCGAACCGGAACAATTGGATTGCACGAAAACCGCGATGCGGCCCTTTGGCTGCATGGAGTTGTGGGCCGGCAATGAAAAAGCGCACCGTTCGCTGGACCTCGCAGGACTGGAAAGCGATGTCATCGCCGTGCCCTCGGGCGGAGACAAGGGTGGTGATCTCTCAGCAGTATTTTCGTGCAGCGATAATCTCGCGCGCGTGGTCCTCGCGGATTGTGTCGGACACGGCTACACAGCCGCCGGTGTGGCGCGGCATGTTCACCACCTTCTGCATAAGTTTCAGGACATTCGAGACACGGCGGGTTTGCTGGCCGCGCTGAACGATGCCTTTACGCTGTCGAATGAAAAATCGAATGGCCCTCTTCGCCTGACAACAGTAGTCACAGGAACTTTTGACGGCGCAAGCGGTGAGTTTAATTTTGCGTACGCGGCACATCCGCGGATGTTGCTTTGGCGCGAGCGCGAGCGGCGATTCCTGGAACTGGGTGAGGGATTGGAAGGCTTCCCGCTAGGGTACATCACAGGTGAAACTTACAGTCAGCAGAGTGTACGGCTGAAGCTGAATTATGGCGACATGATTCTGGCGTTCTCCGATGGCGCAACGGAGGTTCGCTCGCCTGCAGGGGAACAACTCACTTCAAAGGGCTTCCTGGGGCTTGCGGAAAGCACCCTGCGCAAATTGCCTCAGCCGCTGCTGCTAAATGATTTTTCTAATGCGCTGCTCGAAGGTGTGCATCTTTACCGCGGCGGGGATACCGAGTTGGAGGACGACATAACGCTGTTGACACTTCGCCGCGCGGCGTGAGGGGGCCGCTTGCCAAACGACACTGCAGATTGTGCCGGGCGTTTTTGCTATTTGACCGGATGGGAGGTGAAGTACTGGTCCAGGCTTTCCACAATTTCTTTCACGGCAAGTTGTACATTCTTGTCCAAAGCCGCCACGACTGCCGGCACATCTTTTCCTGCGGTAGGTTCATCGTGGGCGTAGTAGTGAGTCCAAACGGTCGCGCCGTTTTTTAGGTCACGCATTTCCAAATCCAACGTGACTCTCGCTGCCATCTGCGATCCGGTGACCTCTTTAAAATCATATAGGTGACCGCGAAGGGCAAAATCTCCCTGCATGTTGCTGCGCCGGTAATGGACGGCCCGGTAGCGGCCCGATGCACGCAACTGCCGCAGCAAGACCTCCTGGATCATTTCCGCCGGCGGTTCCGCCCAGCGCTGATACTCATAAGTGCCTAACTGCTCAGGACCGTTGCCGTAGACGATGCGATCTTCGCGATACAGGTGGGAAGTCATCAGTCCGCCCAGCAGCAGCGACACGGGAACAGCGTCGGCTCTTTCGACGGCAGGCGCATCGGCCGGCACCGTAAGCTGGTAATATTTACTCGGCCGCGTTGCGCCGCAGCCGGAGAGCAATCCAATCAGCAGAGCAATACTGGTGATGAGAGCGCTCCCGCTTCCTCCATTATCGATACCGCTGAATTCGCCAGGAATTTGTCCCCGTTCCATGTCATCGCGACCTCGGCTCACTGTCGTTCTCCCGGTTTGTGCTCGCGCGGGTTATTTGACCGGATGAGCGTGTAGGGCCTGGTCTTGATCGTGTTTGTAAATTCCTTGAGATTCTGGCTTACATGCCGCAAGTTTTCGAGCAACTCGTCGATATTGTCGGAGTTGACGTCGAGCGTCTGGTCCAGCCGTCCGGTTAAATCGGTTACTGTAGCGAGCGACCGCCGCAATTCGATTACGGCCTGGCGAACGTCCGCACGATTCTCTCCAATTAAGGAATCCACATGATTCAACGCTTCGTTGGCCTGCGCCGAAGTCTTCCGCAGATCCTCCAGCAGCGGCTCCAGCTTCTTGGTAGCGGAACTTAGGTTTTGCACCGTCGACTTCACGGAGCTGCGATTTTCCGCAATCATGCCGCGAGTTTCCGCTAGCGTCCCCGCCAGGTTCGCCCGATTCGAATCGTTCAGCAGATCGTTAACGCGGGCAATCGTTACTTGCAGATCCCCCGCGCGGTCATTCAGGGTCTTAAGGAGTTGCTGCGCCTGAGGCGCAATGTCATTGATCTTCGCGGTGAGCGCATTGAAATCCACATAGGGGTCGGAAGGCAAGATTGTTCCCACAGCCGCCATCGCGGCCTTTTCGCTTCCCGGAACAATCTCCAGGTGATTGTCCCCGAGCGGGCTCAAGCTCATGATCTTTACGTGGCTATCGGTTTTGACCGGCAGGCCGGACTTCACGCTGAAGGTTATTTCGATGCGCGAAGAATCCTTCGGATCGAGCTGTAATTTCTCGACGCGGCCCACTTTCGGCCCGCCCGCGTAGCGCACGGTCGCGCCCGGTTCCAGTCCGCCGGCAAACGGAAAATACGCTCGATACGTCGCGGCGGTGCCCCCAAACGCACCGGTCAGCGCAAAAACAGTGGCTATCAGTACGGCGGCGGCGACCAGGACAAACATTCCAACCATGGCTTGCTCGCGTTTCGATTCCATTAGGCACCTCTCTTGGCCGCTCTTTAACGGCCCGGATGGCGGTGTTCTTCCGTCAGCATCTGCAGATAATCTAACTTCTCGGAGACTGCCGGCTCGGCCATGCGATCGAGCAACTGTCGCACACGCGGATGCGTGCTGGAACGCATTGTCTCGGTTGTTCCGATAGCGACCACGTTTCCTTTGTCGATCAACACCATGCGGTCAGCAATCAGGAACGCGCTGGCCAACTCATGGGTGACCACGATGATGGTCATGTGAAACGCTTGCTTGAGCTCCAGGATCAGCTGATCCACGCCGGCGGCAATAATGGGGTCCAGCCCCGCAGAAGGCTCATCAAAAAAAAGAATCTCAGGATCCATGGCCAACGCGCGCGCCACTGCGGCGCGCTTCTTCATGCCGCCGCTCAACTGCGACGGCATGTAATTTTCGTATCCAGACAAACCCACTTGATCCAGCTTCAACCTCAAAATGATTTCGATGGTGGAATCTTCGAGTTTGGTATGTTCGCGCAGCGGCAGCGCCACGTTTTCCCCAACCGTCATCGAGCCAAAGAGCGCGCCGCCCTGAAACGACATGCCAATTTTCTTCCGAATTTCGTCCATCTCGCCTGATGAAATCGCCGCAATATTCTTGCCTTTCAGCCAGATCTCGCCCGAGCTCGGCCTTTCGAGGCCCACCAGCGTGCGCAGCAGCGTGCTCTTGCCGGAACCGGAACCGCCCAGAATCACCAGCGTTTCTCCGCGCATCACGTCAAATCCGATGCCGTGGAGAATTTCGCGTTCGCCATAACTGACGCGAAGATTCCGCAGGGAGATCATCGCCTCCGTCTCCAATGTCATAGTCGCGCTACTGCTCTGCTCCATGCGGATCGTCCAAATCCTATTTTTCACTCATAAAGAAAAAGAGCGCCGTAAAAACGAGGTCCACGAGAATCACCAAAAATATCGAAACCACTACGGCCCGCGTGGTTGACCTGCCGACCTGCTCCGCGCCCGCCCCGGTGGACAGCCCTTCGTGGCATCCCACCGCCGTAATGGTCATACCGAACATAACGCTTTTGACTAAGCCCGTCGTGATGTCGCGCAAAAACAGAGCGTCCAGGGAAGATTGAATATACCGGACCCACGTGAAATCTGCTTGCGTCACGCCAAAGAGCGCGCCGCCGAGAATCCCCATGGAGTTCGCCCAAATCGTCAAGCACGGCAGCATCACCATCATGGCGATAAATTTCGGAGTCACCAGGAAGTGAATCGGGTCGATGGCCATCGTTTCCAGTGCGTCGATTTCTTCCGTGACCTTCATCGTGCCGATTTCCGCGGCGAACGCCGAGCCGGACCGTCCGATGACCACGATTGCGGTAATCAGCGGCCCCAGTTCCCGGGTCATGGAGATTGCAACAGCGCTGGCAACAAAATTTATCGCGCCGAACTTGCGCAGCTCGTAAGCGCTCTGCAGCGCCAGAATCAGCCCGATGAAAAACGTAATCAGGGAAAGGATGGGAAGCGCGCCAACGCCGGTTTGCATGGCCTGCGAAATGGCGCGCTGCAAGCGCAGCGGCTTCCCCTGGAACGGCGCGACGAACGTGAAATAGGCGGCCCGGCCACCCAGCGAGGTCAGCGCTCCCAGATACGCAAGCCCATCGGTAACTGATTCCCCAATTTGCGTCGTCAGTTCCACAGTGCTCTCGACGGGCTTCCTCGGTTTCCCGCTTGGGCGGCCCTAAGACGCTACGGACTGCTCTTCGTTTTCGTAAATCTCGAAAATCCTCACCAGCTTGGAAAGTTGCAGCACTTCTCGTACGGTCCTGTTCAAGCCGAACAAGATCAAGCGCGAGCCGACGTCGCGCGAGGCTTTGAGGCCTTCCACGAGCGACGCCACTCCGGAACTGTCGATATACCGAACGGCAGCAAGGTTAAGCACCACGCGCGGCATCTTCAGTTCGCGAAGCTCGCGCAAAAGCGCTTTCCGCAGTTGCGGCGAGGTCGCAAGATCGATGTCTCCCGAAATGTCAAAAATAGTGGTTTTGTCCAAGTGGCGCGCGGCGATTTGCAAGATGGATTCTCCTCAGGAGCCTTTCTGGGGCGCCTGCACATTCAAAAACTTCACCAGCCGGAGCTGATTCCTGCCGTTATTGCGGGTGAATTCTACCGTATCCATGCACTCGCGGATAAAGTGCAGGCCCAGGCCTCCAGGCCGAATATCTTCGAGCGCTCGCCCGCACATCTTTTCCGGATTCGCCGTTACTCCGTTGTCTTCCAGCACGATTTCAAGAGCATCTCCCGATTGGCCATCTTTCGGCGCATCAATCCGGTGGAAGGACGCATCGATGGGCCGATCTGGGTCTCCAAGGTAAGCGTGGCGAATGATATTGGTCAGCGCTTCGTCAACGGCGCGCACGACGGCGCGGCAATCCGGCTCGGAGAATCCCAATTTGGCGGTGAGCTCTCCCACTGCGTTTCGCACCACGCAGAGCATCTCAGGATTGCTCCGCAATTCCATTCTGAGTAGTAAACTGCCTCGGCTCACGTGAGCGCGCTCCTCGGGCCTGAGAAACTGGATTCCCCGTTTGGTCTCGGAAAGATCGCCCCTGGCAGATTTCCTGACGTAACGTATGCCCAGATAATACACGGAATCCTGCTGGCGGCAACTTGTAAGCTCGATAGGGACGAGTCTCTGCGAGGACGTACAGAGGGATGCAAAACTATCAAAGAGTTGGCGGGCGAGCCTGGAAGCCGGATTCAGTAAATGAGTATTGAGGGCGCGTAACTCATTGGAAATACGCTGTCGACTGATATCGGTAACGCTCAAACGTGTCGCGGATGTCAGTCAAGATGGTCAGGCAAAGGTAGGCAACGCTGATCTATCTGCAGGAGTTCACTTGATTCTGTGAACGGCAGTGTCAAACGCTCCCAGTCCAGTTCCGACCCTGCGCCGATCCCATGTGGAGGTTGGAGCGGAGAGCTAGGATTTGAACCTCCATTTTCCCGTGGGAACAGGACGCCTTGCCGAGTTAGACCATCTCCGCTCAATATAGGCGTATTACGCCTGAGGATTTCGAAAGGCAAGACGGTTGATTGCCTAAGAATCCGTCAAAAAGTCTTCAAGCCCGCATCGAGGGAAATACTTAGTCCTACTGAAACTATCCGGAGGAACGGTCTTCGGTGGTCACACAAGTTGGTTATGGGGTTAGGTTGCCTGTAAGTTTTTGAAAAGTGGCGGACGGGCCTGTAAGCCGGATTCTGTGCCGCACGCAAACCGCAAAACGGCTTGCATGCGCGGCGATCATTCCTCTAGGTCACGATTCGCACCGTGACTCCAGCAGCCTACCCGAGGGTTTTCATCTGCAGTGGCTTGAGCCACCGCAAAAGGAGCTTTCGCTCATCGAGCCGGGCCGGCTCTCCCCTCCTATTTGGCCTTGCACCACGCGGGGTTTTCCGTGCCTCCGGTGTCACCACCGGAGCGGTGGGCTCTTACCCCACCTTTTCACCCTTGCCAAACGATGCGTGCTCTTCGAAGACGTCTCGCAGGTTTCCCTGCGCGATGCCACCGTGCTGCGCTCCGCCGGCGGTCTATTCTCTGTGGCACTTTCCGTAGCGCTCCGAGTGGCACAGGCTTTAGCCTGTGCTCCCCATTGCGCCCCCTGGCGTTACCAGGCGCGTTGCCCTGTCAAGAGTTCCGCTCCTCACAACGTGAAGAGCGTGCGTCAGGACGGTGTCCGGACTTTCCTCCCGTTCCAGCTTTGTAGCGGCGGCTTTACGTCGCCACTCTTCCGCAGGAACCAGCGATCACCCGGCCCGCCCGCCAATTTCATTATACCGCGTTCTCCATGCTCGGTAGCGCCGAGGCTTGCTCGTGTGAGTCTTCCGCCCTCATCGGCCAGTAATGGAAAAGTGCGTACGCCAGAACAGCCCACAGACCAAGGCGCACGATGTCTTTTCCCGGAAAAGGCGGCCCAAAGTTTGAGAAAACCGCGACATTATACAAAGCGTGTGCCACCGCGGCGGGAATCACAGATTTCGAGCGCAAAGTAAGCCAACCAAGTACAAAACTCAGCGTCTCACACATGAATAAGCGCGTTCCCAAGTGCTCAAGCACCATGAGATCTGTCGCGCGCATAAAGGAAAAATCCGAGAAAAAATGAAATGCTGCCCAAACAATCCCCACGAAGAAGATCCCGCGATACATCCCGTATCTTTGAATGAATCGTTTCTGAAGTAGTCCTCGAAAAATGATCTCCTCGAAAAACGCGCCAAAAAACAGAAGAAGAAAGTGGAGATCTGGAATGTCAAAGTAAGCTCCAATTTCCGGCTCTGGAATCTTCCCGAGTCCATGCGCGACCCAAAGTTGTCGGTCAACAACGAAATGCCCGGTCGAGATGAGCACTGCGGTTCCGACTGGGAAAGCCAACGAAAGCAAAGCGCTTATCCCATCAGGCCGCCGAATTGACTCCCAAACCATTCGGCGGTTCTCCTGCTCCATTAGCCACAGAACCACGGTGCAGGCCACCGCACTTTCCATGACAGGGGCCAATGTCGAAAACCAAATGCTTTGGATATAAACTGGCGGCCTTGCGTACAGCATCAAAGGGATTCCTATGCTGGCAAAAGAGAGCAAAGCGCTGACTAGGAAAAGAGGCCCTATAAGCACGAAGATGACTATTTGCAAGCGCCGCCACGCAGTAGAGCTTTCTTCTAAAATCCCTGCATTCTGCAAAGTGACAGGTAAACTAGCGATTCCAAATATCATCCGCGAAGTGAAAATGGCAATGAGAACAAGGCCCAGCAATGTAAATTGAAATCCTTCGGGCAACTTCCACAGGGTCGCCTCGGCCCAACGTAACCTGTGGCCGAACACGCTGCTGGCGCTTTCAAGAACAGAAGAGGGCGCTGCGCCGAGGTAAAGAACTCGGGCGAGCATCAGGCCCAGCCCTAACAACGCTGGAATGCACACCAGCCAGATAACTCGCCGCACTGGATGCCTACCCGGCCAGAAACAGACAAAATAGCCCGCCATCCCCGCGAAAATTATGAAATAGATGAAGAACACTGCGCCGTATTGCAGCCACAGCCCGAGGTAGCCTGCAGATTGTCCCGCGGGAGGGAGCCCTGCGGGCTGCCATCGCAAACCATGCGCGGCAATCAAGCACACTATCCCGCCAAGGAATAACAATTGAAAGGGATCCGCAGGAATCACCGACCGGAGGAATTCACCGAGACGCTTCACCACACAACCTCGCAGTTCGCGGGATTATGCCTCGCCGCCAGTTTGTTAGCTATTGCTTTCAGATGGAATCCTGTTTGCTGTCAAACTGTTGTTCTGGACACATCACTGCGCCTAGTGTCCCGTCCCACATAACTATTGACAACATAAGCTGGCCATGATTCAATCGGGTCATGTTTCCTACCGCCACCGCTCTGTCCGTTGATGACGCC
>Ga0209161_10003756_pt1 | contig 12144 bp, 9 predicted proteins | sample GraSoiAngelo_155_FD_186169 | JGI IMG/M metagenome (GOLD analysis project Ga0209161, IMG submission 186169) | Grasslands soil microbial communities from the Angelo Coastal Reserve, California, USA - 14_1009_13_30cm (SPAdes) (version 2) | ecosystem: Environmental > Terrestrial > Soil > Grasslands ...
GCGGCGGTTTCCGGTGAGATTGCTCGACGACCTCACGGCTCCACCTGGTTACTTCCCTGGCAAACATGCGAATAAAATTGCTGTTCAACTGGATCGCATCGACCACGTAGAAGGAGAGAAGCAGAAGACTCGCTCCAGACAGAAAAGAGACAACCTTGTCGATCTTAAACGCCATCTCACCGCGAGCGGGGGCGGGTGGCGGCGGAAAAAGCTTGTAGATTACGAAGGAGAACAAAAAGTACAGAGCAAAGAGAACTCCGATCCGAATAAAGCGGGGCCAAAATTTATTGCGGCAAAGATAAGCGTGCCACGCTTCTTCCGCGGAAAAACGCGAAGTTCGCGGAGGCTCCTTCATCTGCCAGTGTTCGAACCCGATGCCAAGATCCCGCCATCGAAATCGCGTCAACGGTAATGGAGCAAAAGAAAATTCTGCTTCGATCTTCTTTGCATTGGCGTGGAGATCGAAGCTCGCTTTGAACATGAAAAAAATCGCAAGCATGAAGGCGACCATGCGCAGCATTTCACTGGGCCAGATGCTGATTCCGGAGAAAAACGCCAGCGGCTCCTGAGGAGCCCAGTACTGCGCGATGAGAGCGAGCAGGAAAACTATGAGTGGCCCCCCGCAGACTAACCAGAAAGTCGTGCTGACGAGCGCGCGTTTTAGACGCTCAAGAACAGTACCACCTCCGGGCAAGGTGCGTCGCGCGATGCTCACACTTATCCAGGCAGCCATGGCCAACACTGTGAGCGCAATGATGATCAGCCACCAGATAACACCGGGCGCAAGCAACCACTCCCGAAACCACGTCTTGTCTTTTTCATTCTTGCCGTAGTGCGATTCAATCTTCAAGTCCCCGTTCGGTTTCGAGAGATACCAAGGGTGACTCAGATCATAAGCGCCGCGCCGGCTAATCTCGAAGAGTCGCGGTTGCCAGGAAAGACACCACGCCTCTTCGTTTTTCATTCTAGTCGTGGCGACAAGCGTGCCGACGTACATCGAAGTTTGATTCGTGTCGCGAAATGGGGCGATGTGCTGCTGAAGGTAAATGTCGGGCAACGCGCTGCCAAAGGGCGATGCGATGATGAGATTGTGTGTGTCATCCCAATCGTCGCGGCGCTCAAAATGCGCGTCGTAGTTGTTGGTGAAAAAAAGTGCGCCGGGAAATTCCGGACGCAGCGCCCGCAGAATCATCAGCTTATCGTAAATGTCTGAGCCCAGCAGACCGATCGCACGAATTCCAACGCCATCTTCGCGCTGCCAGCGCGCGTTGTCCTCTTTCATCTGCCGCGCTAAACGGCGCAGATAATCAGATTGATTTAGTCCTTCGGTCGCTTCGATCGCGACGGTGTTTTGGCCGAGCTGACTTTTTTGTGGTTGCTCGTGCTGACTTTCCTTGCCGGATTCGCCCGGCAATTGGCCGTCAATGCCGCGAAGGTAATGGTAAGAGTGAATCCATGATGGCCGTTTGTCAGGCTGCTCGAGGATCTGATTAACGGTTTGGCCGGAAGCCTGTGCTTCAAAAGTTGCGCCTAACGACCGGCCATAAGGAGTGTCCCATTCGCTCAGAATTACGATGTGGGGCGGCTTGAAACCTGCCTCCGCGTTAGCCCATGGTTGTTGCACTACCGGAATGCGCCGACGCTCCAGTTCGCAGATCAGTTCGCACAATACTTCGTCGTCGGGTGCGACTGTTCGCACAAAGTGCAGACCGCCACGAGGGCCGAGTCCAGTCGAACCTTCAAGAATTTTCTCGACCATTTTGTTTTCCAAAAGACCGGCGCAACTTTCGCAATCGCGAGGCAGTTGACCGGAAGCACCAGTCTCGTCTGGAATATTTGCTGCAGCCAGAAGTGCGGCATTCGGCGCCGTCGCTCGAGGCGAAATAATCAAGACCCCGTCGAGCGCTTTTTGCGTCGGGGCGCTTAAGCCGTCCCATTTTGCTTCGCGAACCATGTTCTGCAGGCCGGTGGAATTAGCCGGGCCGATCAGTTTGACGGTGACGCAGTCGCGGATGTTCTCCGGGTCCTCAGGCAGAAGCTCGTCCACAAGCGCGGCAAAGCGGCGCAATGGGTTAGGATTGAAATTCCCTGCCGGCAACCAGACTACAACAACTCGGGTCGTATCCGGGGGAAAAACTCTTTTGGTATCGCCAATTGCTTCGCATTCTTCCCACGGAAGGAGCAGCGCGCGCTCCACCGCAGTTGAAGGCGCGTTCGCAGGCGGCAGTTGATTTTCTGGCGGTGGCGGCCAGCTTCGCGTGACGAATCCTATGTGCTCACCATCAACCGGTGTAAATCCGCTTTCGCTCAATCCTTCGAGAACGGCCTGGCGCGCGCGCACTCGTGACTCAGCTTGTTCGCTGTACGGTCCGGCGTCGAGCATCACTGCAAGCAAGAGAACATGAAACGTGCAGGCACGGTCGCGCAGAAGCTCGGCCAGGGCGCCGACTTCATGCCGAGCCTTAATCTCCGCTTCGAGCGAAAGTTCCTGCTTTTGCGCCACGGCGATTGGGTCCTGCCACAGCCGAGCATCTACGTCTTGTTTCGCTGTCACCGGAATCGCTTTTTCGCTCGGCACGGGCGGACGCGTGCTGACCAGCGGTTTATATTGCGCGATTACTCCGGCGAGCACTGCGAGGAGCGGCAACAGGGTTCCCCAAGGTAAATCAAACTTTGATTTGTCGTTGTCCGCCATGATCACTTCCGTTCCGCAGTGATCTGCGGAAAATCCGAAGTTGTCTTATCGGCCGCCTTTGCTTGCCTGACGTGCTCGTTCGTTTCGCGGGCATCAAGCGCGAGCAGCCCGCATATAGAAAACCGGCTTCCGACTCGCGCGAGAGAGAGAAGATCGCCTCTGCCTGGCAGCAACGCCTTCACCGGGTCATTATTGATATGTGATTCGTGAACAGAGTGGCAACAAAATTCTAAAAGCCTGTGCGTTTGCAGAATCTGGCAGTGCCGGGGGTCACCGACCCGGTTACAACGCGGTCCGGTTCATTCGACGAATTCCAATTCAATGGGAGCGTCGATGTAGCCTTTGGCGCGTGCGTGAGTTAGAAATTTGCGGATAGCCGCGCGTCCAACTTCACCATAGTCGCGGGTAAATTCATTCACATACATGCCGATGAATTTACTGGTGAGCTTCGTGCTCATGCCGCGGGCGTAGGCAAGCGAATTACGCACCGCCTCATCTCGATTCGCCAGACCATAATCGATGCTTTCGCGAATAATTTCGCTGAGATCGTGCCGGATTGCTGATGGGATATCTTTACGAATCACATTGCCACCCAGAGGCAACGGCAAGCCCGTTTCGCGCTTCCACGACTCTCCAAGATCGACAACCTTCTCAAAACCTGATTGCGCATAGGTGAGTTGTCCTTCGTGAATGATTAGACCGGCATCCGCTCGCCCTGCTTTTACCGCATCGAAAATTCGATCGAACGGAACGACGACGTAATCGAATTCGCCCACAAAAAGTTGTAGCGCAAGAAATGCGCTCGTCATCTTGCCCGGTACGGCGATTTTGCTGCCCACTAAAAATTCCTTCACCGTGGCTTCTTGCATTCCATTCTTATTGAGCGTTGAGCGTCGAGCGCTGCGCGTTGTCTGCTTTCTAATAACAATCGGCCCGTATCCATTGCCCATGATATGTGCAGCTCGCTGCGTCGCGCTCGTTCATTCAGCGTCTGAATATCTTCCAGCCGATGGTCGAACCGATAACCGCGGAGATCGATCTTGTTCTCCGCCATCGCATAGAACATGAACGCATCATCCGGATCGGGGGAATGACCCAGGGTAAAGCGGTCGGGGATGTGCTTCGTCATTTGTTCTGACCTCTAATCATTTGCCTGTCAGGTTCCGTTAACAATAGACGCCTCGACGATGAAAGCGATGCGAAGACGCGTCGCAGTCCCAAAGCACTGCGTTCGAAAAGCGTGGGGACCGCATGTTCTGTTTTTTGCGAAGCTTTGGAGTGCATACGCGTCCTCGCGTCGCTTTTGCGCGATCGCGCGCTTACCAAACCGCCCCCTCGATTTTGATTAGGAGATCGCTCTGTCGAAGACGAGAACAACGCTTCCTTCATAAAACAAAACAGCCGCCGCGCGGTTCGGCGCGACGGCTGTTTGTTACAACTGTGTCGAGGAAGGTGCTGACTTCTCTACAGCGCTCCCTCCACAGTCTTATCGATTCTCTACTACTTGGGGCGCCGGCTTGATCATTTCAATCTGGGCGCTCACCTTTTGGATTTGTGCGGCCTGCTCCCTCAGGCTTGCAGTCAGGGCTTTAATTTCTCCCTCCTGTAAGGCGATGGTAGCCTGCTGTTTTTCAGTCGTGGCCTTCAACTGTTGCACGGTCTGATGCTCTTTGAGGAATTCGTTGAGCAACATCGCGTTGATCTGGTTGTAGCGGACGGTGTAGGGTTTTCCGTCTTTGTCCACCCCTATCAAGGCGGGATTCACCTTTGCTACTTCTTCGCTTCAACACCGGGGTCGGTACTGGAGCGCTGGCCCTCACGAGCGGTGCCGGGTCGGATTCCAATACCGCAGTTGGCGCTGCAGCGATGCTGCTGAACACCACCGGCGATCGGAATACGGCCGTTGGTCCCGTGTCTGTTTTGGAACCTTCCGCGTTGGTACTGAATTTCAGCTTTTAGTGTCAATACTTTTTTAGAAATTCTTTTTGGAGGAGTACAGGCAGCGCCCTGCTAAGCGTCGAATGCTCGGCTCGGATTGCTGTTTGCCTTAATAAAGCTGTTCCGTTAGCCTCAGGACCGATGGCTCGCTCCGGTTTGGGTAAAGGTCTTGGCGCGCTGATTGGTCCGCCTTCAGCCGCCACGGGCACAGAGGTCACTGAATCGGGCAAGAGAGTGCACCAGATCAGTTTGGCGAGCATTGTCCCGAGCGCGTTACAGCCGCGCAAGGATTTTGGGCGCGAAGCGTTGCAGGAACTGATCAATTCGATTCAGCAGCACGGCATCATTCAACCCCTCATCGTCCGCCTCGCCACAGCGAGTCCGTCCAGTGGCGGACAGATGGGCGCGCGATTTGAGCTTATCGCAGGCGAACGCCGCTGGCGAGCGGCACAGGAAATCGGCCTTGCGACCGTGCCCGCGATCGTTCGCACCGCAAATGACCTGGAGGTGCTCGAGTTATCGTTGATTGAAAATCTACAGCGCGCGGACCTAAACCCAATCGAAGAAGCTCAGGGCTACGCGAGGTTAGCTAATGAATTTGGAATGCGACAGGAGGACATCGCGGTCAAGGTCGGACGTAGCCGGGCGGCAGTGGCGAACGCGCTGCGGCTTTTGGATCTGCACCCACAGGTGCAAGTCTGGCTAGCTCAGAACTTGCTTTCGGTTGGTCACGCAAAAGTGCTGCTGGCATTAAAAGCTCCAGAGGAACAACTATTGGCTGCGGAAACAGTTTTGCGACGCAATGCCACTGTGCGTTCCACGGAGCGCCTGGTCGCACGCCAGCTCGGGATCGGACGGTCACGGCGAAGGTCTCGACGGATGGCGGCCGAATTGCCCGCCGCGGGGACGGCAGTGGAAGACTTACAGAACCGGCTGCAACAACATCTGGCGACGCACGTCACCATCCACCACGGAGACAAACGCGGGCGGATTGAAATTGAGTACTACGGAACGGACGATCTCCAACGGATCGTTACTGCCCTGGGGCTGCCGCCCAGCGAGACCTGACCTTGCTGCACTGCGGCAGCGGGGGAACAGTTGGATCGTTGAAGCATTGAAACGATGAACTGTGCGATTGCATACGCGAGATTGGTTCCGTTTTTGCTGTTTGTGATATTACTGGCAAAGACAGAGACCCCGAAGATCTGGGAGGAATTCTCCGGCGAGAAAGCTTTTGGTCATGTTCAACGGCTCGTTGATTTCGGGCCGCGCCCAGCTGGATCTACGGCTATCGAAAAATCCAGAGATTACATTGAGGACCAACTTCGTCGCTCTGGCTGGCAGGTAACGCGTCAAGCATTCAGTGACGACACCCCGCGGGGCACGATCCAGTTCGTAAATTTGGTTGCCCAATTTTCCGGCCAGGGGAAGGCGGCGTCCCCCTCGTTTTTGTTGTGCTCGCATTACGACACAAAAATTTTTGACGCCATTCGGTTTGTCGGAGCTAACGACGGCGGCTCTAGCACAGGCCTGCTCCTGGAATTAGCCCGGGTAATCGGGCAGCAGCCAAGTTTGGCTAAGAAAATCGAACTGGTGTTTTTTGATGGCGAAGAAGCTTTTGAACAGTTTTCTCAGACGGATGGTTTGTACGGAAGCCGCTATTTTGCCAGGCGACTTCAAAGCGGCGGCGCGAAACAATTTCGCGGCGGGCTGTTGTTCGACATGGTTGGCGACCGGTCTCTCGGCATAACGCTTCCCGCAGATTCCCCTGCCGAGATTGCGCGAGGTATTTTTGCCGCGGCAGAAGCGCTTAAGTTGCGAAACTATTTTACCTACCTGGGCCGGGAGCTCATCGACGATCACGTACCGCTGAACGCGGTCGGTATTGCGACGGCGGACATTATTGATTTTGAATATCCCTGGTGGCACACAGCCGATGACACAATCGACAAAGTCAGCGCGCAGAGTCTCCGGACCGTCGGGTCCGTCGCCTTGTATTACCTGTCTGAGTTCGCGCTAAGGTGAATGAGTAGCGCGGGACAAGATGCGCATCGTCGCACCGCTCTGGCCGTCAATTGCAAATTTCCAGATTGCCTGTTGCCATCTTTCCCGGCAGTCTGATTGTGAATTGCCGTCTCAACGGAGCCCTTCGTATCTATGTCCCGCCTAACGCAAAAGAACATTGGGGTGATTGGCCTGGGGATCATCGGTCGGTCAGTAGCCGGGAATCTCCGCCGCAGAGGGTTTCCGGTTTTCGTTTGGAACCGATCGCCGCGGTCGGTGCCAAATTTTGTCGGTTCGCTTGGAGAACTGGCAGAGGTTTGCAATTACATCCAGATCTTTGTGTCCGACGACGGAGCTCTGCTGCAGACTGTTGAAGAGCTAAGCGGAGACCTTGCGCCGCGTCATCTCGTCCTTGCGCATTCGACGGTCGCTCCGGATTCGATGCGTGCTGCGGCAGAAATTGCCGAACGTCGAGGAGCACGCTTCATCGAGGCGTCATTTACCGGGAGCAAGGTTGCAGCCGAAAAAGGTGAACTGGTTTATTACGTCGGCGGAACCGACACAGCGTTGCGAGAAGCGCGTCCCATTCTTGAGGCTAGCAGCAAAGAGATCATCCACCTCGGAGCTGTCGGCGAGGCGAGTGCCATCAAGCTCGCCACGAACATGATCACTGCCGCAACCGTCCAAGCCGCGGCGGAAGCTCTCGCCCTGATTCAAGCATTAGGCTTGCCGCTGGAAAAATTTGTCGAAGCGATGCATGCCAATGCCAGTTATTCTGGCACTCTAGCGTTGAAACTCCCGAAAATGCTCGAGCGGGATTTCGAGCCGCACTTTTCCGTTAAGCACATGCTGAAAGACATGCAGATCGTCAGTCAGGTTGCTTTGTCGCGTTATTTGGACTTGGGAGTGACCGCCGCGGTCCACGACCAGTTGCTTGAGCAAATGCAGTGGGGTCACGGAGACGATGATTATTCGTCCGTTGTGCGCAAATATTTGCACGACCGTGGTGCAGCGCTTTACGAAGAGCCGCAAACACAAGAGCAGGATGAGAAAGCCGACGCCGCTGAGCCGAATATTGCCCTAGCAGAATCGGAGCCGGACAAGGTTGCAGAAGGTGGGGGTCTCGCGACGCGACAGCCTTTGCTCGCTTTCGGAGAGGCAGGTGGTGCAGCGGCTGACGCAACGACACGATTGCGCCGCGGTTTTCTCAAACAACTCCTGAGCCGGTTCTCGTCTGGACAAGAATGATCCAGCCCTCCCGAGCTGGGAAGGCCAGCTCCCTCGATCTTTCGGAGCGCGCGAAGTTTCGGATCACCGGGACGGACCGGTTTCGATTTCTCAACGGGCAAATCACAAACGATTTGCGCAAAGTCAGCGAAACAGTCGCGATCGAGGCGTGCGTGCTCAATGCGAAGGGAAAAATGGATGCGCACATTTTCGTTGGAGCATTGGGCGAATCGTTTTTGGTGGATGCCGAGACGGGTGTTCGAGAGAAACTCCGCGCCAGGTTGGAGCGCTACATCATCGCCGATGACGTTGAAATTCAAGACGTCACCAATCAATTCTCGCTGTTTCACGTTCTCTCACCGGAATCACCAACAGCAAAAGATAGCAGGCTTGTTTCTGCGCGTCGCTTTACCGAGCAAGGTTGCGACATATGGAGTGACCGGGCACATCACGACGCCTTGTTGCAACAATTGTCTTCCACATTTGCTCCTCTCGATTCTGCCGCGGCAAACATCATGCGAATCGAGCAAGGTATTCCTCAGTGGGGCTCAGAGCTGACAGAGGAGATTATCCCCATTGAAGCGAACCTGGAACAACGCACGATCGATTACCAAAAAGGCTGTTACATCGGTCAGGAAGTGATCTCACGAATTAAGATGTCAGGCCAAACAAACAAACGCTTATGCGGGTTGATTCCGCTCGATAACGTTCCGCTCCAGCCAACAATGAAACTTGCAGCTCCGTCGATAGAAGGGAAAGAAGTCGGCTGGATCACCAGCGCAACCCATAGCGAGCGAATGGGAAAAGAGATCGCCCTCGGATATGTGAAACGCGGCTTCAACAGCGTCGGCACGAAATTAGATGCGCTCGTGGCGGCAGATTTCGCAGCGCAAAAACCCAACACAATTTCAGTCGAAGTGGTTCCGCTTCCGTTTGTCTGAAGCCTCACGACAACGAAAAAGTCAGAGAGCGTGTCATTCCAGGCGTTGCTCTGCGGATTCAAAGACAACCTCGCCGCCGATCATGGTCATCACGCAGCGGCTCTTTAGGATCTCCGGCTCCGGGATTTTCAGGATGTCCTGCGAGAGAACGGTGAAATCGGCGAGTTTTCCGACTTCGATCGAGCCCTTGTCGTTTTCTTCAAAGACGCCGTATGCGGGCCAGATCGTGAACATTTTCAATGCCTGCTTGCGAGAGACCGCTTGCTCCGGATGCCAACCTTCAGCTGATTCGCCTCTGATGCTTTTGCGCGCGACTGCTGCATAAAATTCAATCATCGGTTCGCCGCGTTCGACTGGCGCATCGGAGCCGCCGCAAATGATCGAGCCGGATTTCAGAAACGATTGCCACGCATACGCTGCGGCGAGCCGATCAATTCCGAGACGACTCAGTGCGAAAAATAGATCGCTTATTGCGTGCGACGGCTGCATTGAAGGGATCACACCTAGTTTCGCGAAGCGCGGAATGTCCACCGGATCGACAATCTGCGCGTGCTCGACACGCCAGCGCGGCTCGCGAATTTTTCGCGCGTTCGGCGGCACAGCTTTGAACGCCTGTTCGTAAAGATCGAGGATCAGCCGGTTCGCACGGTCGCCGATTGCATGTGTCTCGACTTGAATGCCGCTGCGAAGCGCTTCTTCAAACATCGGCTTCAATTCTTCCGGCTTCTCGGTCAGATAACCGGAAGTATCAGGCGCATCGGCGTACGGTTTGAGCAAGGCAGCGCCGCGCGAACCGAGCGCGCCGTCGAAGATCACTTTGATCGTGCGCTGCGTGAAATGATGGTCGAACGCGTTAATGGTTGCTCCTTCACGTAAGAAATTCTGCGCATCTTTACCTGGGCCGTACACTGCGTTTATGAATCGGATTTTGATCTTGCCGGCTTCAAAATCTTTTCGGAGAAGGTCGATATCCTCACTGTCGCTGCCGGCGTTTTGAATTTCGCACCAGCCCAGCCCAATCTCGCGATTAATTCCGCGCAGCAACGCTTCCTCGCGTTCTGCTTCTGTCGGCTTCGGAATATTTCTTGAGACCAGTTCCTGCGCGTTATCGAGCAGCATTCCATTTGGCTCGCCACTGCTTTTCAGAATTTGTCCACCAAACGGGTCTGGCGTGTTCCTGTCGATTTTCGCGATTCTCAGCGCGGCAGAATTTGCGACTGACGCATGACCGTCGGCGCGCGTGAAAAAAACGGGATTATCCGGCGCGATTTTATCGAGGTCCTGTCGGGTGGGAAACTTTGACGGTTTCCAAAATGTTTCGATCCAGCCGCGTCCGGTGATCCATTTGCCGATCGAAGTTTGGGCGACGCGCGCTTTCACTTTGTTTAGAAAATCGCCAAGTGTGTTCGTGCCCTCGAGGTTCAGGCGCATCTCGCGTTCGCCGATCCCAAAAATGTGGCAATGTGAATCGGTCAATCCCGGCACGAGCGTATGTCTACGAAGATCGATGACTTTCGCGGCGTGAAATTTCTTCGCGTCTTCATTCGAGCCAACGAAAACTATTCGGTCGCCTTTTACAGCAATTGCTTCAGCTTTCGGCTGTTTGTCGTGCTCCGTGTAGATGTTTCCATTGGCAAGCACGAGATCGACATCCTGAGCGCGAATCATTGCAGTCACAGAAAATGCGGCGAGACAGGAAAATAACGATTGCGCCGCTCGAGGTGTTTTCACCATCTCTGAATTTTATTTGTACGGGAGGCTAACAGCTTGCCCTACAGGGTTTGGTACACAATCGGCAGGATCAATGTCGATCTTACGGACTTGACGCTTTGCCGAAGTTCTGACGTGATCAGGTGTCGCGGAAGTTTTTGGATCGATATGAACAGCGAAATTTATTTTGCCCTCCCGCAGCGCATTTATAGAATCCGTTACTCCTCGGACAAGCGATTAACCTTAACCCTTTGCAGCGTCTGAACGAGATAGTTTCTGAGCTCAGTTTCCTTTTGTTGGGAGCGCGGAGATTCAGCTCCGTCAGCCGGGCTGTCGATTACTGACTATGGCAAATTTCTTTCCACGCTGGACGAATTGGGTGCCGATCAAGCTCGTGGTCTGCGGCATCGTGCTCGCATGTGGGCTGAGTGGCGCCACCTGGTACTACGCTACGCCAAAATACACCAAAGTAGGATATCAACCGATCCAACCCGTGCCGTTTCCGCACGATATTCATGTTACACAGCTCGGAATGGATTGCCGTTATTGTCACAGCTTTGTGGAGGTGGCGGCGCACTCAAATGTGCCGAACACGCAGACCTGCATGAACTGCCACACGCAGGTGCAAAAGGACAATCCAAAGCTGGAGCCGGTGCGTGCGAGCTGGAAATCAGGCGATCCGGTCGACTGGGTGTGGATCTATCGCACGGTCGATTACGTTTATTACAATCATGCCGCACATGTGAACCGGGGCATTAGTTGTTTCAGTTGTCACGGCCCCGTCAATCACATGTCGACCGTGTATCTGGCTAAGCCGCATAGCATGGCGTGGTGCCTCGACTGTCATCGGCATCCGGAAAATTTTCTGCGGCCTGAAGAACAGGTTTTTGATCTCGATTGGAAACCTGAAGACGTGAAGCCGGCGGAGTTTGTCGCCAAATACGGTCAGCCAAGCAACGTGCGCGAAGATTTTTCCAAGAAGAAAAAACTCACGCAGACCGAGATCGGCGAGACGCTGAAGGAGCGCTGGAATATAACGCCGCCGACAAATTGCCAGGGGTGCCATCGATGAAACGCGTCTTCCAACATCCGCCGGAGCCATTACACGGAAAGCATTACTGGCGCGGTTTGGGTGAGTTGAACGATACGCCAGAATTTCGGCAATGGCTGGAGCGTGAGTTTCCCCCAGGCGCGGCAGAGCTCAACGGGGACGAATGGTCGCGACGCGACTTTTTGAAGTTAATGGGCGCCTCGATGGCGCTGGCAGGCGTTGGCCTGACGAGTTGTCGCAGGCCCGAGCTGCATCTCGTTCCGTTCACAAAGAACGTTGAATGGACGATCCCCGGGAAATTTCTCTACTACGCCACCGCGATGCCCCGACGCACAGGCGCAATTCCGCTGATCGCCACAACCGTGGATGGGCGCCCGATCAAAATGGAAGGCAACCCGTTGCATCCGGCTAGTGGCGGCGCGACGGACACATTTGTTCAAGCATCAATTCTTGACTTGTACGATCCATCACGCTCGCAGCGTTTTGTTCACAAGGGAAAAACGAGCAATCGCGCTGATTTTGACGCTTACGTAGGAACTCTTCGCAACGCGCTTACGAGCCAACGTGGAGACGGTCTT
>Ga0209161_10003759_pt1 | contig 12139 bp, 17 predicted proteins | sample GraSoiAngelo_155_FD_186169 | JGI IMG/M metagenome (GOLD analysis project Ga0209161, IMG submission 186169) | Grasslands soil microbial communities from the Angelo Coastal Reserve, California, USA - 14_1009_13_30cm (SPAdes) (version 2) | ecosystem: Environmental > Terrestrial > Soil > Grasslands...
TCGCGTCCGGATCCCGCGCCATCCGGTCGAGGAACTCCTTCTCGAGATCGACCGAGGGTGGGTTGCGCAGCTTGATGAAGCGAGTGACCTCGAGGTCTTCGAACCAGGTGGCCATGGTCGAAGCGTCTTCAGGTTTGGGCGGGCGCAACCGGACGACCTTGCCCTGGAGGACCGGCCCGTACATGGCGGACAGGTTACTGGTCGGGCGCAGCCTCGAGGATGCTCTTGAGCCGAGCAAACCGACCTGCGTCACTTGCGCGCCGAATCGCGAGGACCGCGGGAATGTTGAGCATCGACCCCGAGCATGCTTCCAGGTAGGTCATTTCCAGCTCGCTGCGAAGGTTCAGGCAGGTTCCGCCCGACGCCATCGGCTCAAACTCCAAACGCGAATCATTACTGGCGAGGTCGACGACGCTCCACGTGTACGACTTGGGAGGCTCAAAGGCGGTGACCCTGTTCCGGCTATCGAATTGACGAACTGCGCCCCGCTGCAGCCGGGCCGGGACCTTGTTCCGGGAAACGTACTCGGTGCCGAGCCCAATTCCCAGGATCGGTCACGAAGGTGAAGACACGCTCGGGTGAGGCTGATATTTCGGCGCTGGTCTCGTACCGAGCGGTCCGCAGCTTTCGCGGAATCCAGATCAACATCCAGGCGCCGTTGATCGCGATATTGACTGCCGCGACGGATGGCTCAAACAGATAGACCAGGGCGCTCAACCACAGAACGACCACCGATCGGATGATGAAACCTCTGACTTGCGCGCGCGACAGCGACTTCACCGAGTGCACCGTTGGCTTACTTTTTGACCGCCTCGGGCGCAATAGCTGGAAGATCACGGCCAGCACGCTCGTGAGGTAAAGCAGCGCAAACAGGAAGACGACCGCGTCATCAACAGGCAGCGGGCCAGGGAAAAGGGCGTAGAGGGCGAATCCGAACCCGGGCGGACCAAGGATCAAAGCCCCCATGACGAGCGTGCTCCGCAGCCTGTAGCGGATCGCCATGCCCACCCAACCCGCCAGCAGCGCGACGGCCATGACAGCCGTAAAGAACTGCCAGAGGCTCAAGTCGGTCTTTACGTGGCGGTGTGCAGCTTCGCAGCTTCCCTTACGTCGACCGGCACCGACGGTCCCTGCGTCGAGACCAGGAAAAAGCTCCGCAGGTACTGGCCCTTCGAGGTCGACGGCTTGTTGCGGATCAGCGCATCGACCAACGTCGTCAGGTTCTGGTGCAGCGCGTTCTCGTCGAAGGACACCTTGCCGATGGGCACGTGCACGATGCCGAACTTGTCGGTCCGGAACTCCACCTTGCCGCCCTTGGCCTCGCGTACGGCCCGGCCGACGTCGTTGGTGACGGTGCCCGACTTCGGGTTGGGCATCAGCCCGCGCGGGCCCAGGACCTTGCCGAGCGGTCCGACCTTGGCCATCATGTCCGGCGTCGCGATCGCGGTATCGAATTCGGTCCAGCCGTCGACGACACGCTTCACCAGGTCGTCCCCTCCGACGACGTCGGCACCGGCGTCCTGCGCCTCGCGCGCCCTCTCGCCGACGGCGAAGACCGCCACGCGGACCTTCTTGCCCGTTCCATTCGGCAGCACAACCGAGCCGCGAACCATCTGCTCGGCGTGACGCGGGTCGACGCCGAGACGGATGTGCGCCTCGACGGTGGCGTCGAACTTCGAGATCGAGGTCTCCCGGACCATCTTGCACGCCGTCTCGGGATCCAGGCCGCCGTTGCCGTTGCTGGAGACCGCCGCCTCGACCTTCTTGGCCGCCTCGATGTACTTCTTGCCTCTCTTCTTGGGCATTACTGAGCTTTGGTCCCATCCCCGGAAGGGGAGCAGCGGCGCTTGCCCGGCCCATCGGGCCGGGTCGGCTTCGCCGACGCCGCGATGAGGGGAAACAGGCTGTTTCCCCTCATTATTCGACCACCTCGAGGCCCATCGACCGGGCGGTGCCCTCGATCATCTTCATCGCGTGCTCGGTGTCGATGGCGTTGAGGTCCTTGCCCTTTACGTCGACGATCTGCCGAATCTGATGTCGCGTCACTCGACCGACCTTCTCGCGGTTCGGCTTGGCGGAGCCTTTATCGACCCCGGACGCACGCTTGAGCAGCTGGACGGCGGGCGGCGTCTTGAGCACGAACGTGAAGCTGCGGTCCTCGAAGATCGTGATCAGCGCGGGCACCACGTCCCCGGCCTGCTGCGCCGTGCGCTCGTTGTAGGCCTTGGTGAACTCCATGATGTTGATGCCGTGCGGGCCCAGGGCCGTGCCGACAGGCGGCGCCGGCGTGGCCTTGCCTGCCTGCAGCTCGAGCTTCAACACCGCGCGGACCTTCTTCTTGCCCATTACCTATCTATATGTGGACTAGTGGACTTTCTCGACCTGGAGGAGGTCGAGCTCGACGGGCGTCTCGCGCCCGAACATGTTGACCAGCACCTTGAGCTTGCCCTTCTCGGGGTTGATCTCATCGACCTTGCCGTGGAAGTCGGTGAACGGTCCATCCACGACCCGCACCGACTCGCCGACCTGGAACTCGACCCGGATCTTCGGGGCTTCCTGGCGCATCTGCTTCTGAATTGCCCGCACCTCTTTTTCCTGGAGGGGCACCGGGCTGTTGGCGGAGCCGACGAAGCTGGTGACGCCCGGCGTGTTGCGGACGACGAACCATGACTCGTTCGACATCTTCATCTTGACCAGGATGTAGCCGGGGAAGATGCGCTTCTGGACGTGGCGGCGCTTGCCATCCTTGATCTCGATCTCGTCTTCCATCGGGACGAGCACCTGCAGGATCTTGTCCTGCATGTCCATCGACTCGATGCGCTTCTCGAGGTTCTTCTTGACCTTCTCCTCATGCCCGGAGTACGCGTGCACCACGTACCACTGCGCCTCTTCCTCGGTCGACTGAGCCGGAGTCTTCTCGACCGCCATCAGTGGACCCCGTTGTTGTAGAGGGTCCGCTTGGCGACCTCGGACAGGATGTAGTCGGTGCCCCCGATGAAAACGCCGAGCAGGATCACGGTGAAGATCACGACCAGCGTATAGCGATAGAGCTCGCCGCCGGTCGGCCACACCACCTTGCGCAGCTCGTCGTAGACGTCCCGCAGGAACTGGGCAGGCCCGACCTGCTGGGCTCTCGGCTCATCGCGCCTACGTGTGGTTACGGCCATTGGGCTACTTGGTCTCCTTGTGGGGTGTGTGCTTGTGGCACCACTTGCAGTACTTGCTCAGCTCGATCCGGTCGGGATCGTTCTTCTTGTTTTTCACAGTGGTGTAGTTGCGCCTTTTGCAGACGCCGCAGGCCAGGCTGATGATGTCTTCCATGGTTGTCTCTTTGCTTGGGAGAAAGAAAAAAGCCTAGGTTCTCTAGGCGCTGTCAATAGTAGCAGACGCTTCCGGGGCCCTTGACCGATTCCCCGATTGCGACTATAAGAGCATCCAGGCGTCCGCCCGTCACCAAGGAGAGGAAGCCATGCTGGGGTTCAGGCGCGTTCTCGCCGCGGCTGCCGTAGCGTTTGCGCTCGTTCTGGTTGCCTCGATGGCGGTTTCGGCCGCCGGCAACCAAGGCCGCACGCCCTATCCGTCCGGAGGACCTGTGGACATCAACTGCGGCGGCATCCCTGCGGTCGCCTCGGTAACGTTCAACAAGGAATTCGCCAAGACATACACCCTCGCCGACGGCACTGTGAAGGTGATGATCGAGGGGCGCCAGCTCGCACAAGTCACCGGCAACGGAAAAGTGCTCAACTTCAACAGCAGCGGCCCCGTTGCAATCTACTTCCGGCCAGACAAGTCAGTGACGGTCGTCCTCGAAGGCCGCACCTTCTACATAGCCCCCACCCTGGACGGCATGTGGCTGTACACGGGCAAGCTGGTGGTCGATGGCACCACTGGGCTGATTACAAGTCACGACGGCCACGTGACGGACATTTGCGCCCTATTGAAGTAAGACGAACGGTTAGGGAAGCAGAGTCCGGGTAAGGGTGTCGGCCAGCCAGGCCGCGTAGCGGTCCTTGGTCCAGCCCCGCTCGCGACGAAGCAAACCGTGCACCTCCGGGGAGGCGAGTGTCCAGACGTGGGCAGCCGCTTCCTGCTCGCTCATGCCGCCACGGAATGGACCCTTGGCCGCCAGCCACGAGACGAACTGCCTGATGTTCTCGTAGCGCGTCTCCTGCATCCGGCCACGCAGGGCGGCGATCTCGGGATCCACGCCGGCCGCCCCCCGCATGATGTCGTCGACCGGGCGGGCGCGCTCGAGGATCTCACTGATGTCCGCGGCAAATCCCACCACCTGCCGCCTCTGCGTTGGCAGCGCGCGGACCGATTTGGGGCCTTCGCGTTCCAGCAGAGGCACTGGAGCCTCGTCGCCACCGACCCGAACGTCCAGGAGGCGGTGCAGCAGACCGGTCTTGCTGCCAAAGCTCGCGTAGACGGTGTCTGGCGCGACGCCGGCCGCGGAGGCGATCGCATCCATCGTCGTGGCCGCGTAGCCCCGCTCGGCAAAGAGCTGCTGAGCCGCCTCGAGGATTCGCAGACGGGTCTGCCCGGCTTGCGCTGTGCGGAGCGAGGAATCGTAGCGGCGAACGCCCTTGACCTTGCTCACCCTTTCATCCTACTATTCCAGTAATCATCCTAGTTAGACTCGGTTGAAATGAGGAGCTTGGCGGTGACAAACATCGAGGCGATCTACCGGCGGCTGATCGACGAGGGGTTCAACGAAGGCAACCTGGCGGTGGTGGACGAGCTCGTCGCACGCGATGCGCGCGAGCACCAGCGGGGCGCGGAAGATGGCCCGGAAGGCGCCAAGAAGACCATCACGTACCTGCGTTCGGTGTTCCCCGACTTCAAGATCACGATCGACGAGGTCGTGGTCTCCGGCGACAAGATCTGGGCCCGCCAGCGGGGCGGCGGCACCAACCTCGGCAGGTTCGCAGGCCACCCGCCCACCGGCCGGGTCGGATTCACCGAGGTCATCGACATCTGCCGCATCGAGGGCGGAAAGATCGTTGAGCACTGGGGCGTGCCCGACCAGCTCGGAATGATGTTGCAGCTCGGCCTCATAGCCCCGCCCGCGCGTCCTGCCCCCGTCTCGGCCTAGAACGAGCTCGCCCGGTCCGCCGTGGACCGGGCCATATGATTCGGTCGATGGCTCGGACGACGATCGCCGTGCTTCACGGCGACCAGACCGGCGAGGAGCTGCTGCGCGAGTCTCTTCGCCTTCTGGATCGCGAGGTGCTCGGCCTCCCGGTGGAGACGCGCGACTTCGACCTCTCGCTGGAAGAACGGCGCCGGTCTCGCAACCAGTGCGTGCTGGACGCGGCCGAGGCCCTTCGCGAGTTTGGCTTTGGGATCAAGGCGGCCACCATCACACCGGAGGGCGCGGGCGACGTGGGCAGCCCCAACGCGATCCTGCGCAAGCAGATCGACGGCAGGGTCATCGTCCGCACCGGCCGCCGCATCCCCGGCGTCCGTCCGCTGGCTGGCGTGCACGCGCCGATCTCCGTGATCCGCATGGCCGTTGACGACGCCTATGGCGCACGTGAGTGGCGTGAAGGACATGACCTCGACGAGTGGGCGTTCCGCACGGAGAAGATCAGCCGCCGAACATGCCGGATCGTGGCCGACTACGCATTCCGTCACGCCCAGCGCATCGAGGCGAAGGTCTTCGGCGGCCCCAAGTTCACCGTCAGCCCCGTTTACGAGGGCATGTTCAAAGAGGAGCTCGACGCCGCGGCGAAGCGCCACCCCGAGGTGCGCTACGACCCGCAGCTGATCGACGCGACGTACGCGCTTCTGCTCGCCACGACCGGCGAGGCGCTGGTGATCCCCGCCCTCAACCGCGATGGCGACACGCTGTCCGACCTGGTCATGCAGATGTTCGGCACGATCGCCGGCGCCGAGTCGACGCTGCTCGCCTTCGACGACGCCGGCGGCGTCAAGGTCGCCATGACGGAGGCGCCGCACGGCACCGCGCCCGCGCTCGAGGGCAAGAACGTCGCCAACCCGATGGCCATGATCCTGGCCGTCGCCTCCCTTCTCGGCTATATGAAGGGCGAGGCTTCGCACCAGGCCTCGAGGACGATCTACGAAGCGGCCCTGGAGACGGTCTCCGACGGCATCCGGACCGCCGATCTTGGCGGCCAGGCCTCGACGACCGACTTCACAGCCGAAGTAATCCGCCGGGTGAAAACGAAAGTAGAAGTGTGGAGCGCATTGGCCGACATCGAGAGGTAGAAAGAAGGAGCTCCCTCTCCCCACAGGGGAGAGGGCTGGGGAGAGGGGCGTGCAAAGAAGTATCCGGTACCTCGCCTTAGGCGATTCCTACACGATCGGAACGGGCGCCTCGGACGAATCGCACAGCTGGCCCTCGATCATCGCGCGCCGCATGAACGCCGAGCTCACCAACCCGTCGGTCAACGGCTACACGACCCTCGACCTCATCCGCGACGAGCTGCCGTACCTCGAGCGGATCAAGCCGGATCTGGTTTCGATCCTGATCGGCGTCAACGACCTGGTGCAGGGCCGGCCGCCCGACAACTACCGCGATTCGCTGACCCGAATCTATGACGCGGTCCTCGATCTTGAAATCCCGCCCCGCGTGGCGGCCGTCTCGATCCCGACCTGGTCTTACGTGCCCGCGGCCGCCGACTTCGGCGGCAAGGACAAAGTCGAGACGCTGACCGGCCTCTTCAACGCCGTCGCAGAGCAAGAGGCGCGCGCCCGCAACTTCACCTGGATCGACATAGGCGCCTCGAGCACCTCAGGCATCGGCTCGCCCGGCTGGATCGCCTCAGATGACCTGCACCCCGGCGACGCGCAGTACGCGGTGTGGGCGGAAGCCATCTGGTCCGCCGTGCGTGATTCATGGGGCACCACGGGCGCCACCCTCGGATAGTCCGGACTCTCCGGTGTCCTCGCGACCGGAAATCCAGGGTTAGGCCGGACTAACCGAGATCCGCTAGACCGTGATCCTCTTGAACGACTCCGCGTACTGGTAGCCGGCCCGCTTGCCGACGTCCCGGTGCCGCTTCCGCATGAACTTCTCGAAGTCCCACTCCCGGCCTGGTTTCGACACCTGGCTCTTGTGCTTCCGCAGCGCCTCGATCTTGCGGTCGAGGGTCGGCGTGATGTCCACCAGGTAATCCCCGAGCGTCCAGAACGGGATCCAGACCTCTTTCACCTCGTGCGGCGCGAAGCCTTCCTTGAGCAGCGAGCGGAAGGCGCGAGGGTTGCGCGAGTCAGGGTAGACCGCCGCCATCGTCGCCTCGCCGACGGCGAGGTGGTCCGGATGGGATCCCCCCATCGGCGCATCCAGCACCCGCCCCGGAATGTGCGTGATCACGAGCTCCGGCTTGTGCTTGCGGATCATGCGCACGATGTCGCGGCGCAGCTTGAGGTCTGGCGAAAGATGCCCGTCCTTGTAGCCGAGGAACTCGATCTTCTTGACGCCGAGGACTTTGGCTGCGGCCTTCTGCTCCCTCTGGCGGATCGCCACGAGCTCGGAGTCCTTCTGCGTGGGGTCCTCCCCGCCCTGCGCCCCGTCGGTGACGATCACATAGGTCACCTCGGCGCCGCCGTCGGCCAGGCGGGCGACCGAGCCGCCGGCGCCAAAGTCGGGGTCGTCGGGGTGAGCGGAGACGACCATCACCCGCTGGAACTTCGGAAGCCGGCCGTTGCTGCGTGCGTTCGCCACCGCGAAAACGATAGGAGCTTTCCGGCTCTATCGTCGCGCCCGGGCGGGCGCATTGAGGGAGACGAGGGGGATGGCGGGCTGGATCGGCGCCCACAGGGCGACCAGCTGCTCGACGGTCAGGCGGTTGCGGATTGCGATCACCCGCCCGCCGAAAGCGGCGGTCTTGACGGCGGCCCATCCCCCGCTCCCCGCCAGGCGCATGGGGACGGTCACCACCGCGTTCAAAGCCGACGCCTCCTCGCCCGCTCGCGATCCTCCGTCCGCGACCGCGTGCGACAGGACGCTGGAGAGGGCGTCGTCCAGCTGCCACGGCTGCGCCAGCACCGCGCACTGGCTCGCCCCGAGCCGGCCTACCGCCGTGACGTAGCGAGCCACCATCGCGCCCAGCGAGCGTGGGTTGGTCGCAGGAATGGCGGAGGCGAATGGCGCGTATGAGGCGGCGAACTTGATCGGCGTCAGGCGGTGGCGGTGGACCAGAGCCGACACGCCGTGCCATGCGGCCACCGCCTCATCGTCAGAGCGGCCGCCGAAGAAGTCGATCAGCGCGATCCCGGCGTTGACCAGCGGCGCCACCGCCTCCTCGTTCGCATCCGGAGCGGCCGCCGCGATGCGGAGCCACTGACCCTTGTCGAGAGAAGCGACCTTGTGGGCAAACCCGCCGCCGTTCAACGCCTCGAATGCGATCGACGGCTCAAACGGCGTCAGCACCTCGCGGACCTGGTCGAGGTTCAGCCTCCCGCGCGACTCGAGCGCGAACCCGGCCCGCTCGACCGCGACAAATGCCCGGCAGCGGAGGTAGGAGTCTAGGTCCCGTGTGCCCTCGATCATGGCGAGGATCGACCTGACGACGCCGGCCGGCTCGGCGGCGCCCTCACGCGTCACGCTCGAGACCAGTTTGCGGCGGTCGAGCACGCGCAACCACTGGATCGGGCTGAGCTCGGCCACGCCCCTGATGAAAGCCGCAACCTCAGTGTGGTTGGGCCCGTAGGGCGCGGCGGCCCTGGTCGCGGGAGGCATGACCGCGCGGCTCCGCGGCGGTCGGGTGATCGTCTTGATCGCGCTGTTAACCGCGGCGCGAACGCGCTGGGCGGCCGGCACCTCCACGACCTCCGACAGTGAGGCCAGGGGGATCACGGGTTCGACCGGCGCCCAGAGCTCGGTGATCTCCTGCTCCGTCAGGTCGCCAAGGGAGCCCAGGACGCGACCCGCGTGCACGGCCGTGCGCACCGCCGCCCATCCCTCATCTCCCGTCAGATGGTTCGGGATGAGGGAGAGCGCGGCGATGGCCACCGCCTCCTCGCTCTTGACGTGCCGGTTCTTGGCGACCGCCTGGAGCAGGGTGCGCGACGCCGCCGGCTCGATGCGCCAGCGCCGGGCGAGGACCTCGAGCTGCTCTTTGGTCAGATCTTCGAGACGGGCGATGAAGCGTCGGGTCTTCGGGTCGAGGACGTCGGACCCGGAAAGAGGGATCAGGGCGCCGAACGGCGCGTAGCTGACCGCGAATTTCAGCGCCGGAAGCTGTGAGCGCATGACGACCGCGGTCATGGCCTGCCATGCCGCCACCTGCTTGTCGTCGCTCTTCTTGACCAGCGTGTCGAACAGCACCTCGCCCGCACGCGCGATCGGTTCCGAGATGCGCCTGTCGCTGGTCCGGATCGCAGCCTGGATCGAGCGCGCCGAATCCGGTGGGCCCTCCTTGCTCACCGACACGACCAGGCGCCGCACCGCCAGCACCTGCCGCCACTGCCAGGGCGTCAGCTGCGCCGCCCTGACGATGAACGCCTCGACCTCGGCCGTGTGCGGCCCAAAACGATGGGCGGCGTCGTCGTTGGCTCTCTGGATGCGGCCGAGAAGACCGTGGGAGGCGGGCGCCACGGCGTTATTCTGGGTCGCCGGGGCCGGCTCGGACCCCCCTAAACCGTCTCGACTTTCAGGAGGTTGGTCTGGCCCGGCCGCCCTACCGGGACGCCGGCCACGACGACCACGTGATCCCCCGCCCGGACCATGCCGCTCTGAAGTGCGGCTTCGGTCGCGTTCGAGATCATCTGGTCGGTGTCCCGGCCCGGGCTGACCAGGAGCGGGACCACCCCGGAGTACAGCGCCGTCCGGCGCAGAACCTCCGGGTGAGGGCTGGCAGCCACCACCGGCATCGGCGGCCGGGCCTTGCTGCACCGCAGGGCCGTGGTCCCGGACTCGGTGAAGGCGATGATGACTTTGGCGTGGATCTCGGTCGCGGTCGAAGCAGCCGCATGGGCGATCGCGCTGCCGACCTGGCCGGGCTCGCGCCAGATCTGGCGAGCGCGCTCGAATGCCGGGTGCTTCTGCGCGGCAAGGCAGATGCGCGCCATCGCGCGAACAGCTTCGACCGGGTGCGCTCCGACCGATGTCTCCTGCGAAAGCATCACCGCATCGGTCCCGTCCCAGATGGCGTTAGCCACGTCGGAAGCCTCTGCGCGTGTGGGCCGGTTGGAGGTGACCATCGACTCGAGCATCTCCGTGGCGGTGATAACGGGAACACCGGCACGGTTGGCGCGGTCGATCACGTCCTTCTGCACCGCGGGCAGGTCGCCCAGCTTCAGCTCCACGCCGAGATCGCCGCGGGCGACCATCACCGCGTCGGCCACCTCCAGTATCGCGCTGAGATTTCGGATCGCCTCCAGCTTCTCGAGCTTCGCGATCACGGGGACGCTGCAGTTCAAACCGCTCAGCTGCTGCTGGCATGCAAGCAGATCCTCGGGGCGCCGCACGAACGACAGGGCGATGTAATCGACGCCGAGCTCGACGGCGAGCTTCAGGTCGCTGAGGTCTTTTTCGGTCAGGGCGGGCATGGCGAGCGGACGGCCCGGCACGCTGACCCCCTTTCGCTCGCCGAGCAGCCCCCCGCGCACGACCGACGCCTCCGCCCGGCCGTCCTCGACTCCCCGGACCGATAGCTCGATACGACCGTCGTCAAGCAGCACCCGATCCCCAGGCCGCAGCGCCTGGATGAGCTCTACGTGACTGACAGCAATGTCCTCCCCATTTATGGGGAGGTGGCGCGAACCGCCGGAGGGGCTGGCCACGAGCCCAACTCGACGACCCCTGACCAGCCGCTTGAATGAGGTGTCGAGCGACCCGGTGCGAATCTTCGGACCCTGCAGGTCGCCAAGCAGCGCGATCGGGCGCCCGGCGGCCTCGGCGGCCTCCCTGACGTTGGCGGCCGCCGCGCGATGCGTCTCCGCATCACCGTGGGAGAAGTTGAGCCTGGCCACGTCCATGCCCGCCCCGACCATGGCGCGCAGCACGTGCGGCGACGAGCTCGAAGGCCCGATGGTGCAGACGATGCGCGTCCGCCGAACCGGGCTCATCGATCCCCTCCTCCCCATTCATGGGGAGGTGTCGGCGAAGCCGACGGAGGGGCAGCTGCGAGCCCAACACAGCGGCCAATTGGCATTCTGCTGACCCGACTCATCGGTACCGATTGACGCGCCGGGTCATCTCGTTCTCGGCTTCGATGACGCGGCGCTCGAGCTCGAGCGCGCTGATCACCGCGCCGCCCATGCCGCGCACAAGGTCGCGCTGGAACCTGTCCGACGTCGCCACGGTGATGATGTCTCCCGTGTTGCTCGCGGCATACGCGAGTCGCTCGATCGCGTGGTCGGCGGAGTGACCTCTGCGCGTAAAAACAACACGCACTCCTTCGACGGTCTCCTCCGAGTTCGCCATCGCGTTGGAGTGGTGAGCATCGAACACGACGGTCACTGACTCGCCGGTGGTCATCCCGAGCACGCCAACGCGCTCGACCAGCTTGTCGCGCGCCGCCTCCAGCGACGCTTCAGACAGCAGCCGCTTCAGCGACGGCCATGCGTGGATCACGTTGTAGCCGTCGACGATGAGCCGTTCCATCCCGGCTAGAAGAGCCGCATGTTGAGCAGCCCAAGCGACACCAGCGTCGGATCGATGTTGGCCAGGGCGGTGAGCTGAAAAACCGCATGGAAGAACGCGGTGCGCACGGGCGCGATGAACCACAGAGCGATGAACACTCCGTAAATCCCGACCATCGCGAACCTCAGCGCGGCGTACTGGATCGAATAGGGCAGCCAGGGCCGGATGATGCCGAAGCCGTCGAGTCCAGGCACCGGAAGCATGTTCAAGATCACCGCCAGCGCCATGAAGAATCCGAGCGCAGCGAGCGCTCCGAAAAAGTTCTCGTTGTCGACCGTGATCACCGAGCCGCGTCCCGCGACCGAGAACACCGCCGCGATGAGCAGCCCGCACAAAAGCGTGCCGACGGGTCCGGCGAGCGAGACCGCGGAGCTCCAGGCCCGCGTGCGCAGGGCCGAGTGGTTGATGTACACCGCGCCACCGGGCAGCGCGATGCCGCCAAGCAGCAGAAAGATGATCGGCAAGACGATGCTCATCACCAGGTTCTGGTAGCGCAGGGGGTTGAGCGACAGATAGCCGGCGCCC
>Ga0209161_10003776_pt1 | contig 12112 bp, 12 predicted proteins | sample GraSoiAngelo_155_FD_186169 | JGI IMG/M metagenome (GOLD analysis project Ga0209161, IMG submission 186169) | Grasslands soil microbial communities from the Angelo Coastal Reserve, California, USA - 14_1009_13_30cm (SPAdes) (version 2) | ecosystem: Environmental > Terrestrial > Soil > Grasslands...
GAGAGGCAAGTATGCTTCGAGGGTCCGCCGGCGCAGCAACGTGGTCGTTCTCGACGCGGATGTCGCGGCGGCGTTCCCTGACTCGCGTACGGTGAACCGCGCCCTCCGAGCGCTGCTTCAAGCCCGCCCGGCTCGGAGGCGGCGAGCGGCCTCTACGCTGTCGCCGTGCCCGAGATCGCTCGTTTCCTCGGCATCACCGTAACGATGTACTACGATGACCACGAGCCACCGCATTTTCACGTTCGCTACGGTGACCACCGCGCGATAATCGACATCGAGACTATGAGATTGGCGAGTGGCTCGTTACCTCCACGTGTATACGGCCTCGTGACCGAGTGGGCAACGCGATATCGCACCGAACTGAGCGAGAACTGGAATCTCGCGCGGCGACATGGACGGCTTCGGCCGATTCCAGCCTTAGAGTGACGCCATGATCAAAGACGTCGTCGAGGTCAGGCCTCTCGGTGGGCACCGTCTTTATCTGAAATTCGACGATGGCGTCCATGGAGAGGTGGACGTTGCACAGTTTGTCCGCTTCGATGGCGTGTTCGAAGAGCTGCGTGATCCCGCGCGCTTCGCCGAAGTCCGCGTGGATCCCGACCTCGGGACCATCTGCTGGCCGAACGGAGCCGACCTCGCGCCCGACATGCTCTACGCAAAAATCACAGGCCGGTCACTCCCGGTCTGACGCCTACCCCAGCGCTTCCCGCACCGCCTCCAGCAGTTGCTGCCGCGTGAACGGCTTCTGGAGCACGCGCCCCTGGTCGAGATCGAGCGCGCGGCGGTCGGCTTCCGGGATCGCGCCGGCGGTGATGAAGAGAAAGCGGCGCTTGAGGACGGGCACGCGGCTCACCGCTTCCCGGTAGAAGACGAGGCCGTCCACGCCCGGGAGGTGGAGATCGCTGATGACCATCTGGACCTCCCCGTTCAGCTTCCCGAGCGCTTCCTCCGCCGACGCCGCGCTCCGCGTCCGGTAGCCCTCCTGCTCGAGGCGGCCGCGAAGAATCTCCCTCAGTGATTCGTCGTCCTCGGCGAGGAGGATGAGCGCGCCGCTCATCGCCGGGGCCGGCGCCGGAGACGGCGGTGGAAGCTCGGGCTCGAGCGCGCCGACGGGAAGGTCGATCGTGAAGCGGGCGCCGCTGCCCAACCGGCTCTGGACGACGATGTGGCCACCGTGCTCGCGGACGATGCCATACGAGATGCTGAGCCCGAGCCCGGTGCCCCGCACGCCCTTGGTGCTCACGAACGGATCGAAGATGGTCGGGACCAGCTCCGGGGCGATTCCCGACCCGTTGTCCTCCACGACGATGGTCACGCGCTCACAGTCCAGCGCCCGGATCGAGACCCGCAGCCTGCGCTCGCCCACGATGTCGGCCAGGGCCTGCTTGGCGTTCGTGACGAGGTTGAGCAGCACCTGCTGGAGCTGATGATCGTCGGCCCAGATGTCAGCGACATCGGGCGCTACCTCCGTCTCCACCGTCACCCGGGCCAGCCTGAGATCGGCCGCGCTGACGTCCAGGACCTGATCGAGGAGCCGGCGGAGGCTCACGCGCTGGCGCTGCAGCGGACGCTTGCGGCCGAAGGTGAGGAGGCCCTGCACGATGCGGCCGGCGCGATCGATCGATCGCTGCATCACGACCAGGTGCGGCTTCATCGCTTCCGGCGCTTCGTCGGTCAGGAGCTCCACGCTTCCCTGCAGCACCGCGAGCGGGTTGTTGAGCTCGTGAGAGACGCCGGCCACCAGCTCGCCCAGCGCCGAGAGCTTGGCCGCCTGGATCATCTGCTGTTGGGCCAGCGTCAGTCGGAGCTGCTGATCCTCGACCACCTCGTTGAGCTTCCGCGCCGCGTCCTGCGCCTCCTCGAGGAGGCGTGCGTTGTCCACCGCGTACGCCGTGTACGTCATGAGCGTGTTGAGGAACTGTAAATCGGTGCGGCTGAACGGCGGCGTGGTGCTGATGCCGCCCACGCTCTGCTTCATGGCGAGGTTGACGACGCCGATGATCCGGTCGGCGACGCGCAGGGGCATGCAGATGAACGAGCCACCGCCGTACTTGGGATCGTTCGGCTTGCCGAACCTCGGATCGGTCTCGATGTTCTCCACCAGCACGGGCTCGCCGAGCTGCACGGCCTTGCCGGACACGCCCTCGCCGACACGGACCTCGGGCCCGCCCAGGACTTCTGTCGAATGGCCGCGGGCCGCCACGACCTTCAGCGTCTGCCGGTCGCGGTCGAGGAGCATGATCGAGCCGATACGCGCGTGGACCGCGCGCATCGTCCGCTCCAGGACGTCGGCCAGCAGGTCCTGGATGTGGGGGATCTTCGAGGCCATCTCGACCATCTCGTTCAGGGTGCCGAGCTTGAACACGAGATCTTCGAGGCGCTCGGTGGAGGCGCGCAGGTCGGCCAGCATCCGGCTGAACGCGTTGGCCAGCTCGCCGATCTCGACCACCGGGCCCAGCCCCGCGACGGCCCCGTGATCGGCGGCGGCTCGACTCCCAGTCGCGTCCACCGGCGCCGCGACGTCGACCGCGCGCGCCAGCGACGAGATGCGGGCCACCATGCGATGGAAGACCGCGTAGCCGAGCACCGCGACCACCAGCGCGAGGAACAGGCCCATCTGCGCCTCGGTGCGGGCGGCGAGACCGAAGTGCCAGAGGAAGAAGACGAACAGCAGCAGGGGAAGAACGCCGACCAGAGCGAAGATGATCGCGGCAGCCCGGCGGAGGTCGAGCATTCGTTCCAGAATACCCCTCGGCGGCCACGAGCCCTAAAAACGCGGGCGGCGTATACTCACCGTCGCCATGCGAGCGATGGTCACCGATCACCCGGGCGATTTCGACGTCATGCGCGCGCGGGACGTCGCGGTGCCAACGCTCGGACCGCGCGAGGTCCTCGTCCGCAACTACGCCTCGGGCGTCTGCTACCACGACCATCTCATCCGCGTCGGCGTGATGAAGCGCGGCATCACCTTCCCACTGATCCTCGGTCACGAGGGCGCGGGCATCGTGCAGGAGGTCGGCAGCGCCGTGCGCTCGCTGAAGCGGGGCGACCGCGTGGCCTGCACGCAGTGGACGGAGAACTGCGGCCTCTGTCGCTTCTGCCGCACCAACCGTGAGTCGCTCTGCGCCGAGCGCAAGTACTTCGGCCACGATCGCGACGGGACGTACGCCGAGCTGTTCAAGATCCAGGAGGACTCGCTCCTGCCCCTGCCCTCGGCGATCAACTTCGAGGAGGGCGCGATCCTCTCGTGCGCCATCGGCACCGTCCTGGCGGCCATCCGCGACGTCGGACGGACCCAGGCCGGCGAGTACGTGCTGGTCACCGGCGCCGGTGGAGGCCTGGGCGTCCACGCCGTGCAGATGGCCAGGCTGTGCGGGGCCACCGTCATCGCTCAGACCACGTCGCCCGAGAAGGCCAAGCTGATCCGCGAGGCCGGTGCCGACGAGGTCGTGATCGCGCGCGACGGCAAGTTCGCCGAGGAGGTCCGGCGCGTCGCCCGGGGCGAAGGCGTCGACGTCGTGTGCGACAACGTCGGTGCTCCCGTGTTCCAGGAAGCGTTGCGGGCCACGGCGCGCGGCGCGCGCTATGTCCTCGTTGGTGAGCTGACCGGCGACACGGTGACCTTCAACACCGCGCGGCTCTTTCTGAAGGGCGTGAGCCTGCTCAGCACCACCAGCACGTCGCGCGCCCAGCTCGGCGACGTCATCGAGCTGGTGCGGCAGCGCAAGCTCCGCCCGATCGTCACCGAGCGCTTTCCGCTGGGCGAGGCGCCCCGCGTGCACCGTCTCATGGTCGACCGGAAGCTCTCGGGCCGCGTCGTGCTCCTGCCGTAAGGCGTTCCAACCACAGGAGGTTCGTTCATGGGCTCTCGAAGACTCGAGGCGGAGACGACGGCGGAGGCCTACCTCGAGCTGCTGAAGGACCGCGGCATCGACGTGTTCCTCGGCAACGCCGGCACCGATTTCGCGTCGCTCGTAGAGGCGTTCGCGCGCTTCGAGACCGAGAGTGGCCGCGCGCCGCGCCCGCTCGTCGTGCCGCACGAGTTCGTCGCCGTGTCGATGGCCCACGGCTATTACGCGGCGGGTGGACGGCCGGCCGCCGTGATGGTCCACGTCAACGTCGGCACCGGGAACGCGTCGACGGCGATTATCAGCGCCTCGAGGGCGAACGTCCCGATCTTGATGTCCGCCGGGAGGACGCCGATCACCGAGGAGGGCCTGCCGGGCGCGCGCGACCTTCACATCCACTGGGCCCAGGAAAGCTTCGACCAGGCCGCGATGCTGCGCGAGTACGTCAAGTGGGACTACGAGCTGCGGACGCCGGTGCAGCTCGAGTCGGTCGTGGACCGCGCGTTCGAGCTGATGCACGCCGAGCCGCGAGGCCCCGTGTACCTCACGCTGCCCCGCGAAGTCCTGGCCGCTCGCCCCGGGCCGATGACCATCACGTCACCGTCGCGGCGCGAGTCTCGAAGCGAGCGCTTCCCTGATCCCGTGCGGATCGACGAGGCCGCCCGCACACTCGCGCGTGCCGAGTCCCCGTTGGTCCTCGTCTCGGCGGCCGGCATCGATGCCCGCGCCGTCGCCGGCCTCGTCGAGCTGGCCGAGGCGGGCGGGATCGCCGTCGTCGAGGCGGATCCGATCTACATGAACTTCTCGCACCGGCACGATCTGCATCTCGGCTACAACCAGTCGGGGACGACGAATCCCTCGGTCGGCGAGGCCGATGCCATCCTCGTGATCGAGGCCGACGTCCCGTGGTATCCCGCGCTCGCCAAGCCGGCGCCCGGTGCCACGATCATCCACCTCGGCGTCGATCCCTTCTTCTCGCGCTATCCGATGCGGAGCTATCCCTGCGACGTGCCGATCGCGGCCACGCCGGCCGCCGCGTTGCCGCTGCTCGCCGAGGCCGTGCGTCGTCACGCCGATCCTCAGAAGGTGGCCCGCCGGCGCGAGCGCGTGGCCGCCGAGCACCGGAAGCGTCAGGCGACCTGGGAAGAGATCGCCGTGAAGCAGGCGAGCGCACCAACGATGGGCTTCGCGTGGGCGTCGCGGTGCATCGGCGAGATCGTCGACGATTCCACGGCGGTCGTGAACGAGTATCCGCTGGACCGCCGGTTCGCTCCGTTCACGCGGCCCGGCAGCTACTTCGGGTCGCCGCATTCGAGCGGCCTCGGCTTCGGCCTGGGCGCAGCGCTCGGCGTGAAGCTCGCCCGGCCCGACACGACGGTCATCGCCACGGTCGGCGACGGTGCGTACTTCTTCGGCGAGCCGCTGTCCTGCCTGTTCGTCCAGCGCGCCCACCGTCTGCCGCTCCTGACCGTGATCTTCAACAACCAGCAGTGGGAGGCGGTGAAGTTCGGCGCGCTGGCCGTCCATCCCGCGGGCGCCGCGAAGGCACGCGGACGATTCCCGCTCAGCGAGCTGACGCCCTCGCCACGCTTCGAGGAGATGGCGAAAACCGTGGACGGCTACGGTGAGCGGGTGGAGAGCCCGGGCGAGCTGCCGGCGGCCCTCAAGCGCGGCCTGGCGGCGGTGCGCGAGGGGCGGCCGGCGATCCTGAACCTTCTCGCCCAGCGGAACGTTTAGCATGAGGGGGGGTCCAGGCGGCCCCGTGCTAGACTGCCGCGCAACTTCAATCAGGAGGGCCCGATGAGCCGTCACTTCGCGTCGTTTGCCGTGATGGTCGCTCTCGTCGCCGTGATGGCTGGCGCCGTCGTGAGTGGCGCCCTGGTGGGTCACGCCGCGGATCCGATTCCGATCGGCGTCTCGGTTGCGCAGACGGGCCCGGTGGCCCTGGCGGGCCAGGAACAGGTGCTCGGTGCTCAGATCGCCGAGGAGTATTTCAACAAGCACGGCGGCGTGAACGGCCGGCCCATCAAGCTCGTGTTCCAGGACGGCGGCAGCGACGAGCCGACGGCCATCAACGCCTTCCAGAACCTGATCAACGTGGCCAAGGTCGTGGGCATCATGGGGCCGAGCCTGTCCCAGCAGGCGTTCGCCGCGGACCCGTTCGCCGTCCGCGCCAAGGTCCCGGTCATCGGTCCCTCCAACACCGCCAAGGGTATCCCGCAGATCGGCGAGTTCGTCTCGCGCGTGTCATCGCCCGTGGCCATCGTGGCCCCCAACGCCGTCAAGGCCGCGATGGAGATCAACAAGAACCTCAAGAAGGTCGCGGTGCTGTACGCGCAGAACGACGCCTTCAACAAGTCGGAGACCGAGACCTTTCAGCAGACCGTGAAGGATCTCAAGCTGGATCTGGCCACGGTGCAGACCTTCCAGACCACCGACACGGACTTTACCGCGCAGGTGACGAACGTCCTCAACGTCAATCCGGACCTCGTGATCATCTCCGGCCTGCAGGTGGACGGCGCCAACCTCGTCAAGCAGCTGCGCGACCTCGGCTACAAGGGACTCATCGTCGGCGGCAACGGCGTGAACACGGCGGCGATCTTTCCGATCTGCAAGGCCAAGTGCGACGGCATCCTGATCGCGCAGGCCTACAGCCCGGCCTACAAGAGCAAGATCAACGACGAGTTCAAGTCCGTGTACAAGGACAAGCAGAAGAAGGACCCGCCGCAGTTCAGCGCCCAGGCCTTCGCCGGCATCCAGGTGTTCGTGGAGGCCCTGCGCGCGCTCGACAAGAAGTCGCCGCTGGCCAAGATGGACCTGGCCACCCTGCGCGTGGAGCTGAACAAGCAGCTCATCGCCGGCACCTACGACACGCCGCTGGGGGAGATCTCGTTCTCGACGGGACCGGGCATGGGCGGTGAGATCGTGCAGAAGCAGGCGTATGTGGCCCAGATCAAGATGGAGCCGGACGGGACCAAGGGCACCTTCGTGTTCGTGAAGTAGCCCCGGCTCCGGGGCCGCGTGAACGGGAGGCTCTTTCTCCAGCAGGTCCTGAACGGGCTGGCGATCGGCAGCGTGTACGCCATCTTCGCGCTGGGGTACACGCTGATTTTTTCCGTTCTGCGCATCATCAACTTCACCCACGGGGCCATCTTCACGCTCGGGGCCTACGCGACGTACGCGCTCACCGGGTCGCAGTTCGGCATCAACGGGCTGCTGGCCGGCGCCACGCTGCCGGTCCGGCTGCCCTTCGTGCTGGCCCTGCTCGGTGGCTCGCTGGTCTCCGCGGTCTCCGGCGTGATCGTCGAGCGGTTGGCCTTCCGTCCCCTGCGCACGCGCGGCGCCGATCCCCTGCTCACGCTCGTGTCGAGTCTCGGCGTCGCCGTCGCGCTCGTGAACGTCACCCAGTATCTCTTCGGGGCCGAGCCGTATTCCTTTCCCGATCCGCTGAGCGAGCTGCCCAGCGCGGTGAACTTCGGCACGGCCGGTCAGCCGGTGCTCGTCCGCACGGTCCAGGTCGTCATCTTCGGCGTGTCGATCGTGATGCTGGTGCTGCTCACCTACCTCATGAACGCGACCCGCACGGGCAAGGCGCTGCGAGCCGTGGCCGAGGACACGACGACCTCCAGCCTGCTCGGGATCGACACCGACCGGCTCATCTTGCTGACCTTCGTCATCAGCGGCTTCCTGGGCGGCGTGACGGGCACGCTCATCGGGCTCAGCGTCGGCATCGCGGGCCCGTACTTCGGGATCGCCTTCGGGCTCAAGGGCCTGGCCGTGATCGTGCTCGGCGGGCTCGGCGACATCCCGGGCGCGGTGGTGGGCGGCCTCGTCATCGGGCTCGCCGAGGCGTTCGTGCCGGCGCAGTACATCGCCTACCGCGAGGCGGTGCCGTTCGCGCTGCTCTTCCTCGTGCTCCTCGTCCGCCCCCAGGGCTTGCTCGGCCGCGCTCAGGTCCAGAAAGTGTAAGGCCTCGGTTGGCCACCTTCCTCGCGACCTACGATTTCCTCCTCGTCTCGATGGCCCTCGCCGCGGTCCTGGCCCTCACGCTCTACCTGCCGCTCATGGCCGGGCAGCTCTCGGTCGCGAGCCCGGGGTTCTACGCGCTCGGCGGTTACGTCGCCGCGATCCTGTCCACCAAGGTCTTTCATCCCGCACCCGGGCTCTATCCCGTCTCGCTGGTGCTGATCGAGATGGCCGTGGCCGCGGTCGTGTCGGGCATCCTGGGCATCGCCGTGGGCCTGCCGGCGCTCCGCTTGCGCGGCATCTTTCTCGCGCTGGCCACCATTGCGTTCGTTCAGATCCTGGGCGTGGTGGCGCTCAACCTGGACGTGACCGGTGGCGCCATCGGGATCTTCGGCATCCCGCAGCCTTTCGGGAGCCAGCTTCAGTACATGTGGCTCGCGATCCCCCTGCTGCTGCTTTCCATGCTGTTCGTCGCGCGACTGGAGCGGACTCGGACGGGACGCGCGCTGATCGCGCTGCGCGAGGACGAGCTGGCCGCCGCCGCGATGGGAGTGGATCCGACCTATCACAAGGTCCTCGCCTTCACGGCCAGCGCCGTGCTCGCCGGCGCCGTCGGCGCCATCAGCGCGCACTTCATCAACACCTGGAACTCACGGCAGGGGACCTTCGACACCAGCGTGAACCTCATGGCCTTCGTGCTGGTGGGCGGCTCCCGGACGTTCGTCGGCCCGGTCGTGGGCGGCCTGGTGCTCACCGCGCTGCCCGAGGCGCTGCGCGGCGTCGCCGACGTCGGTGGGCTGCCGCCCTGGTTCGCCCAGTTCCTGCGTGACGGCCGGCTCATCATCTTCGGCGTGCTGATCGCGCTCGGCACCGTCTTCTTCCCGCACGGGCTGATCACGCCGGGGCTCCTCGGGCGCCTGGGCCTCGGCCGTCGCACAGGCAGGGTGTGAGCGCGCCGTCGGACAACGGGTCGGCGCGGGCAACCGACATGCTGTCGGTGGAGGCGCTCACCTGCAGCTTCGGCGGTGTCATGGCGGTGAGCCGCGTGTCGTTCTCCGTGCAGCGCGGCGAGCTCTTCGGCCTGATCGGGCCCAACGGCGCCGGCAAGACGACGCTGTTCAATCTCATCACGGGCCTCAGCGCGCCCACCGCCGGCCGGCTCCGGTATCAGGGCCGTGACATCACGGGCCTGCGGCCCCACCGCATCGCCGGCCTCGGCATCGCGCGCACGTTTCAGAACGTGCGTCTGTTCGGCGAGCTCTCGGCGCTCCAGAACGTGATGATCGCGCGTCACGTGCGGACGACGAGCGGCCTCGTGGGCGGCGTGATCGGGCTGCCCTCGGCGCGCGCCGAGGAGCGCGAGACGCGGCGCCGGGCCCTGGCGCTGCTCGAGCTGGTCGGCCTCGCCGACCGTCCCGACGAGCGGGCCCGCAACTTCGCCTACGGCGACCAGCGCCGGCTCGAGATCGCGCGCGCCCTGGCGCTGGAGCCCGAGCTGCTTCTGCTCGACGAGCCCGCCGCCGGCATGAATAGCGGGGAGAAGCGGAGCCTGGGCGGGCTCATTCGTGGCATTCGCACGCGCCTCGGCCTCACCATCCTCTTGATCGAGCACCACGTGCCGCTCGTCATGGACCTCTGCGATCGCATCGCGGTGCTGAACTTCGGCGAGCTCATCGCGCTGGGCGCGCCCGCGAACGTCCAGCGTGACGCCGCGGTGATCGAAGCCTATCTGGGCGACGAAGTATGACGTCCGCCGGCCCGTCGGCGCCGTTGCTGGCGCTCGAGGACCTGTCGATCCACTACGGCCGCGTCCAGGCCCTCGAGCACGTGAGCCTCGAGGTCCGCGCCGGCGAGGTCGTCACGCTCATCGGCGCCAACGGCGCCGGCAAGAGCACCACGCTGCGCTCGATCTCGCGCATCGTCCCGATCTACCGGGGGCGCATCGCCTTCGACGGCCGCGACATCAGCGGCGTGCGGCCGAGCGATGCCGTCCGCCTGGGCATCGCGCAAGTCCCCGAGGGCCGCCGCATGCTGGCGCGCCAGACCGTCCTCGACAACCTGGTGCTCGGGGCGTACACGCGCTCCGACGGCGCGGAGATCCAGGCCGACGTGGAGCGGCAGTTCGCCCGTTTCCCGCGTCTGGCCGAGCGCCGCCGGCAGCTCGCCGGCACGCTCTCCGGCGGCGAGCAGCAGATGCTCGCGATCGCCCGCGCGCTGATGAGTCGTCCCCGGCTGCTCCTGCTGGACGAGCCCTCGCTGGGGCTGGCGCCGCTGATCGTCCGTGGGATCTTCGACATCATTCGCGAGCTGCACCAGGCCGGCGTGACCATCCTGCTCGTCGAGCAGAATGCGAGCCTGGCGCTTCAGATCGCCGACCGCGCGTACGTGCTGGAAGCCGGGCGGCTCACGATCTCGGGGCGCGCGGCGGAGCTCCTGACCGACGAGCGCGTGCGCCGAGCGTACCTCGGATAGTCGGTCAGCTCGCTCGCGCCAGCTCGACCTCGACCTCCTCGACCGGCTGCCGAGCGCGCACGGCCAAGCTCGGTGGCCCATCGAAGGCCAGGGTGCCGAGTGACAGAATCAGCACCCGATCGGCGTAGAGCGGAGCGAGCCGCCAGTCGACAGCGCTGACCAGGACCGGGAGTCGCTCGCTGCGAGCGAGCGCGCGCAGGACACCGAGCACATCACCGGCCTCGGACAGCGAGCGGCCCTCGTCGACGTCCCGGCAGATCAGGTGGTCAGGGCGCGGGAGCAGGGCGCGCGCGACGGCGAGGCGACGGCGTCGCCACTCGTCGAGCGTGGCAACCGCATCGAGCGCGCACGGACCGAGACCGACGCGCTCGAGCGTCGCCAGCGCGACGTCACGCTCGATGACCGATCGGCCGCGCGTGAACAACCGGCGCAGGCCCCAGTGATCCCGTGGCAGGACGGCTGAGAGCACCGAGGTCCGAGCGGCTGGTGGGCCGTCGAGGCGGACGTTTCCCACGCGGCGGGCGATCGCTTTCCTCGTCTCGCGCATGACCGGGGCGCCGGTGATCCAGGCCCGCCCCTCGGTCGCAATGGACGCCGCTGCGGCCACGTCGAGCAGCCCGACCCGTGCGGCCCGGTCGGACGACATGACGAAGGTCACCTCGCCCCTCTCGAAGCCGGCCGTGACCCGGCGGAACAGCCACGCTCCGGTTTCCGTGTGAGCTCCGACGCCAAACAGCTCGATCACCGGCCACCTCCACGTCGCGGGATTTCGCGGCGGAGCATGCGGCGTGAGCGTTACGGCTTCATGACGGAATCATGACGTTTCATGGACCGGCCCGCCCTCGCCAGTCGAAGGCGAAGGGCCTCACGCGATACTTCGGAGATTTCTCCAATGGTATCTCGAAGTACGTATAACTGAAGGGCGCGATGCTGTCTCCGAGCCATACGACCTTCTGGCTTTTCACGTTGTCGCTGTCGTCGAGAGCCTCGACGAGCAGTTGAACGCGAACCGCGGTGGCACCGTACCGATTGGTCAGCGTGCCTGTCAGCACGGGCCGGCCCTTTCGCTCTCCCGGCTGCCAGTCGACCGCGAAGTACTGATCGCCGCCCGGCGTGAGGGGGTAGAGCTCATGGCCCCGCGAAGCGCCCTGGGTGATTTCTGACGACGCGCAGCCGGCGAACGCACCGATGAGGAACGAGATGACGAGCACACTGAGCATCTTCATTGGAGACTCCCTCGGGACACCGTCACTTCTCGGCGAGAAGAAAGATATCGAGCTCCTTGTCCTTGCCGCGCAGCCGGCTGACGAGATAGCGGAGCAGGTTGGCGTAGACGATCCGGCCGAGGCGATCGTGCCGCTCGACGAGCCGGCGGAACTCCGCCTTGGACAGGAAGCAGAGCTTCGCGGGGCGTCAGAGCTTCCGCCGACGCCGAGCTCGGTTGATCGTCGATCACGCCGTACTCGCCGAGACAGCGTCCCGGGCCCAGGCGGTTGAGGCGGATGCGACTGGGCCGATGGGCGCCGCTGCCCGCTCGCTCCGGCAGGAAGACCTCGACCTCGCCCTCGAGGACCACGTAGAGGCCGTCGGTCGGGCTGCCCTCGGACAGGATCAGGTCCTTCGGCTTGCGCGGCAGGAGCTCCGCCGCCGACAGCACCGCATCGAGATCGGGAGCGGTCAGGCCCTTGAAGACCACCGAGCCGGCCAGGATCGCGCGATAGCTATCGAGATTTGGCATGGGCCTCGATTCCTCTCACGTGGTGGCCCGACGAAAGCGGGGCAGGCTGACCTCGGGCGTCACGTCGTCGAAGACGACCTCGACGCGC
>Ga0209161_10003782_pt1 | contig 12106 bp, 11 predicted proteins | sample GraSoiAngelo_155_FD_186169 | JGI IMG/M metagenome (GOLD analysis project Ga0209161, IMG submission 186169) | Grasslands soil microbial communities from the Angelo Coastal Reserve, California, USA - 14_1009_13_30cm (SPAdes) (version 2) | ecosystem: Environmental > Terrestrial > Soil > Grasslands...
TACAAAGCATCGTACAAGGTGCCCGGTACAAACTCTCTGGGAACTTATGCTCTAATCGCGACCTCCCAGCAAAACAGCGTTAGTGCCTCGGCCCTCGGGAGCTTTGAAGTGAAACCAACATGGCTCCAGGCCAACGGCCGTACCATCGCCACGGGCACCGCTGTCATTGGGACAGTTGGAACACTCGGCGTTGTTGCTTTCGCATGGAGGAAGGGATACCTCACCAAGCGAAGGGACAGTTTTCCATTCGAGTACGGTGAATAACCCAACACAGACACTTCGCTTAGATCCGTTCCACAACTAGTCAGGGCATGCTGTATTCTGACGAGCTAAGGCGGTAAAGGGGAGGCCATGACCCAACCTACCAAGAAATTGGAAGACGTGGGCCTGAACAAGTGGGACATTCGCGGACAGGAATCCTTCATGATCTTAGGCCACTTTAATTGGTCTCTTTTCTGGTAACCATGCGATCATCTGAAACTGTGTTACCAACTTATCAACAGGCATCCGTCAGTCCAAGGGTCGAACTAGTTCGCGATTCCTCGAAGGAGTCGTTCAGGAACTAAGGCTTTCAGATCAGAGAGAAGAGAACCTTGTGTCAGGTCAACGGTAACGCGGGGGTGGCAAATCCGGGCGGGCCCACCATCCACTGAGTGAATTGATCCGATATGCTGTTGGGTTTACGAGATCACCAAGACCCTCTTCTTTGAGACCTTAGGAGTTGTCAGCTGACGCGGCTGATCAGCTATGTGAAAAATCGGGTCGAGCTTGACCGGTCTGATGGTCGTGACCCCTTAACCGTGTATGGTATTGGGGGTCTGAAGGGAGCTTTCCGTGGGAGAGGACTCGTCTATTCTTGGATACAAGGTGTCGATGAGGCTGCTAGGTCGGACTGTCAATTCGAGTTGACGCAACCCACTCGAGCGGAATATACCACTGAGCAAGGTCAAATTACTATGGAATTCGATCCAATAGAAAATTTCCCTGTACGGGCATTGTTACCTCAAATGGGGAAGGATACGTGATCGCTCCGGCCTTTGAGCTCGATGTGGGCAAAGGGTGTGAGATTGTTCTGATGCTACTCTCGCCACCAGCAAAGCCTCACAATGTATCGGTCGAGAAGACGGTTCTCGCTATCCCAGGTGATGAGTCAACGATGACTCTTACGGCCGAGAGCGGCGAGCTTCCCTGTCTGGAAACTTTCTCCGCTACGTCGAAAGAGGCGAGGGTAATCTTGAACAGAAACCCGGAACTCCGTGTACAAGGCGGGATTCAACGAGACTCTCGGTAAGCTCAAAGGCAAGGGGCAGATAAGCGCTGCTTGGAAACCCGTCGGTCGGAGCTTTGAAGAACTCGTTCTAGTTTTCGACCCGTCCACTATCTGTTCCTTCGAAGCGAACTCGATGTCCTTTGATAGGATACCAAGCCATCTCAGCGGGGGCGAATTCATGTACCCCGGAGGCATCGACGATTATGTGATAGGAGATGGAATCGGGGTGAGATATGCGATTCGGCTAACTGTTGGACTGCGGCCTTAGAAGACATTCCTCTGATGAAGCAAGACTTTGCCGTAACCTAAAGATGGTAATCAAATTCTAGGTCAAAGCCTCCGACTTTGACCGCGCAATGATGACACGTGAGATGGGCGACACACTTCCTATAACAATTCCGAAGGGGAAAAAACGGAAACTCAGAAGATTAGTCGACGACCTTCAAGTTGACTCCTGATGCGGTAACTGATCGTTCAGCTTATTTCCGCAGGTGGGGCAGAAGTTCAGTTGTTCTCCGACAACTTGACCGCAAAAGCTGCACCTTTTTGACACTGTTTGCCCGGCGGGGGTCGGTGTGGGTTGTCCCTGAAGGTAAAAGGAGACTGGAGGGGGTGGAGGGATTACCGGAGGGGCCTTTCTAGGGCGAAACGCAATCACAATCTCGACTGCTGCGAAGGCGAGGAAGAAGAGTCCAAGTCCTAACCGGAAGTTGTCGTGGGTTATGTAGGTGCGTTGGAAGTCGACCGTCTCTGTGCTGTTGAAGAGGCCGCTTCCATGACGGAACACGATGTAATACGTATCCTGCAGGGTGAAGGCGAAAGAAATGGGGCTCGATGCAACGTCCTGAATGGAATACATGCTATTGAGGGAGGCCCCGGTCTGGAATGAGGCAAACTGGGCACTGCTTAGAATGTAGAAGCTGACTAGACTCCCTGAGCCTTCTTGAAATGCGCCGCTGATCGAATCGCCGGGACTACGTGTGGTTGCTAGATATTCATACTGTCCCGAGAGGATGTTGAAGGTAGATTGCGTGGAACTGGTGTTAGTGTATGTGACGAAATTGAACAAGGCGAGTCCCACTAGGAAGAGGCCGCCGACCAAGAAGCGAACCCGGACAGGATCCACGATTCTGCCTAGATGGCGTCCCGAAAAATAAGGATAGTGAAAACTCGGTTATTCATCCCTATTTTGCCTATTGCCATGGATCGATGAATGTTGAATTATCAAGACACGGTATGCTAGGAAGTGAGAATTGGGCGAGACATTGACGTCAGAAGTCCCAGAATATACTTCTAAGGAGCTCTCGGCTAAGACATGGCCTGATCTAGCGAAGCTTTTCGAGAAACCGGAAATTGGGGATGCGTGGTGGTGTTGGTGCACGTTCCATCATGTGTCATCTTTCTCAGCTCCGGAGAACAGGCCAGCGCGCACTAGAACTGAGAGAGCTTCAAGGAACCGTTCACAAAAGGAAGCGCTCGTGAAGAATGGACGAGCCCATGGGGTAATTGTCTATGTGAATCGGGAGCCGGTGGGATGGTGTCAGTATGGTCCCAGAGACGAACTTCCACGGGTTGACCATAGTCGCCACTATCAAAATATCGCGTCTACAGATGAGAAGAAGAGGCTCTGGAGGATCACTTGTTTTGTCGTTGACAAGAATTATCGCAAAAGTGGTGTAGCCGGCACGGCCCTAGCGGCCGCGCTAGAGAGCATTAGAAAGAAGGGTGGCGGCCTCGTCGAAGCCATTCCGGTGAGCAAGACTGACCAGGGCCCAGGCTTCATGTATACGGGAACGGTCTCGATGTTCCAGAAGGCCGGGTTCAAGACAGTCGGACCCTTCGGAACCGGCCGAACAACTACCGTTGTAATGCGAAGAACCATATGAATGGGGAACGGACTTAGCGTTCATTTTCTTCTCGATCTCTTGATCCTTGGCCGCTGTCGAGCATGTATCTCGGCTACGCGATCAACTAGTTGAGAATCATCTAGTCGTTTGCAGATCGCCGGAAATCGCGCTCCAGGTCCGTTCCAGTGTATCTCTTCTGGAGAGGATATGCTTGGCTCCTTTGTTCGGAGAGTTGCGAGGTCGCGAAACAGAATAGCTAGTTTGAAATCGGTTTCTAGAACCTCCGCGAGGCGAAGGGCGGATCGTGGTTGTACCTTCCAGGTTTCTGCCTTCTTTGGAATGGATTCTAGATGCTTGTAGATTCTGAGAACGGTGGCTGTTGATTTTTCTCCCCAACCTTCCAAACCAGGATACCCGTCCGCATCGTCGCCTACTAGTGCGAGATAATCAGGAATTGAGCTTGGAGGGACACCGAACTTCTCCATCACGCCCGCCTCGTTCCGAACACTTCGGTCACGACGATCCAGCTGAACAACGCGATCGTTTCGAACGCATTGGGCCAGATCCTTGTCCGGAGTACAGACGTAGATACGGCCGACTTTCGCAAGCTTGCTCAGAGAGGCGGCGGCTCCGGCGAGAGCGTCATCGGCCTCCAGCTCGACCATCGGCCAGACCTCTACTCCCATTGCTTGCAGTGCTTCTTCGAGCAAGGGGAATTGTGACATGAGTCGTGGATCAACCCCTTCGCTTGTCTTGTATCCAGGCCAGAGGTTGTTCCGGAATGATTCGATGACATGGTCTGTCGCAACCCCTATGTGAGTGATTCCGGACTCGAGCATGCCTGCTATGCTGTTGAGTACGCCGCGGGTCGCTGCAACCTCCTCGCCTCTATCGTTGGCATGAGTCGGGAGGGCGTAGAAGTGACGGAACAGTTCGTAGGTGCCATCCACTAGATAGATATCCACGGTACAGTCACTTCCATATGACTAGAAGAAATAGATGAACCCTTGAGACGGACAGAGCTGTCGTTAGTTCCAGTCAAGGGGTAAAATCTGGTTATTTCCTTTTCTGTCGAATTTCCCTCATTCGAAACATGACGATTTTCTTCACGAGATCGTATGGAATAGGTTTGTCCATCGGGAACCGTAACGAGCCTTTCTCTCCACTATAGGGAGATAACTCCTTTCGGAAGGCCGCATCGCCTACGGGTATGGAGTAGAACCCGATATGATTTTTCCAAGCGCTGAAATATACTAATTTATTCTTATCTAGTTTGAAGGTCGGCATTTGATAACTGATTGATTCCGCCGCTCCAGGCGCCGCTTTACGTACGGTGTCTCTCAGCTTTTCGAGGATGTCTTGAACGTTCTCCGGAAAAGATTCGATGTATTCGTCTATTGTTTTGGATTTCTTAGCGGGCACCATTCTCGTTCACCAGGCTCTTCGATTTGGTGTTCGACACTACTCATATCTTATTTCTCGTAATCTGTACACCGGTGCTACGAGCCCATTTTCTCGACTGAGTGCTAAGTTTCGGGTCATTTTGCACGCAATTGCAAATACAGTATGATGAAGTTTGCGTGCACATGGCCTAATCCAATCTCCTTTGATTTGAGCCAGCTCAGCATCTCGGAATGCTTTGTTGCAGCCTCGCGGCGCTTGACAAAACCTTTCTTGTGGCAAGTTTCCAGAAGCTTTGCGCGGTCTTGCCAGTCTTGATCTGAATGTTGTCCATATATCCCTGGAATGTCGGTCTAGCCACGGTGACATGACTTGAGGGGAATACCACACACCATAAAGGTTGAAAGGAAAGGGAATGAACTGATAGTTCATATTGCCTTGACTGAAAGACCAAGTTGGGACAGAACTGGTGTTATTCTCGCATCAGAGGGTTGGCAGGACATAGGATATGGATTGAAGATGCAGTTGACAATTGCCTCAACTAATGTTATCCTTCAAAATGAGAGGATTAAGTTGATACAGAAACCTGGAATACTCAATCGTCTACGTGGAAAGAAGATACCAATGTTGGAGGATAAGTCCTGAGATGGATAACATGCCTATACTGGAAAACCAGATTTATTGACAACGCCAAAGACGCTAGCTAGCTTGATTTTCGTTGCTAGAACGAGCCTTTCCGCAAGTTGATGCCGTGTTCGAGGAAGGCTTTCAGGCAGAGGCCCATGTGCGTCCAGCCCTGACAGTTCCCGTACGAGCCTTGCAGACCGCTCTCTGTAGATCTCCATTTACCCTCAACAATCTTCACAAGCGTCTCGTTCGCGTTCAAAGGTTCGAAACTCATCTCGACAACAGTGTCGTATCCGCCTGGTTCTGGTATTGATCCGGTTTTCGGGTCAAAGAGCCCCTCGCTCGCCTCCCATGAGAATCGAATTAGTCTGTTGCGCACGACCTTCTGTACCTTCACTGGGGCCGACACAATTTTGTCGCCAACGTCATTGAATTTCCATACCACGGTTTTTCCTTCATCCAATGGTCCGTCGGATCCGCCAGACGTGAAGTAGCCGCTAAGCTTCTTCGGGTTGTGGACAGCGTCAAAGACCTCGTTTACCGGTTTCTGGATTTTCGTCTGAACAGTGAATCTTAGATCCATATTTTGCATCCCCGCATCCTTGTCGGCTATATGTTATACATTTATAACACTTTGTTCCCTACTCAATTGTCAGCATTGTTTCACTCAGCCCAGGATCCCACTGGAGAAGGTAGTATGCTAAAGGAGGAGAAGTACGATCTCGTCTTCAAGGCACTTGGCGATTCTAGGAGGCGCGAGATTCTCGACCTGCTCAAAGTGAGAGCAAGAACAACTGGAGAACTAATCGAGCGCTTCAGTCAACTGGACCGATGCACTGTTATGCAACACGTGAGCGTTCTCGAAAAAGCCGATCTCATCATCGTGAAGCGTGAGGGGCGTCTTCGCTGGAACTACATCAACCCCCTCCCTATCAAAGAACTACATGACAGGTGGATCAGTGGTTACGCGGACAGCGCAATCGATCTGTTGGCCCGTATGAAACATGAAATCGAAGGAAGCTAACCAGAGCCTTGAGCGAGACAGCAGGACATACATAGCTACCAGCTCGGAGTCTGTCAGTGGCCCAAGCTGACTCAAGCGAGAACTGCAACAAAGCCCGAAATCGTCAACCTTGACGAATTAGAGCAGCAAGCAAAGCAGCAGCTCGACGAGGCCAGCTACGATTTCGTGGCTGGAGGCGCTGGTTCGGAGCTGACCCTGAGGGCTAACCGAGAAGCCTTCCAGAAAATATCGATCATGCCCCGGGTCCTGAAGGGAATCAAGCAGGTCGACACGTCAACCAATCTTCTCGGGCAACGATTGTCCATGCCAATCTATGTTACTCCAATGGCTAACCATGGCGCAGTCCATCCTCTGGGAGAGGTTGGAAGCGCACAAGGCGCGAAAAAGGCAGGCGCACTTTTCGTTGCTCCAACAGGCTCCAACAAGACGCTAGAGGAAATAGCAGCATCGATCAAAGACAGCCCTCGCTGGTTTCAACTATACTTCAAAAAGGATCCCGAAGTCAACAAACAACTACTACAGCGAGCCGAGACGGCCGGCTACTCCGCGATCGTTCTGACAGTCGACCTGCCAGTGTTGGGCATCAGGGATCGTAATGTCAGGAACAGCTTCACGTTACCCAAGGATCTTAACCGGCCTAACGTTCAATCCGAGCGATTCGCGGCTGCAAGGAGAGGTCTTGAGGCTCTCACAGCTGGTATCAAAGACGATCTTAGCTGGGACGACTACGAATGGACCCGGAAGCACACCACTCTGCCGGTCCTAGTCAAAGGAATTCTTTCACCTGATGACGCCGAGGAAGCTGCCAAGCGCAAGGTCTCCGCGATCATTGTCTCGAACCATGGGGGGAGACAACTCGATACCGGTTTGGGGGCGATCGAAGCTTTGCTGCCAATCGTCGATAGAGTCAGAGGGAAAACGAGAGTGCTATTCGACAGCGGAATCCGTAGAGGAACCGACGTCTTCAAGGCACTGGCGTTAGGCGCCGAAGCGGTCGGCGTGGGGAGACCCGTATTATGGGGTCTCGCGCTCTACGGAGCAGATGGAGTTGCTGCGGTACTGGAACATTTGAGAACGGAGCTAGCAAATGTGATGAGGCTTGCCGGCGTAGCACGACCGGCTGACATCACTCCGGAATACGTTAGGGCCGTTTAGCCGGACTAGGATCGCATCACAACCGATCCAGTCTGACGTAGGAGCAGCAGATTTCTCGGTCGTGATTGTAACTGTTTGTGGTCGTTCAAAATCCGTTGATTTATATCGCAATATGGGAAGACTAGTCTAGGCACTTGTTCGCACAGCTGCCCTCGAATATCCGAAGATATACCGGGATGGACAAAAGTTCAAACCTTCGGTAAAATGGTCGAGCAAGAGAAATGCTTCGAAGAATCAGGCCCCCAGAAGAAGCCGGCCGATTCAGCTTACTCCACGAGTTCTTTGAAGCGCAAGTTGACACGCGCCCCGAAGCAACTGCCATAATAGTCGAAGGCAGAAGAATAACTTACGCTGAGATTGAGCAACGAGCCAATCGTCTAGCCCGATACCTCCATAACCATGGGATAGGCCGCGGCTCTATTGTCGCAATACTCCTCTCCCGATCACTCGACGCATACGTATCAATTCTGGGCACTCTAAAAGCTGGGGCGGCCTACTTGCCTTTGGACCCGGAGTATCCGGCGGACCGGATCTCCTACGTTCTCGGTGACTCTCACGCTGAGACCCTCATCACCACCGCCTCTCTGGCCTCGCATCACCGGGAATTTCACGGAAGAATCATCGCGGTCGACGTGGATGCTAATGCCATCAGCTCGGAAACTTCTACACGCCTCCCAACCGATGTGGTCAGAGTGAGATCCGACGACCTCTGCTATGTCATCTATACCTCAGGCTCGACGGGTCGCCCCAAAGGCGTCTTAGTCGGGCATCGTAGCGTCTGCAACCTGGTCGGGGCAGAGGCCGAACTCTTTCGCGTTACTTCTGAAGACCGGGTCTGCCAGATCGCATCATTATCCTTTGACCTCTCCGTTGAAGAGATCTGGCTCGCCTTCCAGGCCGGCGCATGTCTTGTCCCTGTGACTCGCGAACTAGCTCATGCAGGCCTTGACCTCTCAAAATTCCTGGTAGAAAACCAGGTAACTGTGATTTCGTGCGTTCCAACCCTCCTAAGCATGCTTGAGGAAGATATCCCCACCCTACATCTTGTCATTCTCGGCGGAGAAGTGTACCCTGAAAACCTACTCACGCGCTGGGCTCGTCCTGGTCGGCGTATGGTCAACACGTATGGTCCCACCGAGACTACTGTCACTGCAACATATTCAGACCTCACACCTGGAAAACCGGTAACAATTGGACGACCTCTACCCGGGTATCGTGTCCGGATTCTCGACGAGACCCTCCATCCGGTACCTGAGGGCGCGACCGGCGAGATCTGCATTGGCGGGATCGGAGTGGCGCGCGCGGATACGTTGGACTACCTAAGGAAACTATGGCGCGATTCATTCAGGATCCGTATGTGCGGAAAGGCGAGGTCGAAACGCGACTCTATCGAACAGGCGACCTTGGCCGGTTTGACGCTGAGGGAAACCTCGAATTCCTCGGCCGCAGTGACAGCCAGGTGAAACTTCGTGGCTTCCGGATAGAATTAGCCGAGATAGAATCCGTGCTCATGGAGGAAGCGAGCGTACTCTCGGCCGCCTGCTCGGTCCGTGAAGATACCCCCGGCCTCAAGCAACTTGTCGGCTACGTTGTTCCCAGAGACTTGGCTAGCATAGACCCGGATCGTCTCCGACTACACCTTCGTGACCATTTGCCAGCATACATGATTCCGGCACTCATCGAGACAGTCAAGGCTTTGCCCAGGCTTCCCAGCGGCAAGCTGGATCGCGCGTCCCTCCCCAAGCCAACATTGCTTTCACCCAACCGCTCCGACCTCAAACTTCCCCGAAACGAGACGGAACGTCGAATCTTGGAGTCCTGGAACACTCTCTTTCACCCCCAACCCGTTTCTATCGAGGATGACTTTTTCCTCGATCTCAGCGGCCACTCTCTCCTCGCTGCACGGATGGTTTCCGAGCTTCGAAAAGACCCCGTTTACTCACGTCTCTCGGTCGCTGATGTCTACGAAAACCCGACAATCTCAACCCTCGCCGACAAGCTCGACAAGTCATCACTTTCAAGAACAGTCTCCAGAACGGAGACGGCTCTGGACAACGGGCCAGCCCAGGCGGAAACAAAAGGGAATCTCGGAGCAGGCCTCGTCCAGACATTCCTCCTCTACTTCGTCTTCGGCTTCCGAGCCCTGGAGTGGATGACACCTTACCTGGTCTTCTTTTATCTCCAACTATCTGGACATTCAATCCTTTCATCTGTCGCGTGGGCGGTTGCCGGGGCCGTCATCATATTTCCTGTTCTTCTCGTTGTAACAGTTGCAGCCAAGTGGCTCGTGATCGGTAAGGTCAAGGCTGGCCGCTACCCGTTGTGGAGCGGGTACTATGTTCGCTGGTGGCTCGTGCAATCCCTCGTAAGCTCCATACCGATCGACTATCTCGAAGGGACCCCACTACTTCCATTCGTCTATCGGCTGTTCGGCGTCCACGTCGGGCGTGATGTCCAGCTTGCGACTGAGAACATCGCCGCATTCGACCAAGTTACGATAGGCGATGGGTCATGCATCGACGATGATGCGTCTCTTCTCGGCTATACTGTCAAACAAGCACAACTGATCATAGGGCCCATCCGGATAGGCCAGAACTGCTTCGTCGGAACACGCAGCGTTCTATCTGAAGAAACAGAGATGGAGGACAACGCACGCCTCGAGGACCTGTCATTACTCCAGCCCGGCTCGCGCATCCCCACTGGGGAATCCTGGGCAGGGTCTCCCGCCCGCAAAGTCTCTCGCCCAGATGTTTGGCGCACTGACCGGCCTCGGTCTGGCCTGCTTGCGCGCGCGCTAACGCCAGTCATATACATCGGACTAATCCTCATCCTACCAGTTCTTCTTCTCGCAGCTATCCTGCCGGGCGTCCTCGTCCTCGTCCAGATGAACCCTCTCGCCCATCCATTCTATTACGCGGCCGCTGTCCCACTCGTTGGAGCAACCTTCTCAATCCTCATTATGCTGGAGGTCGTGGTTGCCAAATGGCTCCTAGTCCAGCGCGTTAAGCCCGGAACCTACCGGGTCCACGGGTCATTCTACATCCGTAACTGGCTAGTTGAGCAACTCTACTCTTTGAGTCTTGATCTGACAGCTCAGCTACGCGCCACCCTCTACCTTGCACCCTGGTTCAAGGCGCTGGGAGCGAAGCTGGGCCGTAACGTAGAACTCTCGACAGCCGCCACGCCCACCCCAGACCTGCTCACGATCGAAGACGGGGCTACAATAGCAGACGAGGTCGATCTAGGACCATCCCGCGTCGAAAATGGCTGGATGACAATCGCCCCTACAAAGATCGGCAAACGAGCATTCGTCGGCAATAGCGCAGTTGTCCCCGCAGGCACCACGATCGGCGAGAACTCGCTTCTTGGTGTCCTGACACTCCCACCGCAAGACCCTAGCCAAGCTTCCGAGCCCGGCGGCTCGTGGCTCGGCAGCCCACCAGTCCAGCTTCCACACAGAGAACCCAGCACCAGTTTCTCGGAGAAGCGAACCTACCAGCCAACGCGTAGAGCTCGCCTTGTCCGTGCCGTTGTCGAAGCCTTCCGCGTGACTTTACCTTCGGCCGGATTCATAATCGTCACCACGACTGTTATCTCAGCAACCTTCGCTCTGATGAGCGGACTTGGACTCCTCAAAGCACTGCTACTTCTACCAGTGACATATGGGGCGGCCTGCACGGTCGTGGTTCTAGCTGTTGTACTGGCCAAGTGGCTTGTCATGGGACGTTTCCGTCCCTTCACGCATCCTCTCTATACGACCTATGTGTGGCGGCTTGAGGCTGTTAACGCGCTTTACGAGTTCCTTGCCACACCGTTAGCCCTTGATGCGCTACAGGGGACACCTCTACTGCCTCTCTATTTCCGTTTGTTGGGCGCGAAGGTTGGCAAAGGTGTCTATGTTCACACAACAGGGCTGATCGAATTCGACCTCGTCAGGATTGGAGACCACTGCTGCATCAACCAGGACTCTGTCCTGCAGACCCATCTGTTCGAGGACCGCGTCTTGAAAGCAAGTAGTCTTACGGTCGGGAACTGGTGTGACATCGGCGCCTACTCCGTCGTCCTCTACGACAGCCAGATGGAAGACCGCTCCCATCTCGACTCGCTAAGCCTGCTGATGAAAGGCGAGACACTTCCCGCTGACACGGCATGGGCGGGAATACCCGCTAGAAGGACCGATTGACATTGACGATGATGGAGTCAGCTGCCAACTTTGTTTATCGCTTCGGCGGTGTGCCTAGTAACAATGCGGGGGTTCGCATCTGGTTCGCGGCTCTTGACGAGCAGCAGGCTGAGATGGCACAGCTCTCATGGCTCTCGACGAGCGAGCATGCCAGAGGGGCGCGCCTGAAAAAGCCACAAGACCGCCGACGATATCTTGCCAGCTGTGTATTCACAAGACGCGTACTGAGCAACGAGACGGGTATCCTTCCTGAAAATCTGCAGATTCTTACAGACAAGTGTGGTAAGCCTTGCTTAAGCCCGCTAGCTGTTGTAGGGTGTCCACCGTCAAAGAGCTTGAAGTTCAACGTCTCGCACTCGGAAAACTTCCTCTGTATCGCTACTGCATTAGGCAGTGACGTCGGTATAGACATTGAGGTTGTGAATCCGAGTCTGGACGTCCTAGCAATAAGCCGGGCTTGTTTTGACCAAAAGAATTACGAACAAGTCCGATGCTCATCCCCAAATGAACGTGTTCTCGTTTTCTATCGACTCTGGACTCGGAGGGAAGCATTTGCGAAAATGCTGGGTCATGGAGTCAACTCGCAACATCTTCATCGC